>QWCY01000250.1_pt1 | contig 111404 bp, 102 predicted proteins | sample 1972631 | NCBI WGS metagenome assembly QWCY01 (sample SAMN09866696, study PRJNA288562) | Human gut metagenome isolate pre1_stool, whole genome shotgun sequencing... | isolation source: gut | host: Homo sapiens | place: USA: California
AAAGGCATAGAAGAATTTGGCTTAACTCTCCTCAATACCAAACACTTACTTTATTTATCCAAATTTTGCCGTTTTTTTGCGAGTTCTTGTTATCTTTGTAAGTATGAAAACCTTAAAACTATCGACCCTGACCGTCGCCATAGTTTGCACGGTCATATTGTCCGGTTGCGGAAAAGACGCGCAGCCGAAAAAAGAGGATTCGTCCTACGTCTTTGCCAAGGGAGCGGACATCAGTTGGGTAACGCAGTTGGAGAGCGAGGGGCGCACGTTCGCCACGGCGACCGGCAAGCCCATGGAGTGTACGGCTCTGATGAAGGAACTCGGCATGAACGCAATCCGCCTGCGCGTGTGGGTGAATCCCGCCGACGGCTGGAACGCCGAAGCCGATGTGGTCGAAAAGGCGAAACGGGCGCATGAACTCGGACTGCGTCTGATGATAGATTTCCATTACAGCGACACTTGGGCTGACCCGGGGCATCAGACGATACCCGCCGCATGGTCGGGATACGACATCGGGCGGATGAAACAAGCCGTCGCCGACCACACGACCGGAGTTCTGTCCGCGCTGAAAGCCGAGGGCATCGACGTCGAATGGGTTCAGGTCGGCAACGAAACCACCTACGGAATGCTTTGGGAGATAGGTCGCTCGTGGACGGAGCCGGCGAACTACTCGGCACTGACGACCGCGGGCTACAATGCAGTGAAGAGCGTCTATCCCGATGCGAAAGTCATCGTCCATCTCGACCGCGGGCAGCAACTCGACCTCTACACCTATCTTTTCGGCGACATCCTCAACAAGCACGGCGGCAGGTACGACATCATCGGCATGTCGCTCTATCCCGACGCAACCAACTGGCGCGGCTATGCCGAATCATGCATCGCCAACATCAAAGACCTCTACGGACGCTACGGCAAACCCGTCATGATTTGCGAAGTCGGCATGCCGTGGGACGACGCCGACACGTCATATCAATTCCTGAGTTATCTGATACGCAACACGCGCTCGCGCACCGACGGACATTGTCTGGGCGTGTTCTATTGGGAACCCGAATGTCCGCCGAACTTCAACGGCTACACCAAGGGGGCATTCGACGAGCATGGACGACCGACAAAGGCTATGGACGCATTCAAATAGAACGGAACGATGAAAACGAGAACCATATTTACGGCACTGGCGATTCTCGCGGCAGGCATCGCGACCGCCACAGCGCAACCGCGAACGGTTACGACGCTCAAATCGGGCTGGGAATTCCGCCGCGGAGATAAGAATGGCGACGGCGAATGGACGAAAGTAACTATACCGCACGACTGGGCGATATACGGACCGTTCGACCGCAGCAACGACCTGCAAACGGTAGCCGTCATACAGAACGGCGAGCGCGAGGAGTCGGTAAAGACCGGACGTTCGGGCGGACTGCCCTACGTCGGCAAGGGCGGATACCGACTCAACTTACCTATAATAAATAAAGGCGACCGGCGGTTCACGCTTCTGTTCGACGGAGCGATGAGCGGAGCGCAGGTCTTCGTGAACGGCACGAAATGCGGCGGGTGGGCTTACGGCTACAACTCGTTCGCCGTGGACATAACCGACGCTGCGACCGAGGGCAGCAACCTCGTCGAGGTCGAATTGGAGAATCTTCCGCAGTCGTCGCGCTGGTATCCGGGTGCGGGACTCTACCGCAACGTGCATCTTATCGCCACCGAGCGTATCCACGTTCCGGTGTGGGGTACGCAGATTACCACGCCGTATGTCGGCGGCGACTATGCGTCGGTATGCCTGCGCACCGAAATAAGCAATCTGCCCGACGGGGAGATGCTGCGCATCGCGACAGTGATACGCGACGCCGAGGGTCGGACGGTCGCCGCAAAGGACGATACGCGCAAAGTGTGCCGTTCGATGCCGTTCGAGCAACACTTCACGGTCGATAATCCGCGGCTCTGGTCGCCCGAATCGCCGACGCTCTACACCGCCGAATCGAAAATTTATCATAACGGATGTCTCACTGACGAGTACACGACCCGTTTCGGCATCCGCACCGTCGAGTTGCGTGCCGACAAGGGATTTTTCCTCAACGGCGAATGCCGCAAGTTCCGCGGCGTATGCCTGCACCACGATTTGGGTCCTCTGGGTGCGGCGGTGAACAAGGCGGCGATACGACGGCAACTGACGCTGCTGAAAGATATGGGATGCGACGCGATACGCACCTCGCACAACATGCCTGCGCCCGAACTCGTCGAACTGTGCGACGAAATGGGATTCATGATGATGATAGAGCCGTTCGACGAATGGGACGTAGCCAAGTGCGACAACGGCTACCACCGACTGTTCGCCGAGTGGGCGGAGCGCGACATGGTGAATATGCTCCGCCACTACCGCAACAACGCTTCGGTAGTGATGTGGAGCGTGGGCAACGAAGTGCCGACGCAATGGACTGCGGGCGGCTACAAGGTCGCATCGTGGTTGCAGGGCATCTGTCATCGCGAAGACCCGACACGCCCCGTAACCTGCGGCATGGACCAAATCGACAGCGTACTCGAAAACGGATTCGCGGCACTGCTCGACGTACCGGGATTCAACTACAAGGTGTCGCGCTACGCCGAAGCCTACGCCAAACTGCCGCAGAACCTGATTCTCGGCAGCGAAACGGCATCGACCGTCAGTTCACGCGGTGTCTACCACTTCCCGAACGAGGGCGGAGCGCAGAAAATCCACGCCGACAACCACTCGTCGTCCTACGACACCGAACATTGCAGTTGGTCGAACATTCCCGACCTCGACTTCGCGGCGGACGAAGACCTGCCATACGTCATAGGACAGTTCGTCTGGACGGGATTCGACTATCTCGGCGAGCCTTCGCCCTACGACACCGACGCATGGCCCAACCACAGTTCGATGTTCGGCATCATCGACCTCGCGTCGATTCCGAAAGACCGCTACTGGCTCTACCGCAGCGTCTGGAACAGCGAATCGCCGACGCTCCACATACTTCCCCACTGGACATGGCGCAACCGCAAGGGAGAGCCGACACCGGTCTATGTCTACACCTCCTATCCGTCGGCTGAACTGTTCCTGAACGGCAGAAGCCTCGGCATCCGCACCAAACACAAGGGAGGCGACGTGAAGGAGCGTTACCGTCTGATGTGGAATGACGTCGCCTACGAAGCGGGCGAACTGCGTGTCGTCGCCTACGATGCCGACGGCAAGGCGGCAGCCGAAAAGAGCGTCCGCACGGCAGGCAGAGCGTACCGGCTCGAAGCCATAGCCGACCGTTCGCGCATCGCGGCGGACGGCGAAGACCTCGCCTACATCGAGGTACGCGCGGTGGACAAGGAGGGCAATATAGTTCCGATCGACGCGCGCGAAGTGCGGTTCAAAGTTTCGGGCGCAGGTTCGTTCCGCGCCGCAGCCAACGGCGACCCCAAGTCGCTCGAAGCGTTCCATCTGCCGCACATGCACCTTTTCGGAGGACGTCTGACAGCCATCGTGCAGGCGGGCATCGAAGACGGCACGCTGACATTCGAGGCATCGGCGAATGGGCTGAAACCGGCAGTCATAACCATAAAAGCAGAATAACAAAACCATAAAACACAGAGAAAAATGGACATCAGAATCGTAAAACAGGCATTCGCCGACCGTTTCGGCGGCGAGAGCGCGGTTTATGCATCACCCGGGCGCATAAATCTCATCGGCGAACACACCGACTACAACGGCGGATTCGTATTTCCGGGTGCGGTGGACTGCGGCATCGTCGCCGCGATACGCCCCAACGGCACCGACCGCGTGCGCGCCTACTCGATAGACCTCGGCGAAAGCAGCGAGTTCGGGCTCGAAGAGAAGGACGCGCCTGCCGAGGGCTGGGCGAAATACATCTTCGGCGTATGCCGCGAAATGGCAAAACTGGGAGTGGAGGTTCGCGGCTTCGACTGCGCATTTTCGGGCGATGTGCCGTTGGGAGCGGGCATGTCGTCGTCGGCAGCACTGGAAAGCACGTTCGCTTACGCGCTCAACGACATGTTCGCCGACAACCGCATCGACAAATTCTCGCTCGCCAAGGTCGGGCAGATGACCGAGCATCACTACGTAGGCGTGAACTGCGGAATCATGGACCAGTTCGCCTCCGTTTTCGGCAAGAAAGGCAATCTGATGCGTCTCGACTGCCGCTCGATGGAGTTCGAGTACTTCCCGTTCGACCCTAACGGCTATCGTCTGCTGCTCGTCAATTCGGTCGTGAAGCACGAACTCGTCGATTCGCCGTACAACAAACGCCGCGAATCGTGCGAGCGCGTAGCGAAGACGCTCGGTATCGAGACTCTGCGCGACGCCGATTTCGCCGACCTCGAAGCGGTAAAGGATAAGATTTCGGAGGAGGACTACAAGCGCGCACGCTACGTAATCGGCGAGAAACAGCGCGTACTCGACGTCTGCGAGGCGTTGGAGAAGGGCGACTACGAAACCGTCGGCGCACGCATGTACCAGACCCACTGGGGCATGTCGCGCGACTACGAGGTGAGTTGCGAGGAGTTGGATTTCCTTGTCGAACTGGCGGAGCGCTGCGGCGTAACGGGTTCGCGCATCATGGGCGGCGGCTTCGGCGGCTGCACAATCAACCTCGTGAAAGATGAGTTGTACGACAACTTCGTTGCGACAGCCAAACGCGAGTTCAACGAAAAGTTCGGACACGAGCCGAAGATTTACGACGTCGTGATTTCGGACGGCGCGCGAAGGCTGGAATAGGCGTCTGCGCCATGAAACGTCATCGGCGGAGTGAAAAACTCTCCGCCGATAACATTTTATTAAGGTCCTTAAAGACTTTAAGGTCATCTTTTGGTGGTTACCGCTTCAACACAAGAGTGTCGCTCTTGCCTTCGAGCCGCAGCACGCCGTCGCCGCCACGCGACATACGGTAACGTCGGACGACACAATTCTGCTCTACGCGCAGTCTGTCGCCCCTGACGGTGAACGCAAAGGTCTCGACCATTCCGCCGGCTTCGCAATATCCCGCACTGCCCTTGCCGAACACCATGAACCCGTCTTTCCCCGACACCCGCCAGCGACCGACGAGAAATTCGGGACACTCGGCTTTGCATCCTCCGACCGAACGGAGAACGAGCATGGCGACACCGACAATCAAAACCACTAAAATTATCGAACCCAAAAGTATTATCATAACAAATCTTTGAACATCGGATAGTGCAACTTTCGGCGCAATTTGATTTTCCGCACGAGATTCAGCGGTCGTCTTTTCAGTACCGAGCGTCCGCCCGCCGCGACGAAATCGTCGACGGCATCGAGTACCCGCGCCGAGCATCGGCAGTCGCGGTGCGGCTCATGGCGCATGGTGTGTTTGCGGATTTCGTCCATCAACTCCTCGGGACGCGAGAGTGCCGTTTCGAGAGCGGGAATCACCTCGTCTGGGTCGGTTACGTCAAGCAGATGCGCCCCGGGCATGGTGTTGCGGAACGACACGACCGGTTTGTCCATGAACATGAACTCCAACATTATCGACGACGCGTCGCACAGCATCGCATCCGCCCGCCGCATGGCATCCGCAGAAAAGGTGTTGCCGAGAAATTCGGCATTCGGGTATTTCGCAGCGATGTCGGCGTAACGCGCAAGTATCTCCTTGTCATCCAATTTGGGATGGAACATGAATATCCAGTCCCAGCGGTTCTCGGCGACCGCCTTTTCAATCGTATCAGCCAATATGGGTGTCGAGGTCAGCGACCGCGTGAACGTCGAGGAGTACAGCACCACCGGTCGCGAGTGCGGTTCGCAGCGAAGCATCTCCTCCGAGAAATAGGTGTCGGCTTTCGTCCAGCCAGTCTCGTAGACGCGGAACGTTCCGTCCTCCGCCTCTATTTTGAGGAAAGGTTCGGTGGACGACGGTCCCTGCGTGCAGTATATGTCGAACCAGCCGCGAATCGCGAAGTGGTCGTCCTTGCGTTCAGCACGCTTGTTTATCGGATAGCCGTGAAACAGGCTGACTTTAATTCCCTTGAAAAAATCAGGGATATAATTTCCCGGGGCGAACACAGCCAGCGGGTCGTACTTCTGTGCCTCCTCTATCGAGCGCAGCAACTTACGCGAAGCGACCGGTTCGGACGAACAATGCTCCTCGACGAACCATGCCGCATCGTCGCCGCGGCGGACAATCTCCGCTTCGAGCGGAAACAGTATCGAATAGGCGTAATAGTCGGTTACGTACAGAATATATCGCTTTCCCATAACTTTTACCGCTTTTATCGGTGAATATATTTTTCCCAGTACCAACGCCGCGCCGGTTTCGACCAGCCGTGGCAGCCGAACGGCAGATTGCCAGTGCCAATCAGTCTCTCGCAGCGGTCGGGATGATTGTCGAACGAAAATTCGGTGGCGACCTTCATCGACGGATAGACGAAATCCTTCGGCTCGACCGCCCAGAATATATCCTCACTGTACATGTGGTGGGTCTGTTTCAGATAAAATTCCGCCCTGTCGCGCAGTTCGCCGCACGCCCTGCGGAACGACTCCACGCGCCGCAGCGAAAACCCTCCGTTGCCGACCCTGCCGTACAGTTTCCGGTTTTTCGGAAAGAACAGACGAATAACCGGCAGCGACCATACTCCGCGCCGCCACCATACGCCGCCGATGCAGTCGTAGCCGCGCGCGCACCACTCCGCCAACTCGTCGCGGAACACCCACGCATCGGTCTGGCATATCAGAATGTATTCGCAGTCGGCGAACATATCGTAGAATTCGCGCGACAGACACATGCGGTTGTATCCCGCGATGCCGTTTTCGCGTCCCAGCCACTCGCTGCCCACCTCCGTTACCGTCGCATCCATGCCGTCGGGCAGCGCGCCGTCCAGAATACCGTCGGTCGGCATCCCTTTCGGCACGAGAAACACATGCGGATAGCGGCGCAGCACCTCGGCATTGTGCGACAGCGACAACCGCTCGTCATCGCCGAGTTCCGGCTTATAGAGCGGAACGACAACCTTGACTAACTCCTTGCCCATAATCCGTAGCGCAGATACTTGATGAACAAAACGTAAGACAGTCGGTCGAACATGTCCCTGCGGATATAGTCCTCCGTCAGACGCCACAACTCCCTGCGCGAAAGTACGTGCCGTTTGAACAGAAATTTGAGCATCCTCATTTCGGCTTCGCGGTTCATCCGCTCTATCTGCCGAGGTGAAAATCCCCCCCCCGAAGCGAACATCGGAAGACGCGACCGCCATTTTTCATGACATATCCTGGCATTCTCGTACCACTCGCGGCTGAAATTGCCTATCGACGCATGAAAAACCTCCGCCAGATTGCATACGTAATTACGGTAATTGCATGCGACCGCAATCGTGAAATCGATATCGTAGGCATGGAATCCCGTGAACAGTTTCTCGTCGAACGGCGAACGCTCCCACACGTCGCGGCGCACGATAAGGCACATTCCGTCGAGGCATATCACCGGCGAGAAGTCGAGACCGTCGGGATTTATGCTCTTGCGCTCGACCTTTCCGTCGGGCGTTCCCTGATAATAATTGAATCTCGTATGTTCGCGCAGCGAACCGAAGCCCGTCAGCGGCGACAACTTGGAAATCGAACCCGCGAAACCTATGACGCCGCAGTCGGGTTCGCGCAGTTTGCGGGCGATGATTTCGCCCCAGTTCTGCGTCCGGAACTCGACGTCTTCATGCACGAAGCACAGCAGGTCGTAACGGGCGTTGCGCGCACATTCGTTGTATATGCTGCATATTCCGCGATGCGCCTCGCGATTGTCGAACGCCGTGAACTCGAACGGAACACCTATCGTCGCTTCGACGTTGGCTCGCAGTGCCGCCGCGGAATCGGGATTTATGGAACAGGTTATTACGGTAAACATTTGCGGGTATTTTTCACAAAGATAGCACTTTTTTCCGAAAGGTCGCCTATCGTCCCCAGTTCTCGCGGTCGAGCGTGCGATAGGTTATGGCTTCGGAGATGTGCGACGCCCCGATTTCGGCTGCGCCGTCGAGGTCGGCAATCGTGCGGGCGACCTTGATTATGCGGTCGTAGGCGCGTGCCGAAAGGCTCAAACGCTCCATAGCCCGTTCGAGCAGGCTGCGCGCTTCGGCATCCAGACGGCAGAACTCGCGCAGCATACGGCTGTTCATCATCGCGTTGGAGTGGATGCCCAGTCCGGCGAAACGCTCCGACTGGATATTGCGCGCTCGGATAACCCGTTCGCGAATCGCAGCACTCGTCTCCTCCTCGCGCGGAGAGTTCATGTCGCCTATCGCAACGGGCGTTACCTCGATGTGCATGTCGATACGGTCGAGCAGCGGACCCGAAATCCGCGAAAAATAGCGGTGAATCGCCGACGGAGCGCACGAACACTCCTTGGTCGGATGGTTGTAGTAGCCGCACGGGCAGGGGTTCATCGCCGCCACGAGAGTGAAATTGGCGGGATATTCGACGCTGTATTTCGCACGCGAAACGGTTATGGTCTTGTCCTCCAACGGCTGGCGCAGCACTTCGAGGACGTTGCGCCCGAACTCCGGCAGTTCGTCGAGAAACAGCACTCCGTTATGCGCGAGGCTCACCTCGCCGGGTTGCGGCGACTGTCCGCCGCCCACGAGTGCGACCTGCGACGTCAGATGGTGCGGCGCACGGAACGGACGCTGCGTCAGCAGTCCAGTGCTGTCGCCCAGTTTTCCCGCCACGGAGTGGATTTTGGTGCATTCTATCGCCTCTTCGAGCGTCATCGGCGGCAGAATCGTCGGCAATCGGCGCGCGAGCATCGTTTTGCCCGACCCGGGTGCGCCTATCATCAACACGTTGTGTCCGCCCGCCGCGGCGATTTCCATCGCACGCTTGACATGCGCCTGCCCCCTCACGTCGGCGAAATCCTCGGCGAAACGGGTTTCGCCCCTGAAATACTCCGCATCGAAGCGCGCGGCTGCCGACGGCACTATCTCGCGTTCGCCGTTCAGAAACTCTATCGTCTCGACGAGCGTCCGCACGGGAATAATGTCTATGCCACCGACCACAGCCGCTTCCGCCGCATTGTCGGCAGACACGACCATTCGGCGCAAACCGCGCTCCTTCGCCATAACCGCCAGCGGCAATACTCCGCGAACCGGTTTCACGCCGCCGTCGAGCGACAGTTCGCCGACGAACATCGTATCGGCGAGCATCTCCGGCGCGACCTGCTCCGTCGCTGCGAGAATCCCGACGGCAATCGGCAAATCGAAGCCAGAACCCTCCTTACGCAAATCGGCGGGAGCAAGATTGACGACCACTTTCTTGCCCGTCATCCGCCGCGACGAGTTCTCGAATGCGGCGCGTATGCGCTGTTCGCTCTCCTTCACGGCACTGTCGGGCAGACCGACGAGATAAAGCCCCAAGCCGCCGCCTGCGACATTGACCTCGACCGTAACGCCTACGGCGCGTATCCCGACTATCGCTCCCGCGAAGCACTTTACGAACATGGTATACCTATATTATATATGGTGTCATTTTAGAACGGATCTACGTTCATCGGTGCACCGGGCACACCGAATTCGGTACTCTGAATCGACCGCAGCGGGTCTTCGGCAGCCGGTGCCGCAGGCGCATCCCCGCCGCCGCTGTAATAGTCGTCGAACTGCTCGCCGCTGCCGGCGGATATGTCCTCCATATCGGCGAACTGCGCCTGGTCTTTGAGGAATTTCAGACGTATGTCCGTTACCGCACCGTTACGGTGCTTGGCAAGGATGATTTCGGCAAGACCAGCCGTAGGCAGACCGTCCTCGGTCTGGGTGAATCCGTAATATTCGGGACGATGGATGAATGCCACGATGTCGGCATCCTGCTCGATTGCACCCGACTCGCGGAGGTCGCTCAACTGCGGACGCTTCGAGCCGCCGCGCGCTTCGGTCGTTCGGTTCAACTGCGAGAGGGCGAGAATCGGCACGTTCAACTCCTTCGCGATAGCCTTCAACGTTCGCGAAATGAACGCCACCTCCTGCTCGCGGTTGCCCTTGTTGTCCTGCGTGCCGCCAGTCATAAGTTGGAGGTAGTCGATGATTATCAGTTTGATGCCGTTGTGCGTGTGCAGACGCCGCGCCTTCGAGCGGAACTCGAATACCGACAGTGCCGGCGTATCGTCGATATAGAGAGGTGCCATACCGAGCGGCTTCACCTTGCTTTCGAGCAGTTTCCACTGCTCGGGCGAGAGTTTTCCACTTCGGATGAGCGTGCCGGCAAGTCCCGTTTCAGCCACGATAAGTCGCGTCATCAACTGTGTGGACGACATTTCGAGCGAGAAGAACGCTACCGGCGTCTCGTAGTTCACCGCCATGTTGCGCGCCATCGAAAGCACGAACGCCGTCTTACCCATCGAAGGACGTGCGGCGATAATCACGAGGTCGGACGGCTGCCAGCCGAGCGTAATGTTGTCGAGCGCGGTGAAGCCCGAGCAGACGCCGCTGTATCGCGAATCGTTCTTGCCCGCCTCCTCGATTTGGAGAATTGTGCGGCGGAGGATGTCGGACGCGCTCTGCACCGAACGCTTGACATGCCCCTCGGTGATTTTCAGAATCTCCGACTCGGCGAATCCGATAAGGTCGGTAACGTCGGTGGCATTGTCGTAGGAGCGTTTCTGAATCTCGACCGCCGAGCGTATCAACTCGCGCTGGACGTATTTCTGGGCGATGATTCGCGAGTGGAACTCCACGTTCGCCGCCGAACCGACCTTCTGCGTCAGTTGGGCGAGGTATGCCGCACCGCCGACCTTCGTCAGTTCGCGTTTCGATTTGAGACGTTCGGTAACGGTATAGAGGTCGATAGGCTTGCGCGCCTGCGACAACTCCTCGATTGAACGGTATATCAACCGGTGTTCTTCGGTATAGAACGCCGGTTCGGTCAGATACTCCTGCACGGTCGTAATCGAATCGTTTTCGAGCATCAGCGCACCGAGTACCGCCTCTTCGAGTTCGACCGCCTGAGGAGGGACGCATCCCGCTTCCGGAACGAGAGCCTCGTAGGCGTCCCTGTTTCGCGAAGACTGCTTGTATTCTTTTGCCATATCGGAAAATATTCTTTTGGAAAGACAAATGTATGAATTTTTTGTCGTGCGGGCAAACTATCCGGCAAATATCGCCGCTACTCCTCGCCCAACTCCCTGCGCGACGCCGCGACCGTGGCTACGCTCACCCGCACATCGCCCCCGCATGCCGCGAAAATCGTCTCGGCGCACGAAATCACCGTTGCTCCCGTCGTAAAGACATCGTCCACCAACAGGACATGTTTTCCGCGCAACCGCTGCGGATGCCGCACCGCGAATATGCCGTCCACGTTATCCCAGCGGTCGCCGTGCCGCTGCCGCGTCTGGCTCGGATTGTTCACCCTGCGTCTGACGCTGCGGAAATCGCACGGAACACCGAGCGAGTGCGCCACGCCCTCGGCGATATACTCCGACTGATTGTAGCCGCGCGAGATTCTCTTGCGCCAGTGCAGCGGAACCGGCACCACGACATCGACATCGCCGTACAACCCTCCGGCAGCGAGTTCCGCGCCGAGCCAGCGACCGATGCGTACCGCCAAAAGCCACTTGCCGCCGTATTTGAAATCGTGAATCAGCCGCCGCCAGTCGCTGCCGTCGATAAACCAGTAGAGAGCCGCCGCGCGTTCGACCGGAACGAGACCCCAGAACTTGCGCCACATCGGATTGTCCGCCTCGTGGCAGAAGCCCGTCAGCGGAATACGGTAGCGGCAGGCTGTGCAGACGAACCGTTCGCCGTCCGACATCATCGAGCCGCAAACGGGGCATACATCGGGAAAGACGAGCGACGCGAGGTCGGACACCGCCCGTTTCAGCATCCGCACCAACCTACTGCACATCGACATCGCAGATTATCGTTACGCCGCGGCAGTCGCTGCGCGCCCTCACCTCGGCTATCTCGTCGCGGAGCAGTGCGCGAGCGCGGGCGAACGAAGCCGAAGCCTCGATTTTGAGCATTATTTCGAGAATATGTTCGTCGCGCACACGGTCTATCATCGGTGCCGCAGGACCGAACACGCGCGCGCCGAACCGCCGGCGCAACGCCGTATCGAGCGACCGTGCCGCAGCAGCCAGCCGCTCCGCCGCCGAACTGCGCATCGTAATGCGTATCAGCCGCGTATACGGAGGATAGGAGAACAGCCGCCGTTCGTCGAGCATCGAAGCCGCCATAGGTTCGTAGCAGCACTCGTCTATCCACGCGAAGAGCGGATGGGTCGGTTCGGCGGTCTGCACGACCACTTCGCCCGCGGCATCGCGGCGTCCGCACCGTCCCGCGACCTGAACGAGCAGTTGCCAAGCCCGTTCGCCCGCCCTGAAATCGGGCGCATTCAGCAGGTTGTCGGCATTGAGAATGCCTATCAGCGTAACTCCGTCGAAATCCAGTCCCTTCGATATTATCTGCGTGCCGACCAGAATATCGGCTTCGAGGCGTGCGAATGCGGAGATTATGCGTCGGTACGCCGCATCCGAAACCGCCGTTTCGCCGTCGAGACGCAAGACGCGCGCCTGCGGGAACAGTGCCGATATTTCGTCCTCGACACGCTCCGTGCCGAATCCCATCGGCGCGACATCGGCTTTGGCGCACGACGGGCAACGCTTCGGAATCGGCATCTGCCAGCCGCAGTAGTGGCATCGCAGCGTACCCGAACTCCTATGGAGCGTCAGCGTAACGTTGCAGTGCGGGCATCTGGCGGTCCAGCCGCACTCGGGACACTCGACGTAGGGCGAATAGCCGAGCCTGTTCTGAAACAGCATCACCTGCTCGCCACGCGAAAGGCGTTCGCCGATTTTGTCGAGCAGGATTTTGTTGAACCGCGACTTGCGCTCGCCGCGTTTCACGGCAAGCATCGTGTCGGATATTATCACCCGCGGCGGGACGCTGCCTCCGTAGCGTTCGTCGAGCCGCACGCGGACATATTTGCCAGCCAAGGCATTGGCATAACTCGCCATCGACGGTGTGGCACTGCCCAGCACCGCTTTCGCGCCGTGTATCGAAGCAAGCATCACGGCGGCATCGCGACCGTTGTAGCGCGGCGACGGCTCGCTCTGCTTGTAGCCCGAATCGTGTTCCTCGTCCACTATCACCAGTCCCAGCCGGCTGAAAGGCATGAACACCGCCGACCTCGCGCCGACAACGAGATTGCCGCCCGACGAGTTGAGCAGGCGCATGTAGGCAGCCGTGCGGCGGGCGGGAGTGAGTTTGGAGTGATACGGAACGACCCGTTCGCCGAATGCCTTGCGCAAACGCTCGACGAGTTGCGTCGTAACCGATATTTCGGGTACGAGGTAGAGTACATCCTCGCCGCGGGAGAGCGCAGCGGCGATAAGGTGCATGTATATTTCGGTCTTGCCCGAACTCGTAACGCCGTGCAGCAAAACCACTCCGCGCGACGAGAATCCCTCGCGCACCTCGTCGAGCGCATGCGACTGGGCGGGCGACAGTTCGGGAAGAACGGCAGCGTCGGTTACGGCTTCGGGAGCGGTTTCGCGCTCCGACACCTTTATTATACCGGCATCCGCCAACGCCTTTACCGTCGGTGCGTCGGCATCGGTCTCGCGGCGCAGCAGAGTGCCGCCCGCCGACCTCAACGCCAGAATCAGGGCGTGGCGTTTCGGCGCACGGCGGCGCATGCGCTCCTCGATTTCGCCGGCAAGCACCGATTCGTCGAGCGTCAGCACCTTTTCGCGTCGCGGAGAATAGGCGGCGAACTCCTCCTCGGTGCGGGCATGCGGCTTGACGGTCGCAGGCAGAGCCATGCGCATCACCTCGCCGACGGTACACATGTAGTAATCCGCCATCCACTCCCAGAACCGCATCTGTCCGGACGTTACCAGCGGTCTGTCGTGCAACACCCGCAGGATGCTTTTCGTGCGACCGCTCTTGGGCGCATCGTCGTGCAGCCGCCACACGATGCCCGTATAGACGCTCCGTGCGCCGAACTGCACCGCGACGGCAGCACCCGCGACGGGGTTCATACCCTCGCCGACGGCGAAAGTATAGAGCGGCTGCGCAAGCGGCAGAAGTATGTCGGCATAACGTGGCATTGTATGACAAAGATAGTGCAAGCCGAGAGGAAAGACAAATTTATTTGGGCTTTCCCGAGGCGCAGCCTATCTAAACGACGAAGTCGTAAAGATAGTGCAAGGGAGGAAAGACAAATTTTAAGGTCCTTAAAGTCCTTAACGACCTTAAAGACTTTAAGGATTTCCCCACGAACGCCCGATTTTCAAAAACGGTTCGTTGATAAATTCCGGCTGTCGAATCGGACGAATCGCCGGTTCGTTGAATATATTTTCGGCGGGCATCGCGTTGCCCTATATTTGCTGCGAACAACTGTGCAAAACAACATTCAACAAATACTCAGACACTATGACAAACTATCGCAAAATCAGTTACGAGGCACCCGAACTGGAAGTGCATCCGATTACATTGGAACGCGGTTTCGCCGCGAGCGACCCTTGGGCAGGCGGAGACGCAGAACCGCTTTCGTTCGGTTTCTATCCTCCGGAAGGAGAAGATTATTAACCATCAAAAATCGTAAGAACATGAAAAACGGAATGAAATACACTGTCTGCATCGCCGCAGCCGCAATGGCGTTCGGCGGATGCGTCAAAACGGACGAACAGTCCGCGATTCCTTCATCGGCAGGCAAGGTCGCCGTATCGTTCGCCGCACAGAGCGAGCATATCGGCGGCGACTCGCGAGCCGCAATCGACGAAGGCTACGAAAACGGAACTTTCAGCGGAGCATGGGAGGCGACCGACCGCATCTCGGTCGAAGCGACGCTCGACGGAACGGGCGAACATCTCAACTTTTCATACGACCCCGAATCCCGCCTATTCAGAGGCGAAATGACCGAGGGCGTCGGTCGCCGTACCTACCGCGCCGTATATCCCGCAACCGACGACCTCAACTCGATTCCGTTCGGACGCGAACGCGCACAGAACGGCAAATCGTTCAACAGCGCATACGATGCGATGATGTCGCCGCTTATCACGGTCGAGAACGCCGCAGCAGGCAAGACCGACACCGGCGACGGAATCGCATTCGGATTGAAGCACCTCACGGCTATCGTCGCTGCGGGATTCACCTCCTCCGATGCGACGGCGGGCGGTGAAAAAGTCAAGGCGATAGTGCTTTCGGCGGACAAGGCGGTTTCGGCTTCGACGCTCACCCTCGACACCGAGACCATGACCGCCGCCCTCGGCAGCGAAGGTCAGTCGGCGCACATAGCCGCCATTTTCGATGACGCAGCGGCATCGACGGCAGCCGACGCACGCGCATTCTTCAACGTTCCGGCAGGCGAATACGGCGCATTGACGCTCGACATCGTAACCGAGAACCACGTGGCGACCGTCGAAATCGACCGCAGCGGCAAGCCGCTCGAAGCGGGCAAACTCTATTTCCTCAACCGCTCCGTCGGCGAGTGGACGGAAATCACCGAGCCTGCGGCGGTATGGATAGGCAACGAGGATTTCGCCACTATGGAAATCGAGGACGACATGACGGGACGCTGTTCGCTCGACATCACCGTTCCTGCGGGCATCCGCAAGATGAGCATCGCAATCGACTCGCCGATACTTACGCCCGAACTGCTGGGCGAATTCGGACTGGCAGCCGAAATGGACCTCATCGACAATCCGACCTACGCACAAATGCTCGGCGGAATGGGTCTGACAACCGGCGACACGCTCGTGAACAGCCGCAGCGTACTTTTCGACGTCGGTTCGCTCGTTCCGCTCATCAACATGATTTCGGGCGGCATGGCTGCGACGAACAACTTCACGATAACGCTCGAAGACTTCTCGGGTCGCACATTGGTACGCACGATGTCGTTCACCTGCAACTCGCCGAAAGCGACCGGCACAATCGCCTACAACAACGATGCCGATTTGTGGTTCAACACCGCCACGCTGACCGCCAAGGTCGAAAATGCGGGGGGGGGAACGGTCGCCGTCGAGTATAAACTCACGACCGAAACCGAGTGGCAGACCGCCGAACACGTTTCGGGCGACACTTACAAAATCGCGCCCAAGTTCGCCGATGTAGCAGCGACCGACGACCGTCTCGCCTACAAATCGCACGTCGCAGGAACGGGCGTATGGCTCGGCAACACCTACGATATCCGACTGACGGTAGACGGCGCGGAGATAGCGACCGCGACATTCGACGCCGGCGGCACGAAAGACGCTATTCAGGACGCGTCGATGGATAATTGGAGTACGCACAAGGTTACGGGTATGTTCGTAGCCGGCGACGTAAAATATCCGAATACGGACGACGGTAATCTGTTCTGGTCGAACGGCAACAACAAACAGACGCCGAGTCTCTGTTCGCAGGATAGTTCAATCGCAGGATTCAACGGCGTTTCTTGCGCCAAACTCAAAGGAGGAACTGCTCTCAATATATTCGCCGCAGGAAACCTATTCTCCGGACAAATGGCGGTAGAGGGCATCGGCGGAGCGCTGGCAAAATTCGGACAGAAGTTCGCATACACGGCACGTCCGTCTGCAATCAGATGCAGATACAAGGCAACCATAAGCAAAATGACGCATGTCGGAAGCAAGGATACCGGCAACGGGCATGTCAAAAACGAAACCACCGACCCTGCACGCATCATGTTCAGCATCGTCGATTGGAGCGACCGCCACGTCATCAAATCCGGAACATCGGTAGACCCTGCCACTTTCTTCAATCCCGAAACCGCATCATCGGTGAATGAGGGCAAAGTTATAGGATACGGCTCTCTGCTCGTTACCGAGTCCACCGCCGCCGGAGTGAACGGGGCGGACGAGAACGGATGGGTGGAACTGACGCTTCCGGTATGCTGGTACGACACGGCAGCGGAGAATCCGTCGGCAAGCAACTTCTCAATCGTAATCTCGGCAGCATCGAGTGCCTACGGCGACTACCTGACGGGCAGCACCGGCAACGAACTCTACATAGAGGATTTCGAGTGGGTGTACTAAACCAAGGTCGTTAGGGTCATTAGGGACTTTAAGGTCGTTAAGGTCCTTATCCTGACAATGCAAAACGGGCAGACATAAATTATGTCTGCCCGTTTTATTAATTGCAACAAGCCCTATTGCAGACACTCGTTAAGAAGTGCGGCAAGGCGGTACGACGCACGAGCCAGACAGCGGTCGAGAATCGGTTCGAGGCGTATATCCTGTTCGCGGGTCATGAAATAATCCTCTTTCGCCCACTCGTACAGCGGCTTGCACTCGCGACCCATATCGTAAGCCCAGTCGCGCGGAGTTCCTGCGGCGAGCGCATCGGCTTCGGCTCCGTGGCAGACCGCGACATCCTCGGCGTACATTTCGGGCGAGAACGCTCCGTGGCGGTTGATGACCACGCCGTCCCAATACTTCTTCCACGAACATTTGGTTTCAGCCTTTTTCTTTCCGGTATGTCCGTTGGAGAGCAGGAAATTGAAGTTGCGCTGCGATGCGGTGATGCCCGAGATGCGCACATGGGCTATGCTGTGCATGTCGCCCACGAGGTGAATCATCGTGCGGAGTGCGGCTACCACCGTCGAATCGCTGTGCGACGCACGGTTGCGCAGCACGTCGGCGGCACGCTCTATCTGCACGACGGCATCGTGTTCGGATTTCGGAGCGGATTTCAAATCCGCATCGAGCGACACGTAGTGCCAGCCCGCAGTATGTCTCGCATCCTTGCGGATGTCGTCGAGCCACATGGCATTGTCTTTCAACGAACCGCCCAGAATGCGCTCCGCTTCGGCTTTCGCCGCCGGCGTCAGACGCTCCGCGGCGAGTACGGCTATCGTTTCGTGTCCCTGCTTGTTCCACGCAAAGGCTTCCGCTGCGGACATGACTATCGCCGCAGCCAATATGTATTTCAATGTATTCTTCATTTTACAGTCGCTTTCGGGTTATTTGGCAAAAATCGCATTCAGTATCGCGGCAAGACGGTATCCCGCCTTGACAGCCTGCGCTTCGGACAGCGTCTTCATACGTTCCTTGGTCGCTTCCGGCACGTCGTTGTACTCGCCATGACGCGGCAGCAGTTCGAAAGTTTCGCGCATCGCAAGAGCGTTCTCGTGCGCCCAGTCGGCAGGCGTTCCCTTGCAGATTTCGGCTATCTGCTCCGGAGTGGCATTGTCGAGATTGCGATAGTAATCCTCGCATTTCCACCCCTTGTGGAACGTCGAGAGCGACGCATCCCAGAAGTGGTGCGAACTGTTTTTCTTGCCGTTAATGTAAATCGAATAACTCTTGTACTTCGGCTGGTCTTCGTAGCGCGTATGCGACGGACAGTGCATGTCGCCGACGAGATGAATCAGATATTTCAGATTGTCGCGCACGAGCGAATCCTGCATCTTGTTGTACTTCTTCATCTTCTTCTGAATGCGGATGATGTGGTACACGGCGTTTTTCTCGTCGTTCTTGATATGGCGGAACGTTTCGTCCACCGGCACGCCATGGGTTTTCGACGTAGCCTCGAAACCCGGGCAGTTGCGCCAGTAGTCCATCCACGACGCATAGTAAGGCAGCGTGTGATGGAGATAGCCACGACACTTCTCTTTCGCTTCGGGCGTGAGGTGCTGCTCGGCGATGTAGGCGATGACGGAGTGTCCGACATTGTTCCAGCCCTTGGCAGGCATGATTGCGGCGACGGCAAGAACCGCAGCGGCAATCGGCATCAGTAGTTTTCTATTCATAAATTATGGTTTTAGGTGATTATTTTCGGTTTCGGTACAAATAAATAGATACGTCTATGTCGAAAAGGTTAAATGCGCTCACTCTCTTTTTTTGGTGTCGATGCAGATTGTTACCGGTCCGTCGTTCACGAGTTCGACCTTCATGTCGGCTCCGAATCTGCCCGTCGCAACCTTGCGACCGAGCATCGATTCCAGCGCGGCGACGAACTTTTCGTACATCGGGCGCGAAACGGGTTCGGGAGCGGAGCGGATATACGACGGGCGGTTGCCCTTGCGGGTCGAGGCGTAGAGCGTGAACTGGCTGACGACCAGAACGTCGCCGCCGACCTGATTCACATCGAGGTTCATTACCCCGTCGGCATCGTCGAAGATGCGCAGGCGGGTGATTTTGCCGCACAGCCAGTCGATGTCATCCTGCGTGTCGGCAGCCTCGATGCCGAGCAGGACAAGCATGCCGCGACCGATTCTGCCGACTGATTCCCCGTCTATTCTCACTTCGCAGCGGGCGGTTCTCTGGATAACGGCTCTCATGGCTACTCCTGCGTGGATTCGAAATAACGCCACAGATTATCGTCCTGCGGTACGGGCGCGACGATTCGCACCGGCTCCTTGCGCACCGGATGCACGAACTCCACCGAGCGCGAGTGGAGCGAGATGCCGCCGCCCGCGTTGGAGCGTTTCGCACCGTATTTAAGGTCGCCCTTTATCGGGCAGCCGATTTTGGAGAGTTGTGCGCGAATCTGGTGGTGGCGACCCGTCAGCAACTCGACTTCAAGCAGCGTGTAGCGGTCGCCGCAGGCAAGCACCGAGTAGCGCAGACGCGAAAGTTTCGCATCGCCCTTCGGCTTGTCGTAGGCATACGAACGGTTGCTCCGTCCGTCGCGCAGAATGTAGTGCGTCAGTTCGCCTTCCTCCTTTTCGGGGCGCGACTCGACGACCGCCCAGTATCGCTTGTGGATTTCGCCGTTGCGCAACATCTCGTTGAGCCGCACCAGAGCCTTCGATGTCTTGGCGAACAGCACGGCTCCGCTCACCGGACGGTCGATACGGTGGGCGACGCCCAGAAATACGTTGCCCGCCTTGGCGTCACGCACGCGGATGAACTCCTTTATCTCGTTTTCGAGCGCGGAGTTGCCCTCGGGGTCGGGCTGCACCAAATCGCCGCAGCGTTTGTTCACGGCGAGCAGGTGGTTGTCTTCGTACAGAATATCTTTCGGTTCGAACATGGTTTCTTCCTTTTGGGGCGGATTACAGCCTGAACGTGAACGGCAGCAGAGCCTCGGCATTATCGACCGCGGAGGCCGTACCTCCGCCGCTCATGATTATCCGTATCGGCGTTCCCTGACGGCGTTGGACGTCGAGAATCACCTGACGGCAGCCGCCGCACGGATAGCACTCGCGCTCCGACGGGTCGGAAGCGATTGCAAGAGCCTCGACGGGGTCGTTCGGGAAATTCGCTTCGGCATAGTAGAGCAACGAGCGTTCGGCGCAGATTCCCGACGGGAAAACCTCGCTTTCGCTGTTGGCTCCATGCAGAATCGTTCCGCTGCGCAGGCGTGCGGCGGCACCGACGCGGAATTTCGAGTACTCGGCATACGCCTTTCCGACCGCTTTCTGCGCCTCGGCGACCAGTGTACGGTCGTCGGCTGCGAGGAAGTCGAGCGAATCGACATGAAGATATCCGATTTCAAGTTTTTTCTCCATAACTCCTTATTTTATCCAAGGTGTAATCTTTACAAAGGTATCAATAATTCGCCATATTCGCAAATTCCGCGCAAAAACGGAGAGCAGCGGCGACGGAATAAAGCCTCCTTAAAGACCCTAACGACTTTAAGGACTTTAAAGTCTTTAAGGTTCTGCGCCTCGGGAAAGCCCAAATAAATTTGGCTTTCCTCTCGGCTTGCACACTTTACGACTCCGTCGTTTAGATAGGCTGCGCCTCGGGAAAGCCCAAATAAATTTGGCTTTCCTCTCGGCTTGCACTATCTTTGCCAATCATGTATGCATGGGGAGACGACAGACGGTACAACAGTTACGCGGCATATTTCCGCCGAATCATGGGCGGTCGCGTGCAGAAGGTCGCGATAAATGCGGGCTTCACATGCCCCAACCGCGACGGTACGGTCGGTACGGGTGGCTGCACGTTCTGCAACAACGGCGCGTTCACGCCCTCCTACTGCATGTCGCACAAAAGCATCACCCGCCAAATCGACGAAGGCATAGAGTTCCACCGCAACCGATACCGTTCGGCGGAGCGGTTTCTCGCCTATTTCCAGTCGTTCTCCAACACCTACGCGCCGCTCGACCGTCTGCGCGAACTCTACGACGAAGCCCTCGCCCATCCGCTCGTGGCGGGAATAATCGTCGGCACGCGCCCCGACTGCGTGGACGAAGCCAAACTCGACTACTTCGCCTCGCTCGCCCGAAATCATTACGTGGCACTGGAATACGGCATCGAATCGACATACGACGCCACGCTGCGGGCGATAAACCGCGGACACGACTTCGCGACGGCGCAGCGGGCTGTCGCGATGACTGCCGAACGCGGGCTGCACGTCGGCGCACACTTCATCCTCGGTCTGCCGGGCGAGAGCGACAGCATGATTGTCGAACAGGTCGAGCGCATCAACGCACTGCCGCTGACGACGGTCAAGTTCCATCAGTTGCAGGTCTTCGCCGGCACGGCTATGGCTGCCGAATACGACCGCGACCCGTCGCAGTTCCGGTTCTGGGAGGTGGACGAATACATCGACCTCTTCATCGAGATTCTGCGCCGGCTGCGCCCCGACATCGTCGTGGAGCGTTTCGCGAGCGAGGCACCGCCCCGCTACCACTACGGGCGCAACTGGGGACTGATTCGCAATCAGACGCTTTGGACGATGCTCGAAAAAAGATTGTGCGAAATCGATGCGCACCAAGGCGAAAAATTCGTAAATTTGTAGCGAATATTACTTTACCCCATGATACAAATAGGCAAAACGAGTGTACTCTCGACTTTCAAGGAGTATTTCCTGATGACATTGGGAATGTGCATCTATGCGTTCGGCTGGATAGGCTGCATTCTGCCCGCCCACTGCGCGGGCGGCGGAGCGAGCGGACTGTCGCTGCTCGTCTACTATCTCACCGGAGGCGCAATCTCGATAGGCATGATGGTATTGATACTCAACGCCGTATTATTGCTTATAGCGGGCTTTATAGTCGGCTGGAAATTCGGCATCAAGACCATCTTCTGCGTCATCGTACTGTCGCTCGCCATGTCCGCGATGCAGAAAATCTTCACCCTGCCCGACGGCACGATAATGGACGTGTTCCGGCTCGACAACCGGCTGCTGTCGTCGATTCTCGGCGGCATCTTCTCGGGAATCGGCGTCGCCCTCTGCTTCATGCAGGGCGGCTCGACGGGCGGAACGGACATCGTGGCGATGATAATCAACAAGTACCGCACCGTCTCCTACGGCAAAATCGTCCGCATGTCCGACTCGTTCATCATCGCGGCAGCGATATTCACCCCGCAGGTCGGCATCGACGGCGTAATCTACGGGTTCGTCATGGTCGCCGTATTCAGTTACACGGTCGATATGATAATGGCGGGCAACCAGCAGTCGAGCCAGATTTTCATCATCTGCAAGGACTACAAGGCTATGGCGGACGCGATGAACAACGTCGCGCACCGCGGAGCGACCGTCATCGACGCGACAGGCTGGTACTCCAAGACCAATTCCAAAATCGTCATGGTGATATGCCGCAAGCGCGACATGCACTACATTCTGAAAGTCGTGAAGAGCGTAGACCCAGAGGCGTTCATCACCGCAGGTTCGGTCATGGGCGTCTACGGCAAGGGCTTCGACGCGCTGAACAAAATCTGACACATTTCCGCCAGAAATGCCGCAAGGTCTTTAAGGACTTTAAAGTCTTTAAGGACCTTTTTCGTATCAAAATAGGCGAGAAATTTGCATAATAACAAAAAACACACTAATTTAGTAGGTCGAAACTTCGATAAACGGAAACTGAAACTAAATATTTTAACCAAAAACCAACTAAACAAAATCTAACTTCTTATGAATTGCAAAAGATTCGTCGGGGGGGGGAAGTCGTACTCCGCGCCCGAATTTAAGGAAATGCCCGTCCGCATCGAAACGGGGTTTGCCGCAAGCGGCATCGAAACAGAAGACATCTACGAAAAGGATGGCGAATGGGATTAACACAATGTCGAACTGAAAACAAAGAAAAACCATGAAAAAGATTTCAATGATTCTCGGCTCGGCATTGATGATGCTGACCGTAGGCTGTACGACCGACACCACGAAAGAGGTCGTGAACAACGACAATAAGGTTATAATAGGTTTGAGCGTGGACGCAACCCGCACCTCGCTCGGCGACAAGACCGGTACCGAATATCCCGTACTCTGGTCTGCCGGAGACAGGGTTGCCGTGAACGGCGTCGTTTCCGAGCCGCTCGCTGCCGAATATGCAGGCAAGACCGCCGCTCAATTCGCCGTAACGGGCGTTGCCGCTCCGTTCGACGTAATCTACCCTGCCGACGTGCTTCTGGCTGACGACAATACCATCGGCATCTCCGAGGTTCAGGAGTATGTCCCGGGTTCGTTCGCCCAGGGTTCGGCTGTAATGGTCGGACACTCCGACACGCCTAACGGCGTTATCAAGAACCTCTACGGTTTCGTCAAGATTCCGATTGTCAAAGGCGACGAGAAGGTTGTCAAGAGCGTTACGCTCCACTCGAACAACCTCGAAGCGATGTCGGGTGTATTCGCGGTAGACTACGTGAACGCCGCTCTCGAACCGCTTTCGGGTATGGACTTCGTAAAGGTTACCGCTGCCGACGGCATTCCGTTCGTAGAGAATAAAGCAGAAGTCGTAATCGCCGTTCCTGCCGGAACGTATGCGAACGGCTTCACCGTTAAAATTGTCGCTACCGACGGTACGGCTTTGAAAATGAAGGCTTACACTGCTAACGGCGTAACAATCGCCGCAAGCACGCTGCTGGCGATGCCGGATGTACAGTTCTATCCTAACGAAACCGTTTCGGAAATCACCGACGCAGCGCAGTTGCAGGCATTCCTCGACGCTGCAAGCGCTGGCGACTACACCGGCTTCAAGAACGAGAACGGCGAAGTACTGCTCGGCTCGGACATCGACCTGACAGGCGTTACGCTTAAATCCGCAACACAGTTCGACGGAGTGTTCAACGGTCAGGGCTATGCTCTCAAAAACTGGAAGTCCGACGGCGTCGCTCTGTTCGCTGCAAACAGCGGAACTATCAAGAACGTGATGATCGATGAATCGTGCGTACTGACTTTGCCAAAAATTACTGCCAACACCAATTTCGGTTTCCTCGTATCTTCGAATACCGGTATAATTTCAGGCTGCGCCAACGACGCCGACGTCAATTTCGAATTGACTGAAGATCTTGCCGTACAATACAAGTTCGGTATAATTGCAGGATATTCGGTACAGCCGGGCGTTATCTCGAATTGTGTAAATAACGGAAACATCAATCTGAAATTCGCCGCAATTACGGATGCGTCCGATTATATCGGAGGAATTGTGGGCAATACATCCGCAAGCGATGCAAATTTCGTTGTAATGGCGAACAATATAAACAATGGAGATGTAAGAATCGTCGTTTCGGGAGCATCCAAGAACGTATACGCCGGCGGTGTTGCCGGAGCATGCAACTCCAAAGGTACGATAAACAACTGTATAAACAACGGTACCGTATATTACGAGCATACAGCCGGTGGCACCGGTGCATATCCGAATGTAGGCGGTATTACCGGTTATACCCCTTGCACGATGAACGATTGTAAGAATACGGGCGATATCACATTCAAAACGGATGATGGTGTAACGAGACCGGCAGTTGCAGGTATTGCAGGATACTTGAACGGCAATGCCAACCGATGCGTAAATTATGGAAACATTCTCGCACAAGGCAACAAATTCGGAAAAGCATCGAAGGCTACAAGCGGTGGCGTAGGCGGCGCACAATGGCCTATCGTTGCCGGTGTTGCGGGATGCTGCGGTTCGGTAGCCAGCGGCACGGCAAAACACATGCAGGACTGCTATAACTACGGAAACGTAACAATGATAAATCCTAATGGCAGTTGCGTATGCGGTTGTGCAGGAGTAGTGGCATACGCTTGCGGCAATGTAATAAATTGCCATAACGAAGGAAACGTTACCGCTTCCGCAGGTACGCAAGTATATGTAAGCGGCATAGTCGGTTACCAGTACATCGGTGGCGACAAAATCGAGAATTGCACCAACAAAGGAGATCTTACCCTCAATGCCGGCAAAGAATCGACAGTCTCTTATTCGTATCTGGGAGGTATTATCGGATCGTACAACAAATACGAAGGAAGCACAATGACCGGTTGCATCAATGAAGGCAAACTGGTATCGAACTGGCACAAAATCGTTTGGGTCGGAGGTATCGCAGGATGTCTCCGTGGAACATTTACCTCTTGCGTAAATAAGGGCGACCTCGAATTAAACGATGCTACCGAATCCATCGAATCGAAAAAATCGGGTGTTGCCGGCGTATGCGGTTTCGCTGGCGGTTCGTCCGTAGGTTGCAAAAACTACGGCAAGGTAACGAACAACTCGACGAATGAATACACTTCGGCATCGGGTTATATCGGAGTTGCAGGAAACACCACGCAATCGCACATCGGCGGTATCGTCAAGTGCGAAATCGCATCCGCGAACGGCAACGCCGCTGTTCTCATGGGTGGTCAGCAAGGTGTAAATGACGGAACGACTTTGACGGCAGGCAGTGCAGAGGCTCCAATCGTTATCATGAACGGTACTACGCTCAATGCTACGGCAGTTACGGCAGAAACGCTCAATGATGCTTCCAAACTGGCTACACTCGTTGAAACTGCAAATATCGACAAGATTATTTACGAAATCGGCACTACGATTAAGTTCGAATAATCGACCGCAAAGTTTCGGCATAGGTGCCGATGATTCTTCGACCGCCGTCCGCGTAATATGCGGACGGCGGTTTTTGTTTATAGGTAATATAAGTATTATAGGTATTATGGGACTAACTTATTCTACATATTTTACCTATAATACTTATTTTACTTATATTACCTATAATACCTATTTTACTTATTCTACCCATTCCACTAAAACACCTATTCTCCATCTTCCCCAGCCACCTGCCGAAACGAAAAAAGAGATTGCCACGACTGACAATCTCTTTTTTGGTGCCCAGGACGAGACTCGAACTCACACGACCCTAATTAGTCACTACCCCCTCAAAGTAGCGTGTCTACCAATTCCACCACCTGGGCTTGTACGCCGTTTTCTCAAACAGCAGGGCAAAGGTAGGCAAAATTTTGGTTCCGACAAAATTTATCGCCACTTTTTTGATTTTTTCCGCCCGCGGCTATCGCAAATCCATCTCGTCGAGCAGGTAGCCCGCACCGCCGAGCCGCTCGACGAGGAACAGCACATAGCGTATATCGACCGAAATATTGCGGCAAATCGTCGGGTCGAACGCCATGTCGCTCATCGTCGAACGCCACGTGCGGTCGAAGTTGATGCCGACCAGTTCGCCGCGACCGTTGATAATCGGCGAACCCGAATTGCCGCCCGTAGTCTGGTTGGTCGCGAGGAAACATATCGGAACGCTCCGCCCCGACGGAGTGTCGATGCCCCAGCGACCGTAGTCCTTGGCATCGTATAGGTCGCGCAGAGCCTGCGGCACGTTGTAGTCGTAAATCTCCGGATTGTCCTTGGCAATCACGCCGTCGAGCGTCGTGAACGGCAGGTGGCGTTCGCCGTCGGCATACTCGTAGCCCGCGACGCTGCCGTATGCAACACGCAGTGTCAGGTTGGCGTCGGGGAAGAACGCGCGTTGCGGGTCGAACTCGCGCAAAGCCTGCAAATAGGGTTTGTACCAGCGGCTTATCTCGCCGACGTCGCTCAAATTGCGCACCCGATATTTGCCCACGCGTTTTACGATACCGGCGAACAGGTCGTAGAACTCGATTGCAGGGTCGCCCGTCGTGTCGGGCGAGAATCCGTCGGCACGGACGTATCGCGAGTTGTCGAAAATGTAATCGATATAGGTGTCCGGCGAGCCGTATTCATCGATTTTAGCAGTCAGACCGGCAGGAATCTCCGACTGCGGCATACGGTCGAGGAACTCGGCGAGCATCCTTTTGGCGACGGCGCAATCGACCGACGGTTCGTAGTCCTTATAGAAATTGCGGCTCGCGCGGGCGAACAGCGCGTCATCGCCCGTGTGTTTCCGCGCCGCAATGCGCACCTGACGGACGAACGAAACGAGTTCGATGGAGTTGATGCTCTCGGCGAAGAGTTCGCCCATGAAATAGAGGTCACGCACACGCGAATAGGATGCGTGCATCGAGTCGAGCAGCGAGGCATATTCGGGTCTATCGGCTGCCCACGCCGCGAAACGGTGTTCGTAGTCGCGCTTCCTGTCCACCGTACCCAGCCGCGCGAGACCAAGCACTTCGCCCTGCCACTTTTTCCACGCATTGGCTATCGAGGCGTGTTTCGCTGCATATTTGATGCGCACGGCAGGGTCGGCAGCCTGCGCAGCCGAAATTATGTCGAGCCGCGCGGTGCGCAGCGCAATCTTCATCGGGTCGCTGTCGCGCAGCGTATATTCGACGGCATCCGACAGCACATATTGCTGCGTGTTGCCGGGGAAACCGTATATCATCGTGAAGTCGCCCTCGCGCACGCCCTTGGTCGAAATCGGGAAACTGCGCTTCGGAACGTAAGGCACATTGTCGGGCGAGTAGTCCGCCGGCTCGTTGTCGGCACCGGCATAGATGCGGAAAATCGAGAAATCGCCCGTGTGGCGGGGCCATATCCAGTTGTCGGTGTCGCCGCCGAACTTGCCTATCGCCGATGGCGGAGTGCCGACCAGACGCACGTCGCGGAACTCCTTGTAGACGAACAGGAAATATTGGTTGCCGTAGTACATGCGCTCCACACCTGCTCTAATGCCTTTCGACTTGTCGGTCGCCTGTCCGGCAATCGATTCGGGGGTTTCGCCGCCGGCGACACGCTCCGTAACGTCGTCCATGCTGACGAGGATGCTTACCGTAAGTCCCTCGCAAGGCAACTCCTCGTCTCTCGATTTCGCCCAGAAGCCGTAGGTCAGCAGGTCGCGCTCGACCGACGAAAGTTTCTGGATGCTGCCGTAGCCGCAATGATGGTTGGTGAGCAGCAATCCCTGCTGCGACACGATTTCGCCCGTACAGCCCCTGCCGAACAGCACCACGGCGTCTTTGAGCGAAGCCTTGTTGACGGAGTAAATATCATCGGCAGTGAGGCGGAAACCCTTGCTGCGCATATCCTTGATGCGCGCCGAGATAAGCGACGGAAGCCACATTCCCTCATCGGCAACAGCCGACAGCGAGAATGCAAGCGAAACGAACAGAACAACGAATCTTTTCATGGGTCGGTAATTTATTATGGCTCAAAGATACGAATAAGCGAGGGCAAAACAAAAGCAATTTTGATTTTGCCGAGCGAGAGTATCTAAGGCGAAGCCAAAGATACGAAAAGTCGAGAGCAATGCCAAATTTAGGCAACGTCGCCTTCCCTAATGTCCTTAACGACTTTAAGGACTTTAACGACCTTAAAAAGGGGTGTAACGAAAATTTTACTATCTTTGCGGGAAAGTTGGTTAGTACATTACATTAAACTCATATTACCATGAAAAAACTCCTGTTTTCGTTAGCCGCAATCGCCGCGCTGGTCGGTTGCGACGAAAAGACCGACGACCCAATCGTCTACGACATAACTCTCGAACCGGCTACGGTAACGCTGTTCGCGGGCGACACCCATACCCTGAAAGCGGAAATCACCCCAGCAACCAATATGTCTCTTATCTGGACATCGTCCGACGACTCGATAGCCAAGGTTGCCGACGGCGTAATCGTGGCAATCGCCGCAGGCAACGCAACCGTTACGGCTGCACTCAACTGTGCTGACGGATACTTTGAAAGCACATGCGAGGTCTCGGTAATCGATGTGCCGACCGTTACGCTCGACATCATGTCGGCTGTAATCGGCACGGGCGACACCAAAACCGTTACGGCGACCGTCGTTCCCGCTCTCGGGGGGGGGATTTCGCCCGTATGGACATCGTCCGACGACTCGATAGCCAAGGTTAGCGACGGCGTAATCACCGCAGTCGCAGCAGGTAACGCGACCGTTACGGCATCGGTTACGATAAACGGTCGCACGTTCGGCGAAAATTGCGCCGTAACGGTTCAGAATCCCGTAATCACGTTCGACAAAACGACGGCATCGCTCGCCACGGGCAAGACGATGACTATCGAAACGACCGTAACACCAGCCACCGAGCGCGCACTCGTTTGGGAATCGTCCGACACGTCGGTAGCCACGGTTGCCGACGGCGTAATCACCGGAGTTGCGGAAGGCACCGCGACCATCACCGCCAAACTCACGGCAGGCGACAAGACGTTCGAGGGCAAATGCGAACTGACTGTAAAGCAGGGCTACGAAATCGGACAGATTATCGATTTCGACGGCGTGAAGGGCATCGTATTCTGGCTCACCGACGGCGACACTGCGGGCAAGGCGGTTTCGCTCGACGAATCGGGAGCAGTGCTTTGGGCGACTACCGAACTCAACTGCAACGCCGGCAGCGAAGACGACGGAGAGGAGAATACCGAAAGAATCAAGGAGGTAGGATTGCAGTTCCACCCTGCCGCCAAATGGTGTACCGACCTCGGAAACGGATGGTACATGCCGGCAATCAACGAGGGTATCGCGTGGGTTACCAAAGCAGGCATCCTCAATCCGATAATCACGGCAAACGGCGGCAAGGCGATAAAGGACAGCGCCTACGACTGGTACTGGTCGTCCACCGAGGGCGAACACTCGCCGGAAGCGGAGGCGATATGTTTCTACGGCGGAACGGGCAGCGGTCATTCCTACGGCGACTTCAAGAAATATCCGGAAGCGGACAACTTCGTGCGCGCCGTACATAAATTCTAATACGGCAGACCGAAGATGAAGTTAAAATACTTGCTGCATACACTGCTGTCGCTGACGGCGGCGGCAATGCTGTCGGGCTGCGAAACGACATGTCCGCCGCATGAACCGTATCCAGACCCCGAGCCCGAGGAGGGGCTGACATTCATACTTTCCGTCGATGACGTAAACGACAAGGGATTCTCCGTCAAGTGCGTTCCGTCGGACAAGGAGCAGCCATACGTCGCGTTCGTCATGACCAAATCGTATTACGACACCGAACTCGGGACGGATGCGGACCTGCTTGCCGACGACATGATATTTTTCGACGAAGAGGCGGTCTCCAAGGGCAAGACGATTGCCGAAATCATCGCGTCGTACCAGCGAAAGGGAGATTGCGTGTTGTCGTACTCGCAACTCGCGCCCGAAACGCAATACTATCTCTATGTCTACGGACTGGGTACGGATGGCGTCGCGACGAGCAAAGTCGAAAAGATGCTCATCGCCACCGACGCGACGGTAAAGGTCGAATTCGAACTTGCCGTCGATGCAGCCGACATCAGCCAGTCGGGCGCGACGATTCTCGTTACGCCGACCGACAAGAGCGCGACATTCTTCTACGACATCGTAACCAAAGCCGCCTACGACAAGTGGGGCGGCGACGAAAACACCGTTGCGCAGAACATCGAGTACATCGAGCAGGCAATCTATATCTTAGCGATGCAGGGCTACGACTACACCTACGATGATTTCATCTCCCACGGCGACATCGCGGAGGTCAAAACGGGTCTGGCGTCCGACACCGAATACGTCCTGTTCGCATTCGGGCTCGACAATCAGGGCAACCCGACCGCGCCGCTGGCGAAAAAGGAGTTCAAGACCGAGCCTTTCGCCGCGACCGACGACTGCCGCTTCGAACTCTCGGTATCCGACGTAACCTCTACGTCGATGAAAATCGACGTCGTGCCGACCTCTGACGCAACGCGATACTACATAGGCGTCTGCCGCTCATCGGTACTCGGACAATACTCGCTCGACGAACTCGCCGCCAGACTTATAGCCGACGAGAACAGCCAAGGCATCGACTGGGCGACATCGCCGTATCTGTTCAGCGGCAAACGCAGTCTCGACGTGGTGAACGACCTGCAATACAAGCCTCTCGTCGGCAGCAGCGAGTATGTCGCGGTCGTATTCGGCATGGATGCGAAAGGCGCACGCACAACGGGCATCGCGCATATCGTGCAGCGCACCGCCGACCCGCAGCAATCGGACATGACGGTCGAAATAACCGCGCATTCGATAACCTTCAACGGCGCGAAAGTGCTGTTCGAGCCGTCCGATGCCGATGCAACCTACTTTACCGACGTCATCGACTACGAGACCTACGCGACGTTCGGCAGCGACGACGAACTGATACGCCGCATGGTCGATACCGCCGGAGACTCGATGTCCGCATACCTGACCAAGGGCAGACACACGGTGGACTGCACCAACATGCTGCTCGCCGACACGAAATACGTGGCATATTGCTTCGGCTTCGACAACGGTGCGACGACGCGCGTTTTCAAACAGGAGTTCACGACCGACAAACTCGACTCGGGCAGCGATGCAGCCGTGGCGATGCAATACGTAATCGAGGACGGAAAAGATTACGGCTACGACAACCAAGCCGTCATCACGTTCCTCATGTCGCCTAACGCATCGGCAGCCAAATGGTATTTCGCAGCCACGCGAAGTTCGCTCGACGACATGTCGGACAGCGACATTACGCAATGGCTGATGACATCGTCCAACGTGAACAAGCAGCAGGTGTCGTATTACATGGATTGGGGTACGAAACTCCAAGCCGCGACCGTCGCATTCGACAAAGCCGGCGTTGCAGGCGTTCCGTCGCGCTACAAAATCGACGTAACCAAGGATAACGCCGCCGCATCCGTACCGCTTTCGCTCTCGGCGGCGAAGAACATGCCTCGTGCGAAATCCGCCGCACCGGCTTCCGTCCGAGATGCCGAAACGGCAGGTGCGATAGACCGCGCGCTGCCGCAACCGCGCAAAAAGTAACAGCGGCTTTAATGACCTTAAAGACTTTAAGGACTTTAAGGTCATTAACGATAACGGCTGACTTTTTCAAGTCAGCCGTTATCGTTTTTGCGAAGCAAAACCTACGCCTTCGCGGCGACAGGCTTGCGCTTCTTCTTCGCGGCAAGAGCCTTGTCCACCTCGATTTCAAAGTCGGAGAACACATTCATATAGTTGATGAACGCCTCGTAGGACGAGCCGTAAGGGTTGAAATAGGAGTGTACGTCGCCGTCCGAGAGCCACTTCGTCGCCATATAGTAGAAGTGGTCGGATGTCTGCAAGAAGTTCCACACGTAGTCGAAATCGGCATTGCGCAGCGCGCGCACCTTCTCTTTCAGCGAATAGAGTTTGCCGAACGCCTCGTTTTGGAGGTCGTTGCCGAGCCATGCCGTAACGTCGCGCTCCTCGTCAGCCCACGACATCACGTGAGGGCAGTGCAGCACCGCTACCGGCTGATGTTTGGCGGCAGCCTCCGACACGGTCGCGAATTCGAGGTCGCCGCGTTTGAGAATCGCTTTCGGCAGGTTCTTCATGAACTCGAATATGCCCGTCGACGCCTTCTGATGCTCGCCGAACGTCTCGTAGTCCATGAACAGATTCACCACCTCGCCGTTCTCCTGCGACAGCCAGCCGGCGAACTTGTCGGCGGTAAGCGGATATTCGCTCCAACCCTGATTGGAGAAGCGGAACGCGATGTCGTCCGAGAGTTTGTAGTTGCGCAGCAGCAGACGCAGGCTCTGGTCGCCCGCGCCAGCATATACGAAATCGGGCGATTTCCAGCCGAGAACATGCTTGGCACCCTCGGCGAGCATGGTCTTGAATCCCATTTCGCCTACCATTGCTCCGATGTCGTCGGAATAAATCAACTCCGTATTGCGGAACGCCTTCGGCTTGACGCCGAATTCGCGTTTAAGCATCGCCGAATGCGCCTTCACCTGCTCCGCGAAGTCCTCTTTCGACGACAGCGCGGCGAGCGAGTGCGAATAGGTTTCGCCGAGAAGTTCGACGCAGCCGGTATCGACCAGCGCACGGAACGAATCGAGAACCTCGGGTGCGTACAGGCGGAACTGCTCCACGACCGTTCCCGTCAGCGAGAACGAGCAGCGGAACGCACCTTTGCTCTCCTTGATGACTTTCAGGAACAGGGCGTTCATCGGCAGATAGCACTCGCGGGCGATTTTCTGCATTATCGCACGATTGGTCAAATCGTCGAGATAGTTATGGTCCTTGCCGATATTGAAGAACCGGTAGGTCTTCAACCGCCACGGCTGATGCACCTGAAAATATAAGCAAACTGTTTTCATATCCTTGTATTTTATCTATTTTTCAATCGTTCGTGCGCTATTTCGCGGATGCCACGGCATCCTCGTAAACGCGCTTTATCTTCGCCGCCGCATCGTTCCATTTGAGCGACGTTACCTCTTCGAGACCTTTCTTGGCGAACATCGACGAGAGCGCAGGATAGGTAATCAGCGCGTACATCGCATCCGCCATCGCATCGACATCCCAGTAATCGACCTTCACGGCGTAGTCCAGCACCTCGGCGACACCGCTCTGCTTCGAGATTATGACCGGCACGTTCGACCGCATCGCTTCGAGCGGCGATATTCCGAACGGCTCCGATACCGACGGCATCACGTAGACGTCCGACAACTGGAACATGCGGTGGACATCCTCTCCACGCAGGAATCCAGTGAAGTGGAAGCGGTCGGCGATGCCCAGCCGCGCCACGCGGCGGATGATATGGTTCATCATGTCGCCCGAACCCGCCATCACGAAGCGCACGTTCGGCACGCGTTTCAGCACCTTCGCGGCAGCCTCGACGAAGTAGTCGGGACCCTTCTGGTATGTTATTCGACCGAGGAACGTGATGATTTTGTCGCTAACGCCACGTTCGGGAGCGGCTGACCCGTTCTCGGCGAAACGCACGGCATTATGCACCGTAACGACCTTCTCGGCAGGCACGCCGTACTTTTCGATAACGATGTTGCGCGTGAGGTTCGACACTGCGATTACGCGGTCTGCCGCGTGCATTCCCGCACGCTCGATAGCATATGTCTGCGTATTGATATTTTCGCCCGAACGGTCGTACTCCGTGGCGTGCATGTGGACTACCAACGGCTTGCCCGACACGCGCTTCGCCGCGATGCCCGCGAAATATGTCAGCCAGTCGTGGGCGTGGATGACATCGAACTGCCCCTCCAAGTCCTTGGCGACCTGAGCCGCGACAATCGCATAGCGGGCGACTTCCTCCATCAGGTTGGCACCGTACTTTCCGGAGAACGTATACCGCTGGCTCCAAGCGTCGGTGGTTTCCCAATGCTTCTCACCAGTCTTGACGAACTCGTCGTGGTAGGATGCGTAGTCCTCCGGCGAAAGGTAAGGAACGAGGTTGGAGTCGATATGGATGAACGACATCTTCTCGATTATGTCCGCCGCATCCGCATCGACCTTGCCGAATACCGCCTCTACATCGCTCGCATTCACGACCTTGACGAACCGTTTGTCTTCGTCGCCATAGGCTCGCGGCATGACGAACGTTACTTCGACGCCGTTACGCGCCAATCCGCGGGTCATACCGTAGCATGCCGTTCCCAGACCGCCTGCGATATGGGGAGGAAACTCCCATCCGAACATCAAAACCCTCATCTTATTACTGTTTTTTATTGTTTTTCACACTCGTTTTTCCTGCATCCGACTTCGCCGACCTGCGTTTCGGCTTCGGTTCGCAACGCTCTATGATATCCTTTATGTAGAGCAGTCCGCCGACGCTCGACGCCTGCGAAATCGCGCCGCGCGGTGCGAACGGCGGATTCGGGTCGAAATATTCGGCTATCGAGCCGATGCAGTAATACTGGATATTTTCGTCGAAATTCGCCAGTATCTCTTTCGCCGTCGGCAGGAACCGCGCGCCTTCGAGCGATATGCCGCACTGCACGTAGAACATCAGAGGCCATACCCACACAGCACCGTTGCGGCTCGCAGCCTCGCGCTCGATAGGGTTCTCCTTGTATTGCGACTCGAACATCTCGTCCTGCGGAGAAAGCGAACGCAACCCTTTGGGCGTAAGCAGATGCTGGCGCACCGTCATCAGCACGTTCACGCGCTGTTCGTCGTCGAGCATCGTATAGTCGAGCCCGCATGCGACAATCTGGTTGCAGCGCACCGAGCGGTTCTGCGTCCGTCCGTCGGTATAGTCGGCGAGCCAGCCCTCGCCACCGATTGCGAAAAGTTCGACGAACGACTTTTTCGTCAGCGCAGGCAGCCCTTTCCAGACCGACACGAACTCCTTGTCGCCCATCTTCGATGCGAGGGCGAGCGTATACGAAACGGCGTTGTACCACAATGCGTTCACCTCGACGGCATAACCCTCGCGGCGAATCACCGGCACTCCGTTCTCGACATTGTTCATCCACGTAAGCGCGTAGCCCTCACGCGAAGCCCATATCAGACCGTTGTCGTGCAGGGCGACGCAGCCGCCGAAAAATCCTCTGCGGTAAGCCGTCAGGATGCTTTTCATCGCCTCGCCGTACTTCTCCCACAACGTCTTCGCACCGATATGGCGTTCGAGTTGCTGCAAAGTCCAGAAGAACCACAGCGGAGCGTCGGCAGCGACCTCGGCGGACGCCTGTCCCGCGAAATCGCCGTTGCGCATGTCGCCGACCATCGTGTCGAGCACCGCCATGCAATCCTCCTTGTATCCCTGTTCGAGCGTCAGACCCGGCAGCGAAATGAATGTCGTGCGACCGCCCGTACCGTACCACGGATAGCCGGCGACAACCTCCGTCCGGTCGCCCGGGCGGCGGATGATGAACTGTCGCGCCGAGTGGTGCAGGCAACTGAGGAAATCTATCTTGTGCGTCCGTCGCGCAATCGACGTTTCGTATGCCGAACGAATCTCCTCGCCCGACGCCATCTCGTCTACCGAAGCCGAGAAGATGATGCTTTCGCCCTTGCGGATTTTCATCTCGAAATAGCCGGTCGTGAGCAGGTCTTCGTGTCCCTCGTAGCCGCGCTCTATCTCCTTCTGATACTCGAAGTCGTAGTACCAGTCCGGAGCGGGAACGAACGAGGAGTCATCCTTGCTCAACTGCATGTAGAGCCACGGGAAGCCGTCGTACAGACGGTTCTTCACGCCGTTCTTCACCGGATACGAACGCGCGTTGGCATACATGTTCGCCTTCGAGAGTTCGTGTTTGTTGCGGAACGCGAGGAACGGGCGCAGACGCAGCGTGGTCTCGGAGTGCGCATCCACCAGCGTATAGCGAATCATCAGGTGCGTGCGCTTGTGAATCCACAGCAGTTCCTTGCGGAGTATCACTCCTCCCACGCGGTAGGTTATCGTCGGTGTCGGCGTATATCCGAAATCGGTGATGTATTTATGACCGCGCGGCTCGTAGGTTCCGCGATAACGGTGCAACGCCAGATTGAACGACTGGTCGTGCTGCACGATGGTCTCGTCGAGCGACGACAACAATACATAGGTATTGTCGGTGCTGTCGATTGGAGCGACTATCAATCCGTGATATTTGCGCGTATTGCAGCCGACTATCGTGGTACTCATGTAGCCGCCCCGACGGTCTGTCGCCAGCATTTCGCGTTGGAGCGAATATTCCAAATTACCCAACTCCCGTTTATCAAAAGTAAGTCCCGGCATATTATCGATAATGATTTTTTGCTTCTGCTATTGTAAAGATACTAAAATTTTGCGAAAAACATCACGAATAGCATAAATTTTATCAAACATCAGACCTTATGGAGCATTTTACGCGACTTTTCGCCGCATCGTTTTGCAGAATTAAGGTCGTTAAAGTCCTTAAAGTCTTTAAGGATGTGCGCGCCGCAGTTTGGCGGCGCGCACAAACGGAAAACAGCCGCTCTCCGGCACTCCCGTCGGCTACGCCCACTTCACGAGGGCGAAATCCATACGGTGCGGCAGGCGCGGATTCTTCGGATAGACGCGCAGCGCGACATCGAAGATTCCGGTGCGGTTCGGAATGTAGTCGAGCGAATAGGTAACCTTGCCGCCGTCGACGTTGGTCTGCGACAACGGCATCGAGTAATCGACGTTGGCAGGCTCGGCAGCGACGATAGGTTTCGCCACGACGAGTTCCACGCCGATATCCTCCGGCGAAAGTCCGGCGATGTCGAGCGTTACCTCGAAATGGTATGCGGCACCGACGAGCATCGCCTCGTTGTCGATGCGCGCGCGCTGGACGTCGAGCACCTTCACATTGTCCCATGCAGCCGAAACCTTGCGCTTCCATGCCGCCACCTCGCGGGCGAGGATATAGTTGTGGGCAACCATCTCGTGCTTGCGGGCGGCGAGTTTGTTGTAGAAACGCTCCTCGTAGTCGGTGAGCATACGGTTGGTCGTGAAGTTCGACGCGATGTCGGCGATGCACTTCTTCACCGACGCAATCCAGTCGGTCGGCACGCCCATTTCGTTGCGCGAATAATATTTAGGCACAATCTGCTCCTCGATGGTCGAATATATCATCTCGGCGTCGAGTTCGTCCTGATGGCTCTTGTCGGCGAACGTCTGCTCCATAGGCAGCATCCAGCCCGCGCCCTCCTTGTAACCCTCGACCCACCAGCCGTCGAGCACCGAGAACTGCATCACGCCGTTCATCACGCACTTTTCGCCCGACGTACCCGACGCTTCGAGCGGACGGGTCGGCGTGTTGAGCCATACGTCCACGCCCTGTACCATGCGGCGGGCGAGTTCCATGTCGTAGTTTTGCAGGAAGATGATTTTTCCGACGAACTCCGGCATCGACGACACCTCGACGATACGTTTGATGAGGTCCTGACCCGGCTTGTCGTTCGGGTGAGCCTTGCCGGCGAAGATGAACTGTACCGGATGCTCCTTGTTGTTCACGATAGCCGACAGACGGTCGAGGTTCGTGAAGAGCAAGTACGCGCGCTTGTACGTAGCGAAGCGGCGCGCGAAACCGATAGTCAGCACCTCCGGTTTCAGGCGGTCGGAAATCTGCACGATTTGGCGCGGCGAGTCGAAACGCACCTGGCTCGGGTCGCTGTAACGACGCTTGATGGTCTTTATCAGACGGTTTTTGAGGAACATGCGCTCGCGCCACAACTCCTCGTCCGATATTTCGTAGACCTTCTGCCACTCCTTGATTTCGTACTGGTGTCCCTCGAATCCCTTAGGGAAGTAGCGGGCGTAGAGACGCCGCATGTTCGACGCCGCCCATGTCGGGAAATGTACGCCGTTGGTAACGTATCCTATATGGAGTTCGTTCTTGAAATAGCCGGGCCACATGTTGCCCAGAATGTCTTTCGACACCTCGCCGTGCAGCCACGACACGCCGTTCACCTCCTGCGAGAGGTTGCATGCCAGCACCGACATCGAGAACCGCTCGTTCGGGTCGTTCGGATTCACCTTGCCGAGGTTGATATACTGGTCCCACGTGATGCCCAGCACCTCCGGATAGTGCGACATGTACTGGCGAATCATCGACTCGGGGAATGCGTCGTGTCCCGCAGGCACAGGCGTATGCGTCGTGAAGAGCGACGACGAGCGGATGACCTCCAAAGCCTCCGAGAACGAAAGTTTGTTGCGTGCGATGAGGTTGCGGATGCGTTCGATGCCGATGAACGCAGCATGACCCTCGTTGCAGTGGTAGACATCCTGCTTGATGCCCATCTTCACGAGAGCGCGGATACCGCCGACACCGAGCAGAATCTCCTGCTTCAAGCGGTTCTCCCAGTCGCCGCCGTAGAGATAGTGGGTAACCTGACGGTCCTCCTCGATATTCGCCTCGTAGTCGGCATCGAGCAGATAGAGCGCGGTGCGTCCGACCTGGCAACGCCATACGCGCGCGCTGAGCGTACGTCCCGGGAACGCCACATGCACGGTAACCCAACTTCCGTCATCGTCGCGCACCGGCGAAATCGGGAGTTTGAAGAAGTTCTGCGCCTCGTAGGTAGCCTCCTGCGCGCCCTGCGCCGAGAGACGCTGGGTGAAATATCCGTAGCGGTAGAGCAGTCCGACGGCGACCATCGGCACGTTCTTGTCCGAAGCCTCTTTCAGGTAGTCGCCCGCGAGGATTCCCAGACCTCCCGAATATATTTTGAGCGTATGGTGCAAGCCGTACTCCATCGAGAAATATGCGATTTTCGGAGCGTCGGCATTCGGTTTTTCGTTCATGTACTCCTTGAACTGCGCATAGACGGCATCGAGCATTCCGAGGAATATCGCGTCGTCTTCCAGTTCGAGCAGACGCTCCATAGGCAGTTTGTCGAGCAGCGCGATAGGGTTGCGGTCCACCTCGACCCACAAATTCTTGTCGATGTACTCGAACAAATCGCGCGCGCCGAGAGTCCAACTCCACCACAGGTTGCGCGACAACTCCTCCAACGGATGCAGACGCTCCGGCAGCGACTTCTCGACCATCATGCGCTGCCACGTCGGACGTTCGGCGACGAGTTGCTGGCGGACGAAGTTTATCTGCTCGTTGTATGCGCCGCCGTCGCCGAGTACGGCACGGTTGGTACGAGCCACGCAACTCTCGATTGCGCATTCGTAAGCCGCCTGATAGTGCTTGAACATGTTGCTCCACAACGCGCGCTTCGATATTTCGTATGCCGACGCACGCACCGCGCCGACCTTGTCGTCCGGCAGGGCAATGAAGCGGCGGACGGCATCGGCGACTGCATCGGCTGCCTGCCCTATGTTGTCGTCATTGCGCTCCACGACCTCGATGCCCTCGTGTTCGTCGAGCGACGAAATCCACGCGCCGAAACCGGCGAGCGACGACGTTACGGTTGGAACCGAGAACGCGATGGATTCGAGCGGAGTGTAGCCCCACGGCTCGTAGTACGACGGGAACAGCGTCAGGTCCATGCCTATGAGCAGTTCATAATAGTTCTTGTTGAACACGCCGTCGTTCCTGTTGAGATACGTCGGCACGAAAATCACCTTCACCTTCGACTCCGGACGGTCGAGGGCGCTTCCGTTGATAGCCTGCGCAATCTGGTCCCAGGCGACGTTTTCGAGATAGTGGGTCGAATAGCGGTACTGCGCAGGGTCGATTGGCAGCGACTTGTCGCGCAGATGCGCCTGCAAATCGACGCGCGCACCGTGATTGGCGGCAGGCACGGTAACGTAGGCGAGAATCTCGCGGTCGAGGTTGCCCGACGCAAGGCGTTTGAGTGCCTCGAAGAATACGTCGAGACCCTTGTTATGGAATTCGTAGCGACCGCTCGTGCCGACAATCAGCGGCTCTTTCTCGAACTTGCAGTTCAGGCACGCCTCCGCAACCTCTATCATCGCCTTGCGGGCTTCGCTGCGCTTCGCGTCGTACTCCTCGCCCGTCCAGACGAAGTCGTTCTCGAATCCGTTCGGCGTAACCACGTCAGGCTCCTTGCCGAGCAGGTATTTGCACTCGCGAGCAGTGATGTCGCTCACCGTCACGAACGCATCGTGGTACTTCGCACCCATCTTCTCTATCGAGTGTTTCGCGACGACATTGAACTGGCGCGCGAGGTCGTCGGCGTTGAATCCAGCCAGACCTCCGTAGAGCGGCAGGCGGTTGCCGGCGATGCAGCGACCCATGACAGTGGCATGGGTAGTCATCACGGTAGCCACATAAGGCGAGTGCTTGCGCAGATACAGACCGCCCGCGGCAGTCATCCATTCGTGGAAATGCGCCACGACCTTGTCAGTCGCCGAGCAGAAGTTTTCCACGTACGATTCTATCACCTGCCCCGCGATATAGCCGAAAAGCACCGGCTCCACGTAGTCCCACTGACCCGATATGGAATCGACGTTGTAACTCTCCCACATCATCTTCAATATATCGTCCTTCTGCGAGAAAAGCGTCGTGAAGTCTATCAGAATCGCAACCGGCGAACCGCTTACCTTCCAGCGACCGATGCGCACGCGGATTCCCTTGTCGTAAAGGCTCTGCCGCCACGCCTTCATCAGCGAAGCGTCCTCCTCGAACTCGGAAACGCCGCTGTCCTGCGAGAAATCGGGACCGACAGTGATGTACTTGTCGCCCAAAAGTCCGGTTACGGTCAATGCCTTCGTGGCAATCACGGTGTGGATGCCGCCGACCTTGTTGCATACCTCCCAACTTACCTCGAACAAGGTGTCGGGCGAGAATTTAGTTTCGTTCATAATTATCTGATTGTTTGTATCTTCTTTCGAATATCGGGGGCAAAGATAATACTTTATGCCGACAAACGGAAGAATTTATTAAAAATTTTTAATATTATTTTACCTTATATATATACTATATCTCAAAAAACGTGCTTATGACGGCATCCGAGAGCAGGAATTTCTCAGGCGGCATCATCAGCCTGTCGTCATCCGCCGTCGCCTTACGGACGAGCAGTCCCGAATCGACGAACCCGCGCGCCGCCGCTTCGATGCGCTTCGCCTCGTCCTCGCCGAACCCGTCGGCGATACGGCGCAGCGACAGCCCCTCAATGCGCCTCAACGATGTCATGACATATTCGTTCAACCGGTCGCGGCGCGACAACCGCTCCTCTCCGTAGACGATTCCCGCCGCATATTCGTCCGCCGGCTGCTCGCACCAACGCCGTATGTCGCCCGCATACGAATGCGCGCCCGCGCCGATGCCCAAATATTCGTCGCCCGTCCAGTAAGAGGAGTTATGGCGCGAGCGGAAGCCTTCGAGCGCGAAGTTCGACACCTCGTAGTGTTCGAATCCCGCGGCAGTCAATGCGTCGTGAACGGCGAGAAACTCGCGTTCGCTGCGCTCCTCGTCGACCTGACGCATCGTTCCGGCAGCGAGCATCCGACCGAAACGGGTATCGGGTTCGATAGTCAAATGGTATGCCGACACATGCTGCACGCCGAGCGAAAGAGTGCGGTCGAGCGTGCGGCGCAGCGTTTCGTCGCCGAAGCCGTCCACGCCGAATATCAAATCCACCGATATGTTGTCGAATCCGCCGTCCTGCAACAGTCTCACCGCCCGCTCCGCCTGCTCCGCCGAATGGCGGCGACCCATGAACCGCAGTTCCCCGTCGTCGAACGACTGTATGCCGAGCGAAGCGCGATTGACGGGCGTGGAGCGCAGACGCCCGACATATTCGGGCGTAACGTCGTCGGGATTGAGTTCGACGGTTATCTCCCCGACGCCGCTGCAATCGAAAAGTCTCGCGGCATGGTCGACGAACCCGCCGAACACCGACGGGTCGAGCAGCGACGGCGTGCCTCCGCCGAAATATATGGTCCTGATTTTGCGGTCGCCGAGAAATCCGCACTGCGAATCGAGTTCTTCGTGCATACGTTCGACGACTTGCGGAATATGGTGCAGAAGGACGCTGCGACGGAAATCGCAATATCCGCACAAGCGTTTGCAAAACGGAATATGGAAATATATTCCAGCCATATCTCTACAAATGTAAAAAAAATTAAGCGAACGGAGAAATAAAGTTTCGATTTTTGCACGAATAACACGACGAACCGTCGATTATTCAGCATGAGCGGTAACGGCGGAATCCGAAAAATCGCACGAAAAGATTTGTTTGTAATTTTTTTGAATATTTAGTGTTATTTATTTCACAATTCAAAATAAAGCGATATATTTGCAGTCGGAAAAGAAGGCGTCAGACCGCTGTACGACGTAAATCGGAAGCGGTGGGGCGCAACGGAAACAGAAGAGGTTAATCATTAAAATAGAAAAGATTATGGCTTTCAAGAAAGAAGATTTGGCTAAGTACGGCATCACCGGAACGACCGAAGTAATCTACAATCCTTCCTACGAGCAGTTGTTCGAGGAGGAGACCAAGCCGGAACTCACCGGCTACGACAAGGGCGTAGTAACCGAGTTGGGCGCAGTGAACGTAATGACCGGCGTCTACACCGGACGTTCGCCTAAGGACAAGTTCATCGTAATGGACGAGAATTCGAAAAACACCGTATGGTGGACTTCGGAGGAGTACAAGAACGACAACAAACCGGCTTCGGAGGAGGCTTGGGCTGCTGTCAAGGCTATCGCCCAGAAGGAGTTGTCGGGCAAGAAACTCTACGTTGTGGACGGTTTCTGCGGTGCCAACAAGGATACCCGCATGGCTGTACGCTTCATCATGGAGGTCGCTTGGCAGGCTCACTTCGTGAAGAACATGTTCATCCGTCCTACCGAGGAGGAACTCAAAGTGTTCGAGCCTGACTTCGTGGTCTACAACGCATCGAAGGCTAAGGTCGAGAACTACAAGGAACTCGGTCTCAACTCCGAAACCGCAGTCGTATTCAACATCACCTCGCGCGAGCAGGTAATCATCAACACCTGGTACGGCGGCGAGATGAAGAAGGGTATGTTCTCGATGATGAACTACTATCTGCCGCTCAAAGGCATCGCTTCGATGCACTGCTCGGCGAACACCAACGAGAAGGGCGAGACCGCTATCTTCTTCGGTCTGTCGGGTACCGGCAAGACCACCCTTTCGACCGACCCTAAACGTCAGTTGATTGGCGACGACGAGCATGGCTGGGACGACAACGGCATCTTCAACTTCGAGGGCGGATGCTATGCGAAGGTCATCAAACTCGACAAGGAGTCGGAGCCTGACATCTACAACGCAATCAAGCGCGACGCACTGTTGGAGAACGTTACGGTGGACGCAAACGGCAAAATCGATTTCGACGATAAGAGCGTAACCGAGAACACCCGCGTTTCGTATCCTATCTACCACATCAACAACATCGTGAAGCCGATCTCGGCTGCTCCTGCCGCAAAGAACGTAATCTTCCTGTCGGCAGACGCATTCGGCGTGCTTCCTCCGGTTTCGATTCTCACTCCGGAGCAGACCAAGTACTACTTCCTCAGCGGATTCACCGCGAAGTTGGCAGGTACCGAGCGCGGTATCACCGAGCCTACTCCGACTTTCTCGGCTTGCTTCGGTCAGGCGTTCCTCGAACTCCACCCTACCAAGTACGCAGAGGAACTCGTCAAGCGCATGGAGAAGAGCGGCGCGAAGGCATACCTCGTGAACACCGGCTGGAACGGTACCGGCAAGCGTATCTCGATTCGCGACACCCGCGGTATCATCGACGCTATCCTCGACGGTTCCATCAAGACCGCTCCTACGAAGAACATTCCTATCTTCAACTTCGAGGTTCCGACCGCGTTGCCGGGCGTAGACCCTAAGATTCTCGACCCTCGCGACACTTATGCAGATGCTGCGGAGTGGACGAAGAAAGCGGAAGACCTTGCGGGACGCTTCATCAAGAACTTCGGCAAGTACACCACCAACGATGCCGGCAAGGCACTCGTTGCAGCAGGTCCTGAGTTGAAATAATCTCAGACCGCATACACGACAAGGCAGGACTTTACGGTCCTGCCTTGTTTCTTTAACGACTTTAAGGACCTTAAAGACTTTAAAGTCGTTAAGGTCGTAGTCCGCCGCCCCCACTTTCGAGCGTTTTTCGATTTTCGTACACCATTTTTTTGTACCTTTGCGCTCGTACAAAACACAATTGCAATGAAAAGCGATTTTCTGGTAATCGGTTCGGGTTCGGCGGGACTGAGTTTCGCGCTCAAAGCCTCGCGCTTCGGAAACGTTACGCTCGTAACGAAAGGCGAACTCGTCGAATGCAACACCAACTATGCCCAGGGCGGCATCTGTTCGGTAACCTATCTGCCCGACACGTTCGAGAAACATATCGAGGACACGCTCGTCTGCGGAGCGGGCAAGTGCGACCGCGACGCGGTGGAACTCGTCGTGAGACGCGCTCCCGAGATGGCGAAAGACCTCATCGAATGGGGCGTCGATTTCGACCGCACGGAGGACGGGCGGTTCGACCTTCACCGCGAGGGCGGACACTCCGAACACCGCATCCTGCACCACAGCGACCTTACGGGTGCCGAAATCGAGCGCGCACTCATCGAGCAGGTACGCAAGAACCCGCGAATCACGGTTCTCGAACACCACTTCGCCATCGACCTGCTGACGCAGCATCATCTGGGCGAAATCGTAACGCGCCACACGCGCGGACTCGCCTGCTTCGGCGCATACGTACTCGACACCGAAACCAACGACATCAAGACGATACTCGCCAAATTCACTGTCGTTGCGGCAGGCGGCTGCGGCAACATCTACAACACCACGACCAATCCGGTCGTCGCGACGGGCGACGGCATCGCCATGTGCCACCGCGCCAAAGCCATCACCCGCAACATGCAGTACATCCAGTTCCACCCGACGTCGCTCTATCATCCGGGCGAACGTCCGTCGTTCCTCATCACCGAGGCGATGCGCGGCTACGGCGGCATCCTGCGCTTGCAGAACGGGCAGGAGTTCATGGACAAGTATCACCCGATGCGCTCGCTCGCTCCACGCGACGTCGTGGCGCGCTCGATAGACCACGAATTGAAAATCCGCGGCGAGGAGTTCGTCTACCTCGACGTTACGCACATGCCTGCCGAGCAGACGCGCCACCACTTCCCGAACATCTACGAGAAGTGCAAGTCCATCGGCATCGACATAACGAAAGACATGATTCCCGTATGCCCTGCTGCGCACTACTGCTGCGGCGGAGTCGCGGTGGACAGCAACGGCGAGAGTTCCATCAAGCGTCTGTACGTCCTCGGCGAGAGTTCCTGCACGGGGCTGCACGGCGCGAACCGTCTGGCGTCCAACTCGCTTACCGAGGCATTCGTCTACTCCGACCAGGCAGTCCGCCACGCGGCGCAGTCGATAGACAAGGTAGGTTTTCAGGAGGGTATTCCCGACTGGGACTTCGAGGGTACGGCGTCGGCGGAGGAGATGGTACTCGTACTCCAAAACCGCAAGGAGTTGCAGAACATCATGTCCAACTACGTCGGCATCGTCCGCTCCAACCTGCGTCTGGAACGCGCCTTGAAGCGTCTGGCGATAATCTGGCAGGAGACGGAGGAGTTGTACAACCACACCAAGCCGTGCCGCGAGTTGTGCGAACTGCGCAACATGACTGCCGTCGCTTATCTGACGGTAAAGCAGGCGCGCGAATGCAAGGAGTCGGTCGGACTGCACTACAACATCGACTATCCGCCGCAGAAGAACTGAACCGTCATTCTGAGCGGAACGCAGTGAAGCGAAGAATCCGAAAAACAATCGAAACAGATGTTTCGCTACGCTCAACATGACGGATTCCAATTATTTACAAAATAGAGCCATAAGTTACAAATGACATTACGAGAGGAAATCGACAGAAGACGAACGTTCGCGATTATTTCGCATCCGGATGCCGGAAAGACCACACTTACCGAGAAACTGCTCCTGTTCGGCGGCGCGATTCATGTCGCCGGCGCGGTCAAGAGCAACAAAATCAAGCGCGGAGCGACCTCCGATTTTATGGAAATCGAGCGTCAGCGCGGAATCTCGGTGGCGACATCGGTCATGGGTTTCGAATACGAAGGGGTGAAAATCAACATTCTCGACACCCCCGGACACGAGGATTTCGCCGAGGACACCTACCGCACGCTGACGGCTGTCGATTCGGTAATCATCGTCATCGACGGTGCGAAGGGCGTCGAGACGCAGACGCGTAAACTGATGAACGTCTGCCGTATGCGCAACACTCCCGTGATGGTCTTCATCAACAAACTCGACCGCCCGTGCAAGGACCCGTTCGACCTGCTCGACGAGGTCGAGAAGGAGTTGCAAATCAAGGTGCGTCCGCTGGCGTTCCCGATTTCGAGCGGACCGACGTTCAAGGGCGTATACAATCTCTACGAACACAACATAAACCTCTTCACCTCCGACGAACGCCAGACGGCGGACGCCTCGACGGTCGAAATCGACGACATCTCATCGCCGCAACTCGACGCGCTCGTCGGAGACAGATATGCCGCGCAACTGCGCAACGACGTCGAACTGGTGGAGGGCGTCTACGAGGAGTTCGACCGCGAGGAGTATCTGAAAGGTCGTCTCGCGCCGATATTCTTCGGTTCGGCAATCAACAATTTCGGCGTCCGCGAACTGCTCGAATGCTTCATCCGCATCGCGCCGTCGCCGCGTCCGTCCACGACGCAGACGCGCAAGGTCGAGCCGGACGAACCGAAACTGACGGGCTTCGTGTTCAAGATTCACGCGAACATGGACCCGAACCACCGCGACCGCATCGCCTTCATGAAGATATGCTCGGGCGTCTTCGAGCGCAACAAGAACTATCTGCACGTCAGCAGCGGCAAGTCGCTGAAATTCTCGTCGCCGACGGCGTTCATGGCGGAGAAGAAATCGGTGATAGACTTCGCCTACCCGGGCGACATCGTCGGTCTGCACGATTCGGGCAACTTCAAAATCGGCGACACGTTCACCGAGGGCGAGAAACTGAAATTCACGGGCATTCCGTCGTTCTCGCCGGAGTTGTTCCGCTATATCGAGAATGCCGACCCGCTGAAATTCAAGCAACTCGCCAAGGGCATCGACCAACTTATGGACGAGGGTGTAGCGCAACTCTTCACCTCGTCGCTCAACGGTCGCAAAATCATCGGCACGGTCGGAGCGTTGCAGTTCGAGGTCATCGAGTACCGTCTCGAACACGAGTACGGTGCGAAATGCCGCTGGGAGCCTATATCGATTCACAAGGCATGTTGGATTGAGAGCGACGACGCGGCGCAACTCGCCGACTTCAAGCACCGCAAGCACACCAACATGGCTGTGGACAAGCACGGACGCGACGTTTTCCTCGCCGACACGAGTTACTCGCTGGCTCTCGCGCAGGAGAAGTTCCCTGCCATAAGGTTCCACTTTACGAGCGAGTTTTAGCAGAAATCAATTAAGGACTTTAAAGTCTTTAAGGTCCTTAAAGTCCTTAAAAAAGCGTTATCGCCGTATCGATTGATACGGCGATAACGCTTTTTACGAAAATCATATTACGCCTCCTCGTAGCCGTCCGCCTTCGCGCTCCACATCAGCATGAACACGAGCATGCCGACGACCGCAATGGCAATCATGCCGAGGAACACGTAGTTCCAGCCGAAATGGTCTACCAGAACGCCGACGCCCAACGCCGATACGAACACGCTCAAATATCCGAATATGCCCGTAAGTCCGTTTGCCGTCGCGGCAGCCTTCTTGGTAGCCTGATTGGCTGCGGCGATGCCGATAAGAGCCTGCGGACCGTAGATGCAGAATCCCGCCATGGCGAGTACGCAGATAAGCACCAGCGGATGAATGTCGTTAGGCAGCATGTAGAACGCCGTCATGAACACAGCCGTGCCGAGCATACAGAACACGCAGGTGCGGTGCGCGCGACCGGCGAAGAACTTGTCCGTCGCCCAGCCGGCGAACAGCATTCCGACGATACCGAAGATTTCGAATATCGCCACCGTCCAGCCCGCATACGAGTACGACATGTCGCGAGCTTCCGTAAGGAATTTCGGTCCCCAATCGAGAACCGAGAAGCGGACTACGTATACGAAGAAGTTCGCGAACGCGAGAATCCATATCAGGCGGTTGCGATAGACCTTCTCGCGCACGAAGCGTTTGTACTCGGCAGGGTCGGTATCGTCGCCGATGGATGTTTTGGTGTTTTCGAGTTCGGGCAGTCCGACCGACTTCGGCGTATCGCGCAGGAATGCGAACAGACCTATCGCACCCGCAAGCGCGATGAGAGCCGGCAGCCAGAAGCACCACTGCCATGCGCCCGCATTGGTCGTCAGCGAAACGATGCTCTGCATCGCCTTCGCCTGCACCTGCGGCATACCCGTATCGGCGGCTATCTGTTCCGTCGAGATGTTCCTGTCGGCATCGACGAGGTTCTTCACAGCCATGTAGTTGGCGTGGTCGAACGTGAAGACCTGCTGCACGGAGCGACCCTCCTCGTAATTCGGCTTATAGACGTAATCGACGTATGCGATTGTCTTGCCCTCCTCGTCGGCTATCTCCACGCCGGTAACCTTGGCGATACGTATGTCCGATTTCTTGACATCCTCCTTGAAGTTGGCAGACAGATAGTTGCGCGTCATCTTCTCGACGGCGGCACCGTCGCTGCTCAAATCGCTTCCCATGTTGCCCATGACGAAACCGCACAGAATCGCGAGCAAACCCGCGCCTATCGAGTGCGAAGTGTTCCAGACGGACATCTTGGTGGCGAGTTCGTGCGGCGGAATCCAGTGCGAGAGCAGACGGGCGCACGGCGGAAAGCCGCTGCCCTGAAACACGTTGTTCAGCACCAGCAGCACGCCGAACGCCACGACGAGCGAGTGCGGCGCGATACCGATTTCGATGCCGAGAATCTTCGGCACGAATCCGAATGCGAGGCTCGCCAATGCGCAGAGCAGCAAGCCCAGCGACATGTGGTAGCGGGCGTTCATGCGGTCGGCGATAAGTCCGTTCGCGAAACGCGAGAATCCGTAGACCAGTCCGACAATCGAAAGGATGATACCGAAACTCGTGTTAGAGATTCCGTATTCGGCGGCAAGACCGGGCATCGCGAACGAGAAATTCTTGCGCACGAAATAGAACAACGCGTAGCCAATCATCGTTACGATGATGGTGCGCCATTGCCAGTATTTGAATTTTGAAGTTTGTTCAGCAGTCATGGTAGGTAGTTTAGGTCGGTTATTTATGCGCCTCGGCAATCAGTTCGCCGAGAACCTCGATGCTGTCGCAGATAAGGTGCGGCTGCTTCGGTGCGGCATCGGCGACTTCGAGCGTCGTTTCGCCCGAAAGGACGAGCACACCGAAAGCGTTGGCATTGTGCGCCATTTCGATGTCGGTATAGATGCGGTCGCCGACCATCGCGATTTCGTCCGATTGCAGACCGTAGCGGTTCACGATGCCCGAAAGCATGTTCGGGTCGGGCTTGCCGAGCGTGATGTCCGGTTTGCGACCCGTCGCGTGTGCAAGGCACGCGCAAATCGAACCGCAATCGACCAGCACGACCTTCTGGTCAGTCGGGCAGACGCGGTCGGGGTTGGTCGCGATATAAGGCACGCCCTGCGAAATCCACCATGCGGCACGGCACAGGCGGCTGTAAACGAGCGACATGTCGAACGCGGCGACAATCACGTCGGGAACATCGTTCGGGTCGTCGGCGGTCGATTCGAAGCCCGCTTTCTCGAACTCCGAAATCATCGACGGCGTACCGAGCAGGAACAGACGCTTCGCCTGCGGATAGTTGGTCTTGATGTAGTCGATAGTGGCGAGAGCCGTCGTATACATCTCCTCCTCCGTCGCGGCGATGCCCATGTTTTCGAGTTTGTGGAGGTAGTCGGCGATACATTTCGACGGATTGTTGGTGAGGAACGAATAGTTGACGCCCTGTCCCTTCAAGCCTGCGAGGAACGGTTTCGTGAACGGGAACAGCGACATTCCCATGTAGATTGTTCCGTCCATGTCGAGTGCGACATGCTTGATTTTGCGCAGACGGGACATAAGTTCATCGTGCGGATAAATCGAACGATATTTGTGAAATTCTGACATAAAACGTTATTGTGTTAGTAAATTTTATTCAACAACATTATTCCCAATCCTCGGCAGCCTCGTCCGTCATGTTGAGCGCAGCGAAACATCTGTTTCAGATTCTTCGTTTCACTCAGAATGACGAACCGGTTATGCTCTCGGCTTAACGGAATTTTCGTGTTTTGCGGCAACGTCCGCTTATTAGATGTAAAATTAGCAATATTTTTTCGTTTTGCAAAATATCGGCGCAATATCCCTCCCCGACGCTACGCAATCGGAAAGCAAAAGATATGAAACGAAAGCAGAAAAAACCGCCCTATGGCGTAACTGCCATAGGGCTTTGTCAGATTTACGAATTACATCCCGCCCAATTCCTGATAAAGTTCGAGCCGAAGTCCGCAGCAACTTTCGATAATCTCCGCCGCTTTCGTCGTCCTCTCTATATGCACCGCCATATCTCGCGGGCTAACATCGAAGTCCTTGTCGTAAGGCGATTTCAGCAGATACCGCTTCAACGATGCAAGCGTCTGGACGCTGCGGATATTATCGTCGTCATATATAAGCATGAGCCTTGTCGACAGCGTCCGCATGCGTTCGTGCATTATCAGCGGGTCGTGGCCGTCGAACTCCATCTGGTGGTATACATAATACAGTGTATGGTAGAAATACACCGCCGCCTGCGCAGCGAACATCCCCGCAAGGCGCATGTTGCGGGTCTCTGTCAATTCGTGGTTGGCTTGTTCCAACAACTCGAACCCAAGCGTCCTGAATGTGTCGAAATGGAATCTCGCATCGGCGTATGCCTTCGCGAAATCGGGTTTGTACTTCGGTCGCCGGAAATGATAACGTTCGCTGCAATAAAGCAACTCACCCTCTTTGCGGGCGAAATACAGAAACGGTGTATTGTGCGAATCGATATAACTCAACGGGATGATGTAGAGGTTGATATACGTTATTTTCCGCTGTTGGAACGGCATTTTGTACCGCAGTCGCCGTTTCGTCTGCAACCAGTCGAATTCGGGAGTTTCGCGGACGGCGATAAGCAGGTCGTATGCCGTTGCATCGCTGTGGCGGGTTCCTCCCGCAAGCGAGCCGAACAGCAGGATGTATTCGGGGACTATGAAATCATTGTCCATTATATGTTCCACGATTCTTGCCGCTTCGGCAGAATCGTATTTCGGTTGTGTTGTTTCCATTTTTCGGGGATTTTTCGTTAGACATTTGCGTTAAGGTCATTAATGACCCTAATGTCCTTAAAGTCTTTAAGGTCTCTAAGGTCGGGACAGACTGTCGCCCAATCGGGCGGATGCGACGAAAAACGGATAATCGGATTGCTCGGCGGTATCCGCCGGCGATGTGCCTTTCGGCAAGCCTGCATCGTAATGCTGGCAATGTGTGTAGTTCGCATAAAATAACAAAAGTGCGCAGCTGCGAACTACACACTTCACTCTGTTACAAGGTCAGGCAAGTACCATTCGCGGGTCGCTAAACCCCAATGGTTCTGCGCACATTTGTTATTGCCAATGCTTGCTTGCCTTGGTGATAACAGATAAATCGTATGTAGTTCGCAGGAGCAAAGGTAGAAAAGTTTTCGTAAATTGCAAAAACGACCTTAACGACTTTAAGGTCATTAAGGACTTTAACGACATTAGGGGCTTTAAGGTAGTAATCCTCCTCCTCGCCGCCTCTCGCCGCCTCTCGCCGCCTCTCGCCGCCTCTCGCCGCCTCTCGCCGCCTCTCGCCGCCTCTCGCCGCCGCACCCCGCCCCACAACAAAAAAGACGACACCCTTTTCGGGGTGCCGTCTATCTGAAAAGTCTTATAAACGGTGCATTTGCAAGGCTTGCGAAATATTCTGATGCGGAACACAAAAAAGCAGACACCGAAGTATCTGCTTTTTATCTCAAAAATCGTTTCGGAGTGAGGAATTTCAAGGCTCGCGAAGATTTTTAATGCGGAGCATACTTGCGTATGTGAGCAATTAAAAATCGAGCATAACGCGGAAATTACCGCTCCGAACAATTTTTGTCTTACATTTTCTTGCCGACGTTGGTCTTCTTGGCAACCTTCGGAGCCGCAGCCTTCACATTGGCAGCCTTGGTCGCTTTCGGAGCGGCGGTCTTCTTTGCCTCCACTACGGTTGCGTCCTCTACCGCGTCGGTGTTCTTCTTGGCACGCGAACGGCGGGTCTTAGGTTTAGCCTCGGCAGCAGCGGCAGCGGCAGGAGTTACGCCGAGAGTGTAAGCCTCGTTGAAATCGACGAACTCGATGATGCACATGTCCGCACCGTCGCCCAAACGGAAGCCGGTTTTGAGAATACGGGTGTAACCGCCCGGACGCTCTGCGATTTTAGGGGCGATTGTACGGAACAACTCCGTAACAGCCTCCTTCTGTTTGAGGTACGAGAAGACAATACGACGCGAGTGCGTGGTATCCTCTTTCGAGCGCGTTACGAGCGGCTCGACGAACTGCTGTACCGCTTTCGCCTTCGCAACGGTGGTTTCGATACGCTTGTGAAGAATCAGCGACGACGCCATGTTCGACATCAAAGCCTTGCGGTGTCCCGCCTGTCTTCCGAGGTGATTGAAATTCTTATTGTGTCTCATAATTAATCTTTATCAAGTTTGTACATAGATACGTCCATTCCGAATTTCAGTTCGAGCGACGCCAACAGAGCATCGAGTTCCGTAAGCGATTTCTTTCCGAAATTGCGGAATTTCAGAAGGTCGTTGCGATTGAGTTTCACCAGGTCGCCCACCGTCTCGACATCGGCGGCTTTCAGGCAGTTGAGCGCGCGAACGCTCAGGTCCTTGTCCACCAGTTTGGTCTTCAACAGTTGGCGCATGTGCAACTCCGGTTCGTTAAGGTCGTTTTCGGTAGCGGTATCGTCGAGATTGATGGTCATCTTCTCGTCCGAGAACAGCATGAAGTGCTGAATCAGAATACGTGCAGCCTCTTTGAGCGCGTCCTTCGGCTTGATTGAGCCGTCGGTCGTAATTTCGAGATTCAGTTTCTCGTAGTCGGTCTTCTGCTCGACACGGTAGTTCTCTATCGAGTACTTGACGTTCTTGATAGGGGTATGAATCGAGTCGATAGGAAGGGTACCGAATTCGCAATTCTCCGGAGTGTTCTCCTCGGCAGGCACATAGCCGCGACCCTTACCGATAGTAATGGTCATCTGCATTTTCGTACCCGGTGCGAGATGACAGATTACCAAGTCCGGATTGAGCACCTTGAACGACGTGAGGAAGTTCGAGATATACCCAGCCGTAAGTTCCGTAACACCTGCAACGTTGATGGAAGCCTTCTCGGCATCCTGATTTTCTACGGTACGGATAAAGCGGATTTGTTTGAGTTTCAGAACGATGTCGATCATCCCCTCCATCACGCCCGGAATAGCGGCAAACTCGTGGTCAACTCCGGCAACCTTCACCGTCGTAATCGCATATCCCTCCAACGAAGAGAGCAGGATACGGCGCAAAGCATTACCTATGGTCATTCCGAAGCCAGGCTCCAACGGACGGAATTCGAACTTTCCGAACGAAGCGGTGGATTCGAGCATAATGACCTTTTCGGGTCTTTGAAACGCTAATATTGCCATAAATTTATTGTTGTGTTATTGATTACTACTTGGAGTACAACTCGACGATTAACTGTTCCTTGATATTCTCAGGAATCTCCTCGCGCTCCGGTTTTTGGAGGAACTTGCCACTCATCGATGCGCCGTCCCACTCCAACCATGCGTAACGGCTGTGGTTTGCGCCTACGAGCGATTCGGTGATAACCTCCAAAGACTTCGACTTCTCGCGAACCGATACCACGTCGCCGATTTTGAGCGAGTACGACGGAATGTTCACTACATTGCCGTTCACGCAGATGTGGCGGTGAGATACCAACTGACGGGCAGCCGCGCGGGTCGGAGCGATTCCGAGACGGAACACTACGTTGTCGAGACGGCATTCAAGCAGTTTCAGCAGGTTTTCACCCGTGATACCGCCCATACGTGCAGCCTGCTCGTAGGTGCGGGAGAACTGCTTCTCCAAAAGTCCGTAGGTGTACTTCGCCTTCTGCTTCTCGGACAACTGGACACCGTACTCGGAAACCTTTTTACGCTTGCGCGCAAGACCGTGCTGTCCCGGTGGAACGTTGCGCTTATCGAGAGCCTTGTCCGCACCATAAATAGCCTCGCCGAATCTTCTGGCGATTTTCGTTTTAGGTCCTATATATTTTCCCATTGTATTAACTGTTTAATTTGATTTGTAAATTAAGTCGTTACTGCGCCTGAACGTCCGGCGAAATTATACGCGGCGACGGTTAGGAGCGCGGCAACCGTTATGCGGCAGCGGAGTTACGTCGATAATCTCGGTAACCTCGATTCCTGCGCCGTGGATTGTGCGAACTGCGCTCTCACGACCCTGACCAGGACCCTTCACATAAACCTTAACCTTACGCAAGCCCATATCGTAAGCAACCTTTGCGCAATCTGCTGCTGCGGTCTGCGCTGCATACGGAGTGTTCTTCTTAGAACCGCGGAAACCCATCTTACCAGCCGAAGACCAACTGATTACTTCGCCGACCTCATTGGTGATGGTTACGATAACGTTGTTGAAAGTCGAATGAACGAATGCCATACCGGTATTGCCGACCTTAACAACCTTCTTCTTAACTGTTCCTGTTTTCTTTGCCATAACTCTCCAATATTACTTAGTTGCCTTTTTCTTGTTTGCGACCGTCTTCTTCTTTCCCTTGCGGGTGCGGGCGTTGTTCTTGGTGCTCTGACCGCGAACAGGAAGACCCAGACGGTGACGGATGCCGCGGTAGCAACCGATATCCATCAGACGTTTGATATTCAACTGAACGACGGAACGGCATTCGCCCTCCACCTTGATGCCCATTTCGGCAATGGCAGAACGGATTGCGCCGACCTGCTCGTCGTTCCACTCCTCGACCTTGGTATCGTAACTGATGCCGCACTTATCGAGGATTTTCTGAGCCGTGCTGCGACCTATACCGTAAATGTAGGTCAAGCCGATCTCGCCTCTTTTATTTTTTGGTAAATCTACACCGACTATACGTGCCATAAATTCTCTTTTTCTTTAATTTTAATCGTTTTCAATTTTACCCTTGGCGCATTTTGAATTTAGGATTCTTCTTGCAAATCACATAGAGTTTGCCCTTGCGTTTCACAATTTTGCAATCCTCGCTTCTTTTCTTGATTGATGCTTTTACTTTCATAATTTTCAAGCAATCTTTTGTTATTTGTACCTGAAGGATATACGACCCTTACTCAAATCGTAAGGAGTCATCTCCACTTTTACTTTATCCCCGGGCAGAATCTTGATATAGTGCATACGCATCTTTCCGGAGATATGCGCGGTAATCACATGACCGTTGTCGAGTTCGACGCGGAACATCGCATTGGACAACGCTTCGATGATTGTACCGTCGCGTTCGATAGCAGTTTGTTTTGCCATAGAGTCTTTCGCTTTCGTTAATGAAGTGAATTTTCGATTATTCCGAAATCCGTCAGCACATCGGGACCGTTCTTGCGGATTGCAACCGCAAATTCGAAGTGCGCCGCCGGCTTGCGGTCGCGTGTGCGAACCGTCCAGCCGTCGCGCTCGAACACCACTGCCCGACTGCCCATCGTAATCATCGGTTCTATGCAGATGACCATGCCCTCTTTGAGGAGCGGTCCCCTGCCGCGCGAGCCGTAATTTGGGACACCCGGGTCTTCGTGCATTTTTCGACCCAATCCGTGTCCTTCCAGTTCGCGCACCACGCCGTAACCGAAACTCTCGACGTAGTCCTGCACGGCAGCCGAGACATCGCCTACGCGATTTCCCGCCTTCGCCTGTGCGGTACCTCTATAAAGCGCTTCTTTGGTAACTTCCAGAAGTTTGCGGACATCGTCCGAAACCTCTCCGACGGCAAACGTATATGCCGAATCACCATTGAACCCCTTCATAAACGTACATAAGTCAACCGATACTATATCGCCCTCCTTTATTACGATTTTGTCCGACGGAATACCGTGAACCACCTGCTCGTTGACCGAAATACATGTCGCGGCAGGATAGCCTTCGTATCCGAGACAAGAGGGAATTGCGCCGTGAGAACGGATGAAGTCTTCTGCGACTTTATCCAGATACTTGGTCGTAACACCCGGTTTGATGTGGCGACCCACCTCGGCGAGCGTCTCGCTCACGAGGATGTTGTTCTCGCGGAGCAACTCTATCTCTTCGTCCGTTTTCAGATATATCATCTCGGCTCTTGCTAAACGTTTAGTGGCGACCCTGAATGCGTCCGGTCTTCATCAGACCGTCGTAATGACGATTCAAAAGGTGGCTCTCTATCTGCTGCAGAGTGTCGAGTATCACACCCACCATAATCAGCAGCGACGTACCTCCGTAGAAATATGCGAAAGCCTGCTGAACGCCGAGCAATTTCATCGCCAGTGCCGGAAGAATCGCCACGATAGCGAGGAATATCGAACCCGGAAGGGTGATTCTCGTCATAATGTTGTCGATATACGTAACGGTAGCCTTGCCCGGCTTTACACCCGGGATGAAGCCGCCGTTGCGCTTCATATCGTCAGCCATCTGTTGAGGGTTGATGATAATCGCCGTATAGAAATAGGTGAAGGCGATTACCAGCACCGCAAGCGTAAGGTTGTACCACACACCCGTCATGTCGGCGAACGCGCCGGCGAATTTAGGTGCGACATTGACAAAAAGCATCGGGATGAACATCAACGCCTGGGCGAAGATAATCGGCATCACGTTTGCCGCGTTCATCTTCAACGGGATGTACTGACGCACACCGCCGTACTGCTTGTTGCCGATAATACGCTTTGCGTACTGCACAGGCACCTTGCGGACTGCCTGCACGACTGCGATAGTTGCCATAAATACCAGGAAGAGAAGCACCAGTTCGAGGATTACCATTATCAACGAACCCGTCGAGGTGTTGAGACGTGCGCTGAACTCAGCCAGCAGGGCGTGAGGCAGACGTGCGACGATACCTATCATGATGATAAGCGAAACGCCGTTGCCGATACCCTTGTCGGTAATCTTCTCGCCGAGCCACATGATGAACATCGTACCTGCAATCAGAATCACGGTCGCGTATGCGGTAAATCCGAACGAATTGCCGTACACGAATGCCTGCGGCATCTGGTGGTACAGGTTGGCGACGTAGGTCGGACCTTGGAGCAGCAATACTCCGATGGTCAGCAGACGCGTCCACTGGTTCATCTTGCGGCGACCGCTCTCACCCTCCTTCATCAACTTCTGCACGGCAGGAACCATCATGCCGAGCAACTGGATGATGATGGAAGCGGTAATGTACGGCATAACTCCGAGTGCGAAAATCGCTGCGTTGGCAAATGCACCGCCAGAGAATACGTTGAGCAAGCCCAAGAGGCTGTTGCTGTCCATCTGGTTCGCCAAAGCCGACCCCTCGCCGAGAAGGTTGGGGTTGATACCCGGAATTACCACATAACATCCCAAACGATATATCAGAATCAGAAGAGCGGTGTAGCCGATACGACGGCGCAGGTCTTCGATTTTGAATATATTTTTGAGTGTTTCCACAAGTTTCTTGTTGGTAGCCAGCAAGGCGATAATCACCAGTACCAGAATCCCAACATAAAGATAACTTTTCATAAATTTAGGTTTTAGCCTGTTTTACAATTTAACTACACTTCCGCCGGCAGCAGCGATTGCAGCCTCCGCGCTCTTCGAGAAAGCGTGAGCCGTAACCGTAAGAGCCTTGGTGAGCGTGCCGTTACCGAGAATCTTCACCTTGTCGTTGCCCGAAACAAATCCGGCAGCAATCAGGGTGTCGATGTTAATCTCCGCAACGCCGTTCTTCGAAGCGAGTTCTTCGAGCGTCGAGAGATTGATAGGCTTAAACTCTACTCTTTTCAGGTTAGTGAAACCGAATTTAGGAAGACGACGCTGCAAAGGCATCTGACCGCCCTCGAAGCCCAACTTGCGCGTGTAGCCCGAGCGCGACTGCGCACCCTTGTTACCGCGAGTGGAGTATCCTCCGTGTCCCGAACCTGCACCGCGACCGATACGCTTGTCGTGATGTGTCGAACCCTTTGCGGGTTTAAGATTATTGAGTTCCATCTGCTATTCCTCCTTGTTAGTCGTTGTTTCTGTATTTGCAGGAGCAGCCTCCTCCGCCTTGGCAGCCTTCGGAGCACTCTTCTTTTTAGGGGCTTTGTCGGCTACGGTCTCGACCTTCACGAGGTGATTAACACGCTCCAACATACCTTTGATTATAGCCGAGTCGCTGTGGGTTACAGTCTGGTTGATTTTATGCAGTCCCAGAGCATCGAGATTCTTGCACTGCTGTGCAGTCGCACCGATGCGGCTCTTCACTTGCGTTATTTTCAATGTTGCCATAGTAGTTCTTCACAAATTAACCGTTAAACACCTGATTCATGGAAATTCCGCGAACCTTGGCAACGCTGTAAGCATCGCGCAACTCGCAAAGCGCACCGACGGTAGCCTTGACGAGGTTGTGAGGGTTCGACGAACCCTTGCTCTTCGCCAGCACGTTCTTCACGCCTACCGACTCCAATACGGCACGCATCGCACCTCCGGCGATGATACCCGTACCGGGAGCAGCCGGACGAATCATTACCAGCGAGCCGCCGAAGCGCATCTCCTGTTTGTGCGGAATGGTTCCGTTGATAACCGGAACCTTGACCAGATTCTTCTTTGCATCCTCAACTCCCTTTGCGATGGCCGAAGTAACCTCCGATGCCTTACCCAGACCGTAGCCTACGACACCGTTTTCGTTACCAACAACGACAATTGCAGAGAAACTGAATGTGCGACCGCCCTTCGTTACTTTGGTAACGCGGTTGATGCTCACGAGTCTGTCTTTCAACTCGAGGTCGCTTGTACGTACTTTCTTTACATTCGTATTTGCCATATCGCATTAGAATTTAAGGCCGCCCTCGCGAGCAGCGTCAGCCAACATTTTTACTCTGCCGTGATAGAGGTAACCGTTACGGTCGAACGATACCGTTGCGATGCCCTTCTCGATTGCGCGCTTGGCAGCCAACTGACCTACCATTGCGGCAACCTCACCCTTATTCTTTCCCGCGGTCTCCGCAGCAATGTCCAACGACGAGGCTGTTGCCAAGGTTACTCCGGCGAGATCGTCGATAAACTGCACGTAGATTTGCTTGTTGCTACGGAATACGGTCATACGAGGACGCTCAGATGTTCCGCTGACAATCTTGCGGATACGCATCTTGATTCTCTCTCTTCTTTCAATCTTATTCAATGACATAACTTATTCCTCCTTTACTATTTAGCATTTGCAGACTTACCTGCCTTACGACGAATCTGCTCGCCTACGAACTTGATACCCTTGCCCTTGTACGGTTCAGGCTTGCGCAGCGAACGAATCTTTGCGGCAACCTGTCCCACGAGTTGCTTGTCCGCACTTTTAAGCGTAACGATAGGATTTCCCTTCTTCTCGGTTACTGCGGTTGCGGTAATCTCCTTAGGGAGTTTGAGATATGTGTCGTGCGAGTAGCCGAGGCTCATTTCGAGAACATCGCCCTTCACTTCGGCCTTGAAACCTACGCCGACCAGTTCCTGTTTGATTTCGTAGCCTTTCGACACGCCTATCACCATGTTGTGGATAAGCGCGCGGTAGAGACCGTGCAGCGAACGATGACGCGGCTGATTAGTAGGGCGCGTGACGATAACTGCTGGCAACTCCTTACCGCTCTCCTTGCAAGTAGTAGTACCGACCTCAACAGTAATATCCGAGTCAACCTTCTGGCTCAGTGTCCCAAGTGGCCCTTTCACGCTTACCGTGTTGTCCGGAGCGACGGTTACTTCGACGCCGGCAGGTAAGATTACAGGTAATTTACCAATTCTTGACATTTTGTTTGAGTGTTTTGAAAATTAATAAATGTAGCACAATACCTCGCCGCCGACATTTTCCTTGCACGCCTGTGCGCCGGTCATGATGCCTTTGGAGGTCGATACGATTGCGATGCCCAGTCCGTTGAGTACGCGCGGCATATCGGCTACCGACGAGTACTGGCGCAAACCCGGACGCGAAACGCGCTTCAAATCCTTGATGGCGTTGGTCTTGGTTGCTGCGTCCCATTTGAGCGCAATCTTGATGGTCGGGTGTCCCTTCTCATCCTTGTCGAACTTGTAAGCAAGGATGTAACCCTGCTCGTAGAGAATCTTAGTGATGGCCTCTTTAATTTTTGAGCCAGGAGCTTCAACCACTTTATGGTTGGCTTTCACTGCGTTTCTAATTCTCGTCAGAAAATCCGCTATTGGATCTGTCATGGTTGTAAAAGAATTAAAAGTTAAAAATTAAAATTAGTTATTTGTTTTTCGCTTTCATCGTCCGAGGGTCGTCCGCCGCCGGCATCGGGTCTTCGGGGTTTCGGGTTAAAGTCTTTAAAGTCCTTAATGACCTTAACGTCGTTGAGCCGAACCTGCATCCCGTTTCCGAGCCGTTTCCGTTCTGCCCGTCCTATTCCGTCTTTCCGCCTTTCCCTCTTGCCAGCGCTTCGCGCTCTCGGCGATTTACAGCATTTTTTCGCTTTTCAGCACCCGTTGCAGGGAGTTTTCGCCGCGCAAAATCGCGCTCTTCACCCTGCGACGCGCGCAAAGATAGTGATTTTTCGGCAATTAATCTACTGTAATCTGCCAAAAATCACATCTTTTTGCATCGATTTCGTATAATAAAACCGTTTCGGATTCATCCGACGCCGCCGATTCCGCCTTTTCACGGTCGCATCTCCACGACTTTCACGTCCGCGCGACGACCGCCGCACGTACCGAAAACCGGTCGAAAACGACCGCAAAACCGGCACTGAAACCGACTTCGCGAATATATTCCGAACGACAATATGCCCGAAACCGACCGAACAGCGGGGAGCAAATCCGCAAATGCGGAGATGCCCCTCGTCGGTCTATCTGCTACCAACTTGCCTTCTTGACGCCAGGGATAAGTCCAGCGGAAGCCATCTCACGGAACTGGATACGGCTGATTCCGAACTGACGCATGTATCCCTTAGGACGACCCGTAAGTTTGCAACGGTTGTGCTGACGAATCGGGTTCGAGTTGCGAGGCAACTTCGAGAGGGCAATCCAAGCCTCCTCGTGGTCGATTTCGCCGGCTTTGAGAGCCGCAGCAATCTCCTCACGCTTGTGAGCGTAACGGGCAGCAAGTTTCTCGCGCTTTACCTCGCGAGCCTTCATTGATTCTTTTGCCATAGCCTATTGGTTCTTTTTAGCGTTCTTGAAAGGCAGTCCGAACTCGCGGAGCAGTGCGTAAGCCTCCTCGTCGGTCGGAGCCGATGTTACGAAAGTAATCTCCATACCGAAGATTTTGGTAATCTTGTCGATGTCGATTTCAGGGAAAATAATCTGCTCGGTGATACCGAGGGTGTAGTTGCCCTGACCGTCGAACTTGTCGTTGATACCCTTGAAGTCGCGGATACGAGGCAGAGCGACTGCAATAAGACGCTCCAAGAACTCGTACATGCGGTTCTGACGAAGGGTTACACGAACGCCGATAGGCATGCCCTTACGGAGTTTGAAGTTCGAAATATCCTTTCGCGACTTGGTCTGAACGGCTTTCTGTCCGGTTATCTGGGTGAGTTCCGCCTGTGCGACGTCGATGAGTTTCTTGTCGGCAACAGCCTGTCCCATACCCTGATTGATAACTATCTTCTCGAGTTTAGGACACTGCATAATGCTTTTGTATCCGAACTCTTTCATAAGGGCAGGAACAATCTGCTCCTTATACTGCGTTTTGAGTGATGGTACGTATGCCATTATTTAATCTCCTCCCCTGATTTTTTAGCGTAACGAACTAATTTGCCTTCTGCCGTAGCCTTGCGTCCGATGCGGGTTGGTTTGCCGCTCTTCGGGTCGAGCAACTGCAAGTTAGAGATGTGTATCGGTGCCTCCTGCTCGACGATACCTCCCTGAGGGTTCTTCGCATTCGGTTTGGTCGCCTTCTTGACGATATTCACGCCCTCGACGATTGCACGCGACTTCGACACCTCGACTTTCAGGACCTTGCCCTGCTTGCCTTTGTTGTCGCCCGCGATGACGCAAACCGTATCCCCTTTCTTAATATGTAATTTAACTGACATATCTGTAACTCTTTTTTATTATTACAATACTTCGGGCGCGAGGGAGATAATCTTCATGTACTGGTCGCGCAATTCACGTGCGACAGGACCGAAGATACGGGTTCCACGCATTTCACCCTGATTGTTGAGAAGAACTACGGCATTGTCGTCGAAACGAATGTACGAACCGTTGGCACGCCGGATCTCCTTGGTTGTTCTCACTACGACCGCTTTCGACACGGCACCCTTCTTGACGTCGCCCGAAGGGGATGCGCTCTTGACGGCCACCACGATTTTATCACCGATAGATGCGTAGCGGCGTTTCGTTCCGCCCAGCACCCGGATGCAAAGGACCTCCTTCGCACCGCTGTTATCGGCTACTACGAGTCTGCTTTCTTGTTGTATCATAACTACTTCGCTCTTTCAATGATTTGTACTAATCTCCAACGCTTCGTCTTGCTCAGCGGGCGGGTCTCCATAATGCGTACGGTATCGCCCTCCTTGACGGTCTCGTCCAGGCACTCAGCCACGAACTTCGTGGTCTTGTTCACGAACTTACCGTAGATAGGATGCTTCACCTTACGAGCGACAGCCACCACGATGGTCTTCTCCATCTTGTTGCTGACAACGGCTCCGATACGCTCTTTTCTAAGATTTCTTTCCATAATGTTTCTTACTTTTGGCGCAGAATCGTCAGCATGCGAGCTATATCTCTGCGGGTTTTCTTAATAATCGAAGGATTTTCGACCGGGGATACGGCGTGTTGAACCTTCATCGTGGCGAGTTTTGCTTTCTCGGCAGCGATGCGTTCCGTCAAATCCTGAACTGACATGTCTTTGATTTCGGCAGTTTTCATATCTCTAATCCTCCTTTTTTACAATGATGACGCCTCGTCATAGTCGCGACGTACAATGAACTTGGTTGTGATAGGCAGTTTCTGCGCACCCAGACGAAGAGCCTCCTGAGCGATTGCCAACGGCACTCCCTCTGCCTCGAAGAGGATACGTCCCGGGGTAACAGGCGCAACGAATCCTTCCGGATTACCTTTACCTTTACCCATACGTACCTCGGCAGGTTTCTTCGTAATAGGTTTGTCAGGGAAGATGCGAATCCATATCTGTCCCTCACGCTTCATGTAACGCGTAATTGCCTGACGCGCGGCCTCGATTTGACGACCCGTAATCCACGAGCATTCGAGTGCCTTTATGCCGAACGAACCGTATGCAAGTTGGTTACCCCTCTGAGCAACACCCTTCATACGACCCTTTTGCATTCTTCTGAACTTGGTCTTTTTTGGCTGTAACATAACTGTTTCTTGCTTTTAGAAGGTACTACTTGTTGTTATTGCGTCTTTTCTTCGGTGCGCCGCCCTTGCGGGGACCGCCGTGCTGCGAAGGACGCTGCTGCTGCGAAGCCGCACCGGCGAACTCGAACAGGTCGCGCTTGCCGTAAACGGTTCCGTGGCAAATCCACGTCTTGATTCCGAGGATTCCGACCTTGGTCAGAGCCTCTGCGAGGCAGTAGTCCACGTCGGCACGGAAAGTGTGCAACGGAATACGACCCTCCTTGATGGTTTCGGAGCGAGCCATTTCGGCACCGCCCACACGACCGGAGATTTGAACCTTGATACCCTCGGCACCCATACGCATCGTCGATGCGATGGCGGTCTTGATTGCGCGGCGATACGAAACACGACCTTCGAGTTGGCGTGCGATGGTCTGAGCGACGATGGTCGCGTCCACCTCCGGACGTTTAACCTCGAAAATGTTGATTTGTACCTCCTTGCCGGTGAGTTTCTTCAACTCCTCCTTCAATTTGTCCACTTCCGCGCCGCCCTTGCCGATGATGATGCCCGGACGAGCGGTCGAGATGGTTACCGTAACGAGTTTCAGCGTGCGCTCGATGATGATTTTCGAGATGCTCGCCTTAGCCAAACGGACGTTCAGGTATTTACGAATCTTTGCGTCTTCGACCAATTTCTCTGAGAAATCCTTGCCACCGAACCAGTTGGAATCCCAACCTTTGATGATGCCCAGACGATTTGCTATTGGATTAACTTTCTGTCCCATTTGTCTACTTGTTTTCTTCGGTTACCAATTTGTCAACTACAATCGTAACGTGGTTCGAACGCTTGCGGATACGGTGCGCGCGACCCTGCGGCGCAGCCTGAATGCGTTTGAGCATTCGTCCTCCGTCGACCATAACCTCCTTTACGCAAAGGGTTACGTCTTCCAGACGCTCGTTCTCGTTCTTGGCCTCCCAGTTGGCGATAGCCGACTTCAAGAGTTTCTCCATTCTGATAGATGCCTCCTTCTTCGAGTAGCGAAGGATACCCAAAGCCTTGTTGATCTCAACGCCGCGGATGATGTCTGCAACCAGACGCATCTTGCGGGGCGAGGTCGGGCAATCGCGCATGATGGCGATGGCTTTCTGCTTCTTTTCAGCCTTTAATTTCTCGGCTCTTATTGCTTTTCTTGAACCCATTGTCTACCTATTTTTTCTTGTTACCTCCATGACCACGGAAATTACGGGTAGGGGCGAACTCGCCGAGTTTGTGTCCCACCATATTCTCTGTTACGTAAACCGGAATGAACTTGTTTCCGTTGTGGACAGCGATCGTCTGACCTACGAAGTCAGGAGAAATCATACTTGCTCGCGACCATGTCTTGATTACAGACTTCTTATTGCCCTCAGCCTGTGCAACGACTTTCGCTTCGAGTTTCGGGTCAATGAATGGTCCTTTTTTTAATGAACGGCTCATTATGTACTCTTTTTAATTATTTTTTCTTTCTTGAAATAATAAACTTGGCTGACGTCTTCTTAGGGTTACGAGTCTTATAGCCCTTAGCCAACAAGCCCTTACGCGAACGCGGATGACCTCCGGACGCACGTCCTTCACCACCACCCATCGGGTGATCTACCGGGTTCATTACGACACCACGGTTGCGCGGACGACGACCGAGCCAGCGTTTGCGACCGGCCTTACCCGAACTTTCGAGGTTGTGGTCGATGTTCGACACAACGCCTACGGTCGCGCGGCAGGTTACGAGTATCATACGAGTCTCACCGGATGGCAACTTGATGACGGCGAACTTGCCCTCACGTGCCAAAAGTTGAGCATACGAACCGGCAGAACGAGCCATAGCCGCGCCCTGTCCGGGGTAGAGTTCGATGTTGTGAATAAGAGTTCCGAGCGGAATCTCGGCGAGCGGAAGCGAATTGCCCACTTCCGGAGCGACGCCCGCACCGCTGACTACGGTCTGACCTACTTTCAGTCCGTTAGGAGCGATGATGTAACTCTTTTCGCCGTCGGCGTACACGATGAGTGCGATGCGTGCCGTACGGTTAGGGTCGTATTCGATAGTCTTTACAGTAGCGGCGATGCCATCCTTGGCGCGCTTGAAGTCCACCAGACGGTACATCTGCTTGTGTCCGCCGCCGATATAGCGTACGGTCATCTTGCCCGAATTGTTACGTCCGCCCGTGCTCTTCTTAACACTCAGCAACGACTTCTCCGGTTTGTTCGTCGTTACTTCGTCGAACGTACCGATAATCTTATGTCTTGTGCCGGGAGTTACCGGCTTAAACTTTCTTACTGCCATCTCCGTTAGATATTACTGTAAAAATCTATCTTATCTCCATCCTTCAAGGTGACGATAGCCTTCTTGAAGTTATTAGCGCGACCTTCGAGCAAACCTGCCTTGGTGTAACGGCTCTTCTGTTTGCCCATGTAGTTGATGGTATTGACGTCGGTTACGACGACATTGTACATCTGTTCTACGGCATTGCGAATCTGCAACTTGTTAGCCCGTACGTCAACGATAAAACCGTAGCGATTCAACTTTTCGCCCTGAATCGTCATCTTTTCGGTCAAAATAGGCTTAATGATAATTTCCATCTTTCCTTCGTTTTTAAGCTAACATTACATTCAACATATTTTCTGCGCCCTCTACCATCACCAAAGCCGATGCGTTCATAATCTCGTAGGTGTTGAGATTCGAAACGAGAATCGCCTTTACCGACGGAATGTTGCGGCAGGAGAGTTGAAGGTTTACGTTCGATTCCGGCAGAACGAGCAGAACCTTCTTGTCCGCTACTTTGAGAGCATTTGCCAAAGCCACTACGCTCTTGGTTTTAGGAGCGTCGAGGTTGATGCCTTCGACAACGGTGATTGCGTTGGCGCGAGCCTTGTAGGTCAGTGCGCTGCGACGAGCCAGTCTCTTCAACTTCTTGTTGAGTTTGAAACTGTAATCGCGCGGTACCGGACCGAAGATGCGACCGCCGCCCGGGAACAGAGGGCTCTTGATGCTGCCGCAACGTGCGCCGCCCGTACCCTTTTGTCTTTTCAACTTGCGAGTCGAACCTGCAACTTCGTTGCGCTGCTTCGACTTGTGAGTACCCTGACGCTGGTCAGCCAAATACTGCTTCACGTCGAGGTAGATAGCGTGGTCATTAGCCTCCACGCCGAAAACTGCATCCGAAAGGACTACCTTACGACCAGTTTCTTGTCCCTGTGCGTTCAATACTGCTAATTCCATACTACTTCTCAATCGTTAAATAAGAACCTTTTGCACCCGGAATCGAACCCTTCACGAGGATGAGGTTGTTCTCCGGAATTACCTTTAATACTTTCAGGTTAAGAACCTTAACCTGCTCGCCACCCATCTGACCGGGCAAACGCTTACCCTTGAAGACGCGCGACGGATAGGATGATGCACCGAGGGAACCCGGTTTGCGCTGACGGTTGTGCTGACCGTGGGTCTGACCGCCGACACCGCCGAAGCCGTGACGCTTCACAACACCCTGAAAGCCCTTACCCTTGGAGATGCCCGTTACGTCTACCCAGTCTTCTTCGTTGAAGAGGTCTACGGTGAGGGTGTCACCCAGGTTCACTTCCGGCATACCCTTGAATTCAGCCATTTTGCGTTTAGGGGTCGTGCCTGCTTTCTTGAAGTGACCTAACAAACTGTTGCTGGTGTGCTTTTCACTCTTGTCGTCATAGGCAATCTGAACCGCTTCGTAGGAGTCCTTCTCCACGGTCTTGATTTGCGTAACCACACACGGACCAGCCTCAATGACAGTGCATGGTATGTTTTTACCCTCGGCACTGTAAACGGAAGTCATTCCGATTTTCTTTCCAATTAGTCCTGACATTTTGTCTAATTACGTTTGTTAATAATAAGTGAATTTGTTTTTTATACCTATATATAATTTATATATACATCGCTAAACGGAGGAGTGTCGCTCACTTATGCGGCACTCCGTCCGCGTTTTCCGGTCTTTCGGCGTATCAGCACTTGATTTCGACCTCGACGCCCGAAGGCAGTTCGAGTTTCATCAGTGCGTCAATCGTCTTCGGCGTCGAAGAGTAGATGTCGATGATACGCTTGAAAGTGCAGAGTTGGAACTGCTCGCGCGCCTTCTTGTTCACGAAGGTCGAACGGTTCACCGTGTAAATCTGCTTGTGCGTCGGGAGCGGCACCGGACCGCTGACCATTGCATCGGTGCTTCTTACGGTCTTGACGATTTTTTCGGCGGACTTATCTACCAAATTATGGTCGAAAGACTTCAATTTGATTCTAATTTTCTGGTTCATATTCTTTACTTTTACTCTAAATCCTTACGTTTACCCGATTTCTCGATAATTTCCTTGGCAAGGTTTGCCGGAACCTCCTCGAAGTGCGAGAACTCCATCGACGAAGTTGCACGACCCGAAGAGATGGTACGCAGCACGGTTACATAGCCGAACATCTCCGAGAGCGGAACTTTGGCTTTGACCACACGTGCGGTACCCTTCGATTCCATACCCTGAACCTGACCGCGGCGTTTGTTGAGGTCGCCGATGATGTCGCCCATGTTCTCCTCAGGAGTTACGACCTCCACGGACATGATAGGCTCCATAATCACCGAACCCGCCTTAGGCGCAGCGACGCGGAAACCGTTGCGGGCAGCGATTTCGAACGAAAGTTGGTCGGAGTCCACTGGGTGGAACGAACCGTCTTTCAGAGTAATCTTCATCGAATCGATTTTGTAACCTGCCAATGCACCGTTCGACATTGCGGACTCGAAGCCCTTCTGAACGGCTGGGATGAACTCCTTAGGGATGTTACCGCCCTTAACCTCGTCCACGAACGTAAGACCCGGTTTGTCGTCGTCGGCAGGACCGATTTCGAAGATGATGTCGGCGAACTTACCGCGACCGCCGGTCTGCTTCTTGAATACCTCGCGATGCTGAACGGTCTTGGTGAGTGCCTCCTTGTAGTTGACCTGCGGTGCGCCCTGGTTGATTTCGACACCGAACTCGCGACGCAGACGGTCTACGATGATGTCGAGGTGCAACTCGCCCATACCGCTGATGATGGTCTGACCGCTCTCCTCATCGGTGCGAACCGTGAAGGTCGGGTCTTCCTCAGCCAGTTTGGAGAGAGCGATACCGAGTTTGTCGAGGTCCTTCTGCGTTTTAGGCTCGACCGCCAGACCGATAACCGGTTCAGGGAAGGTCATCTGTTCGAGAACGATAGGTGCGTTCTCGGCGCAGAGGGTATCTCCGGTGTGAATCTCCTTGAAACCGACAGCGGCGCAGATATCGCCCGCACCTACGGTCTCCATAGGATTCTGCTTGTTGGCGTGCATCTGGTAGATACGGCTGATACGCTCGCGCTTTCCGCTGCGTGCATTCAGCACGTAAGAGCCCGCGTCGAGTTTACCCGAGTAAACGCGCACGAATGCCAGACGACCTACGAACGGGTCGGTGGCAATCTTGAACGCAAGACCGCAGAACGGCTCGTCCTCGGATGCCTTGCGGACTTCCGGCTCGTCCGTTTTAGGGTTGATACCCTCGACGGCAGGAACATCCAGCGGCGACGGCAGGAATGCCATAATGGAATCGAGCAACTTCTGAACGCCCTTGTTGTGGAACGACGAACCGCAGAGCATCGGCACGAGCGACATGTTGATTGTCGCGGTGCGGATTGCAGCGATGAGTTCGTCCGGAGTAATCGAGTTAGGGTCCTCGAAGAACTTCTCCATGAGAGCGTCGTCGGTAGAGGCAACCTCCTCGATGAGTTTGTTGCGCCACTCCTCAGCCTCGGCTTTCATGTTCTCCGGAATTTCGCGCAACTCGAAGTTGTCGCGAACGGTCTTGTCGTCGAAGTAGTAGATAGCATTATTATATATAAGGTCTATCAATCCTTCGAACTTGTCCTCCGAGCCAATCGGCAGAACCACCGGAAGGGCGGTAGCACCGAAATGCTCCTTAATCTGCGAGCAGACGGCGAGGAAGTCGGCACCGGTACGGTCCATCTTGTTCACATAGCCGATACGCGGAACGTTGTACTTGTCCGCCTGACGCCATACGGTCTCCGACTGAGGCTCGACACCGCCCACGGCGCAGAACGTAGCGACAGCACCGTCCAGCACTCGGAGCGAACGCTCCACCTCGACGGTAAAGTCCACGTGTCCCGGGGTGTCGATAAGGTTGATTTGGTAAGTCTGGTCCTTGTAGTGCCAGAATGCGGTCGTGGCAGCGGAGGTAATGGTGATACCGCGCTCCTGCTCCTGAACCATCCAGTCCATGGTCGCGCCGCCTTCATGCACCTCACCGATTTTGTGAGTCTTACCGGTGTAGAAGAGAATACGCTCCGACGTGGTCGTTTTACCCGCGTCGATGTGAGCCATGATACCGATATTACGCGTAAAGTGTAAATCTCTTGTTGCCATCTTGAATTTCTCCTCTTCCTAAATTAAAATCTGAAATGTGCGAATGCCTTGTTCGCCTCTGCCATACGGTGCATCTCCTCCTTACGTTTGAACGATGCGCCCTGCTGGTTGTAGGCATCCACTATCTCGCCTGCGAGTTTCTCAGCCATTGACTTGCCGGAACGCTTGCGTGCGAAGAGTACAAGGTTTTTCATCGAAATAGAAATCTTGCGCTCCGGACGAACCTCCATCGGAACCTGGAACGTCGCTCCACCGATACGCTTCGATTTTACTTCGACCTGCGGAGTGATATTCTCTAAGGCTTGTTTCCAGACCTCGATTGGAGATTTATCAGCATCCTTCATCTTCTTGCCCACCAATTCCAGCGAATCGTAGAAAATGGCATAGGCAATACTCTTCTTGCCATCCAACATCAGGTTGTTCACGAAACGGGTTACCGCCACGTCGTTGAACTTCGGATCAGGAAGTAGAGTGTGCTTCTTTGGCTTAGCTTTTCTCATTGTAATTTCCTAAATTAAATGTTCTGAATTTTCGTTGTCGATTATTTCTTACCGGCAGTCTTTCCTGCTTTCGGACGTTTTGCTCCGTACTTCGAACGACGCTGACGGCGACCGTCCACGCCTGCCGAGTCGAGCGCACCGCGCACGAGGTGGTAACGTACACCCGGAAGGTCCTTCACACGACCTCCGCGAACCAGTACGATTGAGTGTTCCTGCAAGTTATGACCTTCTCCCGGGATATAGGCGTTGACCTCCTTGCCATTGGTCAATCTTACACGTGCTACCTTACGCATAGCCGAGTTAGGCTTCTTCGGGGTCGTCGTGTACACACGGGTACAAACGCCGCGACGCTGAGGGCACGCTGCAAGCGCAGGCGACTTACTCTTGTCTTCCATCTGCGCTCTGCCGTTTCTAACTAACTGTTGAATAGTTGGCATTTTAACGTTAAACCTTTAATTTGTTAATACTCCGAGGATTGTAATCCTCAATTTCTATTTCTACTGCCCAAAAGGCTTGCAAAGATACTAATTTTTTTCGGTTCACAATATATATATGCGGATTTTTTACCGCTTTTTTGCCTGATTTTCCGCATAATCAGCCCATTTTCACCCTGTTTTCGATTCTTTTTTCTTATTATTTTTGCAACAAAATAGTTTTTGCTTATTGTTTAATTTGTAACAGACGGATTATCACCACCTTGCAAAGCACGATTTTCACCGCGAACCTGATAAAGTCTTTAAGGTCGTTAAAGTCCTTAACGACCTTAAATCCGCACGAATTTTTTCCGCTCCGCAACCTCTTTTCCGCATCGTTAGTCGATATTGAAACAGCCCTATAAAATTACCGTATAACGATATAATAAATAGCCATAAAAATTGGTATCGGGAAAAATTATTTATAATTTTCAGCGGCATCATACCTATTTTAGTGAAAGAAAGCGTAAATTTGCAGATTGTCGGAGTATACACCTCCCAAAAAGTCTTTAAAGTCCTTAACGACCTTAAAGACCCTAAGGACTTTAACCGACGCCAAGCCGAGCAAAAGCAGGCGTCATTCTGAGCGAAGCGAAGAATCTATCCGACAATAAGATGTTTCGCTACGCTCAACATGACGAATAAATTGCCGAGGCGCGAACCGACGCTCGCAGCGCGGGCAGAAACTGCTTGCAGGTTATGCCGAGCAAGGAGGAGGAAAACTCGCATAGCGAAGTTAAGGAGGAAAAGACCGCGTAGCGGGATTAAGGACCCTAAGGACTTTAAGGACCTTAACCACAACATTCGGCAGCAAAACGGCAAAGAACTGCAACAGCAGCAATTAACGACATACAACCCAAAAGTCCCCCGCACAGGCGGGGGATTCAGGGGGTGGGTAACACGGAAAGAAGAACTCTCCGACAGTCGGCAGCGAGAACCGACAAAGAACTGCAACAACGACAAAAAACGATATAAAACATGGAATACGATTTCAGAAAAATCGAAGCCGAATGGCAGCGAAAATGGAAAGAGCGCGGCACCTACAAGGTCGAAATCGACCCGTCGCGACCGAAATACTACGTCCTCGACATGTTCCCGTATCCGTCGGGAGCGGGTCTGCACGTCGGACACCCGCTCGGCTACATCGCTTCGGACATCTACTCGCGCTACAAGCGTCTTTGCGGCTTCAACGTACTGCATCCGATGGGTTACGACGCGTTCGGACTGCCGGCGGAGCAGTACGCGATACAGACCGGACAGCATCCGGCGATTACGACCGAGCAGAACATCGCCCGCTATCGCGAGCAGTTGGACAAAATAGGTTTCTCGTTCGACTGGGACAGAGAGGTGCGCACCTGCGACCCCGAGTACTACAAGTGGACGCAGTGGGCGTTCCTGAAAATGTACGACCACTACTACTGCAACGACACGCAGAAGGCGCGTCCGATTTCGGAACTCGTCGATGCGTTCGCGAAATACGGCAGCGAGGGTCTGAATGCCGCCTGCACCGCCGAGCAGCACTTCACCGCCGATGAGTGGAATGCGATGGACGAAGCGGGACACGAACGGATACTCCAAAACTACCGTCTGGCGTTCCGCGCCGACACGATGGTGAACTGGTGTCCGCAACTCGGAACGGTACTCGCCAACGACGAAGTCAAGGACGGTCTGTCCGTCCGCGGCGGCTACCCTGTCGAGCAGAAGCGCATGAAACAGTGGCTGCTGCGCGTTACGGCTTATGCCCAGCGCATGCTCGACGGTCTGGACACGCTCGATTGGAGCGAGTCGCTCAAAGAGATTCAGCGCAACTGGATTGGTCGTTCGGAGGGCGCACAGATGTTCTTCGACGTCGAGATGCCCGACGGCTCGACCCGCAAACTCGAAATCTTCACGACGCGTCCCGACACCGTTTTCGGCGTAACGTTCATGGTCATCGCGCCCGAACACGAGTGGATAGGCGACCTCACGACCGCTGAGCAGAAAGCCGACGTCGAAGCCTACATCGAGCAGACCAAGAAGCGTTCGGAGCGCGAGCGAATCGCCGAGACGAAGCGCGTCAGCGGCGTGTTCACCGGCTCCTACGCCATAAATCCGTTCTCCGGCAAGCGCATTCCGATTTACGCCTCGGACTACGTGCTGGCGGGCTACGGCACGGGAGCGATTATGGCTGTTCCGGCACACGACTCGCGCGACTACGCCTTCGCACGCCACTTCGGACTCGACATCGTTCCCGTAGTTGCGGGCGGCGACCTTTCGGAGTCGTCCTACGACGCCAAGGCGGGCGAGATGATAAACTCCGACTTCCTCGACGGCAAGGATGTCAAGGATGCGATAAAACTCATGTTCGCCGAGGTCGAGAAGCGCGGCATCGGCAAACGTCTGGTGAACTACCGTCTGCGCGACGCGATTTTCTCGCGCCAGCGTTACTGGGGCGAGCCGTTCCCGATTCGCTACGACGGCGAAATCGCGCGTCCGCTCGACGAGAGCGAACTGCCGCTCTGCCTGCCGCCAATCAAGGATTTCGGACCGACCGAGCAGGGCGAACCGCCGTTGGCTCGCGTCGAGGGCTGGGAGTACGAACTCTCGACCATGCCGGGTTTCGCAGGCTCGTCGGCATACTATCTCCGATACATGGACCCGCACAACGACAAGGCTCTGGTATCCAAGGAGGCTGACGAATACTGGCGCAACGTGGACCTCTACGTCGGCGGCATCGAGCATGCGACGGGACACCTGATGTACTCGCGTTTCTGGAACATGTTCCTCTACGACTTAGGCTACGTCTGCGAGAGCGAGCCGTTCCGCAAACTCGTCAATCAGGGTATGATTCAGGGTCGCTCCAACTTCGTTTACCGCGTCGTCGGCACGAACAAGTTCGTTTCGCTCGGCTTGCGCGACCGGTACCAGACGCAGGAGATACACGTGGACGTGAACATTGTCAAGAACGACATTCTCGACCTCGAAGCATTCCGCAAGTGGCGTCCCGAGTTCGCCGACGCCGAGTTCATCCTCGAAAACGGACAATACGTCTGCGGCTGGGCGGTCGAGAAGATGTCGAAGTCGATGTACAACGTCGTGAACCCCGACTTCATCGTCGAGCAGTACGGAGCCGACACGCTTCGCATGTACGAGATGTTCCTCGGACCGCTCGAACAGTCGAAGCCTTGGGACACCAACGGCATCGACGGCGTACACAAGTTCCTCAAAAAGTTCTGGCGCATGTTCCACGACCGCAACGGCGAGTGGGCATTGACCGACGAAAAGGCGACGCCGAAGGAGTTGAAGACGCTGCACAAGACCATCCGCAAGGTGCGCGAGGATATAGAAAACTTCTCGTTCAACACCTCGGTGGCGGCATTCATGATATGTCTCAACGAGTTGGGCGAGTGCCGCAAGCGCGAGATACTCGAACCGCTCACCGTCCTGCTCGCACCGTTCGCACCGCACATCGCCGAGCAGTTATGGTCGATGACGGGACATGCGACGAGCGTCTGCGACGCGCACTATCCGGAGTTCGACGAGAAATATCTGGTCGAGGATTCGTTCGAATACCCCGTCATGGTGAACGGCAAACTGCGTTTCAAGCAGGAGTACCCGCTCTCGATGACCGCCGGGCAATTGCAGGCGGACATCGTAACGAAGGATGAGGCGCAGAAGTGGCTCGAAGGCGCGACGCCGAAAAAGATAATCGTCGTACACGGCAAAATCATAAACATCGTAAAGTAACGGCAATGAAACGCATACTACTTACGCTCCTGCTCGCCGCAGCGACGCTCGCGGCATCGGCACAGAAGACCGTCGAGGTCGAAAGCACCGCCGACGAGGTCGTCAAGTGGTGGAACAACGCTACCGCACCTCACACCAACGGAGAGACGCGCGACGAGCGGTTCGACGCCTCGAACCACCTGGAATGCACCTCCGAAACGGCATTCTTCATCTATAAAGCCGACCCAGCCAAGGCGACCGGACAGGGTGTCGTCATCGTCCCGGGCGGCGGATACCGCAAGGTGTGCATCTCGAAGGGGCTGTCGCTGGCGGAGTGGTTTCGCGAAAACGGCATCACGACGATAGTGCTGAAATACCGTCTGCCGAACCTCGGACACAAGGAGGTGCCGCTCGAAGACACGCAGGCGGCGTTGAAATACATGCGCGACAACGCTGCTCGGCTGGGCATCGACCCGTCGAAAGTCGGCATCTGCGGCGGTTCGGCGGGCGGACATCTCGCCGCCGCAGCCAACTATCTGCTGCCCGCCGACGAGAAACCGGCATTTTCGATTCTGTTCTACCCCGTAATCTGCGGCACGACATGGTCGAACCTCGGACAGTTCAACACGATACGCCAGTTTCTGGGCGTCGACCGCACACCGGCGGAGGTGGAACGCTACTCGGCAGAGAACATGGTAGACGGAACGATTCCGCCGACGCTGCTGCTTCTGAGCGACGACGACTACATCGCGCCGGTACTCAACTCGACGGTTTACTACAAGGCGTTGAAACGTCATGGCGTAAAGGCGACGATGCACATCTACCCGTCGGGCGGACACGGATGGGCAGGCAAGAACAGTTTCGAGTACGACGCCGACTACAAGGCGGCGATTCTCGACTGGCTCGCCGGAATGAACGAAACGAACTAAAAAACTGCTAATAACATGAAAAGATTCATCACCGCACTGGCTCTCGCCGCTCTTTGCGCATCCGGTGCATCGGCGCAAAAGACCGTTTCGGTCGAGAACAACGCCGACAAAGTCATCAAATGGTGGGACAACAAGACCGCTCCGCACTCCAACGAGGAGACCAAGGATGAGGAACTCAACAAGTCGAAGCACTTCACGCATACTTCCGAAACGGTGTTCTACGTTTACAAGGCAGACCCGTCGAAGGCAACGGGGCAGGGAGTGGTCGTACTGCCGGGCGGCGGATACAGCAAGGTCTGCATCGCCCACGAGGGCTTCGCCATGGGCGAATGGTTCAAGGCTAACGGCATCACGGCGGTAGTCGTCAAGTACCGTCTTCCGAACCTCGGACACAAGGAAGTTCCGCTCGAAGACGCACAGGCGGCATTGAAATACATGCGCGACAACGCGAAGAAACTCGGCATCGACCCCGCGAAGGTCGGCATCTGCGGAGGTTCGGCGGGAGGACACCTCGCGGCTTACGCCTCGACGTTCACGCCCGACGCCGAGAAGCCTGCGTTCTCGATACTGTTCTATCCAGTAATAACGGGAACTACGTGGCATACCCACCAGAACACGTTCCGCTATCTGCTTGGCGACAAGCGCACGCCGGCGGAGCAGGAGTACTACTCGCTCGAAAACCGCGTCAGCGAGACCACGCCGCCGACCATCCTGCTTTTGAGCGACGACGACCAGGTCGTACCGCCGATAAGTTCGATTCTCTACTACGAGGCTCTGAAACGCCACGGAGTGAAGGCGACGATGCACATCTACCCGTCGGGCGGACACGGCTGGGCAGGCAAGGATACGTTCAAATACGCCGAGGATTACCGTCGCGCGCTGCTCGACTGGCTCTCGACGCTGGAATAAAAAACAACTAATACAAAATATGGCAGACAATTCGATTTTAATGCGTCTTGACGGACTGAAAATCAAGTACGAGGAGTTGGGACAGAAACTGACCGACCCCGAAGTGATTTCGGACGTCAAGTCGTTCGTACAGTACAACAAGGAATACAAGGAACTCGAACCGATTATCGAGACTTCGGAGCGTTACCGCAAGGCGATAGCCGACCTCGCCGACGCCAAGGACATTCTCGCCAACGAAAAGGACGAGGATTTCCGCGAAATGGCGCGCGCCGAGGTAGCCGAACTCGAACCGGCAATCGAGAAGATGGAGGAGGAGATAAAACTGCTGCTCATCCCGAAAGACCCGCAGGACGCGAAGAACGCGGTACTCGAAATCCGCGGCGGCACGGGCGGCGACGAAGCGGCGATTTTCGCGGGCGACCTGATGCGCATGTACACCAAATACATCGAGTCGAAAGGGTGGCGATACGAAATCACCTCGTTCTCGGAGGGTGCTGCGGGCGGCTACAAGGAGGTAATCCTCAAAGTTACGGGCAGCAACGTCTACGGAACGCTCAAATACGAATCGGGCGTCCACCGCGTACAGCGCGTGCCGCAGACCGAAACGCAGGGTCGCGTCCACACGTCGGCGGCGTCGGTGGCGGTGCTTCCCGAGGCGGACGAATTCGACGTCGAGGTTTCGTGGAACGACATCCGCAAGGATATTTTCTGTGCCTCGGGACCGGGCGGTCAGTCGGTCAATACGACCTACTCGGCAATCCGTCTGACGCACATTCCGACGGGTATCGTCGTGCAGTGTCAGGACCAGAAGTCGCAGTTGAAGAATACCGACAAGGCGTTCGAGGAGTTGCGCACGCGAATCTTCAACCTCGAATACCAGAAGTATCTCGACGAAATCGCGTCGAAGCGAAAGACGCTGGTTTCGACGGGCGACCGTTCGGCGAAAATCCGCACCTACAACTATCCGCAGGGACGAATCACCGACCACCGCATCAACTACACGATTTACAACCTTGCGGCATTCATGGACGGCGACATTCAGGATTGCATCGACCACCTGATAGTAGCCGAGAACGCCGAACGACTGAAAGAATCGGAATTAGGATAAAAATAACGACCTTAAAGACTTTAAGGACTTTAAAGACCCTATAAGCGATATGCTCCGCACGCTCTCCATACTTTTCGCATCACTGTGGCTCGCGACAGCCGCAGCGCAGAAGCCTGCACCGCTCTACATAGTGAACGGCGTGGAGACGGAGAGCGTCGCCCATATCCCTACCGCCGACATCGAGAGCATAACGCCGCTCGAAGCCGACGAGGAGACCGTCGCCAAATACGGCGAGCGGGCGAACAACGGCGTAATAATCGTAACTCTGCGCTATGACCGACCGGCACGTTTCACGGGCGGCGACTCGTTCAACGACTATGTCGCCGGACACGTCAGGTGGGCTGACCACTACCCCGCCGCGAGGGTTGTCATGCGGTACACCGTCGCAGCCGACGGAACGCTGACATTGGGTGAAACGCTCGAATGCACCGACGCGCGGCTGCGCAAAAAGGTCGTCGCGGCGGTGAAGAACGCCCCCGCATGGGAGCCTGCGACAAAGGACGGCAAGGGAGTGGAGAGCGAATACGTCCTGTCGGTACAACTGCCGAAAGGCAAGCCGATGCCGACCGAACCCTATATAATCATAATGTAGGACGCGGCATGGCGGAGCGCAAATACATAACGCTTTCGGAGTTGCAGGCGCACATAGCGTCCGCGCTCTGCGACGCACTGCCGCTGCCGCTGTGGGTGAGTGCCGAAATCGCCGAGATGAAGGTGAACTACTCGGGACACTGCTATCTCGAACTCGTCGAGAAGCCCGCAGGGACGGAAGCCGACGGCGTGGCGAAGGCTCAGGCGCGCGGCGTAATCTGGCGGAGTGCGTATCCGCGCATCGCCGCATACTTCGAGCAGGAGAGCGGCAGGCGGCTGGCTGCGGGAATGAAGATTCTCGCCAAGGCGACGGTGAACTACCATCCGCTCTACGGACTGTCGTTGCAGATTACCGACATCGACCCCGCCTACACGATAGGCGACATGGAGCGGCAGAAGCAGCAGACGATAGCGCAGTTGCAGCGCGACGGCGTGTGGGACATGAACCGCGAAACGCCGATGCCCGAGGTCGTACAGCGCATAGCGGTCGTTTCGAGCGCATCGGCGGCAGGCTACCGCGACTTCATGCGCGAGACGGGCAAAAGCCCCTACCGGTTCCGCATCGAACTTTTCGAGGCGGTGATGCAGGGTACGGCGAGCGAACGCAGCATAATCGACGCCTTGTCCGCCGTCGCAGCCCGCGAAGAGGAGTTCGACGCAGTGGCGATAATCCGCGGAGGAGGTGCGACGAGCGACCTGAACTGCTACAATTCGTACCTGCTCGCATCATACGTCGCGCAGTTTCCGCTGCCCGTACTGACGGGCATCGGACACGACAAGGACGTAAGCGTCGCCGACATGGTCGCCCACACGATGCTCAAAACGCCTACCGCCGTCGCGGCATGGCTCAACGAGCGGGCGGCGGATTTCGACGGAGCGCTGGAATATGCGGCTGTACGGCTGCGCGAATCCTGCGCACGGACGACGCACCGCCACACGCTGCGGTTGCAGTCGCTCGCCGGCGAGATACGGAGCAGGGCGCGGTTGAGGCTCTCGGACGCCGCGGCGCGCACGACAGCCGCCGAAGCGGCGTTGCGGCAGTCGGCGACCGACACTCTGCGGCGCGAGACGCAGCGCATCGCGTCGCTCGCGGCACTTGCCGAGGGATATGCCCCCGAGAGAATCATGCGGCTGGGATTCGCCGTCGCACGGTCGGGAGGGCAGGTTCTGCGCAGCATAGAAACGGTGAAAACGAACGACAAAATAGAACTCGAAGTTGCCGACGGCACGATAATCGCCACGGTAATCGGCACGACGGGCAAAGAATACGAGCGACAAGATGGCTAAAAAGACTTCGGACAAGATGAACTACGGCGAAGCGATGGCGGAAATCGAGAGGATTCTGGCATCGCTCCAAGAGGAGAACGCCGATGTGGACACGCTCGCCGAACGGGTGAAGCGGGCTTCGGAACTCATCGCCGCCTGCCGCGCCAAACTGCGCAAGGCGGAGAGCGACGTGAACGCGATTTTCGAGAAGGAAAACGAATAGGACGACCTGATGGGAGTGATGAAACATACGGTACACTGGGCGTTGAACCACCTGCCCCGCACGTTCCTGCAACGTGTGGCGGACTTCTCCGTACCCATGTTCGGGCTGTTCTACCTCGGTCGCGGGCGCGAATGCCCGATATGCGGCGTCCGGCGGCGCAAATTCCTGCCCTACGGCTACGTCGTCTCGCGCGAGAACGCGCTATGCCCGCGCTGTCTGTCGCTCGAACGGCACCGGCTGCTGTGGCTCTACCTGCAACGCGAAACGTCGCTGTTCGACGAATTCTCCTACCCGACGATACTCCATATCGCCCCCGAAGTGTGTCTGAAACGGCAGTTCGAGGAGCGTTACGCCGAATCGTCGCACCCCGAACGCTACATCACGGCTGATTTGGAAAGCCCGCTCGCAAAAATGCACTTCGACGTGCAGGCAATACCGCTCGCCGACGAGAGCGTCGACGTCGTAATCTGCAACCACCTGCTCGAACACGTCGAGGACGACCGCAAGGCACTTGCCGAACTGCGGCGGGTGATGAAGAGCGGCGGCTGGGGAGTGCTGCTCTCGCCGGTAGACCTTTCGCTCGCGGCGACAATCGACGACGACGGCACATCCACACCCGAGGAGCGCACGCGCCGATTCGGGCAGTACGACCATCGCAGAGCCTACGGGCGCGACTACCCCGACCGGCTGCGCGAAGCGGGATTCCGTGTCGAGGACATCGACTACTCGGCGACGCTGTCGGTAGAGGAGCGCGAAAACTACGCTCTGACGGGCGAACATTTATACATAGTCAGAAAACCCTGACGCAAAAAGAGAAAGGAGAAGAGATGGAGGAAGCGAAAACAGACAGAGAGGTACTCGGACGATACGGCAGGCTGCGCACTGCGGTGGCGTCGTCGTTCTCGGAGAGGACGCAACGGTTAGTGGACGAGGCGATAGAGTACGCCGACCGGCATATCGGCACGCTCGTGCGCTACGACGGCTCGCCGATGCTCGACCACGACGTCGAGGTGGCGCGCATCGTCGTCGAGGAAATCGGGCTGGGACGCAACTCCTCGGTGGCGTCGATACTGCACGACACCGTCCGCATCGCCGCCAAGAACGATGACGGCTCGCTCGAAGGTCTGCTCGCCGAAATCCGCGAAAAGTTCGGCGACGAGGTCGTCGGAATCGTCGTCGGACTGTCGAACATCTCCGAACTCAAACTCAACATGCAGTCGGAGCAGGCATCCAATTTCCGCGACATGCTCGTCGCCTATTCGGAAGACCCGCGCGTGATACTCATCAAACTCGCCGACCGCCTCGAAGTGATGCGCTCGCTCGCGATGTTCCCGGGGAACAAACGGCTCAAAAAGAGTTGGGAGAGCATGAACCTCTATGCGCAAATCGCCCACAAACTCGGTCTGTACAACATCAAGAGCGAACTCGAAGACCTCGCGTTGAGTTGGCTCGAACCCGACGACTACCGCCACATCAGCACCAAACTGAAAGACAGCGAGCGCGAACGTCTCGACTTCATCGCGCGTTTCGTCGAACCTATCGAACGCGGGCTGAAATCGGCGGGCATACAATATCACATAAAGAGCCGCACCAAGTCCATCTACTCGATATGGAACAAGATGCGCAAGCAGCACGTCCCGTTCGAGGGCGTCTACGACATCTTCGCCATACGCATCATCATCGACTGTCCGAAGGAGCAGGAGAAGATGCAGTGCTGGACGGTCTATTCCATCGTCAGCGACATCTACACGCCGAACACCGAGCGTATGCGCGACTGGATAACGATTCCGAAGTCGAACGGCTACGAATCGCTGCACACGACAGTTTCGGCGGGCGACGGCAAGTGGGTCGAGATACAGATACGCTCCGAGCGCATGGACGACGTCGCCGAACTCGGTATCGCGGCGCACTGGCGTTACAAGGGTGTGAATCAGGGCGCACGCACCAGCGAACAGTGGCTCTCGCGGCTGCGCGAACTGCTCGACGAGACCAAGGAGGGCATCGCCGAGCGTTTCGACGCCAAGCCCGCTTCGGACGAGATATTCGTCTTCACGCCCAACGGCGACATCCGCAAACTGCCCGAGGGGGCGACGCTGCTCGACTTCGCGTTCGACATCCACACCAACCTCGGCACGACATGTTCGGGCGGAAAGGTGAACGGACGCGCCGTACCTATCCGCGAGCCGCTGAAAAACGGCGACATCGTAGAGATTTTCACCCAGAAGAACCAGTCGCCCAAGGCGGACTGGCTCAACTTCGTCGTAACCGCCAAGGCGCGCGGCAAAATCAAGTCGTTCCTGCGCGAGGAGCAGGCGAAGAACGCCAGACTGGGCAGGGAGGAGTTGGAGCGCAAACTCAAAAACTGGAAGTTCCCGAAGAGCATCGACGAGGTGGTCGCCTATCTGTGCAAGTACTACAAGCAGCGCACCGGAACGGCACTCTACGAACTCGTCGCGACGCAGAAAATCGATTTGGGCGTAGTCAAGGAGTTGCTCGCCAAGTGGATTTCGGGCGAGGCGGACGAACTGCGCCGCGCCGCCGAGCGGGCGAGGAGCAAGAACATGGCGGCTCCCGCATCGCAGTCGGGCGACGCGCTCATAATCGACGAGAGCATCAACAACATCGTATACAAACTCGCCAAGTGCTGCAACCCGATAAAGGGCGACGACATATTCGGATTCGTAACCATCAATTCGGGCATCACAATCCACCGTTCGGACTGCCCGAACGCCAAGCGCATGCGCGAGAACTATCCGTACCGAATCATGGAGGCGCGCTGGCGCGAGCAGGCGCAGGGGGCGTTCCGCGCAACGATAGCCATCACGATTCAGGATTCGGCGGGCGTGGTGAACCAGATTACCGAGACCGTCAGCCGCGACCTGAAACTCAACATCCGTTCGATAAACATCACCTCGCGGGGCGACGGAACGGGCGTGGGAACGCTCAGCGTCGAGGTGCCGTCGGTCGGAATCGTCGATTCGCTGATACACGCGATAATGCGCATAAAGGGCGTCCAGCGGGCATATCGGGTGAACAATTAGACGAAAAAAGATGAAACAATTACATATCAGCCCTATTCGTCATCCTGAGCGCAGCGAAGGATCTAATCATCAAAACCGATTGAGACAGATTCTTCGCTTCGCTCAGAATGACGCTGTATGTATAAAATTCATAGACAGTTATAAAAAAACAATTTAACCTTTCGCCATAAAAAGTATCTATCAATAATCTGCCGAAACCAAAATTACACATTACCAACACAAAAACCATAATGAAAAGACTATTACTATTCTGTGCCGCAGCGACGATGTTCGCATCATCGGCATCCGCACAAAGCACATTCACCTCTCAACTGCCCGTAAAGGCACGCAAGGGAGCGACCGTGGTCGGCGTGGTCGAAGCCGACGGCAAGCCGTTGCAGGGCGTGGTCGTATCGGACGGCTACGAGGTTACGACCACCGACAAGAAGGGTTGTTACCACCTCAACTCGGCGAAGAAGAACGGGAACGTATTCATCACCATCCCTTCGGGTTACGAAGTCAATGCCGAGAATGCGATGCCGCAGTACTGGGCTGCGCTGACCGCACCGGCGACCGAGACCGAGCGTCACGATTTCGCGCTTAAAGCCGTCGAGAACGACAAACACGCAATCATGGCAATCACCGACATCCACCTCTCCAATCAGATGGAAGACCTGAAACAGTTCAACGGCAAGTTCATGCCGCGCCTGAACGAGGAGATTGCCAAATACCGTTCGCAGGGCATTCCGGTCTACACAATCTGCATGGGCGACAGCAGTTTCGACATGTTCTGGTACGACTTCCTCTACGAAATCGAGGATTTCCGCGCCACGCTCCGCGACTCCGAATACCCTACGCCGGTATTCCACGCCATGGGCAACCACGACAACGACGGCGCGACGCCTGCCGATGCCGACACCGACTTCAACGCCACCGCGAAATACCGCAAGGCGTTCGGTCCGACCTACTTCTCGTTCAACATCGGCGGCATCCACTACGTGATGCTCGACGACGTGGTTTACCACAACGAGAAATTGCCGTCGATGAAGAAGTTCAAGGGCATCTACGGCGCACGCAACTACGACCGCTACGTCAGCGACGAGCAGATGGAGTGGCTCAAAAAGGATTTGGCATTCGTCGCCGACAAGAACACGCCGATAGTAATCGGCATGCACTGCCCGATATACCGCTACAAGAATCTGATGGACGGCAAGGTCGAGACCCGCTTCTCCGTTCCCGAGAAGGCGACCGAACTATCAGAAATACTCAAAGACTTCAAGCAGGTTCACTTCGTAACCGGACACAACCACAAGAACAACACCAGTTACGGCAAGGACGACCCGTCGCAGCCGCTGATTGCCAATACCGTCGACCATAACATCGGTGCCGTATGCGGCGCATGGTGGTTCACGGGCGCACACGGCGGTCTGACGCTCAGCAAGGAGGGAACTCCCGCCGGCTTCGAGGTATTCACCGCCGACGGACAGAACCTCGAATGGTACTACACGACCGTCGACGACGGAGCCGACAAGCAGTTCCGCTCGTTCGACCTCAACCGCGTGCGCGAGTATTTCCGCACCGACCCCGAGGTACGCGTATTCTTCGACCACTATCCGAAGCGTCAGAATTACGCCAACGTCAAGGACAACCGCGTGATGATAAACGTCTGGGCATGGGAGCCGACGTGGAAAATATCGGTCAAGGAGAACGGCAGGGAGTTGGCGGTGGAGCACAAAAAGGCTGAAAACCCGCTGGCAATACTCTCATATTTCATTCCGAAGACCGTATGGAACCGCGATTTCCCTGCCAAGTACGGCAACCGCGTGAAGACCCCGCACATGTTCTTCGTAACGGCATCTGCACCCGATTCGACGCTCGAAATCACCGTTACCGACACTTTCGGCAAGGAGTACAAGGAGACGATGATTCGCCCTAAGGAGTTCTCCAAAACGATGAAATAAAAAACCTTAAACCGAACAACCAACTTAACTTACAATAACTATGAAAAGACTATTGACATTATGTGCCGCAGCGGCGATGCTCGCATCGTCCGTATCCGCACAAAGCACATTCACCTCGCAACTGCCCGTAAAGGCGCGCAAGGGAGCGACCGTCATGGGTGTCGTCGAAGCCGACGGCAAGCCGTTGCAGGGCGTAGCCGTATCGGACGGTTACGAAATCACGACCACCGACAAGAAGGGCTGCTACTACCTCAACTCCGAGAAGAAGAACGGCAACGTCTTCATCACCATCCCTTCGGGCTACGAAACCTCGCTGCGCGAGACGGGACAGCCCGACTACTGGGCATTGCTCACCGAGCCTGCGACCGAAATCGAACGCCACGACTTCGCGCTGAAAGCCGTGGACAACACTAAACACGTCATGCTGGCTCTGACCGACATCCACCTCGCCAACATGTACAACGACGTGGAGCAGTTCAAGACCATCGCCATGCCGCGTGTCCGCGAGGAGGTCGAGAAGTACCGTTCGCAAGGCATTCCGGTCTATGCGATGTGCATGGGCGACAGCAGTTTCGACATCTACTGGTACGACTTCCTCTATGACATCGACTCTTTCCGCTCGACGCTCGGCGACGTGAAGTTCCCGGTACCGATTTTCCACGCCATGGGCAACCACGACAACGACGGCGCGACGCCGTGCGATGCGAATACCGACTTCAACGCCACCCGTAAATACCGCAAGGCGTTCGGTCCGACCTACTATTCGTTCAACCTCGGCGGCATCCACTACATCATGCTGGACAACATCGTCTACAAGAACGAGCCGGGCGGCAAAAAGGCGAAGAACATCGCCGGTGCGCGCAACTACGACCACTACGTGTCGCAGGAGCAACTCGACTGGCTCGCCAAGGATTTGGCACTCGTCGCCGACAAGAAGACTCCGATAGTAATCGGCATGCACTGCCCCGTTTACCGCTACAAGAACCGCATGGACGGCAAAATCGAGACCCTCTACCGCACCAAGGACGCCAATCCTAACGACGAGTTGGCGAAGAAGTTCTCGGAGGTTCTGAAAGATTTCGCCGAAGTACACTTCTTCACCGGACACACCCACCGCAACGCGACCTGCTACGGCAAGGACGACCCGTCGTGGCCCAACATCGCCAACACCATCGACCACAATATCGGTGCAGTCTGCGGTTCGTGGTGGCGTTCGAGCGCACTCGGCGGAGCGAGCCTCGGTCCTGACAGCGCACCTTCGGGATTCGAGGTGATACCGGTGGACGGCACCCGCATGGAGTGGTACTGGACATCGCTCGACGACGGTTCAAGCAAGCAGTTCCGCACGTTCGACATCAACTCGGTACGCGACTACTACCGCAACTCGGGCGAGATGCAGGCATTCCTGAGCCACTATCCTAAACGCACCGATTTCGGCAAGGCGGAGGACAACCTCGTCTACATCCATGTTTGGGCATGGGAGCCGACGTGGAAAATATCGGTCAAGGAGAACGGCAAGGAGATTCCGGCAGTGCGCAAGCCGCTCGAAAACCCGCAGTACACGCTCGACTACTGGATACCGAAAGCGGTCTGGGAGCGTTCTTTCCTCAAAAAGTACGGCAAGGACCTCTGCCCTCACATGTTCCTCGTGAAGGCATCGGCACCCGATTCGACGCTCGAAATCACCGTTACCGACACTTTCGGACACGAATACACCGAAACGATGGTTCGCCCGAAAGAGTTCTCGAAGGCGATGCACTAACAGAAAAAGTCCTTAAAGTCGTTAAGGTCTTTAAGGACTTTAACGACCTTATTTACCGGCGAAGAACGCAATTGTCGTTCTTCGCCGCTTTTTTGTCGCATAATGTCTTCCGTTCGGGAAAATATGACTATATTTGTCTGATAAATATTCAAGACTCAAATGGACAAATCATACGTCATAGGTTTGGACTACGGTTCGGACTCCGTCAGGGCGATTCTCGTCGATGCCCTGACCGGCGAACAGGCTGCCGAGGCGGTACACTGCTACGCCCGCTGGAAAGAGGGTCTGTACTGCGATGCAGCCGCAAATCAATTCCGCCAGCACCCGCTCGACTATTTGGAGGGGCTCGAAACGACCGTCAGGGCGGTACTCGACGCCCGCCGCGACCTCGCGCCTTTCGTGCGCGCGATTGCGGTGGACACCACGGCGAGTACGCCGGCTCTCGCCGACGAGCATCTGACGCCGCTGGCGATGCACGACCGCTACAAGGACAATCCCAACGCGATGTTCGTCCTCTGGAAAGACCATACGGGCGAGCAGGAGGCTGCCGAAATCAACCGCGCCTGTGCCGAAAGCGAGACCAACTACTCGAAGTTCACCGGCTACCACTACTCTTCGGAGTGCTTCTGGTCGAAAGTCCTGCACCTGCTGCGCGCCGACGAGCAGGTACGGCGCGACGCCTACACGGTCGTCGAGTGCTGCGACTGGATTCCTGCGATACTGACGGGCAACACCTCGCCCGAAAAGGCGAAGATGGGACACTGCTGCGCCGGTCAGAAGATGTTCTGGTCGGAGGAGTGGGGCGGATTCCCGCCGCGCGAGTTCTTCGAGCGCATCGACCCGATGCTGCTGCCGATTCTCGACACGCTGCATCCCAACAAATATACCTGCAACAAGCCTTACGGCACCATCTCGAAAGAGTGGGCAGCGAAATTCGGGCTTCCCGAAAGCGTGATAATCGGCGTCGGCAACGTCGATTCGCACCAGGGTGCAATCGGCGCGGGTGTAGCCTACAAGACCGCCGTCATCAACCTCGGCACGTCGGCTGGCTGCATGGTCGTGATGCCTAAGGAGAGCCTCGGCGACAGAATCATCGACGGCGTGTTCGGTCAGGTGGACAGTTGCATCCTGCCCGACATGATAGGTTTCGAGGTCGGACTGTCGGCATTCGGCGACGTCTACGCATGGTTCAAGCGCATACTCTCGTATCCTACACAATCCATCCTCGCTCACACCGAGACCGTCGCTCCCGAAATCCGCGAGCGGCTTGTCGAGGAGGTCGAGGACGGCATCATGCGCCGTCTTACCGAGGATGCCGCGGCACTGCCTCTGCGCGAGGACGCACCGTTCGCGACCGACTGGATTAACGGTCGCCGCTCGCCTGCGCCGAACCAGAAGTTGTGGGGTTCGCTCATGGGGCTGCGCATCTCGACCGCTGCGCCGGAACTCTACTTCGCGCTGGTCGAATCGACGGCATTCGCAATCCGAGCAATCGTAGACCACCTCACGAAAAACGGAATCGAGATAGAGCGCATCATCGGCGTGGGCGGCATTTCGCAGAAGTCGCCGTTCGTGATGCAGATGCTCGCCGACGTCATCGGCAAGAAAATCGACGTTTCGGAGTGCAAACAGTCGTGCGCGCTCGGTTCGGCAATCTGCGCTTCGGTCGTAGGCGGTATCTACCCGACTATCGAGGCTGCGCAGAAGGCTATGTGCCGTCCGATAATGCGCGTGTACGAGCCTAATCCTGCTGTCGCCAACCATTTCGAACGCCGCTACGCGCTCTACTGCGCCGCCGACCGCTTCACGCAGGAACTGGTAAAAGAGAAATAGTCCCTAACGACCTTAACCGACGCCAAGCCGAGAGCAGTCGAACTTGTTCGGACTGCCGAGGCGCGAAGGAGGAAAAGCCCGCGAACGCGGGATTAAAGACCTTAAAACTAAAAAAACTTAACCTATAAACCAAAAAACCAACCATGAATCCAAACAAAAGAAAATGGTATATCGTGGCGACGATGTTCATCGCCATTATATGCAACTATCTCGACCGCCAGTTGCTGTCGATTCTGAAACCCGAAATCCTCGACCATTTCGGCATCGGAAACCTCGAATACGCATGGATAGTGAACGTATTCCTTATCTGCTATGCAACGATGTATCCGATTTCGGGCATGCTCGTGGACAAGTTCGGTCCGAAGCGCGTCATGCTCGCCGGCATCACGATATGGTCGCTCGCCTGCATCGGCGGCGGTATGGCTCCGAACGCCACCGTATTCGCAATCTGCCGCGGCATCCTCGGTCTCGCCGAGCCTACGATTTTCGCAGGTCAGTTGATTGCCGTTACGATGTGGTTCGAGAAACGCCAGCGTGCTACGGCTAACTCGCTCTGCACCAACGGCGGTTCCATAGGTGCCGTCATCGCGCCGGTAGTCATCGCATGGCTCATGGGCTACTTCGATTCGTGGCAGCACGTATTCTACATCGCAGGTATCACCGGTCTCGTCATCGCCCTCGTATGGCAGTTCATGTACACCACCCCTCCGCAGGAGATTCTGGAAAAGACCGTCAATGCCGACAAACTGTCGGATGGCGGCAAACAGCAGAAGTCGTTCACCCTCGGCGGACTGTTCAAGACCAAGACCCTTTGGGGCGGTATCCTCATCCGCCTTATCAGCGACCCCGTATGGTATTTCTGCTGCTTCTGGCTGCCGGGATTCCTGCGCACGATGGGCGAAACCGAAGGTCTGTCGAACGAACAGACGCTCAATATGATACAGTGGATTGGCGGCATTCCGTTCCTTATCGGCGCAATCGGAGGTATCCTCACCTCGATGTGGTCCGACGTCCTTATCCGCAACGGAATGGAGGCTCTGAAAGCGCGTAAGAAGGTACTTATCACCATGGCGTTCCTTGCTCCGGTCGTAGCCCTCGTACCGCTCGTCAGCGGCAGCGCGATGCCGTTCGCATGGCGCGTGGGACTCGTCGTGGCACTGTTCTGCATCATCGCCGTACTCTGCAACTCGTGGCTCTACACCGCACCGGTAACCCTCGTCGAGCAGTTCCCTATCAAGAACGCCGCGAGCGTCATGGGCATCTGCTGCGGAGCGGGCGCACTCGGCAGCGTAGTGTTCAACCAGTTCGTGGGTTCGATTCCGGAGGCGGCATGGACCATCCTGTTCTGCTGCATGGGTACGCTGCATCTGTTCGCCGCAATCGTGATGTGGAAGATGGTGCGTCCGGAGTCGCCCGAAAAAGCAAAATAACACATAAACCATATATTACACGATGAAAACCATCAAAGAACCTGCACGCGAAATAGGCGTTCGTGCGGAAGTAGACGTTCTCGTAGTGGGCGGAGGTCCTTCGGGAGTCATGGCTGCGGAAGCGGCTGCCAAAGACAAGAATCTGAAAGTAATGCTCGTGGAGTCGCGCGGATTCCTCGGCGGCAATCTCACCATCGGTCTTCCGATCCTTTCGTTCCTCGGACCTAAGGGCAATCAGGTGATTCAGGGTGCCGCACAGAAGTTCATCGACCGTCTGCGCGCCAAGAACGCGGCGGGCGAACACAAGCGCTGCAAGAATCACATGAGCCTCACCATCATCGACCCCGAGGAGGTGAAGACCACCGCATGGGAAATCATGGACGAGGCGGGCGTGAACGTACTGTGCTACACGTTCGTTTCGGACTCCATCGTCGAAAACGGCGAGGTGAAGGGCGTAATCATTGAGAGCAAGGCTGGTCGCGAAGCGATTCTGGCGAAGACCGTCATCGACTGTACGGGCGACGGCGACGTTGCGTTCCGTGCGGGCGTCGAGTGCCACAAGGGCGACAAGGAGGGCGGTATGCAGCCTCCGACGCTGATGTACTCGATGCGCGGCGTGGAGATGCAGAAGTTGCGCGACGCAATCTGCAACGAACCGCAGAAATACGATATGGACGTCATGCCGCCGGAGCAGTTCCGCGAGGGACACTTCATCACGGTCGGTCTGCGCGGCTGCATCAAGGAGGCGCAGGAATCAGGTCTGGACATTCCGGTAGCGCGCACCATCCTCATCACCGGTCTCAAAGAGGACGAGATATGGGTGAACATGACCCGTGTAAACGGCGTCGATTCGACCCTGCCCGAGAGTTACACCAAAGGCGAACACGACGCACGCAAGCAGATGTACGTCGTTGCCGAATACCTGCGTCGCTTCGTGCCGGGCTTCGAGAAGGCTTGGATTGAGACCGTCGCTCCGTTCATGGGCATCCGCGAGAGCCGCGTAATCGTCGGCAAATACGTGATGACCGCCGAGGACATCCTGCAACAGAAGCACTTCGACGACGTAATCGCCGTCGCAGGCTATCCGGTGGACATCCACCATGCGAAGGGCGGCGACTGCACGATGCTCTTCTGCGACGACGCCTACGACATCCCGTACCGCGTACTCGTTCCCGAGAAAATCGAGAACCTGCTCGTCGCCGGACGCTGCTCGTCGATGAACCACGAGGCTATGGCGGCTACGCGCGTCATGTCCACCTGCATGGCTCTCGGCGAGGCTGCCGGAACGGCTGCCCGCATAGCGCTCGCAGCGGGCGTGAAACCGTCGCAGGTCGATGTAGCCGAAGTACAGAAAGCACTGCTCGCCAACGGAGCATACCTCGGATAAAAGAGAAAGTTTAACGACCTTAAAGTCCTTAGGGTCTTTAAGGTCTTTTTTAACACAACCACAACCTATGAAAACCATTTCTGTTCCGGCAACTGAAATTCCGGTTCGCGCCGAAGTAGACGTACTCGTCGTAGGCGCAGGTCCTGCGGGACTTATGGCTGCACAGGCAGCCGCCTTGGAGAAAGGCACCAAAGTAATGCTCATCGAGAGCCGCGGCATCCTCGGCGGCAACATGACCATCGGTCTGCCGCTGCTCGGATTCCTCGGACGCAAAGGCAACGTCGTCATCAAGGGTCTGCCGCTGCAATTCGTCGAGCGTCTGCAAGAGAAGGGACTGGCTACGCACCACCGCGCATGTCCGCTCCACGTCAGCCTCACGATGATCGATCCGGAGGGTACGAAACATCTGGCATTCCAAATCGTCAAGGAGTGCGGCATCGACCTGCTGATGTACGCCTTCGCAACCGACGTCATCATGGAGGGCAACACCGTGAAGGGCGTAATCATCGACTCCAAGAAGGGTCGCGAAGCGATTCTCGCCAAACGCGTCATCGACTGTACGGGCGACGGCGACATCGCCTACCGTGCGGGCGCACCGATGAACTACGGTAACGAGAAGGGCATTCCGCAGCCGCCGACGCTCATGTTCTCGATGCGCGGTGTCGATTCGCGCAAATTGCGCGACGCCGTGGCAGATCATCCGGACGTATACGACATCGACTTCATACCGAACGAGTTCTTCCGCGCCGACGACAACTGTACGTTCGTCGGATTTCGCAACCAGATCAAGAAGGCTCGCGAGGCGGGTTACAAGATTCCGGTGGAGCGCACCATCTTTATGACGGGTATGGCTCAGGACGAGTGGTGGGTGAACATGTCGCGCGTGAACGGCATCGACGCTACCGACCCTGCACAGTACACTCAGGGCGAGATGACATGCGCCGAGCAGAACGAGGAGATTGTCCGCTATCTGAAAGCGTACATCCCGGGCTTCGAGAACGCATACGTAGACCGCGTGGCTCCGTTCATGGGCATCCGCGAAACCCGCCGTATCGTCGGCGAATACATCCTCACCGAGGACGACATCTTCAACTGCGCCAAGTTCGACGACGCCATCGCCGTCGCAAGTTATCCGGTTGACCTTCACCATCCGGTGGGCGGCGACTGCTCGCTCTACTGGTGTCCGGACTGCTACGACATTCCGTACCGCTGTCTGATTCCGCAGAAAATCGACGGTCTCATCGTAGCCGGACGCAACGTGTCGATGACCCACCTCGCGCTGGCTTCCGCCCGCGTCATGGGTCCTGCAATGGCACTCGGCGAGGCTGCGGGCAAGGCTGCTGCTCTCTCCGTCAAGGAGAATGTACAGTTGCGCGACCTCGACGTCAGGAAACTGCAAGAGTCGCTTAAAGCGGAGGGCGTCTATTTCAGAGAGTAGCGCATGTTCCGCAGGATTCTGATAATTACCGGTGTACTGCTGTCGCTCGCCGGCACCGCCGAAGCCCGCAAAAAGGCTAAGTGCGACGACGGCATACACCGCGTGATGACATGCAACATCCGCATCACGGGACTGCCTGCCGACGAAAAGGACGGCTTGCGCTGGAACGACCGCAAGGAGGCGATGATTGAGTCGATACGCAAGTACAACCCCGACATCATCATGATGCAGGAGGTCATCTACGACTCCTACGCCTATTGCAAGGAACAGTTCGCCGACTACTTCCCGTTCGGTTTCGAGGGTCCCGAAATGGACCCCTACACCGAGGGCTACCACTTCATCGGCAAGAACGTGATATTCTTCCGCCGCGACCGTTACGAGTTCGTGTCGGCGGGATGCTACTGGCTCTCGCTCGACCCCGTCATCGGCGGCAGCATATCGTGGGACACCAACCGCGCCCGCCACTGCAACTGGGTGCGCATAATCGACAAGAAGACCGGCAAGCAGATACGCCTGCTCGACCTGCACCTCGACCACAAGGTCGATGAAGCGAAAGTCAATCAGGCGAAACTCGTGGTGCGCGAAGCGGCACAGTACGCCGATTCGTTCCCGCAGATTCTGTGCGGCGACTTCAACTCCAAGAAAAATTCGCCGCAGGTGCGCCATTTCATCGAGAACGGCTGGCACGACGCCTACGACGAATTGCACGACGGCAAGGAGTTCGGCTACACGGCACACGCCTTCAAGGGCGACGACCGCCCGTACAAGCCGACCCACGGACGCATCGACTACATCATGACCAAGGGCAGCGCGAAAGCACGTTCGTGCGAGGTTCTGAAAGACCGTCCGCGCGGCATCTGGCCGAGCGACCACTACTTCATGCTCGCCGAAATCGTCGTCGAGTAGCCTCCCCGCCTCCGCAAACGCAAATCCGCCCGCAGGTTCGATAACCTGCGGGCGGATTGTTTAATATCGTTAACCGACGCTCGAAGCACAGGCAGAGACCGCTTGCAGGCTATGCCGTGCAAGGAGGAGAAAAAGCCCGCGCAGCGGGATTAAAGTCGTTAAGGTCTTTAAAGACTTTAAGGACCCTAAGGACCCTAAGGACTTTTTATAAGTCGTGGGTTACTCCACCGGAATATCCCTGTTCACGTTCTTCGAGCCTGCGAGGGCGTAGAAGAGCAGATAGAGAAGCAGCGCGACGATAAGCCAGTACGAAGCCATATAGTTCGTCTTGTCGGCAATCCAGCCCTGAATCGCAGGCAGGATACCGCCGCCGCAGACCATCACCATGAACAGTCCCGACGCCATCGAAGTATACTTGCCCAGTCCCTCGACCGCGAGGTTGAAGATGCCGCCCCACATGATGGACGTACACAGACCGCAGAGCATCAGCAGCATGACATTCACCGGAACGGCTTCGAGCGCGAACGACAGCGTCTTGTTGTCGAATGCCGGCATCATCACTTCGACCGAAGGCAGATACATCGCCAGAATGACGAGCATCACTCCGACTGTCGAAACCGTCGTAAGCATCGCTCTCGACGAGAAACGCTGTCATATAAAGGTTCGCGATGTTCGGAATGCCGACCTCGATGCCGACGTACACGAAGATGCCGACCGTACCGAGAACGAAATGGCGGAACGACAACGCCGAATGTTTGTCCTGCGTATCTTTCCTGTCCGACACGACGAACGGTTCCGGAATATCGGTCAGATAGAGTACCACGAACGCGAGGAGGAAGATTCCCATCGCGAGCCACAGTGCCGGCGAGGTGCTGGCAATCGTGTTGCCCGAACCCATCAGATAACCGCCGAGTACGGGAACTATCGTCGCACCCAGCGAGTTGCACGAACCGCCGAACTGCACGAGTTGGTTGCCCTTGTTGCCGCCGCCGCCGATGGTATTGAGCATCGGATTGACTACCGTGTTGAGCATGCACATCGAGAATCCGCCGATGAACGCGCCGGCGAGATAGATGTAGAAATTCTCCGCCTGTCCGCCCAGATAGATTACCGCCACACCGACGAATCCCACGGCGATAGCCGTCAGCGCGGTGCGCTTGTAGCCGATGCGCGAAAGCATCATTCCGGCCGGAATACCCATGAATGCGTATGCGATGAAGTTCGCCGCATTGCCGAGTTGCGACTGCCAGTTAGCCAAGTCGAACTGCTCTTTTACGATTACGCCCAGCGGATTCTGCAATCCGGTAACGAATGCAATCATGAAGAAGAGTGCAAACATCATGATTATGGGCAAAGTGAAATTTTTCTGTCCTGCCTTTTCCATTTGAAAGTTTGTTTTAAGGTTTTCTGTCAGTTATCATGCGGCATCATCTGTCGCGCTCGACCACATACGAGCAGAGGTTCGCCAGCGAATCGCGATACGCCGACGGTTCGCACTCCGCGAGCAACGTCGCAGCCTTCAACGCGTAACGCTCCATCGTCTCGCGCGCCCGTTCGACGCCGCGGTAATCGCGCACGAAGTCGCGCACGAAAGCCACGCTGTCCTCGTCGGTCGCGCACCGTTCCAGATGCGACATCACCTCGTCGCGCAACCCCTTGTCCGCCGCATCGAGAGCCTCGATGAGCGGCAGCGTGATTTTGCGTTCGCGCAAATCGTTGTTGCACGGCTTGCCGGTGTGGCTGTCGAGCGCGTAGTCGAGAATGTCGTCCGCAATCTGGAACGCCATTCCCAGAGCCTCGCCGTATCGCTGCATACGCCCCACGCAGTCCGACGATGCCCCGACCGACATCGCACCCGCCGAAGCGCACGAACCGAACAGACTTGCCGTCTTCTTGTATATAATATCGAAATAAGCCTCGCGCGACGTGTCGAGTTTGCCGGCGTGGTCGCTTTGCAGGATTTCGCCCTCGCACAGCACCGACATGTTGCCGATGATATGGGTGAGCAGGTCGTACTGACCGCTTTTCAGCCCGACATCCATGTTGCGCGCCAGAATATAGTCGCCGACTATCACGGCGTTGCGCGACTGCCAGCGGGCATTGACCGACGCTCTGCCTCGGCGCATGTCCGACTCGTCTATCACGTCGTCGTGGACGAGCGACGCCACGTGAATCATCTCCACGAGCATCGCGGCGAGCATCGTCCGCATTCCGAATCCGCCCGACGGCGAGTTCGCGCCCGCCGACAGCATCACTATCGCGGGACGCAGCCCCTTGCCGCGCGACGAAAGCACGTAATCCAACATCTGTGCAAGCAGCGAATCGCCTCTCTCGTTGAAGTTACGGCGAACGAAATCGTCGAAACGCTTCAAATCTTCCTCAATCGGCTTGCGAATTGTATCGAGTGTCGTCATAAAATATCTCTGAAAAACCATCCCGAGTTTGCCGGACACAGTTTTTTCTCCGGCTGATTCGGACAGTTTCAGAACAAAGATAGTGATTTTTCGTCATGCGCACTCCCCAAACCGATATTTTTTCTATCTTTGGGCGATAAAGGCTCGCAATCGCGCGATGACCGACCGCCCTTAAAGTCCTTAGAGACTTTAAGGACCTTAACGACTTTAACCGACGACAAACCGAGAGCAGTCGAGTTTACTCGTACTGCCGAGGTGCGAAGGAGGAAAATACCGCGCAGCGGGATTAAAGACCTTATTTCTATGACCGGAATAACCGACATATTGCGCAAATCCGCGCCGACGCTTACGGCGGCGATACTATTTTTCGTCGTGAGTGCCGTATGCTACGCCCCGCAGTTCGAGGGGCGCGTGCTGCCGCAGCACGACATACAGCAGTTCGACGGCATGAGCCGCGACATCCGCGAATGCCGCACCGACTACGGCGAAGACCCGCAGTGGACGGGCGCGATGTTCGGCGGAATGCCCGCATACCTTATCTCCATCCGCTATCCGGCGCAAATCGTCAAGTACGCTGCCTACAAGGTTTTAGGCATCGTGAACACTCCGGCAGGCTTCATCTTCTTCGCGATGTTCGCCGCATGGCTGATGATTGCGATGATGGGCATCTCGCCGTGGATAGGCATCGTTACGGGGCTCGCCTACGGGCTTTCGACCTACTTTTTCCTGATTATCGGCGCGGGACACGTTACGAAGATGTGGGCTTTGGTATTCGCTCCGGCGATGATGGGCGCGATATTCATGACGCTGCGCGGACGCCGCAAATGGCTCGGCGGAACGCTCACGGCACTGTTCGCATCGCTCGAAATCGGCGCGAACCACCCGCAGATTGCATTCTATTTCGTCCTTGCCGCAGCCGCACTGTGGACAAGCGACCTCGTATTCGCAATCCGCGAACGGCATCTGCCCGACTTCGCCAAGCGCACGGGCATACTCGCCGCGGCGGCACTGCTCGCGCTCGGCTCCAACTTCGCTCCGCTCTGGTACACGGCGCAGCACACCGACTCCACCATCCGCGGCGGTTCGGAGGTCGCCGACGACGCTGCGGCATCGCGCGGTCTCGACCTGCAATACGCCACCGCATGGAGTTACGGTATCGGCGAGAGTTGGAACATGCTGATTCCCGATTTCGCGGGCGGCGATTCGGCAGCGACATTTTCATCGAACGGAGCGGTCGCCGAATCGCTCAAAGACTTGGGATTGAGTTCGCTCGCCACGCAGATTCCGACCTACTGGGGCGCACAGCCCTACACGGCGGGACCGACCTATCTCGGTGCCGTCGCCATATTCCTCGCGCTGCTCGGCGCGCTGCTCGCCGACGACCGCAACCGCTGGTGGATTCTCGCATCGAGCCTTCTCGCGCTGCTGCTGGCTTGGGGGCATAACTTCATGTGGTTCACAGAACTGTGTTTCAAATATCTGCCGCTCTACAACAAGTTCCGCACAGTGTCGATGGCACTCGTGGTACTCGAATGGAGCGTGCCTCTGCTCGCGGGCATCGGAGTGTGGAAACTATGGCGTTACGCCGCGGGCGAACGCACCGCGGAGGAGCGTCGCCGGATGCTGCGCGCAACCGGAATCGCCGCCGGCATCGTGGGCGGCATCGCACTGATATTCGCTCTGTTCGGAGGTTCTATGTTCGATTTCGACCGCGAGGCGAGCGGCGAAATGATGAGCGAACAGTTCCTCTACATGCTCCAACAGTCGCCGGGCGGCGATGAGTACATCCGCAAGGGCGTACACGACGAACTCGGCTGGGCGGTCGCCGACGCGATGGCGCAGGAGCGCGGCGAGATATTGAGCCGCGACGCATGGCGGTCGTTCGGATTCGTCGCCGTGGCGGCAGGCTCGGTTCTGCTGTTCGTCCTCGGACGCATACGCCGCACATGGCTCGCAGCGATGCTCGCCGGCTGGATAATACTCGACATGATTCCCGTCGATTTGCGCTATTCGCCCTACGACCGGTTCGTCGCTCCGCGCAAGGCGCAGATTGCCCCGACCGCTGCCGACAGAGAGATAATGGCTGACAAATCGTTGGGATACAGAGTACTGAATCGCTACGTATCGCCGTTCAACGACGCCACGACGTCGATGTTCCACCGCTCGGTCGGCGGTTATCACGGCGCGAAACTCGGACGCTATCAGGACATCATAGATTACTACCTCAACCGCGACGACAGCGGCGTTCTCGACATGCTCGACACGAAATACGTCATCACCCGCAGCGGCGAAGTCATCGAGCGTCCGTCGGCTAACGGCGCGGCATGGTTCGTCGAAAACATGGTTCCGGCGGAGAGTGCGAAACGTGAGTTGGAGATGCTCGGCGAAACGGACTTGAAGACGACGGCGGTCGTATCTGCGGAAAGCATCCCGTCCGTCGGCGCGGCACTCGGCACGGGCGAAATCGAACTGACGGAGTACCGACCGAACTATCTGAAATACGAATATGCGGCTGACAACGAAGCGGTTGCCGTATTCTCCGAGATATACTATCCCGACGGCTGGACGATGTACGTGGACGGAGCGGAAGCACCATATTTCCGCGCCGACTACATCCTGCGCGCAGCCCTGCTGCCTGCGGGTCGGCACACGGTCGAATGGCGTTTCCGCGCGCCGATGTGGGGCGTGAGCGAGGGTGTCACGCTCGTATGTTCGCTACTGATATTCATAGCATTGATAACAACCATCATATATTATGGGAAGAAACAGCGATAAGGTATTGAAACGCAGAGTGCGCCGCTCCTACGTGGTATCGACAGTGAGCATCGCTCTCGTACTGTTCCTCATGGGAACGGTCGGCTACCTGATGTCGTCGGTACTCCACACCGCCGCGACGATGCGCGAGAGCGTAACGATGATAGTCGAACTGCGCGACGGGCTGACCGAAGCCCAACGCGACAGCATCGGCGCGACGCTCGCCGCAAACGAGATGACGGCGGACGTAAAGTTCGTGTCAAAAGATGACAAACTCGCCGACGAGGAGTTCCGCAAGGCGTTTGCCGTGGACATCGAGGGGCTGACGGGCGAAAACCCGCTGCCCGATTCGTTCGACGTAACATTGTCGGCGCGGTCGGCGGACAAGGAGGCTCTAGCGGCATTCGTCGAGCAGAGTTCGGCTATCGACGGTGTCGAGCGAACGACCTATCCCGAAATGTTCATCGAGAAGATGCACTCGGTACTCGACACGCTGCAACTGATACTGCTGCTCTTCGGCGGGACGATGCTCGTCATATCGCTGATACTGCTCAACAACACGATTCGCCTCGCAATCTACTCGCGCCGACAGATAATCAACACGATGAAACTCGTCGGAGCGACCAAGTGGTTCATCATGAAGCCTTTCATCGGCACCAGTGCCAAACAGGGTCTGTGCGCCGGAGCGATAGCCACCGCACTCTTCGCCGCCGCGCTGTACGGGCTGGAAGCCAACATCCCCGAAGCGGGCATCTCGGCGCAACTGACGCAGATTGGCATAATCGCTGGAATTATGGTCGTCGCGGGCATTACGGTAGCGATATTGTTCACCGTATTCGCCGTGAACAAATTCGTGAACATGAAGTCGAACAAGATATACCTTTATTGATATGAAAAAGATGTGGAACACGCTCGTCGCACGGTTCAACGGCATAACCGACCCCAACGACGGCAAAATGCCGCTCGCGATGCGCAACTACGTATTGCTGCTCTTCGGTGCGGCTATAATCGTACTCGGATTCGTACTCATGTCGGGCGGCGGTGCAGCCACCCCCGAGGAGTTCCACTACGAGATATTCTCGTGGCGGCGCATCACCCTCGCCCCGATACTCGTGGTCGGCGGATTCGCATTCGAAATCTACGCCATCATGAAGCGGTTTTAGCCCGCGACCTTAAATGACCTTAAAGTCCTTAAAGTCTTTAAGGACCTTAAAGAAAAACAGGGGATGTGTCAAATCTCGTTTTGACACATCCCCTTTAAGGTGGGTAAGAACGGATAAAATGCAAGGCGTTAAGGGTGAGGACGACGGGAGTTTACTACCCGTAAATGACCGAGTCCGAATCCCGAAAACAACGCAGCAGTTTGCCGTTATGACACACCGTCCTTTTCCGAGAACGGCTCGCTACTCCACAGCCGCATACTCGTTCACGAAATCCTCGGCGAGTTTCGTCAGCAACTGGTCTGTCTTCTTCTCCTCAGCCAGCGTCCGCTCGATAAGCCTCTTGATTTTCTTCTCGGGCAGGTACTCCGCCAGCGCGCACAACGTTCCGTAGGTCGCGATTTCGTAATGCTCGACCTTCTGCGCCGCGAGAATCAACCCCGCATCGCGCACGAAACTGTTGCGCTTGGTGTCGCTGACCATGCCGTCCGCCTCTTCGAGCAGACCCGCCATAGCCTCGCAGCGCTTGGCTTCGGGCTTCTCGCCGAGCAGGGCGAAAATCTCTTCCAGAACGGCTATCTGCTTGTCGCCCGCGCCGTAGTGCTTCTCGAACGCCGCCGCGAGTTTCGGACTGGTCGCCGAACGGCGCATCTTGTCCAGACCCTTTTTCAGGTGCTTTTCAGCCCAGTATATATCCTTGATTTGCTCCACGAAGAAGTTGTGGAAATCCTCGCCGCACGAAACGTCCTTTTTCGGCGAAGCGCTTTTGGTGCCGACGGTTTTGGAGCCGGTTACGGTCGCAGCCGGTTTCATGTCGTCGGTCTTGGTGTTGTTCGTTTTCATAATCGATGTTTATTGGTTCATGCGCTGTTCGGCAAATTGCATACCACGATTGTGCCGGATGCGCCCCTCCGCACCGATTGCATACAGACACGACAAGAGGCTGCCGACAATCGGACAGCCTCTCGATTCGTTTACGGACAACGGGATTCGCTCGCGAAACCCCGACCGCAAATTAAGCGTACTTGAACGTCGATTCGTCGGAAACGGTCAGTTTCTTGCGACCTTTCGCACGACGTGCAGCCAACACCTTGCGACCGTTGGCGGTAGCCATTCTCGCGCGGAATCCGTGCTTGTTGATTCTCTTGCGACGCGAAGGCTGATAAGTTCTCTTCATTGCCATAACTATCTCGTTTTTATTGTTTCGTCGTTTTCAATCGGTTGCATGTCGCTCTCCGGAAAAAGGCACATGCGGAGTGCAAAGGTATAACGATTTTTTAATTTTACAAAAGAATTGCGAAAATTTTACTCATTCTTAAACAAATCCACTTCGCCGCGCTCGACTTTGCGGTACATCGCGCTCAACTCGGCAATCACCGGCGAAACGTATTCCAGCGTATCCGCGACCGCCTTTTCGCCCTCGCCCTTGATGCGGTAGAGCATCGCGGCATAGAGCGCGCGGAAGCACAGTTCGGTATCGTTCATCTCCTCCTTGCCCATAATCGTCCGCAGCGTCGGGATGTAGGGTGCGAGATGTGCATACTTCTCGCGATACTCCCTGCCGACCGGCAGCGTCATCAGTTGAAGATGCAGATTGTGGAGGTCGGCAATCAGATGCAGCGTGTGTTCGAGGTGTCCGCTCTGTTCCTTGCCCTCCTTGTGCAGCAGGTAGGCGATGTCCATGTACCACATCAGGAACACCTGCTTCTGCTCCTGCGGCATGTCGCGCGGGGCGACGAGTTGCGAATAGACGGCTTCGGGGCTGAACTGCAATGCCCGCAACAAATCCTCTATCTGCCACAGATAGAGAATGTACTCGGCGATATTCTCCTTGCGTTTTGCTTGTGCGATGTCCATATCTTCGTTGTTTGCTGCAAAGATAGTGAAAAGTTTTACTACCTTTGTCCTATATTTCCACCAAAAAAAATGGCATCCGATTTACTCGAAGGACTCAATCCCGCCCAGCACGAGGCGGTTATCAACTACGACTCGAATTCGCTCATCATCGCGGGTGCGGGTTCGGGCAAGACCCGCGTACTCACCTCGCGCATCGCCTACATGATAGAGCAGGGCGTCGCGCCGCACAACATACTCGCACTGACGTTCACCAACAAGGCTGCCGCCGAGATGCGCGAGCGCATCACCGCTATCGTGGGCGGCAAGAGCCGCTATATCCGCATGGGAACGTTCCACTCCGTCTTCTCGCGGATTCTGCGCGAGAATGCCGAGCGGATAGGTTTTCCGCAGACGTTCACCATCTACGACTCGAACGATGCCAAGAATCTGGTGAAGACAATCATCAAGGAGAAGGGTCTGAACGACGACAAATACAAGCCGGCGAACATCGCGTCGCGCATCTCGTTCCTGAAAAACGGACTGATAACCCCGGGGGCATACATCGCCAATCCCGTTCTTTCAGCCGACGACCGCAAGAACCAGATTCCCGAGTTCGGCGACCTCTACGCCGAGTACTGCCGCCGCTGCAAGCAGAACGGTGCGATGGACTTCGACGACCTGCTGTTGCAGACCAATATTCTGCTGCGCGACTGTCCGGACGTACTCGAACGCTATCAGGACCTGTTCCGATACATTCTGGTGGACGAGTATCAGGACACCAACTACGCCCAGTACATCATCATCCGCCGCATGTCGCTGAAAAACTCGAAGGTATGCGTCGTTGGCGACGACGCCCAGAGCATCTATTCGTTCCGCGGGGCGAAAATCGAGAACATCCTCTCGTTCCAGCGCGACTATCCCGATGCGAAGGTTTTCAAACTCGAACAGAACTACCGTTCGACGCAGACCATCGTCGATGCCGCCAACTCGATTATCGAGCATAACTCCAAGCAGATGAAGAAACGCTGCTTCTCGGCGGGCGAAACGGGCGAGAAGATTCGCATCATCAAGGCTTACACCGACCGCGAGGAGGCTGAAATGATAACCTCCGAACTGCGCGACCGCATACGCGAGGGCGGCGACGAGTGGAGCGAGGCGGCGATACTCTACCGCACCAACAACCAGTCGCTCGTACTCGAAGAGTCGCTGCGCCGCAAGGGCATACCCTACAAGATATACAAGGGCAATTCGTTCTACGACCACAAGGAGATAAAGGACATGCTCGCCTACCTGCGCCTGATAACCAATCCGCGCGACGACGAGGCATTCAAGCGCATCATCAACACTCCCGCGCGCGGCATCGGCGACACGACGGTACAGCGCATCGAGGCGATAGCGCAGTCGCGCAGCGTCTCGATGTGGGACGCGGTCGACACGCTCGTCGGCACGCCCACGCAGGATTCGGTCGAGAAGACCATCGTCCGCAAGGTCGGCGAATTCGTCGGCATGATACGTTCGCTGGCTCTCGAACGCGAGGCGAAGGGGCTGTACGACTTCGGTATGGAGGTGGCGTCGAGGTCGGGGCTGCTCGCGTCGTACCGTATGCAGAACACCCCCGAAGCGGCATCGGCGATAGACAACATCGAGGAGTTGCTCAACTCGATGCAGGAGTTCAACGAGCGTTGCGAAGCCGAAATACGCAACGGCGAGCGCGAGGAGTTCGAAAAGGCGACCCTCGACGAGTGGATGCAGGGCGTGATGCTGATGACCGACATGGACGACGAAGAGCCGGAGAACCGCAACAAGGTTACGCTGATGACAGTCCATTCCGCCAAAGGTCTGGAATACAAATACGTCTTCATTGTCGGCTGCGAGGAAAACCTCTTCCCGTCGATGCGGGCGATGGAGACAATCGAGGGTTTGGAGGAGGAACGCCGTCTGTTCTACGTCGCGCTCACACGTGCGAAATGCGCGGCGACGATTTCGTGCGCCGAGATGCGTTTCAAGTGGGGCAACATGGAGTTCTCGCGACCGAGCCGCTTCCTCGCCGAGATAGACGAACGGTATGTGGACGCCGACTTCGATGTCAAAGGGTCGCAGCGCGGTACGGGACGCGTTTCGGACGACAGCGACCCGAACGAATCCGCAATCGACGTTCTGCGCAAGCGGTTCGACGTGCGCTACCAGCAGAAGCCCGCCCGCAAGCCCGACGACGAACCGCGCCGCAAACCCGAGATTCAGGTGCAGCGACCGCAGCAGCCGACGTTCAATCCCGCGACCATGCGCCGTGTGAACGTTTCGGCAGGCGCGCCCGCGGGAAGCAGCGTACCGTGCGCATACTCCGAGGGCGACCGCGTCGAACACCTCAAATTCGGCAGGGGACGCATCGTCCGCATCGAACCTATGGCGACTGACAACAAATTAGTGGTCGATTTCGAGCAGTACGGCGAGAAGACGTTGCTCGCACGGCTTGCCAAACTTACGAAACTATGACACAGAAAGAGAGATACGAAGGCATCATAGGCTGGTTCTCGGAGAACATGCCTGTCGCCGAGACGGAGTTGCACTTCGAAACGCCGTTCCAACTGCTCGTAGCCGTGATTCTGTCGGCGCAATGCACCGACAAACGGGTGAATATGACCGTACCCGCGCTTTTCGAGGCATTCCCGACGCCGCAAAAGATGGCGGAAGCGACGGCGGAGGAGATTTTCCCCTACATCCGCAGCATCTCCTACCCGAACAACAAGGCGAAGAATCTCGCTGCGATGGCGAAGATGCTGTGTGCCGAATTCGGCGGCGAGGTGCCGAGCGACATCGACCTGATGCAGCGTCTGCCGGGCGTCGGTCGCAAAACGGCGAACGTGGTCGGCGCGGTGATATGGGGCAAGGAGGTGATGCCGGTCGATACCCACGTATTCCGCGTATCGGCGCGTATCGGACTGACGCGCAACGCGAAGAATCCCGCACAGACCGAACGCCAACTCGAAGCCGGCATACCGTCGCACCTGCTGCCCATCGCCCATCATTGGCTGATACTCCACGGACGCTACGTCTGCACCGCCCGCGCCCCGAAGTGCTCCGGCTGCGGCATCCGCCAATGGTGCGCCGACTACGCGAAGCGCGAAAAAAAGCGGGAAACTAAAAGTCCTTAACGACCTTAAAGACTTTAAGGACTTTAATAAGTGGGAATGCTCAAATAAATTTGGCATTCCGCTCGCTTATTCGTATCTTTGTCCGTATGAACATCGACTATTCGAGCATAGAAAAACTCAAACGGTTGCTCGAACGACCGAGCAACGTGGTAATCGTTTCGCATACCAATCCCGACGGCGACGCCATCGGCTCGTCGTTGGCACTCGCCGAAGTACTGCGCGAACTCGGACACAATCCGACCTGCATAGTACCCAACAAGTTTCCGTACTACCTCGACTGGATTCCGCGCTCGAAAAGCATAATCGTCCACCGCAACGACACCGAACACCGCGCCGAACAGGCTATCGCCGGGGCGGACATCATCGTCTGCGCCGACATGAGCAACATGTCGCGTCTCGAAGATTTGAGCAAGGCTCTCGAAACCAACACGAAAGCCGCGAGGGTGCTTATCGACCACCATTTGAGTCCCGACGAGCGGTTCGACCTGATGTTCTCATATCCCGATTCGTCGTCCACGGCATTCATCGTCTACTCGCTCATCGAGCAGGCGTTCGGTACGGAGCATCTGACGCCGACGATAGCGACGCAACTCTACGTAGGCATAATGACCGACACGGGCAATTTCGCATTCTCGAATCTCACGCCCGAGTTGTTCCGCGCCGTCGCCGCGCTCTCCGAAACGGGAATCGACATACCGAAAATCTACAACAACGTCTATAACTCCTTCACCGAGGGTCGCGCGCGGCTCTTCGGCTACACGATAAACCGCAAGATGAAGACTCTCCTGAAAGGCACGGTGGCTTACATGTCGCTGACCGAGGAGGAGATGCGCCGTTTCTGGTTCCAGCCGGGCGACAACGAGGGTTTCGTGAACTATCCGCTGACAATCAAGAAGATGAAAATGTCGGCGATGTTCTCCCAGCAGCACGATTTCATCCGCGTCTCGCTGCGTTCGCGCGGCGACGTCGATGTGAATCTGTTCGCCCGACGCTATTTCAACGGCGGCGGACACCGCAATGCCGCCGGCGGAAAGTCGTTCGTGTCGATGGACGAAACGATACAGCACTACATCGACGCCGTGAACGAATATCGCGAGGAGGGGCTGGTATAGACCAAACTTTGACCGAAACGAGATGTTCAAAACATACCTCCGCCTTTTAGGCTTCGCACAGCCGTTCGGACGCTACGCCGTACCGTATTTCTTCTACGCCGCACTCCACGCGGTGTTCAACACGTTCAACTATGCGATGATAATCCCGATTCTGAACGCCATGTTCTCGGACGGATTCGCATACGAGCCGGTATACGAAATGCCGAAACTCGCATTCAACAGCGAGGGGATGCAGCGGATGCTCAACTACATCTACACGCAGATGTTCGGCGAGAACTTCAACGTCGCCTACGTGCTGGCGATGCTCGCGACGCTGCTTGTCATCATGAATCTGTTCAGCAACCTGTTCCGCTACCTGAGTTCCTATACCGTCGAGTCGATGCGTACCCGCACGTTGCAGCGCATGCGCAACGAGATGTACGACAACATCATAAACATGAACGTCGGTTATTTCAGCGACCAGCGCAAGGGCGACATCATATCGAAAATCACCTCCGACGTCGCGATGGTGCAGTTCTGCATCACCAACACGTTGCAGGTCGCTTTCCGCGAGCCGTTCCTCATCTTCGGCTATCTGTTCCTGATGATAAAGATTTCGTGGGAACTCTCGCTCTTCTCAATCGTGTTCCTGCCGTTCGTCGGACTGCTTATCGGCGGCATCGTCAAGCGTCTGCGCCACCCTGCGAGCCAGAGCCAGCAGCGTCTCGGCGACATGGTGAGCGTACTCGACGAGTCGCTGTCGGGAATCAAGATTATCAAGACCTACAACGCCACGTCGTATATCATCGACAAGTTCCACGGCATCAACGCCGAGTTCTCGCGCCTGCTGCTCTACATGGCCCGCCGCCAGCAACTCGCATCGCCGATGAGCGAATTTCTCGGCATCACGGTAGTGGCGATAGTGCTGATTTTCGGCGGTTCGCTCGTCATGAAAGGGTCGCTCAGCGCGGCGGGATTCATCGCCTTCGTCGCGGCGTTCTCGCAAATCACGCGTCCAGTCCGTGCGTTCATCGACCAGTTCGCCAACATCAATCAGGGTGTCGCGGCGGGCGAACGCATACTCTCGATAATCGACGCCCGCAGCGAAATCACCGACAAGCCGGATGCGAAGCGTTTCGAGGGCATCAGGGAGAAAATCGAGTTCCGCAACATCTCGTTCTCCTACGAGGATTCGCGCGAAATCATCCACGACATATCGTTCGACATCCGCAAGGGCGAGACCGTCGCTCTCGTCGGACCGTCGGGCGGCGGCAAATCGACGCTCAGCGAACTCATGGCGCGTTTTTACGACCCGCAGCAGGGCGACATACTGATTGACGGAGTGTCCATACGCGACTACACGCAGGATTCGCTGCACGCCTGCATGAGCCTCGTGTCGCAGGAGACGGTGCTGTTCAACGACACCATCGCCGGCAACATCGCGCTCGGCAAGAAGGGAGCGACGCAGGAGGAGATAGAACATGCCGCCAAGATAGCCAACGCGCATTCGTTCATCATGGAGACCCCCGAGGGCTACGAGACCAACATCGGCGACCGCGGAACGAAACTTTCGGGCGGTCAGCGTCAGCGGTTGAGCATCGCCCGCGCCGTGTTGAAGAATCCGGAACTGCTGATTCTCGACGAGGCGACATCCGCGCTCGACACCGAGAGCGAGAAACTCGTGCAGGAGGCTCTGAACACGCTGCTCAAAGGGCGCACGTCGGTAGTCATCGCCCACAGGTTGAGTACAATCCACAATGCCGACAAAATCATCGTCATCGACCAGGGACGCATCGCCGAGCAAGGCACCCACGCCGAACTGATGTCTCGCAACGGCATCTACGCCAAGTTGATAGAGATGCAGAGTCTGGCGTAAGGTTTTGCAGAGGAAGGCGGTTTTGCAGAAATAAGTATTATAGGTAATATAGGTAGTATAGGAAACAGCCTATTCTACCCATATTACCTATATTACCTATTGCCACTCCCTCCCCCTAAAAAGTATCGGCGACCCTGCAATGGGTCGCCGATATTTAATATAAAGCGATTACCCGCTACTCCTCGTCGGTATCGGTGTAAGCCTTCAACAGTTTGTCCTGAACATCCGACGGCACCTGCTCGTAGGAGTCGAAGCGCATCGTGTAGGTCGCGGCACCCGAGGTGAGCGACGAAAGCGTCGTCGAGTAACGGTACAACTCGGCGAGCGGCACGCGGGCGTTCAGACGGTCGAATCCCTTGTCGGACTCCATGCCCATAATCATCGCGCGGCGGTTCTGCAAGTCGCTCATCACGGCTCCCATATACTCGGTCGGCGTAAGCACTTCGACAGCATAGATAGGCTCCATAATCTTCGGTCCGGCATTGCGGAACGCCTCCTTGAACGCGTTGCGGGCAGCGAGTTTGAACGAGATTTCATTGGAATCCACCGGATGCATCTTGCCGTCGTAAATCACGACGCGGATGTCGCGGGCATACGAACCCGTAAGCGGACCCTCGTCCATCTTCTCCATCACGCCTTTCAGAATCGCAGGCATGAAGCGGGCGTCGATGGCACCGCCGACAATCGAGTTGTAGTATTGGAGTTTGCCTCCCCATTCGAGGTCGTACTCCTCCTTACCCTTGATATTCACGGTTATATCCTTGCCGTTCACCTTGTATTTGCTCGGCTCCGGCATACCTTCGTAGTACGGCTCGATAACCATGTGTACCTCGCCGAACTGACCTGCGCCGCCCGACTGCTTCTTGTGGCGGTAGTCAGCCTGAGCGACCTTGGTAATGGTCTCGCGGTACGGAATCTTCGGTGCGAAGAACTCCATCTCAATCTTGTTTTCAGCCGCGATACGGTTGCGCAGAATATTGAGGTGGTGTTCACCCTGACCCTGAATGATGGTCTGTTTCAACTCCTTCGAGTACTCCACCAGCACCGTCGGGTCTTCAAACTTAGCATCGTTCAGAATCTTGCCCAGTTTCTCGTCTTCGCCCTGCACCTTGGCGCGCACGGCGGCGCGGTAGCGTGGTTCAGGGAATACAATCGGTTCGATTTCGACCGGAGCGGCGACAGCCGACAGAGTGTCGTTGGTGCGAGTGCCTTTGAGTTTCACCGTACAGCCGATGTCGCCCGCCGAGAGTTCGGTTACCTTGATGCGGTTCTTGCCCGCCACGGCGAACAACTGCGAAATCTTCTCCTTGTTGCCCGTGCGCGAATTGACGAGTTCCATTCCCTCGGCGACCTTGCCGCGAATCACGCGGAAGTAGTTTATCTCACCGATATGTCCTTCTAATTGGCTCTTGAACACGAACAGCACTGCCGGAGCGTCCGAGTCGGCTTCGATAAGCGAACCGTCGGTAGCAGGGAACGCCGGAGCGACGGTAGGACCAGGAGCGACGTTGATTATGAACTCCATCAGACGTTTCGTACCGATGTCGCGCTTGCCGCTGGTGCAGAATACGGGCATCACCTTGCGTTTCGCAACGCCGATTTTCAGACCCGAACGGATGTCGTCCTGCGTCAGCGTACCCTTGTCGAAGTACATCTCCATCAGCGCGTCGTCGTACTCGGCAGCCGACTCGACGAGTTCCTGATTGAGGGCTTTCGCGCGCTCCATCTCCTCGGCAGGGATTTCGAGTTCCTCGCGGGTGCCGTTCTCGTCCTTGAAACGATACATCTTCATCATCAGCACGTCGATGAACGCATCGAATCCCGCGCCCTGATTCACCGGATACTGCACCACGACAGGTTTCACGACCGAATCAGCCTTTATGGACTCCAACGCCGCCTCGTAGTTCGCCTTGTCGGCGTCGAGTTGGTTCACGACGGCAATCAGAGGTTTGTTCAGGATGCGTGCGTAGCGCGCCTGAATCTCGTTTCCGACCTCCCAGCCGGTCTGGGCGTTCACCAGCATCACGCCGACGTCGCCGACCTTGAATGCGGAGAAGAGGTTGCCGCAGAAATCGTCCGAACCCGGGCAGTCGATTATGTTGAGTTTACGGTTCATGAACTCCGTAAAGAGTATGGTCGAGTAAATCGAACGCTTGTATTCGTGTTCGATGTCGGTGTTGTCCGACAGGGTGTTGTTGTTCTCGATGCTGCCGCGGCGGTCGATGACTTTGCCTTCGAACGCCATCGCCTCGGCGAGGGTCGTCTTGCCCGAACCGGGCGCACCGACAAGAACGATGTTCTTAATCTCTTTCGATGAATAGTTTTTCATAGCCAGTTATAGTTTTAAGGTTTTATTCCATATTCCTTCCGTCGCCCCAGCACAGCCCCGAACGGATTCGACGCTGCACGCACTGCCCGACAGAAAGGTCTGTTTCAATGCTCGTTTTTTCGTGTTTGCGATTTCGTTCTATAAATTTACGAAAAATTTTCCAATCAACAATAACATAACGAAAAAATCGCACCATAAGTGCGATTTAATGCGAATTATTTAGGAAAACAGTGCCGGTAAGCGAAAGATTTATCCAATTAAGGACCTTAACCGACGCCAAGCCGAGCAAAAGCAGGCGTCATTCTGAGCGAAGCGAAGAATCTATCCGATAATAAGATGTTTCGCTACGCTCAACATGACGAATAGTACTGCAAGGCGCGAAGGAGGAAAATCACGCGAATGCGGGATTAAGGTCGTTTTTTAGTTTCCTCTGACCCTGCATCCCGTCAGCCGCTCGACCGCCAGCCGACCTTCGTCGCCGAGCGAAACGGTATAGTCGTTCACGAACAGTCCGATATGCTTGTCTATCACCTCGTCGTCCAACTCCTGCGCATGGCTGCGGACGAACTCGCGCGACACCGACGGATTACGCATCGCATAACGGACGCTATCGGCGAGCAGAGCCTCGAACCGCCGCTTCGTCTCCTCGGGCAGGTCGCGGCGTATCACTATCGCGCCCAGCGGCAGCGGCAGCGACGTTTCGCGCTCCCACAGTTTGCCGAGGTCGGCGACCAGCACGAGTTTCCGTTTGCCGTAGACGAAGCGTCCCTCGTGAATCAGCACTCCCGCATCGACATCGCCGCGTTCGACGGCGGCGGCAATCTCCGAAAAGAGCATCGGTACGACCTCCCCGACCTGCGGGAAATAGCGCATCAGCAGCGCATTGGCGGTCGTATTCAGCCCCGGGGAAGCGACACGCCTTATTGGCGGGCAGTCGCCCTCGCGGCGCACGAGCAACTGTCCGTTGCCGCGACCGAGAGCCGAGCCGCTGTCGAGAATCTCGTAACGGTCGGCGATTCGCGGATAGACCGAATAACTGATTTTGGATATGTCGGGGTCGCCGCGCAGCACGCCGAGGTTCAACTCCTCGATGTCGCGGTATTCGACCTCGAACGACATGCCGTCGCAGTCGATGCGGCGGTTGATTACGGCATCGAACGCGAACGTGTCGTTCGGGCATGGCGAGATGCGGAGGGTAAAGTTTTCCATTCTATCAGGTAATATGAGTAATACAGGTAATATAGGACTGACTTATACTGCCTTTATTACCTATTCTGCCTATATCCGTTCAGGCTTTCTTGCGACCGCCGAAGCGCCCCACGACCCATCC
>QWCY01000163.1_pt1 | contig 110695 bp, 118 predicted proteins | sample 1972631 | NCBI WGS metagenome assembly QWCY01 (sample SAMN09866696, study PRJNA288562) | Human gut metagenome isolate pre1_stool, whole genome shotgun sequencing... | isolation source: gut | host: Homo sapiens | place: USA: California
TCGAATTTCCTATAATATAAAATATAACAATGCACAGAAATTTGCTTTGCAAATTTCGCGCCGAACAAATACGCGGACTTTAGAATGCTCTAAATAGTGGAGATGTTATTAATGTCCGCTTTTGTTCTTTTAGAGTTTTTTGGAAAGTTATTGTTTTTACAATAGCTTTTTTGTTTGATTTAGAAAGTTATATTTTTTTTGCGTAACATAAAATATTTTTTTACTTAAAAACCATTGACAGAACTAGAAAAAGGTGGTAAAATACTCAGGTATATGTTATTACGGACATATATTCACATCGTTAAAAAATAAAAAGGTAATAATACGGAGGTGTATTTAAAATGGCAGCAAAAGGACCAAGAGAAAATATAACATTAGAATGTACAGAATGCAAACATAGAAATTATATGACATCAAAAAACAAAAGAAATAATACAGACAGATTAGAAATTGTAAAATATTGCAAATTCTGCAAAAAACGTACAACACATAAAGAAACAAAATAAAAGTAAGGTAAAAGAATTGATTATAATTCAAGCTATTTTAAGGAGGATATAAAATGGCTAAAAAAGAAGCAAAAGCAAACAATAAAGAAAATGCTAAAAATAAGAAAAGTTTTTGGAAGAGTTTTAAAGCAGAACTAAAAAAAGTAACATGGCCAACACCAAAGCAATTGGCTAATAATACATCAGCAGTAATTGCAATAGTTGTATTAACAGCAATAATTGTTTTCGCATTAAATATTACATTTGAAGCAATGAATAAACATGGTGTTGATAAAGTTAAAGAACTAATTAGTAATCAAACAACTAATGGAACAACAACAGATGAATCAAATAATAATGAATCATCTGATGATAATTCTGCAACAAATGAAGCAGATAATAACGAATCTGCAGACCAAAATGAAAGTGCAGAAAATAATGCTGCATCAAATGAATAAAAAAATCAAAAGGGAGGCTGCATGTAATGTCTCAAAAAGATTATGATATGAATCCAAGATGGTATGTTGTACATACTTATTCAGGGTATGAGAACAAAGTAAAAACAGATCTTGAAAAAACAATAAAAAATCGTGAACTAGAAGAATATTTCTTTGATATTATAGTTCCAATGGAAGAACAAATAGAAATCAAAGATGGAAAAAAGAAAACAAATTTAAAAAAAGTGTTTCCAGGCTATGTATTAATAAAGATGATTGTAACAGAAGAAACATGGTATATAGTTAGAAACACACGTGGAGTAACAGGATTTGTAGGTTCTGGAACAGATCCAATACCATTGACAGATGAAGAAATCAGAAGTATGGGATTTGAAGACGTTAATAGCATAAATGTAGATTATGAAGTAAATGATCAAGTCCAAATAATGAATGGAGCATTTGAAAACTTTACAGGAACTGTACAAGAAATAAATAAAGAAAAAAGTAAAGTAAAAGTTCTAGTGTCTATGTTTGGTAGAGAAACGCCAGTAGAAGTAGAATTTTCACAAGTACAAAAAATAAAATAAAAGTCAAAAAAACAAGAAGGAGGTGCCATTTAAAATGGCAGAAAAAGAAATTAGTAATATTATTAAATTACAAATAGAGGCTGGAAAGGCAACACCAGCTCCACCAGTAGGACCAGCTTTAGGTTCAAGTGGTGTTAATATCATGCAATTCGTTAAAGAATTTAATGATAGAACAGCAAATCAACCAGGAATGATTATCCCAGTAGTAATTACTGTATACAAGGATAAATCTTTTGAATTTATAACAAAAGTACCACCAGTAGCAGTATTAATTAAAAAAGCAATAAAAATTGAAAAAGGTTCAGGAAAACCAAATAGGGAAAAAGTTGCTAAAATAACAAAAGAACAAGTAAAGGCAATTGCAGAACAAAAAATGCCTGATTTAAACGCAGCTTCTTTAGAAACAGCAATGAGTATGGTAGAAGGAACAGCAAGAAGTATGGGGGTTGTAGTAACAGAATAAAATTTATTAGTGGGAGAGTACTAGTGATACTCGTTAGAACCAAGGGAGGTAAAAAGATGAAAAAACAAACAAAAAGATATGCAGAAAGTGCAAAATTATTAGAAGCAGGAAAACAATATGATATAAAGGAAGCAATTGAAGTAATTGAAAAAATGCCAAAAGCAAAATTTGATGAAACAGTTGAATTACATGTAAAATTAGGAGTAGATTCAAAACATGCAGACCAACAAGTTAGAGGTACAGTTGTACTTCCTAATGGAACAGGTAAAACACAAAAGGTTTTAGTATTTGCTAAAGGACCAAAAGCAGAAGAAGCAACAAAAGCAGGAGCTGATTTTGTTGGAGCTGAAGAATTAATACCAAAAATCCAAAATGAAAATTGGTTTGATTATGATGTAGTAGTAGCAACACCAGATATGATGGGTGTTGTAGGAAGATTAGGTAAAGTATTAGGACCAAAGGGATTAATGCCAAATCCTAAATCAGGAACAGTTACAATGGATGTAACAAAAGCAATAAACGAAATCAAATCTGGTAAAGTTGAATATAGATTAGATAAAACAAATATTATTCACTTAGGATTTGGAAAAGTATCATTTGGTACAGATAAATTAGTAGAAAACTATGAAACAATTATAAATGCAATTATAAAAGCTAAACCAGCTGCAGCAAAAGGACAATATATTAAGAGTGTAGCTATAGCAACAACAATGGGACCAAGTGTATTTATAGATCAAAAATAATTGTAAATAGAATAGTCACCAGAGACAGTAGGCAAAAACTTGAGAAATTAAGTAGATGCTAAGACCTACCTAGGTAACAAGAAAATAGTATGTAAATATATGCATGCCATTCTTATTACCTATGTAGAAAATAAGAATGGCATTAATTTATTAACATTATATATTTTGTATATAGTTATTAATAAATTAAATACATTATAAAACTCACATAAGAATTTAGGAGGTGAAAGTAAGAATGGCAAGTGAAAAAATATTAAATCAAAAGAAAGAAGAAGTAACAAAATTAGCAAATGAAATGAAAGAAGCAAAATTAGTACTTCTTACAGATTACAGAGGAATTAATGTAGAAGATGTTACAAAATTAAGAACAGATGTTAGAAATGTAAATGCAGATTATAGAGTTATTAAAAATAATATAGTTAGAAGAGCATTACAAGAAGCTGGAATCGAAGGATTAGATGAACAATTAGAAGGACCAACAGCTGTTGTGTTAGGTAAAGAAGATTACTTGGAACCAGCAAAAGCAATATATAATTTTGTAAAAGCAAATGATTTCTATAAAATTAAAGGTGGTGTAATCGAAGGAAAAGTAATGACAGCAGAAGAAATTATTGCAATAGCTAAATTACCTTCAAGAGATACATTACTATCTATGCTTGCTGGAGCTTTATTGGCAAATATTCAAAAATTTGCAGTTGCTCTTGATCAAGTTAGAATACAAAAAGAATCTGGAGCTGAAACAGAAACAGCACCAGTAGCTGAAGCACCAGCAGAGGCTTAGTTAAAATAAAATATATATTATGTGATTTTAAATCACAAATAAAAATTAGGAGGATTATAAAATGAGTAAAGAAGATATGATTGAAGAAATCAAAAAAATGACAGTTGTAGAATTAGCAGATTTAGTAAAAGCAATTGAAGAAGAATTTGGAGTATCAGCAGTAGCAACAGCTGCACCAGCAGCTGGAGCAGCAGCAGGAGCTGCAGCAGAAGAAAAAACATCATTTAATGTTGTTTTAAAAGAAGCTGGAGATCAAAAAATAAAAGTTATCAAAGTTGTAAGAGATGCAACAGGATTAGGATTAAAAGAAGCAAAAGAATTAGTAGATGGAGCACCAAAAACAGTAAAAGAAAATGTTTCAAAAGACGAAGCAGAAGAATTAAAAGCAAAATTTACAGAAGTTGGAGCTGTTATCGAACTTCAATAATTTTGAAAAAGGCTAAATTACAGTTTGACTGTGTTTAGTCTTTTCTTATATTCTAGGAAGTTCGGAGAACTTTCCTAGAATATAAAATATAACAAGGCACAGAAATTTGCAAAGCAAATTTCGCGCACGAACAAATACGCGGACTTTAAAATATTCTAATAAGGCAAATGTTATTAATGTCCGCTTTTGTTCTATTATAGGAAGTTCAAAAAAATTTACTATATAAGGAGAGTTAAGAGATGAAAATTGGAATAATAGCGGCTGAACAAGAGGAGTTTGAGGCAATATTAAATATTGCTAAAGTGGAAGAAAGAAAAGAAATATATGAATTGAATTTTGTGAAGTGTAAGATTAAAGATAAAATATGTGTTTTAGTAAAAAGTGGAGTTGGAAAAGTAAATGCGGCAAGAGCTACACAGATATTAATAGATAATTTTAAACCAGATTATATAGTTAATGTGGGAGTAGCTGGGGGGCTAAATCCTATGCTAAGTATTGGAGACATAGTAATTGGTGAAACTCTTGTGCAACATGATTTTGATATTACAGCTTTTGGGCATGCGAAAGGTTATATTCCTGGTGTTGGAGAGAAAATATATGCAGATGATTATTTAGTAAAAAAAATTGAAGAGGCTATAGGAAATCAAGAGGAAAAAGTTTATAAATATGAAAAGGGAGTGATAGCATCTGGTGATATATTTTGTACAGCAATTCCTATGAGAGATAAAATATATGCGAAATTTAATGCAGAATGTGTAGAAATGGAAGGAGCAGCAATTGGCCAAGTATGTTCTTTGTGTAATGTGCCATTTGTTGTTATAAGAAGTATATCTGATACACCAAATGGTGAAAATGAAGTAACATATGAGAAATTTATAAAATTGGCTTCAGAAAGATGTGCAAATATTTTAAAAGATTTTGTAAAAACTATTGAATAAAAAATGAGAATTAGTATATAATCTATATGCGGACAACGTGTAAGACAAAATAAAAAATTAAAAATAAGGAGTGGTTTTTTATGGAGAGAAAAATACGTGTAGTTCAATATGGAACAGGAAAAATGAGTGTATATACTATGAGATATGTATACGAAAAGGGAGCAGAAATTGTAGGAGCAATTGATGTAAATCCATCAGTAATTGGAAAAGATATTGGTGAGGTTATTGGAACAGAAAATAAAGGAATAAAAGTTGTAGCATTAGAGCAAGCAGAAGAATTATTAAAAGAAACAAAACCAGATATAGTCATAGTAACGACAATGAGTTTATTTTCAGATGTTGAGGATGCGTTAATGTTATGTGCAAAATTAGGTATAAATGCAATAACAACTTGTGAAGAGGCATTTTTCCCAATGAATTCAAATCCAACAGCTACTAAAAAAATAGATGAAATGGCAAAACAAACAAATTGTACAATAACAGGTAGTGGTTATCAAGATATTTATTGGGGTCAATTGATTTCAAGTATAGCTGGCTCAACTCACAAAATTACAAAAATTAAGGGAAGTTCAAGCTATAATGTAGAAGATTATGGAATAGCTTTGGCTAAAGCTCATGGTGCTGGTTTGACATTAGACGAATTTGATAAACAAGTTGCTTCAGTAGATAGAATTTCAGATGAAGAAAGACAAGAATTAATTGATAGTGGAAAATATTTACCTTCATATATGTGGAATGTTAATGGTTGGTTATGTGCTAAACTAGGATTAACAGTAAAATCACAAACTCAAAAAACAGTTCCACAAACTTATAAGGAAGACATAGTTTCATCAACTTTAGGAACTACTGTAAAGGCAGGAGAAGCTACTGGTATGAGCGCAATAGTTACAACTGAGACAGAGGAAGGTGTTACTATAGAAAGTGAGTGTATAGGTAAAGTATATGCTCCTGATGAGTTTGATAAAAACGAGTGGACTGTAGAAGGTGAACCAAATACAACTTTAGTTATAAATAAACCATCAACTGTTGAATTGACATGTGCTAGTATTGTAAATAGAATACCAGATGTTATAAATTCTAGACCAGGTTATGTTCCAACAGAAGAATTTGGAGAGCTAAACTATAGAACAAAACCTCTTAATGAATATGTGAAATAATTTATAGTAATAAAAACTTATATGTTTTATGTAAAAACAACAAATTTCGACAAAAAAAGAAATGCAAAAAGCCTTGATTTTAAGGCTTTTTTGTGTTATACTATTCGTAGTTGTAAAAAAATATAAGTGAGGTGAAAAAACTTAAAGGAAAGCCTTAAGTAGAAATATGGAAAAAAAAGAAGGAATGATATCTTTTATTAAGCAATTATTTGCTAATAATCAAACTGAAGAAGAAAGTTTAGAAAAGATAGATAATATAGATGAAGAAACAAGAAAAGAATTAGAAAAGTCATATAAGCATATAGATGCAATGATGGAAAAATATAGAATTGAGAATTTTGAAGTAAACCAAAAAGAAAAGGTTCCCAGTGTAAAAAAGGCAAGATTAGAGAAAGTTCAAATTAATCAAGAAAAAATGGCTGCTATTGATAGAGAAGTAGAACATGAAGAAAATGGAGAAGAAAGAGAGTAGGATAAGGAGTGTATTAATATGGAAAATTCAGATAATACTGTTGCTTTGGCTGAAAACAAAGTACTTATTTTATATTTATTAAATCAAATACCAAATGGTATAATAGAAAATGGACTTTATAAAATTGTAACTTCAATAAATAATGTAAATTATTTCTTTTTTAAACAAGTATTAACTGATTTAATAGATACAAAATTGGTAGGTCAAATAACAAAAGATGAAGATGAAACAATTATTAAAATAACTTCAGAAGGAAAAAATGCATTATCTCTTACACAAGATGTACTTCCAGGATTAATAAAATTAAAAGCAGATAATATTTTTAGAGAAGAACTATCTTCTGTTACTGAGGAAACATCAGTTACTGCAGAGTTTATTCCTAAAAATGAAAATGATTATACTATAAAATGTAAAATAGTAGAAAATAATGAAACTTTATTTGAGGTGAGAACTGTTGCAGGTTCTAGGGATAGGGCTAAAAGAATTGTTGATAATTGGAATTCTAATGCTTCTAAGATCTACCCTAAAATTTTAGATATTTTATTGGAAGATAAAAAAGATTAAAATTGTATAGATTAAAAAGTAAACCTAAATTATTAAATATGAATTTAGGTTTACTTTTTGTATATTATAAAGGTTATGCAACTTTTATAATATATCAAATTTGTATTTAATATTTTTTTCCGATTTGTTGCTATAGAACAAAAGCGGACATTAATAACATTGGCACTTATTAGAACATTTTAAAGTCCGCGTCTTTGTTCGTGCGCGAAAATTTATGAAATAAATTTTCTGTGCATTGTTGTTTTTTATATTATAGGAAATTCGAAGAACTTTCCTATAATATAAAAAAACTATTTCTTTTCGAAATAGTTTAAAAAATAATATGGTAGCGAAGATGTGATTCGAACACATGACCCTTCGGGTATGAACCGAATGCTCTAGCCAACTGAGCTACTTCGCCATGTCCTATTGACGTTATTTATTATACAGTGTGTTTGGATATTTGTCAATACTTTTTTTAAAAATACCTTTAAAATTAAAGCTATAAGTAGTATAATATTTATGTGAAAGGAAAGTGATTTGTATGAAAAAGAGAAAAGTAGTTCTTGTGGGAACTGGATTTGTTGGTATGAGTATGGCATATGCAATGTTAAATAGAGGAGGAGTAGATGAATTAGTTTTAATAGATATCAATAAAGATAAGACTGTAGGAGAGGAAATGGATTTATCTCATGGATTACCTTTTGCACCACAAAAGATGATAATAAAAGCAGGGGAATATGATGAATGTAAGGATGCACAAGTTGTGGTTATAACAGCAGGGATTCCACAAAAGCCAGGGCAATCAAGATTGGAATTAGCTCAAACAAATACAAAAATTATGAAAGAGATTACAGAAAATATTATGGCAAGTGGATTTAATGGAATAATAATAGTAGCTAGTAATCCTGTTGATTTGATGACTTATGTAGTAGCAAAAGTTTCAGGTTTGCCTAAAAATCAAGTATTTGGGTCAGGAACAGTTTTAGATACAGCACGTTTAAGATATTTAATGGCTGATTATTTGAAGGTGTCTAGTAAGAATGTTCATGCTTATATAATGGGAGAACATGGAGATTCATCTTTTGTTCCATGGGATCATGCATATTTGGGATGTAAAAAAATAAAAGATATAATGAAAGATAATAATCATCCAATGGATGATTTAAAGAAAATTCATCAGGGAGTTATAAATGCGGCTTATGAAATTATAGATAAAAAGAAATCAACATATTATGGAATTGGTATGGCTCTTAGTAGGATAGTTAAGGCTGTTTTGGAAAATGAAAATGCTATATTGACTGTTTCAACATATTTGAAAGATGGAGATTATGGACAAGATGATATTTATATAGGGGTTCCTGCAATTATAAATAGTCAAGGTGTTAGAGAATTATTATATTTAGAATTAAATAAAGATGAACAAGCCAAATTAGATAATAGTTGTAAAATTATAAAACAAATGAGAGAAGAAAATATAGAAAATTTAATCAAGTAAATATATGTTTTTTTATATAGATTTATAGTAAATGCCTTATTTGTTGAATTTTATATGGATCTGAATGAATTTTATTGACATTTAGAGGAAAATATCTTATAATTATTATGTTAAGTATTTTAAATGCATTTGCCAGAGTGCATTATATCTACTAAAAAATTTTGGAGGATAAAGAAAAATGGTAAGAAAATTAATTATTAGGATTGCAAAAGATGAAGCTGGAGAAAGTAATTTCTCAAATTTATCGTCTGAGGAACTTAATGAAATAAGGACTGAAATTATACGGGTTTTGTATGCAGCAAAATTTTTAAATGGTGTAGTTATTACTCAAATGACAGAAAGAGTGATTATTTTAGGAGCGTTAAAAGAAGGAATTTTTCATTTGAAAAGAGGAGCGGAAATTGCGGACGAGCTGTCAAGAAAATATTTAATAAAAGAGTTTAATTACAAGGCAGAATATGATCCTGTAACACAGGAAGAACCATACATTTCTATTGAGATTGACGGAGAATAAATGTAATAATCTGGCACAAAATAGCATGAGAAATCATGCTATTTTGATATTAACGGACAAGTTTATAAAATTTTTGTAAAATTATTGACATAAATTACTAATAGATGTATAATATATAAGCATGAATAAAGCGAAGAAGCTGAATGTGGCTACATTCTTACGGAATTAGGAATGGAGGGAACTTCAGTGGAGTATGTCATGGCAAAGACCAGGCGGTAAGAAAAAAAGCACTTATCCCAAGATAATCATGCGAATTTTTGGGATTTTATATTTGAAGCATTAAAAACACCAGAGTGCGTTTTAACTTGCCACGGTAATTTTTGCAGCAAATGCTGCTACAATGGGAAGAACCCAAATAAAAAATTAAAAAGGAGGGAAAATTACAATGGCAAAAGCAACAGTTGTAACAAGTGAAAAAATTAGAATAAGACTAAAAGCTTATGATCATGTAATTTTAGATCAGTCTGCTGAACAAATAGTAGAAACAGCTAAAAAAACAGGAGCAAAGGTATCAGGTCCTATTCCATTACCAACACAAAAAGAAGTTGTAACAGTTATACGTTCTCCACACAAATACAAAGATTCAAGAGAACAATTTGAAATGAGAACACATAAAAGAGTTATAGACATTCTTTACCCAACACAAAAAACAGTTGATAATCTAATGAAATTAGAATTACCAGCAGGTGTTGATATTGAAATTAAATTATAATTTTTAAAGTTTTAAGAACAATTTTGATAGGCTCAAACGTTAAGCCTATTGTACAAAGAAAACCAAGCTGGTATCACATTAAATAAATGCGAATATAAATATCAGCCAATAGTTAGGAGGAAAAAATGAAAAAAGGAATTATCGGTAAAAAAATCGGTATGACACAAATTTTCGATGAAAAAGGAAATGTAGTTCCTGTAACAGTAATCGAAGCTACACCAAATGTAGTAGCACAAGTAAAAACAGTAGAAACAGATGGATACAATAGTATTCAATTAGGATATGGAGAAGTTAAAGATAAACATATCAATAAACCAGAAAAAGGACATTTTACAAAGGCTGGATTAGCAGCTAAAAAACATTTAAGAGAATTCAGAGTTGAAGATGTAGAAAATTACAAAGTAGGAGACGAAGTAAAAGCTGACATTTTTGAAGCTGGAGAAAAGATAGATGTTCAAGGAACAACAAAAGGTAAAGGATTCCAAGGTGTTATTAAAAGACATGGTCAACATAGAGGACCTATGGGACATGGTTCTATGTATCATAGAAGACCAGGTTCAATGGGATCTACTTCAACACCAGGTAGAGTTTTCAAAGGTAAAAAACTACCAGGTCACATGGGTAGAGTAACTGTAACAATTCAAAACTTAGATGTTGTTAGAGTTGATATGGATAAAAATGTTATATTAGTAAAAGGTAGTGTACCAGGTGCTAAAGGTGCTATCTTAAAAATAAAATCAGCTGTAAAGGCTAGCAAATAAGGAAGGAGGAAACTAAAATGCCAAAAGTAGATGTATATGATATGAAAGGTAAAAAAGTAAGTGACGTAGAATTAGCTGAAAGTGTTTTTGGAATTGAACCAAATGAAGCTATTGTACATAGCGTATTAGTAAATTATTTAGCTAACCAACGTCAAGGTACACAAAGTACTAAAACAAGAGCAGAAGTACGTGGTGGTGGTAAAAAACCATGGAGACAAAAAGGAACAGGTAGAGCTAGACAAGGAAGTATAAGAGCTCCACAATGGATTAAAGGTGGTATTGCTTTAGGTCCAAAACCTCGTTCATACAGTTATACTGTTAATAAAAAAGAAAGAAGATTAGCTTTAAAATCTATTTTGAGTTCAAAAGTAACTGAAAATGAATTAACAGTTGTTGATAAATTGGAAGTTAAAGAAATTAAAACAAAAACTATGGTAAAAGCTTTAGCAGATTTGAAAGTTGAAGGAAAAACTTTAATTGTTTTACCAGAAAATAATCAAAATGTTTTTATGTCAGCTAGAAATATTGAGGGAGTTAAGACAATTGCTTTAAACAATATTAATGTATTTGATTTATTAAAATATACAAATCTTATTTTACCATTAGACACCGTTAAAAAAATAGAGGAGGTGTATGCATAATGTTAGCAGAAGAAATTATTATAGCTCCAGTTGTTACTGAAAAAAGTAATGATGAGTTACAAGAAGGTAGATATACTTTTAAAGTAAATAAGAAGGCTACTAAAGTGCAAATTGCACAAGCTGTTGAAAAATTATTTAATGTTAAAGTTTTGAAAGTAAATACTATGCATGTTAATGGAAAAACTAAAAGAGTTGGTTACCATGTTGGTAAGACTTCTGATTGGAAAAAGGCTATTGTTACTATAGATACTAATCCTTCAGATGTTTCTTACTTGGGTAAAGGTGGTAAGGAAGTTAAAGTTTCTAAGAAGTATAAGGATTCTATTGATGAGTTCATGGGCGCTTAGAAAAAATTAATTAAAAGCAACAATCTGCACATTTTCAATATTTAATACAAACTTCAGCATACAAACGTATAGCTTCAGCTTGTATCAAATATTAAAAATGCACATCTTATCACTTTGAATTAATTTTAAATTATAAGCGGCGTCTAACAGCGTTGCTAGTATTTAAAATAGAGAGATAAATATCTGGAAAATACCAGGAAAATAAAGAATATCTGTGTGCGGAGCAGGAAAAAATCCGTAAATAAGTAGATAAGCGAATTTAGTTAAAATTAGTTTTTAGTGTGAAACGGTTTTATAAATTCAAGAAAGGAAAGAGAAAAATGGGAATGAAACATTTTAAACCATATACACCTTCAAGAAGAAACATGACAGTTTCAGATTTTTCTGAAATAACAAAGAAAACTCCTGAAAAGTCTTTATTAGCTAAGAAAAAAGAAAAAGCAGGAAGAAATAGTTATGGTAGAATTACAGTAAGACATCAAGGTGGTGGAAATAGACAAAAATATAGAATTATAGATTTTAAAAGAAAAAAGGATAACATGGAAGCAACAGTTATCGGAATTGAATATGATCCAAATAGAAGTGCAAATATAGCTTTAGTTCAATATGAAGATGGAGAAAAGGCTTATATATTAGCACCACAAGGATTAAAAGATGGTGATAAAGTAGTTTCTGGTGATTCAGTAGATATTAAACCAGGAAATTGTATGCCAATAAGTTCTATACCAGTTGGTACTTTAATTCATAATATTGAATTAAATCCAGGTCAAGGTGGAAAATTAGTTAGAACAGCAGGACAAAGTGCTCAATTAATGGCAAAAGAAGGAAAATATGCACATGTAAGATTGCCTTCAGGAGAAATGAGATTAATCTTAGCTAGATGTAGAGCAACAATTGGTGTAATTGGAAATGCAGATCATGAAAATGTTAAAATTGGTAAAGCTGGTAGAAAACGTCATATGGGATGGAGACCAGAAGTTAGAGGATCTGTTATGAACCCAGTAGATCACCCTCATGGTGGTGGTGAAGGTAAAGCACCAGTAGGACACGCTGGACCATTAACACCTTGGGGTAAACCAGCTCTAGGATATAAGACAAGAAATAAAAAGAAATCAACAAATAAATTTATAGTTAAGAGAAGAAAGTAATTGAAAGGAGGACATCTAAATGTCTAGATCAAGCAAGAAAAAGCCATTTGTACAAGAAAAATTATTAAAAAGAATAGAAGACATGAATGAAACAGGAGCAAAAGATGTTTTAAAAACATGGTCAAGAGCTTCTACAATTTATCCACAAATGGTTGGACACACAATAGCTGTCCATGACGGTAGAAAACATGTTCCAATTTATATTACAGAAGAAATGATTGGACATAAATTAGGAGAATTTGCTCCAACAAGAACATTCAAAGGTCATGCAGGAGAAAAGACAAGCAAAGTTAAATAACATAAACATGAGTTAAGGAGGTAAAAAAAGTGCAAGAACAAGAAATCGCTGTAAAAGAAGCAAGAGCAACTCTTAAATATGCAAGAATTTCTGCTAGAAAAGTTAAAATTGTTGCAGATTTAATAAGAGGAAAAGATGCAATGGAAGCTTTAACAATAGTTAAATTTACACCAAAAGCATCATCAGAAGTTATTGAAAAATTATTGAAATCAGCAATTGCAAATGCAGAAAATAATCATGATATGAAATCAGAAAATTTATATGTTGCTGAAATATATGCAAATCAAGGACCAACATTAAAAAGAATAAGACCAGCTGCAAAAGGATCAGCAGTTAGAATTAGAAAAAGAACAAGTCATATTACAATCGTATTAAGAGAAAAGGAGGATTAATAGGATATGGGACAAAAAGTACATCCAACAGGAGTGAGAGTTGGAATAATTAAAGACTGGAACTCAAAATGGTATGCAGATTCTAAAAATTTCTCAGACTATTTAGTAGAAGACCAAAAAATACGTAAATTTTTAAAGAAAAAATTATACGCAGCTGGAGTTTCTAAAATAGAGATTGAAAGAACTGCAAAAGCCGTAAAAGTAAATCTATATACTGCTAAACCAGGAATCGTAATAGGAAAAGGTGGAGCAGGAGCAGAAAGTACAAAAGCTGAACTTGCAAAATTAATAGGAAAAGATGTAAACTTAAACATTGTAGAAGTTAAAAGTGCAGATACAGATGCACAATTAGTTGCAGAAAATATTGCAGGTCAATTGGAAAGAAGAATTTCATTCAGACGTGCTATGAAACAATGTATGCAAAAAGCTACAAAAGCTGGAGCATTAGGAATTAAGACAGCTGTATCAGGTAGACTTGGTGGAGCTGACATGGCAAGAACTGAATTCTATAAAGAGGGTAATATTCCATTACAAACTCTAAGAGCTGACATAGATTATGGATTTGCTGAAGCAAATACAACTTATGGAAAAATTGGAGTAAAAGTTTGGATTTATAAAGGAGAAATTCTTCCAAGTAAAAAAGTGGAAGGAGGCGCTGAATAATGCCATTAATGCCAAAAAGAACAAAATTTAGAAAAATGCAAAAAGGTAGAATGAGAGGAAAAGCTACAAGAGGAAATAAAATATCAGATGGTGAATATGGAATTCAAGCTGTAACAGGAGGTTTAATTACAGGAAATCAAATAGAAGCAGCTCGTATTGCTATGACACGTTATATAAAAAGAGGTGGAAAAGTTTGGATTAAAATCTTTCCAGACAAACCAATCACTTCTAAACCAATTGGAACTCGTATGGGTAAAGGAAAAGGTGCTCCAGAATATTGGGTAGCAGTTGTTAAACCAGGAAGAGTTATGTTTGAAATTGCTGGTGTACCAGAAGAAACTGCAAGAGAAGCACTAAGACTTGCGATGAATAAACTACCTATAAAAACAAAATTTATCGCTAAAGAATCAGAAAAGGTAGGTGAAAATGATGAAGATAAATAAAATAAGAGAAATGTCTTCACCAGATTTAGAGAAGGAATTAGGTGAACTAAAAACAGAATTGTTCAAATTAAAATTTAGTTTAGCTACTAACGGATTAGATAATCCTATGAAAATAAAAGAAGTTAAAAAAGATATAGCTAAAATAAATACTGTATTAACAGAAAGAAAAATTGCAGAATCTAAAGCTCAATAATTAAATTATAAAAAGGGAAGTATATAAAATTCCCCTATCAAAAAGAAGGAGGATTCATAAATGGAAGAAAGAAATCTTCGTAAAGTTATGCAAGGTACAGTTGTATCAAATAAAATGGATAAAACTGTAGTTGTAGCTGTAGAAACAAGCGTAAGACATGGAGTTTATGGTAAAACAGTAAAAAGAACTTACAAATTAAAAGCTCATGATGAACAAAATGCTTGCCAAATCGGCGACAAAGTTAAGGTTATGGAAACAAGACCTCTATCAAAAGATAAAAGATGGAGAGTTGTAGAAATTACTGAAAAAGCAATAATAAAATAAGAATCAAATAAAGTAAAAGAATAACAAAAAGAAGGGAGGAACCACAAAATGATACAACAACAAACAAGATTAAAAGTAGCTGACAACACAGGTGCAAAAGAATTAATGTGCATTAGATGTTTAGGTGGTTCATATAGAAAAACTGCTAACATTGGAGATGTAATAGTTGCTTCAGTTAAATCAGCAACACCAGGAGGCGTTGTTAAAAAAGGTGATGTTGTAAAAGCTGTTATCGTAAGATCTAAAAGAGGTTTACGTAGAGCAGATGGTTCATATATAAAATTTGATGAAAATGCAGCAGTTATTATAAAAGAAGATAAAACTCCAAAAGGAACACGTATCTTCGGACCAGTTGCAAGAGAATTAAGAGAAAAGGATTATATGAAAATATTATCATTAGCTCCAGAAGTTCTATAGTCTATATACAACATAGACTGTTGATTGAAAATAAAGAGAATATAGAAAATTTTAAAAAAGGAGGGAAATCTCTCATGAGAATCAAAAAAGGTGATACAGTTAAAGTATTATCAGGGAATGATAAAGATAAAACAGGAGAAGTACTAGAAGTACTACCTAAACAAGATAAAGTTATCGTTAAAGAAGTAAATATCAGAAAAAAACATACTAAAGCTAGAAGAGCCGGAGAAGAAGGCGGAATTATAGCTTCAGAACATCCTATTGCTAGTTCAAAAGTAAATGTTGTATGCCCAAAATGTGGTAAAGCAACAAGAGTTGGATATAGTGTAGAAAAAGATGGTAAAGTACGTGTTTGCAAAAAATGCGGTGCAAATTTAAAATAAGAAAGGAGGATTTAAACAAAAATGGAAAAATTAAGAGAACAATATGAAAAAGAAGTAATCCCAGCATTAATGAAAAAATTCAACTATAAATCAGTTATGGAAGTTCCAAAACTTGATAAAATAGTTATAAATATCGGTTTAGGTGATGTAAAAGAAAATCCTAAATCATTAGAAAATGCTATAAAAGATTTAGCTCAAATTACAGGTCAACAACCAGTAATTACTAAAGCTAGAAAATCAATAGCTGCTTTTAAATTAAGAGAAGGTGTAAATGTAGGTTGTAAAGTAACATTAAGATCAGACAAAATGTATGATTTTGCTTACAAATTATTCAATGTAGCACTTCCAAGAGTTAGAGACTTTAGAGGAGTATCAAATAATTCTTTTGATGGTAGAGGTAACTACTCTATGGGTATTAAAGAACAATTAATATTCCCAGAAATCGAATATGATAAAGTTGATAAAATTAGAGGTATGGATATCATATTTGCAACTACTGCTAAAACAGACGAAGAAGCAAAAGAGTTGCTAAAGCTTATGGGAATGCCATTTAAAGCTTAAAAAAGGAGGAAAATAAAAACTATGGCTAAAAAATCAATGAAAGTAAAACAAGCTAGACCACAAAAATACCAAACAAGAGAATACAATAGATGTAAATTATGTGGTAGACCACATGCTTATATCAGAAAATATGGTATTTGTCGTGTATGTTTTAGAGAATTAGCACATAAAGGAGAAATACCAGGTGTTAAAAAAGCAAGCTGGTAGAATTGATAAAGTAGTAAAAAGGAGGTAAGAGAAAAAATGACAACTACAGATCCAATTGCAGATATGCTTACAAGAATAAGAAATGCAAATAGTTCAAAACATAAAACAGTAGATGTACCTGCATCAAATATTAAATTAGGTATTGCAGAAATATTATTCAAAGAAGGATATATAAAATCTTTTGAAGAAATAAAAGATGACAATCAAGGAATTATAAGAATTACTTTAAAATATGATGAAAAAGGAACAAGAGTAATTGATGGATTAAGAAGAATCAGTAAACCAGGACTAAGAGTATATGCTTCTAAAGAAGATTTACCACAAGTTTTAAATGGTTTAGGAATTGCTATAATCTCTACATCTAAAGGGTTAAAAACAGATAAAGAAGCTCGCCAATTAGGTGTAGGTGGAGAAGTTTTAGCATATGTATGGTAATTTGTATAAAGACATTTAAAATCAGAAGGAGGGAGAAAAAATCATGTCAAGAATTGGAAATAAACCAATAACAGTACCAGATGGTGTTGAAGTAAAAATAGATGGACATAAAGTTACTGTAAAAGGACCAAAAGGTACATTAGAAAGAGAAATACATAAAAATATTTCTTTAACAATGGAAGGTAATGAAATAAAAGTAACTAGAATAAATGATGAAGCTCAAAATAGAAGTTTACATGGATTAACAAGAACTTTAATCAATAACATGATTACAGGTGTTAAAGATGAGTATTCAAAAGAATTACAAATAAATGGTGTTGGATATAGAGTTCAAAAACAAGGAAATGACTTAAATCTAACATTAGGATATTCACATCCAGTAATATTTAAAGCTCCAGAAGGAATTACTTTTGATGTGCCAAATGCTAATACTATTATAGTAAAAGGTATTGATAAAGAATTAGTTGGACAAACAGCAGCAGTTATTAGAACAAAAAGACCACCTGAAGTTTATAGAGGTAAAGGTATTAAATATGCTGATGAAGTTATTAGACGTAAGGAAGGTAAAACAGGAAAATAATTTTAATGAAATTAATCATCTTGCACATTTTTTAATTTATAAAAAACTTCAATGTACAAAAGTACAATTTCAGCTTTTTATAAATTTCAAAATGCACAATATAATCAATTTCAGTAAAATATAAAACTAATAGGTGAAATATCTAGAAAGGAGTAATTGAAATGGTTAAAAAGACAGATAGAAAAATGGAAAGAGCTAGAAGACATTTAAGAGTAAGAAGAAAAATATCTGGAACACAAGAAAGACCAAGATTGTGTGTATATAGAAGTAATAAAAATATTTATGTTCAAATCATTGATGATGTTGCTGGAAAAACATTAGTATCAGCTTCTACTTTAGATAAAGAAGTTAAAACAAAATATGCAAACAAAGAAGCTGCTAAAGAAGTTGGAACACTTATTGCTAAAAAAGCAAAAGAACATAAAATTGAAAACGTAGTATTTGATCGTGGTGGATATATATATCACGGAATAGTTAAAGAATTAGCTGAAGCAGCTAGAGAAGGCGGATTAAAATTCTAATTATTATCTAAAAAAGGAGGAAAGAAAACCAATGGAAGAAAAAAACGAATTAAAAGAGAAAGTTGTTGCTATCAATAGAGTTGCAAAAGTTGTAAAAGGTGGTAGAACTTTCAGATTTAGTGCAGTTGTTGTCGTTGGTGATGAAAACGGACATATTGGTGTAGGTAATGGTAAAGCAGCAGAAGTACCAGATGCTATCAAAAAAGCAATTCAAGAAGCTAAGAAAAACTTAGTAGAAGTACCAGTAGTTGGAACAACAGTACCTCATGAATATATAGGAACATTCGGAAGTGCGAAAGTTATGCTTAAACCAGCATCAGTTGGTACTGGAGTTATCGCTGGAGGTAGCGTTAGACCAGTATTAGAGCTTGCAGGTTATAAAGATATAAGAACAAAAGTTATTGGAACAAACAATCCAAGAAACGTTGTATATGCTACAATCGAAGGTTTAAAATCAATGCAAACAATAGAACAAGTAGCTAAAAAAAGAGGAAAAAAAGTAGAAGATATTTTATAATTGATATACGAAAAATAAAAAATAAGGAGGTGCACAGCTAAAAATGAAACTAGGAGAATTAAAACCAGCAGTTGAAAAAACAAAAAGAACAAGAGTTGGACGTGGAATAGGTTCAGGATTAGGAAAAACATCAGGTAGAGGTCATAAAGGACAAAAAGCTAGATCTGGTGGAGGAGTAAGACGTGGATTTGAAGGAGGTCAAACACCATTATATAGAAGACTTCCAAAAAGAGGATTTACAAATATTCATGCAAAAACTTATACAGAAGTAACTTTAACAATGTTAAATAAATCAAAAGCTACAGATGTATCAGCTCAAACTCTATTAGAAGAAGGTATCATTGGAAAAATCAATGATGGAATCGTTATATTAGCAACTGGAAAATTAGATAAAAAATTAAACGTAAAAGCCACAAGATTTACTACAAAAGCAAAAGAAGCAATTGAGGCTTTAGGTGGAAAGGCTGAGGTGATTTAATTGTTTAAAACAATCAAAAATGCACTAAAAACGCCAGAAGTAAGAAAAAAATTATGGTACACACTTTTACTTATAATTATATTTCGTTTAGGATGCTATATAACAGTACCTGGTGTTAATAGTATTGCATTGTCAGAAGCAATGAGTTCTGTTGATGGAGTTGCAGGATTAATTAATATGATTTCCGGAGGAGCTTTTTCAAGATTCTCAATATTTGCAATGTCTATCACACCATATATTACAGCATCAATCGTAGTACAATTATTAGCAATGATTATTCCATCTTTAGAAAGATTAACTAAAGAAGGTGGAGAAGAAGGAAGAAAAAAAATTGACAAATATACTAAAATAATAACAATAATTTTAGCTTTAGTAGAAGCTATAGGATTGTTCTTATCTTATAAGAGTGCAGGAATATTTGTTAATACAGAATTCTTAACAGGTGCATTAGTAGTTGTTGGTCTTGTTGGAGGTACTTCACTATTAATGTGGTTAGGTGATCAAATTACAAGTAAAGGAATTGGAAATGGTATTTCAATTATTATATTTGTAGGTATTGTTTCAGGATTACCAAGTTTTGTAACAACATTATGGGGATTAATTTTTACAGAAAGTGGATTTAGCACAACTGGATTGTTATTATCTATAGGTATTATTATAGGTGCAATAATCTTAATTGCTGGTGTTGTATTTGTTCAACAAGCAGAAAGAAGAGTACCTGTACAATATTCTAAAAAAGTAGTAGGAAGAAAAATGGTTGGTGCACAAAATACACATATTCCATTAAAGCTAGCAATGGCTGGAGTTATGCCAATTATTTTTGCGTCATCATTTATGACTTTCCCTGCTATGATAATTCAATTATTTGTAAAAGATATTGCCTCACAAACAGGATTTTTAGCAGGGCTATATAAATTCTCTATTGCTACATCTTCTTCAAGTGTAGGAATAGGATATTCTATAGCTAATGCTATTGTGTATTTATTATTAATTGTTGGATTTACATTTTTCTATACTTATGCTACATTTAATCCAGCAGAAGTATCAGCAACAATTAAGAAAAATGGTGGTTTTATCCCAGGTATTAGAGCTGGAAAACCAACTACAGAATATTTATCATCAATTATCTCTAAATTGACATGGTTTGGTGGTTTGTTCTTAGCTATTATTGCTATTTTACCAATGTTTTTAAGATTTACAAATCTTAATATTGCATTTGGTGGAACATCTATTTTAATTGTCGTAGGTGTTGCATTAGAGACAATACAACAATTAGAGTCACAACTTGCTATGAGACATTATAAGGGATTTTTGGAATAAAATTGTAAGAAATACTATATCGTTTAAGGTATAGTATTTTTAATATTATATGAAGTGCGGAGAACTTTCCTATAATATTAAAAATAGAGTTAGTGTATGCAATTTTATAAAAATAATAAAAAAGTGTTAAGAATTACATTTTTATGTACGAAAAAATGTAAAAGAATACAAAAAAGTTGATATATTTTTTTATATAAGATGTGAGCTACTTTTATACTATAGAAAAATCAAGTTTTTACTTGATTTTTCTAAGGCTTTGTAGTAAAATAAGTTAGTAAAATCAAGAGATGAGGAGAGATGAGAATGATAATAATAATGTTAGGAGCACCTGGAACTGGAAAAGGAACAGTGGCTGGTATGTTGGAAAAAGGAATTGGGATAAAGCAAGTATCAACAGGTGATATATTCAGAAAAAATATGCAAGAAGGAACAGAAATAGGTAAGGTGGCAGAAAGCTATATATCAAAAGGACAATTGGTACCAGATGAAGTAACTATAAAAATTGTAGAAGAGAGATTAAATGAAAAAGATGTGGAGAACGGAATAATATTAGACGGATTTCCAAGAACATTAGAACAGGCAAAAGCGCTTGATAAAATGTTAGAAGAGAAAAATAGAAAAATAGATATGGTATTAAATTTAGTAACACCAGAAGAAGAAATAATAGAAAGAATAGTAAATAGAAGAATATGTTCAAATCCAGAATGTAAAACTATTTATAATGTAGTTATGAATCCACCAAAAGTAGAAGGAATTTGTGATAAATGTGGTAGTGAGCTAATTCAAAGAAAAGATGATAATGAAGAAACAGTAAAAGCAAGAATTAAATCTTATGTTGAACAAACAAGCCCATTAGTAGATTATTATGAAAAAAAAGGAATATTGAGAACAGAAAATGTTACTAAAGAAAATAATCATTTAGGAAAACAAGTGGCAGATGAAATAATAGAAGAGGTTAATAAGTAATTTTTTAGTAATAAGTGTAATTGTATAATGACAAATCTATAAAAGTAAATTTTGTATGCAAGTAAAAGTGCCAACTTAAAAATGATTAAATAGATGTAAATATTATTAATGTTCATTTTTGTTTTATATAGAAAGGAAGAGACCATAAATGGTAACAATAAAATCAAAAAGAGAAATAGAATTAATGAAAGAAGCATGTAAAGTAGTAGCTTTAACTTATGAAAAATTAGAAAAAGAGATAAAACCTGGAATGACAACTTATGAATTAGACCAAATTGCAGAGAAAACAATGAGAAGTTTAGGAGCGATACCAGCAGAAAAAGGATATGATTCTGGAATAAGAGGAGTGCCTAAATTCCCAGCGTCTATATGTGTGTCTATAAATGATGAAGTAATACATGGAATACCTTCAAAAAATAGAATAATAAAGAATGGGGATGTAGTTAGCATAGATACTGTAGCTTTAAAAGATGGTTTTAATGGTGATGCTGCAAGAACTTTTATAGTAGGAAAGTCATCTAAAGAGGCTCAAAGATTAGTTGAGGTTACAAAACAGGCATTTTTTGAAGGGATAAAATTTGCTAAACCTGGATATAGAATAGGAGATATATCACATGCAATAGGAGAATATGTACGTAGTCAAGGATATTCAGTTGTGAAGGAATTTCAAGGGCATGGTATTGGTAGAGAAATGCATGAAGATCCAGGTATACCAAATTATGGTAAAGCGGGTAGAGGAATGAAAATTGAACCAGGTATGACACTTGCTATTGAACCTATGGTTATTCAAGGGAAACCTAATATTTTAGAACTAGATGATGGTTGGACCATAATTACTGAAGATGGTAGTTTGGCAGCTCATTATGAAAATACAATTTTAATTACAGAAAAAGAGCCAAAAATATTGACAATTCTATAAAAATGTTGTAAAATTAAGTAGTTAATATGCAAAATAGGAATATTTTGCATAAAATGCTCTTTGTGAGGAGGGAAAATGATGGCAAAAGAAGATGTTATAGAGGTAGAGGGAACTGTTGTTGAAGCTTTACCAAATACAAACTTTAAAGTTGAACTAGAAAATGGGCACCAAATATTAGCACATATTTCTGGAAAACTAAGAATGAATTATATTAAGATATTACCAGGAGATAAAGTTAAAGTAGAATTATCCCCATATGACTTGACAAAAGGTCGCATCACATGGAGAGCAAAATAGTTATTTAGTTAAAAATTAACCCAAATAAAATAAAAAAAGTGTTATGCACTAAAAATTTTAAGGAGGTGCCAAAATGAAAGTAAGACCATCAGTAAAGAAAATATGTGACAAATGCAAAATTATAAAAAGAAAAGGTGTTATTAGAGTTATTTGTGAAAACCCTAAACACAAACAAAGACAAGGATAGTCTTTGAAATTAAAATTGTTTATAACACAAATTAGGTAGCGGCTGTGAAACCCAAAAGGATTTACATATCGAATTTGTGTTTATATATATCTTTAAATCTTTTTAAAACCACTGTGCTAAAACAGTGCATTTCAATTAAAAAGAAAAAGAAAATTATAAGAAAAAATTTGGAGGTGCAAAAAAATATGGCTCGTATAGCAGGAGTAGACTTGCCTAAAGAAAAAAGAGTAGAAATAGGTTTAACATATATCTACGGAATTGGATTATCAAGCTCACAAAAAATTCTAGAAAAAGCTGGTGTTAACCCAGATACTAGAGTAAAAGATTTAACTGATGAACAAGAAAATGCAATCAGAAAAATTATTGATGAATCATACAATGTAGAAGGTGACTTAAGAAGAGAAGTTGCTCTTAATATTAAAAGACTTACAGAAATTGGTTGCTACAGAGGTTTAAGACATAGAAGAGGTTTGCCTGTAAGAGGACAAAGAACAAAAACAAATGCTAGAACAAGAAAAGGTCCTAGAAAGTTAGTTAGTAAGAGTAAAAAATAATCCAAATCGATAAAAATCATTAATCTGCAAATTTTCAATATTTATTACAAACCTCAGCATATAGATATATAGCTTCACCTTGTGATAAATATTAAAAATTCACATCTTAATAATTTTAATCAATTTGACAAATTAAAGATTATAATCCGGATATTGCTCATTTTGCAATTTTAAAAAACTTCGATGTACACAAAGTACAATCTCAGCTTTTTTAAAATCACAAAAATGCACAATATACTAATTCTAATCAATTTTAGATTTGAATAATAATTTGAAAATTTTTAGAATAAAGAAAAAATTTAAAAATATTTAAGCTTAAAAATATTAAAGAAACCTTATTAAAAAATGAAGGAGGGAATTTTAGAAATGGCTAAAAATACAACAAGAAAACCAGTAGCTAGAAGAAATAGAAAAAATATAGAAAAAGGTGCAGCACACATCCACTCTAGCTTTAATAATACAATAGTAACAATTACTGATACACAAGGAAATGCAATTTCATGGGGAAGCGCTGGAGAATTAGGATTCAAAGGTTCAAGAAAAAGCACACCTTATGCAGCTGGACAAGTTGCTGAAACAGCAGCTAAAGCAGCTATGGAACATGGATTAAAAACTGTTGAAGTATTTGTAAAAGGACCAGGTTCAGGAAGAGAAGCAGCAATAAGAGCTTTACAAACAGCAGGTTTAGAATTAAGTAGTATCAAAGATGTAACACCAATTCCACATAATGGTTGTAGACCACCAAAAAGAAGACGTGTATAGAAAGGAGTAAATATAATGGCAAGATATAAAGACGAACAATGCCGTATTTGTCGTAGAGAAGGACAAAAATTGTTCTTAAAAGGGTCAAGATGTTATTCAGATAAATGCAGTATTTCTAGAAGAAATTATGCACCAGGACAACATGGACAAAAGAGAGCAAAATTATCTGAATATGGAACACAATTAAGAGAAAAACAAAAAACAAAATCATATTATGGAGTCGGAGAAAAACAATTTAGAAAATATTTCGCAATGGCTTCAAATAAAAAAGGTGTAACAGGTGCTAACCTATTACAAATATTAGAAAGTAGATTAGATAATGTTGTTTACAGATTAGGATTTGGAACTTCAAGAGCTCAAGCTAGACAATTTGTAAACCATGGACAATTTGAAGTAAATGGTAAAAGAGTAGATATACCATCATACTTAGTAAAAGCTGGAGACGTTATTACAGTTAGAGAAATCAAAAAAGATAATGCTACTATAAAAGCAAATGTTGAAGAAAATTCTGCAAGACCAGTACCAGCTTGGTTAGAAAAAGATAATGAAAAATTAAGCGGTAAAGTAGTAAGATTAGCAAGCAGAGAAGATATAGATCTACCAATAGAAGAACATCTAATAGTAGAGTTGTACTCAAAATAATAGTATTTAAAAGTAAGTGCAAAGGGTTTATCAAAACTTTGAAATTTTACTTGGAAGAACCGAGAAAGTTTTTAAAAAAAGTGAGAGGTAAGTTCTCATATTAGGAGGTAAAAATGATAGAATTTGAAAAGCCAAATATTGAATGTCTAGAGGTTGATGACACAAATAATTATGCAAAATTTGTATGTGAACCATTAGAAAGAGGTTACGGAGTAACAATAGGAAACTCTTTAAGAAGAATATTACTTTCATCACTTCCAGGATGTGCAATAACAAGCGTAAAAATTGATGGAGTATTACATGAATTTTCTACAATTGCAAATGTAGTAGAAGATGTGCCAGAAATAATCGTAAACTTAAAAAATGTTAGATTAAAAACAGATGATATTGATGAAAAAGTATTGAGAATAGACTTTAAAGGAGAAGGTGAAGTTACTGCAGGAGATATAGTAACAGATGGAACAGTAGAAGTACTAAATCCAGAATTACATATAGCAACAGTATCTGAAGGTGGTCATTTAAAAATGGAAATGACAGCTGATAAGGGAAGAGGATACAACTCAGCAGAGAAAAATAAGAAGCCAGATCAAGATATCTCTGTATTACCAATAGACTCAATATATACACCAGTGAAAAAAGTAAACTATCAAGTAGAAAATACCAGAGTAGGACAAATGGTAGATTATGATAAATTAGTAATTGAAGTATGGACAGATGGTAGCTTAAAAGCTCATGAAGCATTAAGTTTAGCTGCTAAAGTAATGACAGGACATTTAGAATTATTTATTGACTTGTCAGAAAAAACTAAAAATACTCAAGTAATGATAGAAAAAGAAGAAGCTAAAAAAGAAAAAGTATTAGAAATGTCTATAGAAGAGCTAGAATTATCAGTAAGATCATTTAACTGCTTAAAGAGAGCTGGAATTGCTACTGTGGAAGATTTAATTAATAAATCAGAAGCAGATATGATGAAGGTAAGAAATTTAGGTAAAAAATCTTTTGATGAAGTAACAGCAAAACTACATTCATTAGGTTTAGACTTTGCACATGAAGAAGAATAAAAAAGTAAAATAAAACTGTAAAAAACAAGGAGGTTGAACAAATTGGCTACAAATAGAAAGCTAGGAAGAACAACTGATATTAGAATGGCAATGCTAAAAAATTTAACAACAGATTTGTTAGTATATGGTAAAGTTGAAACAACATTACCAAGAGCTAAAGAAGTTAAAGCAATAGCAGACAGTTTAATATCATTAGCAATAAAAGAAAAAGACAACTTTGAAGAAGTTGAAGTAACAATCAAAAAAGCAAAATTAGATTCAAAAGGAAATAAAGTGACAGAATTAGTAAAAAGCAAAAATGGAAACGAATACTTAAAAGTTGTTAAAGAAGAAGTTAAAGAAAAAAGACAAAAAGATATGCCAACAAGATTAAATGCAAGAAGAAAAATGATGAGAAAATTAAATAAAGTAAAAGATAGCGATGGAAAAAATATTGATGTACCAGCAAAATTATTTAATGAAATTGCACCAAAATATGCTGGAAGCAATGTAGGTGGATATACAAGAATAGTAAAGGCAGGACCAAGAAGAGGAGACGGAGCTGAAGTTGCTGTATTACAATTAATTTAATTTTGTTATTATATATAATATATTATTAATTATAAAAATGAAGCGGGGAATTGTATAAGATTTTCGGCTTTATTTTTTATATTATAAGAAAGTTCATCAAACGTCCTATAATATAAAAAATAACGAGGCATAGAAATTTGCAAAGCAAATTTCGCGCACGAACAAAGACGCGGACTTTAAAATGTTCTAAATAAGTGCAATGCTATTAATGTCTGCTTTTATTCGTGGGTTTTCACCAAAAGTAAATATTGGAATATTATAGTGTATATAAATAAAAAAGGAATGTGTTTAATATGATTGGTTTTATAATTAATACTATATTTTGGACGTTTACACTTTATGGTATTTTTGAATTTATAAAAAATGTGATATATGTAACTACATATACTAATATGAAGGCTAATGGTACTTATGTAATAATAGCGGTGAAAAACCAAGAGGACAAAATAGAAGGTTTTTTGCGTTCTATTTTGTTTAAAATATTATATGGCAGAGAAGAATATTTGAAAAATATAATTGTTGCCGATTTGGAATCTTCTGATAATACTAAGGAAATAGCTAAAAAAATGTCAAAGGATTATGAGGCTTTAAAAGTAATAAGTTGGAAGGAATGTAAAGAGATAATGGATAGTATTGATGAACTAAAATAAGGTTTATGTATGTGGTGTTATCTTATTTTTTAGTAACGAAGTATTGTGTTTTATATAAAATGATGGTTTTGCAGTTAAGTGAAAAATGAATTTGATATAAAATATAAAAAAATGTTTAAAAAGATATATTGGTGTGATATAATTAAAAAACAAAATTAATAGAGAAGGGGAAAGCATATTGGAATTACAAGGACAAGTAGAAGGAATAATATATCAAAATGAAGCAAATAGTTATACTATAGCAAATCTGGATACAGATAATGAAGAAATTACAATAGTAGGGTATCTTCCTTTTATAAGAGAAGGTGATACGTTGAGAGTTATGGGAAATTATGTGGAACATAAAGATTATGGTACACAATTTAAAGTTAGTACATTTGAAAAAATAATGCCAGAAAATCTTGAGGCTTTGGAAAAATATTTGGCAAGTGGGGCAATAAAAGGTGTTGGAGAAGCGACTGCTAAGAGAATAATTAAAACTTTTGGAAATGAAACAATTGATATAATTAAGAATCAACCTGAAAAGTTATCAAATGTTAAAGGAATTTCAGAAGAAAAAGCGCAAAAAATATCAGAGGATTTTTTGGAAAATCAAGAAATGTGGAAAATAGTAGGATTCTTGGAAAAATTCCATATTGGTGCTCAACATGCTAAAAAAGTTTATGAGAAATTTGGTGTTAGTAGTATAGAAAAAATAAAAGAAGATCCATATTTATTAATAGAGATAGCTAGAGGTGTGGATTTTAGGCAAATAGATGAAATGGCTATTAGAATAGGTATAACTCCGGATAATGATAGAAGAGTACAGACTGGTATAAAATACGGACTTATTCGTAGTACTTATAATGGTAATAGTTGTGTTTTAGAAATAAATTTAATAGAATATGTTCAATCATTACTAGATGTTAGTTCTGAAACTATAGAAGATAATTTAATAGCTTTAAAAATTAAAGGTGAAATTGTATATGATTTTAGAGAAAATGAACAATGGGTATATTTAGCAAGATTTTTTGATACTGAAAAGGAAATTGCATATAGATTAAGAAAATTAGAGCAAAGTAAGAATGTGAAAGAGATTAAAAATGTGGAATCAGCTCTTAAAAAAATTGAAAAGGAATCAGATATAGAATTGTCGGAAAAGCAAAAGGAAGCAATAGAAGAAATCAATAATAATAATGTTTTAATAATTACAGGAGGACCAGGAACAGGAAAAACAACAATAATTAAGACAATAATTGAATTATATGAGAATAGAGGAAAGAAAGTTATATTAGCAGCACCAACTGGTAGAGCCGCAAAAAAAATGACTGAGGCAACAGGAAAAGAGGCTTCTACATTGCATAGATTGTTATGTATTGGAAAATTAGATGATGAAGGTATATATCAAAGTCATGATGAGTTTCAGGGTGAACCAATTGATGCAGATGTTGTTGTTATTGATGAGTTGTCAATGGTGGATATGTTTGTTATGAATTATCTTTTAAAATGTGTATATCAAGGTACAAAACTTGTTTTAGTTGGGGATATAGATCAATTGCCATCAGTTGGTCCTGGAAGTGTTTTAAAAGATTTAATTGAGTCTGAAACTATAAAAACAGTTCATTTAGATAAAATTTTTAGACAGGCGGCTAAAAGTAAAATCATTTTAAATGCACATAGGGTGAATAAAGGTGAAACTTTTTTAGGTAAGGAAGATATAGAAACAGAAACAAATCAAGATTTTTTCTATATAAAACATAATACACAAGAAGAAATTTTAAAAGAAGTAATAAGTTTGTGTACAGGGAGATTAGAAAAGTTTGGAAATTATGATTTCTTTCAGAATATTCAGATTTTAACACCTACTAAAAAAGGATTATTAGGAACGAAAGAGTTAAACAAAGAGTTACAAATGTATTTGAATCCAAATTTAGATGGTAGACCGGAAAAATCAAATTCAGGGGCAATTTATAGAACAGGTGATAGAATAATGCAGATAAAAAATAATTATGATATGACTTGGGATAGGGAGAATGATGATGGAAAGATGGAATATGGTGAAGGTGTCTTTAATGGTGAGTTTGGAACTATAACAGGAATAAGTGAAAGAGATAAAGTTGTAGAAGTTAAGTTTGATGATAATAAGGTGGCATGGTATGAGTTTTCTGAGTTGGATCAAATAGAACATAGTTATGCGATTACAATACATAAATCTCAAGGAAGTGAATTTGATGTTGTAATAATGGTTGCACCTACAGCAGCACCGATGTTGTTGACTAGAAATTTATTATATACTGGAATTACACGTGCAAAAAAATTATTAATAATAATAGGAATAGATAATGTGGTAGATTATATGATACAAAATGTTGATAGTAAAAAGAGAAATACTGGTTTGAAACAAAAAATTATAGAAGAATTTGAGTAAGTAACAGGTTATGTAAAAGTTCATAGAAAGGAAATGTATGTTAAAAAAATTACAAAATTTAATATATCCACAAAAGTGTGGAATTTGTGGAAAGTTAGATGAGAATAGTCTTTGCAAAAAATGTCAAAAAATATTAGAAAATGAGGCTATTTGTGAGATAGAAGAAAATAAAAATCCATATATGGATTTTTGTGAGTTGATTTCTATTTTTCAATATGATGGAATTGTTAGAGAGAGGATATTAGATTATAAATTTAATGAAAAATCTTATTTGTATAAGACATTTGTAAATTTTTTGTTAAAACGACAAAAAGTATTTGAAAAAATAAAAGAGTATGATATAATCGTTCCAGTACCAATAAGTAGAAAGAGAAAAAGAGAAAGAGGTTATAATCAGAGTTTATTAGTGGCTAGGGAAATAAGTAGACAGTTAAGAAAATATGCTAATAAAGATTTGCAATTAGTGACAACAAGTTTATATAAAATAAAAAATACGATTGAGCAAAGTAAGTTAAATAAAGAAGATAGAGAAAAAAATGCTCAAGGTGTATATGAATTAAAAAATAGACAAATACTAAAAAATAAAAATGTATTATTATTTGATGATATTTATACTACAGGAAATACGGCAAATTCTTGTTGTGGAGAAATAAAAAAGGCAGAGCCTAATAATATAGGAGTATTAGTTTTAGCTAAAGATTAAATGGCTTATATGAACAAAGACGTGGACTTAATAAAAATGTTCTGATTAGTGCAAATGTTATTTATGTCCGCTTTTGCTCTATTATAGGAAAGTTCTTCGAATTTCCTATAATAGAAAATATAACAATGCACAGAAATTTGCAAAGCAAATTTCGCGCACGAACAAAGACGCGGACCTTAAAATGTTCTGATTAGTGCAAATGTTATTTATGTCCGCTTTTGTTCTTATAAATATAAAGCCTTGGAAAGGAAAGTGTTAAAATGGAAGATTTAGTTGAGAGTATTTTAGATTATGTGCGTTCAGATTATACGGATTATGCTATAATGATAAATGGAGAATGGGGTTCAGGAAAGACGTATTTTTGGAATAATAAAATACGTAAAAAAATTGAAACAATGCAACTTAATGGAAAAAGATATACAACTATATATATGTCATTATATGGAATATCAAATTTGGAAGAAATAAGTAAAAAAATATTTATAGAGACAACACAGTTGATGGATAAAAATTTAAGGAAATTTATGGATGCAAATGGACAAACTAATATTCCTGAATATGCTAAAACTGGTTTAGATATGGCAAATTTTTTTGGGGTAACTCAAAATGGAGATAAAATAGATTATGCTGACTTTTTTTCAACAGATGATAAAGTTTTATGTTTTGATGATTTGGAAAGAGCAAATGTTGATGTAATAGATATTTTAGGTTATATTAATAATTTTGTTGAGCATGATCATATAAAAACGATAATAATATGTAATGAAAAAGAATTATCAACAAAGCTGAAAAGTTCAAATCTTGAGATGAAAACTTTTATAGCAACATATTTGTTGGACAAGCAAAATGAATTGAATAAAACAGATAAACCAATGGTGGAAAAAATACAAGATAAAATTGAACATGTATTTGATAAGGCTAATGATTATGAAAGAATAAAGGAAAAATTAATAGGTGAGACTTTTGAATATGCACCAAAATTTGATTATATAATAAATGGAATTTTGATGAGATATGAAAATGAACCAGATTTAATAAGATTTTTAAGAGAAAATACAAGAATAATAATAAATACATTTGAGAGAAGCGGTACAAGAAACTTAAGAATTTTAAAACATGCTTTAAATGATTTTAAAAAAGTGTTTGATATGGTTAATAAAAGTTATCCAAATACAAGTCATAGAGTAATGCAAACTATGTTGATTTTTACAATAGCAATATCTTTTGAAATTAAAGCTGGAAAAGTAACAAAAAATAAATTTATGAATATTAAAGATAATGAAGAATATAAGGCAATATTAGTATCATCAAGAGTTTTAATGGATAATAGGCAGTTTTATATAAAAGAATTTGATAATAATTATTACTATAATTTTAAAGCGGAATATAGATTTTTCAAATTTATTGAATATTATGTAAGAACTAGAATATTTGATATGAAAATTTTTAAAGATGATATGGAAACAATAAGAAATACTGTAGATACTGAAAACTTGCCAGGATATAAAAGATTGCTTACAGAAGAATATTGGAAAATTTCAGATGATGAATTTGATAATGTTATAGAAGATATAATGAAAGACATAAAAGAAGGCAATTTGGAATTAATTGATATAGTAAAAATATATGCTTATTTTAGTTATTTTTCAAGAAAAGGTTTAATTGATTATGATATTAAGACTTTAAAAAATGTATTTTTTGATGGAATGAATAAATCATCATTAAAATCAGAGTATTGTGAAAATGTTAATGAAGAATTGGCCAAAATAGCAATAGAAGAATTTGCTGAAGATATGGAAGAAATATTAAAACATTTTGATAATTTGAATCATCAATTATTGGATAAAAAATATAGAGAAATTGCAGAAGATGTGTTTAAATGTATACCTATGAAAATGGAACAATTTTATGAGAAGTTTGATAAACAATGTATGCAAATGCCTATATTTAAGTATTATGATTTATACCAATTATTCCAAAGAATTTCTTGTGCTAGCAATGAAGATATAGTTTTGATAAAAGAAAAATTGATTGATCGTGTGGAGAGATATCAAGAAAAAATTGAACCTGAAATGAGAAATATTAAATTACTAAAACAAATTATGGATGATTATTTGAAAGATAAGGGTACAACTATTAAAATAGTTATGCTTAGAGAATTTTCAAAAGATTTAGGATATATTTTGGGAAAATATAAAACGTCATTTTTAGGATAGTTTTTTAGAAATATAAACAATTTTAAAGGGCAAAGGAAAAAAATTAGATATTGTTAATGTTTTTTCTTTGTCCTTATATATATTATTTTGATTTTGAGATACTATTTGATGTTAAAAAGTACATTGTTTTAAATTATTTCTAAATTTCCATTTGACTTCCAAGAAATGTAGCTGCGGATTGGGCAACTTTTTTTTCAACTTCATTCATTTTAGAAGAAGAGTCTTTTGACATCAAAATAACTGTACCTATTGTATCACCATTTGAAATAATAGGATAAACTACTTGTGCATTATATTTTCTTTCTTTGTTATCATTTTTTGTAATTGGCATTGAAACATCACTATTATCTTTACTTGTGTATATTTCTTTATCTTCCATAAGTCGTTCTAATTCAGTACTAATATCTTGTTCTAAAAATTCTTTTTTAGATCCTCCAGATACTGCAATTATAGTGTCTTTATCAGTAATACAGGCAATATGACCTGTAGTTTTTGATAGAGTTTCTGCATATCCAGCAGCGAATTCTGAGAGTTCTCCTATGGGAGAGTATTTTTTTAAAATTACTTGTCCTTCTCTATCTGTAAAAATTTCTAAAGGGTCACCTTCTTTGATTCGTAACGTTTTACGTATTTCTTTAGGGATTACAACTCTTCCTAAATCATCTATTCTTCGTACAACACCAGTTGCTTTCATATATATCACATTCCTTTCATATTTATTTAAATTTCTCTTTTAAAATTTATGTTTACTGTTATTATTCCAATAGTGGAAAAAAATATACATTTTTTTAAAAATATCAAATTTTCGCGCATGAACAAAGACGCAGACTTAAAAATGTTCGAAATAGTGAAAATGTTATAAATGTCCGCTTTTGTTTTTGTTGAAATAAATGTTTGGTTATAAATGTAGTAATAAATCAAATTATAAGTAAACATAAACAAAAAATGAACTTGACATTAATGGTTAAATGTAGTATAATTTTAACAATGTTTGCCATTGGGCAAAAGATGAGATTTTATTTAAACCTAAAATTGTTAGGCAAGATGTTTGTAAAAGAAGCGGAAATGATAATAGAGAGAATATTATCAAAAATAATTTATTGTATATATTTATAATGTAAAAAAAATGTTAAAATATTAAAAATTAGTTAATAATAAAATATAAGTTATAGTTTTTAATTTATGAGGATTTAAGAGATGAATTTTGGATAAATAGAATTTATGTTATGCTATATCATTTTGATTGATAAAGTTATTTTTTGTGTTCAAATTTTAGGTTAATGAAATTGAAAAATAAAAAGAGATAAAAGTTGAAATATGAGGATTTAAACTTAAAAATCTTAGGAAAGGAATGTGATAAAATATGACAAGAGAAAATGAAAACGGACAAGAAAAAAATGAAAGTGTAAAAAGAAATACAAGAAAAAATGCTACAGAAGGGAGAGGACGTGCAACAAGAAAAAAAGAACAAAAAATGGTTGAAGGTAAAGGAAATACTGCAAGAACTAGAAGAACTAGGACAACAAGAACAACTGAAAAAACTACTAAATTGCCAATAAAAAGAGAAGAAAAGTCAATGATTAGACATAATAAAAAAACAACAAGTTTGGTTAATATACAAAGTGAAGAAAATTTACCAATTACATCAAATAAAAAGCATACAGAGATATTTAAAAAATCAAAGTTGAAAATAATTCCATTAGGAGGTTTACATGAAGTAGGTAAAAATATAACTGTATTTGAATATGAAGATGAGATAGTAATAGTTGATTGTGGTTTATCTTTCCCAGAAGATGATATGTTAGGGATAGATTTAGTAATACCAGATATTACTTATTTAGAGAGAAATAAGGAAAAAATAAAAGGAATGGTAATAACACATGGGCATGAAGATCATATAGGAAGTATACCTTATTTTCTAAGACAGATTAATGTACCAATTTATGCTACAAAATTGACAATTGGTTTAATAAAAAATAAATTGGAAGAACATAAATTATTAAGAAGTACAAAATTAGTAGAAGTAACTCCTGGTCAAACAATATTATTAGGAGAGAAATTTAAAGTTGAGTTTATAAGAAGTACACATAGTATTCCAGATTCAGTTATGCTAGCTATAACTACACCAGTTGGAACAGTTTTGCATACAGGTGACTTTAAAGTAGATTATACTCCAATTGATGGAAAAATGATGGATTTTGGTAGAATTGCAGAATTAGGGAATAAAGGTATATTGGCTTTGATGGCTGATAGTACAAATGCTGAAAGAAAAGGCTTTACAATGTCTGAGAGTTCTGTAGGAGAAGTTTTTGATAAATTATTTATACATTGTACAAAAAGAATCGTTGTAGCTACATTTGCTTCAAATGTACACAGAGTTCAACAAATTGTTAACAGTGCTGTAAAATATGGAAGAAAAATTGCTGTATGTGGTAGAAGCATGATAAATATGATAACTACAGCAAGAGCTTTGGGATATATAGATTGTCCAGAAGATTTGTTTATAGATATTGATCAAATAAACACATATAATGATGAACAATTAGTTATAATTACTACAGGAAGCCAGGGAGAACCAATGTCTGCTTTAACAAGAATGGCGGCAGGTGATCATAGAAAAGTAAAAATAACACCAAATGATTTGGTAATAATATCTGCAAATCCAATTCCAGGAAATGAAAAGTTTGTATCTAAAGTTATTGATGATTTGATGCAGATAGGTGCAGAGGTTGTTTATAGTGCTTTGGCAGATGTTCATGTATCTGGACATGCTTGCCAAGAAGAGCAAAAATTAATTTTAGCTTTAGCTAAACCTAAATATTTTATACCAGTGCATGGTGAGTATAGACAATTAATAGCTCATGGTGAAACTGCAGCTGATATGGGAATAGAAGCAAAAAATATTTTTTATATGTCAAATGGTAGGACATTAGAACTTGATGAAGATGATGCTAAATTTACTGGTAGTGTACCAAGTGGCAGAGTATTAGTTGATGGTTTAGGTGTTGGAGATGTTGGTAATATAGTTTTAAGAGATAGACAACATTTGTCACAAGATGGTTTGATAGTTATTGTTTTAACTATGGATTCTAATTCTGGTGAGGTTGTTGCTGGTCCAGATGTTATTTCCAGAGGTTTTGTTTATGTTAGAGAGTCTGAAAATTTGATGGATGACGTTAAGTCAGTTGTTAGACATGAGATTAGTAAATGTGAACAAAGGGGTATTCGTGATTGGTCAACTATAAAGTCAACTGTTAGAGAGAATTTAAGAGATTATATATTTATGAAAACTAAGAGAAATCCGATGATTATACCAATTATTATGGAAGTGTAGAGAAATAAAGAAAGGAATAAATAGGAAAATAGTTGAGCTTTTTTGATGATAGTATAAAAAATTATATAAAAGTGTTTACAAATAGTAAAAATTCTAGTATAATATACGAGAAGAAATGAGATATACAAATTTAAAATAATTTAAATGAATATCATTTCTAACGAGAAGTTTAAATAATTTTTTCATTAATGTGAAAATGACAAAAAATACTAGAGTCTGCAAACTCTAGTATTTTTTACTTTATGTGTTATTCAAACATATTTAAGATATCTTTAATAGTTTTTAAAACATAAAGTTTAACGAAAAGTTTAATTATTTTTTTCATTAGTGTTTGTTACCTCCTTTCTATAAGGATTGGAGGAATTAAAATGACAAAAACATTATACTATGGGTTAGAAAAATAATCAATAGAAAAAATGTATTATTAGATGAAATGGAAAATAAGTGGAAAATATAATAAAAAGTATTTTTATGAAAGGATGGAGTAAAAATGGATTATAAAGAGTTAGCAAATTTAATATTTCCAGATGCAAAACCAATAAGTTATTATGAAGAAAAATATCCAGAAAGAAAATTAGAAGAGGGAGCAATAGTAACTAGATTTGCTCCAAGTCCAACAGGAGTAATGCATATAGGTGGATTATATCAAGGACTAATAGCAAAGAAATTAGCTGAACAAACACAAGGAGTATTTTTCTTAAGAATAGAAGATACAGATCAAAAAAGAGAAGTAGAAAATGGAATAAAAGGAATTGTTGAGTCATTAAAAGATTTTGATATAGAACCAGATGAAGGGATGACATCAGAAACAGAAGAAAAAGGAGAGTATGGACCATATAAACAAAGTTTGAGGAAAGAAATATATCAGGCTTATGCAAAATATTTAATAGAACAAGGTAAAGCATATCCATGTTTTTGTTCACAAGAAGAATTAAATCAAATAAGAGAAAAACAAGAAGCAGCAAAGATAAGACCTGGATATTATGGAATATGGGCCAAGTGTAGAGGTCTAACTGTTGAAGAGATGGCGAAAAAAATAGAGGCTGGGGAAGATTGTATAATACGTTTAAAATCACCAGGGAGAGAAGATAGAAAAATAAAACATAAAGATGTAATAAAAGGTAATGTAGAATTTCCTGAAAATGACCAAGATGTAGTAATAATAAAAGCAGATGGGTTACCAACATATCATTTTGCTCATGCTGTTGATGATCATTTAATGCATACAACTCATGTAATAAGAGGTGATGAATGGCTATCATCTGTACCATTACATTTACAATTATTCCAAGTTTTAGGATTTAAAGCTCCTAAGTATGCACATATTGCACCAATAATGAAAAATGAAGATGGAAATAAACGTAAATTAAGTAAAAGGAAAGATCCAGAAGCAGCAGTTAGTTATTATGCTGAACAAGGTATTCCTAAAGAAGCAGTAAAAGAATATTTGTTAAATATTGCTAATTCTACATTTGAAAACTGGAGAAGAGCTAATCCGGATAAAAAAATAGAAGAATTTGATTTACAATTAAATAAGATGAGTGTTAGTGGAGCTTTATTTGATATGGTAAAACTTTTAGATGTGTCAAAAATAGTAATATCAAAGATGTCAGCAGATGATGTTTATAGTAGTTCTTTAGATTGGGCTAAGAAGCAAGATGAGGAATTAGCAAATTTATTAGAAAATCAAAAAGAGTATTCTTTGAAAGTATTTGGAATAGAAAGAGGTAATAAAAAACCAAGAAAAGATATTTCAAAATGGTCAGATGTTAAAGAAAATGTTTCTTATATGTATGATGAATTATTTGAGAAAGATAATAGTGAATATCAATATCAAGTTATAAATGATAAAGATGATATTAGAAGAATATTAGACTTATATGTTTCTAAATATTATAATTTTGAAGATGATAAACAAACTTGGTTTGATAAAATAAAAGAACTTGCTGGAGAAATGGGTTATGCAAAAGAAGTGAAAGAGTTTAAAGCAAATCCAGGTGTATATAAAGCTCATGTTGGTGATGTTAGTACAGTGTTGAGAGTGGCTTTGACTAAAAGAACAAATACACCAGATATGTATGAAATTATGCAGGTTTTAGGCAAAGATGTAATTGAATCTCGTTTTGAAACAGCAAAGGAAAATTTGAAATAAATAAGGCTATGTTTTTAGTTTTGATGTATTTAGTTAAAATGTTTTGGGTAAAAGTAAAAGAAATTAAATATAAAAGGATGATATTATGGAGTATGAGATTGGTGATATTGTAAGAACTAAGAAACAACATCCTTGTGGAAGTAAATTATGGGAAATTACAAGAGTTGGTGTTGATTTTAAATTAAAATGTCAAGGTTGTGGGCATCTGATAGTTTTAGAGAGACAAAAGGCTTTGAAAATGATTACAAAAAAGGTAACAAATTGACAAAATTTTCATAAGATATACTAATAGTATTTATTTAATACTATGTAGGAGGTGACTTTGTATGGAGCCACAAGAAAAAGTATGTTGTTATGATAATACAAGACATGGTTGTGAATATAAAGAAGAAAATAAGAAAAATTGCTTAGGAATAATTGCAACAATATTGCTTGCAGCATTTACAACTGTAATTGGAATAATATTGGGAGCATCATTAGCAGGAACATTTTTAGCGGCTTTAGCAGCAATTATAGTATTAGCAGTTGTCTTGGGATTATTTTTGATTTTAACAATTATATTATTGATTTGTAAGAAAAATAAAAAACATCATTGTTGTAGATAGATAAGAACAAAAGCGGACATTAAAAACATTGGCACTTATTAGAACATTTTAAAGTCCGCGTCTTTGTTCTCGCGCGAAATTTGCAAAGCAAATTTCTGTGCATTATTATATTTTCTATTCTAGGAAGTTCGGAGAACTTTCCTAGAATAGAAAAAAGAACATTGTAAAATTAATATTTTATAATGTTCTTTTTTTGGATTTATATTATTTTAAGAGTTGAAATTTTCTAAAAAGTCCCAGACTGCTTCACTATAGTTTTTTCTTTCAGATGAAAATGGTAGAGTGGTAATATCTAGCATAGGATTTAGAAATTGTTGGATTTTTTTTACTTCAGTGTCTACTTTTGTTATTGCAATTTTGTCAGCTTTATTTGCTAAGATTAGGCAAGGTAAACCTGCACGAATAATGTAGTCATACATTAATTTATCATTAGCTGTTGGTGAATGTCTAATGTCTACTAGAAAAATAACTAATGTGATTTGTTCACGATGTTGTAAATAGTATTCTATAAAATTACCTACTTGTTCTTGTTCTTTTTTTGACATTTTGCTGTAGCCATAACCTGGAAGATCAACAAAGTAAAATAGGTTGTCCATATTATAAAAATTTATTTGACGTGTTTTTCCTGGTTCACTACTTGTTCTTGCTAGTTTTTTTCTGTTAATCATAGTGTTTATAAAACTTGATTTTCCTACATTTGATTTTCCTACTAGTACGATTTCTGGTAAGTTATTTTTTGGATATTGTTTTGGACTAACAGCAGATATTTCGAATTTTGGATCTTTGATAATCATATATATTTATTCCTTTCGTTTAATATAAAAGTCTTTTGCTATGTGTACAAAAGACTTTATATTAGTAATTTTTTCAATTTGTTCTATTTGATATTTTATAAATGTAATTGCATATATTAATTTTTTGGTGTTATTTTTTCTATTCCACCCATATAAGGTCTTAGAACTTCTGGAATAGTGATACTACCATCTTCATTGTAGTTGTTTTCAATAACTGCAATTAGACCTCTAGGAGTTGCGACAACTGTGTTATTTAGTGTGTGTACAAAATAAGTTCCATTTTCTCCTTTTGCTCTAATTCCTAAACGTCTAGCTTGGGCGTCACCTAAAGTAGAACAACTGCAAACTTCAAAGTATTTTTGTTGTCTTGGACTCCATGCTTCTATGTCACAAGATTTTACTTTTAAGTCTGCTAAGTCTCCTGAACAACAGTCAAGTTGTCTTACAGGAACATTGAAGTTTCTGAATAAGTCAACACTTAATTTCCACATTTTGTTGTACCAATTCATAGATTCTTCTGGTTCACAAAGGACAATCATTTCTTGTTTTTCGAATTGATGTACACGATATAAACCTCTTTCTTCTAGTCCATGTGAACCTATTTCTTTTCTGAAACAAGGTGAGTAAGATGTCATTGTGATTGGTAAGTCTGATTTTTTGATGATTTGGTCTTTAAATTTACCTATCATTGAGTGTTCAGATGTACCAATTAAAAATAAATCTTCTCCTTCAATTTTATACATCATTGCATCCATCTCTTCAAAACTCATAACACCATTTACAACATCAGAACGAATCATGAATGGTGGAATGCAATAAGTAAAGCCATTATTAATCATATAGTCTCTTGCATAGGCAAGCATTGCTTCATGTAGTCTAGCTATGTCTCCAATTAGGTAATAAAATCCCATACCGCTTGTTCGTCCAGCACTTTCTTTGTCTAGTCCGTTAAAACGATTTATAATATCTGCGTGATGTGGAATTTCATAGTCTGGTACTTTAGGTTCACCAAATCTTAGTACCTCTACATTTTCAGAGTCGTCTTTTCCAATAGGAACACTGGCATCCATAATATTAGGGATTTTCATCATTTTTTCTTTTATTTGCTCAGTGTATTCTGTTTCTAATTTTTCATTTTTATCAAGTTCTTCATTGATTTTTTGAACTTGTTGCTTAATTTTTTCTGCTTCTTCTTTTTGACCATTTTTCATAAGTCCACCTATTTGTGCACTTAAATTTTTTCTTTCTGATCTTAAATTGTCCCCATTTAATTTTACTTCTCTATTTTTTTTGTCTAATTCTATAACTTCATCAACTAATACTAATTTTTGTTCTTGAAATTTGTTTTTAATATTTTCTTTTACAATATCAGGGTTTTCTCTTAAAAATTTAATGTCTATCATATATTTCTTCCTTTCTTTTTTGTGTATCAAAATCATTAACTAGCTCAAAACGTGATTTTTGACCAGTTATATTGTCAGGTCTTTCTGGTATTTGTTCTAAAAACATTTTTTCAGGTCTTATCCAAAGTGAACGACCGTCTTCTCTGTCATATAGAGGTTTATAAACAACCATTCTTTCTTGTGTTTCCGAGTCATAAGCAATGTCTTCTACAAAATAATAATTTCCTTTAAAATGGCGGTAAACTTTTCCTATTTTTACTGTATCCATTATTTAAAACCTCCTTATAATAATTTGAATAGCCTAATTATACAACATTTTCTAATAAATGGCAACAAATTGGGTAAAATAAAAAAAGAAACCTGTTGATGTAATTTGATGAAAATAGATATAAATATATTAAAAGATTTTATTTTTGTGTGTTGTACGAGCAAAAATAAATGATAATTTTTTTGGGATTGAGAGAATAAAAATATGTAATGATTTTTGAAAGTAAAAGGAAAGTGGTGATTTTTTTGTTTTATGAGTTTGTAAAGTTTGTTATTTATTCTGGGGTGATAGTTTTAATATCAAAATATATTTTGGTTAGGACTTTGAGAAATTTGGCAGAAAATTTGAATTTGAAACCTAAAACGGTTGGAGATATAGCTGGATATGCTACTTCTGTACCTGAACTTTTGACAATTTCTGCCTCAAGTATAAGAGGTTTAACTAGTGCAAGTATTTATAATATATTAAGTTCAAATATTATAAATTTGGTACAGTATATTGGTTCAATTTTGTTAAATAAAAATAGAAAGGCTTTTGAGAATAAAGCCATAAAAATTGATATAATTTTAGTGTTACTTACAATAACTATTCCTTTATTATTAATGTGGTTAAATATCGAACTAAATATAAAAATTGTTCCAATATTTGTATTACTGTATATTTTGTTTATTTATATAAATAGTAATGTGCATAAGTTATATTTATCACTACAGGATAGAGAATTAGAGAAAAAAATACAGAAGGAGGGGGAAAGAGAGGCTGGAAATACTAGAAAGACTTTGCTATATGTAGTTATTTTAATTGTTACTGGAATTTTGCTGTTTGTTGTTGGTGATTTGCTTGGTGAAACCTTAGAGAATTTGGCTAGTTTGTTTAATGTTTCAGAAACAATTATTGGTGTTTTGTTAGGGTTTGCAACTAGTATTCCTGAGCTTATAACTTTTTTTGAGGCACAAAAACATTATAAAAATCAAAATAGTGATGATATTTTAGGGGTTGTTGAGGCTACAAATAATTTATTGACTTCGAATATTTTAAATTTGTTTGTTATTCAGACAATAGGTATTTTGATATATGTAATAGTAAATTGATTATGAATAGGAAAAATATGAGAAATAAAGAAATGGCATGGTGACCTTATCATAGAATATTCATATAAAGAAATGGCAAGGGATTGCTATTTCTTTTAATTTATAGTAAAATATATAAAGCAAAAGTTGAGAATTTGAAGAAAAAGTAAAAACAACAAGAAGAAAGAAAGTGGAAAAATGACAATAAAAGAAGCAATAAAAAGAGGAATAGAAGAACTGAATAAAAATGAAATAGAGGAACCACATCTAAAAGCGAGAATGTTATTAGAGAATATATTAGAAAAGTCAAGACAATATATAATAGCAAATGATGAAATGAATTTGAATGATGAGCAAGAAAATAAATATTTTTGTAAGATTGAAAAGGCAATTCAACATATACCTATTGAGTATTTGATAAATAAAAAGGAATTTATGGGAATTGATTTTTATGTTGATGAAAATGTTTTGATACCAAGGCAGGATACAGAAATTTTAGTTGAAGAAGTTATCAGAATTTTGAAAATGTTTGACAAGAAATATTTAAGGTCAGATATAGAAAGAGAAAATAATAACACACAAATATTTGGAGATAAAAAAGATACTAAAGAATTAAAAGTATTAGATATGTGTACAGGTAGTGGTTCTATAGCAATATCAATAGCTAAATATGTAAAGGAAAGTATAATAGATGCTGTTGATATAAGTAAAAAGGCTTTGGATATTGTACAGAAAAATGCTAAAAATAATGGAGTAATAGAGTGTGTTAATGTAATAGAGTCGAATTTATTTGAAAATTTGGAAGATAAAAAATATAACATTATAGTTTCTAATCCACCGTATATAAGGAAAAATATAATTAATACATTAGATAAACAGGTACAAAATGAACCATTAATAGCTTTAGATGGTGGAGATGATGGGTTAGATTTTTATAAAAGAATAATAAGTGAGGCTCCTAAACATTTGAAACAACATGGATATTTGTGTTTTGAGATAGGGTATGACCAAAAAGAAGATGTACAGGATTTATTAAAATGTGAAAATAGATATATTGATATATATTCTAAGAAAGATTTATATGGTAATGATAGAATAGTTATAGCAAAATTGAAAAGTTAACTTTCATAAATAGTTAAAAAATAAAAGGTATAAAAAAAGTATGTAAATTTTAGAGATTAGTTTAGAAAGGAGGAAGTTAATTGTCTTTTTCGTCTGAGTTGAAAGAAGAGTTGAGTAAATTAAATACATTAGCTAATAAAGAATTAGTAAAATATGAATTGATAGGATATTTGATAACTAATCATGCAATAATACAGAAAAATAAAATTTTAAGATATGCAACAGAAAGTGAATATAATATAAATAGATATTCAAAATTATTGTCAAATTTGAATATAAATCATCAAATAGATGTTGAAGGTAATATGTTTGTTATACAATTTAAAATAAAAGAAATTCCTTTTTTGTTGGAATCTGTTTCTAATACTAAGACTAATATATCATACACAGATATTAAGTGTGAGAATGATATTCAAGAAAGTAAAAAGGTTGAAGTTGAAAATGAAAAAGCAATGATAAGAGGAGCTTTTTTGGGTGCTGGTTCAGTAAATAATCCAGAAAGTAATTATCATTTGGAAATTGTTTTTTCAATAAGGGAGAATACTAAATATATAAAAGAGATGTTGCAAAATGATTTTAAAATATTCCCAAAGGAATTAGATATAGAAAATAAGACATCAATATATCTAAAAGAAGCGGAGTCAATATCAAATTTTTTAGCCCTTATAGGAGCTAATAGGGCAATGTTAAAGTTTGAAGATGTGCGTATACAAAAAGAAATGAGGGGAAAAGTAAATAGAATTGTAAATTGTGAAACAGCAAATTTGAATAAGACTTTAAATGCTTCTATTGAACAAATAAATGCAATTAAAAAATTGCAAGAGACAGGAAATTTTAATAGATTAGATGATGGATTAAAAGAAGTTGCTTTATTGCGTTTGGAATATCCTAATATGTCATTAGTAGAACTTGGAAAAAAATTGAAAAATCCAATAGGAAAATCTGGAATTAATTATCGTTTAAAGAAAATTATGGAGATTGCTAGTTTTTCTTAAAAGTAATATTTATATGCTAGTTATATTTGTTTAAAATGATGCTAGAAAGGAATGTAATTTTGATGGAGAGAGAGTTAGGAATATATGTGCATATACCGTTTTGTATAAAAAAATGTGCTTATTGTGATTTTATTTCATATCCAAATAAATTAGAAATGCAAAAGACGTATGTTGATAAGATGTTGGAAGAAATGGATAATTCTAAGAAAATAATTGGTAAGTGCAATATTACATCTATATATATTGGTGGTGGTACACCTTCAGCTATTGATAGTGAATTAATAAAAAAAATTGTTTTTAAAATTAAAGAATTGGAAAGAAATAGTTTTGTACAAGAAGTTACAATAGAGGTTAATCCTGGTACTGTTACACAGCAAAAGTTGAATGATTATATAGAAGCGGGAATTAATAGATTAAGTATAGGATTGCAGTCAACAAATGATAATTTATTAAGGTTAATAGGAAGAATACATACATATCAAGAGTTTTTGAAAACTTATGAAATGGCAGTAAATACAGGCTTTAAAAATATAAATGTTGATTTAATGATAGGTTTGCCAAACCAAACAATAGGAGATATAAAAGAAAGTATTGATAAAATAACGAGTTTGAATCCAATGCCACAACATATTTCAGTGTATTCATTAATTGTTGAGCCAAATACATTAATGGAAAAATGGGTAAATGAAGAAAAATTTGATTTACCATTAGATGAAGAAGAAAGAAATCAATATGCTTATGTAAAAAATATTTTGGAACAAAAGGGATATAAACATTATGAAATATCTAATTTTTCATTGCCTGGTAAACAAGCTATTCATAATACAAATTGTTGGGAACAGAAAGAATATTTAGGTTTTGGTGCTGCTGCTCATTCGTATTTTGATATGAAAAGGTTTTCTAATACAGATAGTTTGCACAAGTATTTGTCTGAAAGTTTTGAAAAGATTAGAATTATAGATGAAGTTCAAAATATAGAAGAGCAAGAAAAAGAGTTTATGATGTTAGGTTTGAGAAAGATTGATGGAGTAAAAATAGATGCTTTTAAAAATAAATTTGGAAAAAATCCTATTTTTTTGTTTAGAAAAGAAATTCAAAAATTAGTTGAACAGGGATTGCTTGAAGTGGATTTGAATCAAATTAGATTGACTAGAAAGGGTTTGGATTTGGCTAATATTGTGTGGGAGGAATTTGTCTAAAGAGAGGAAAAGTGATAAAAAATGAAGTATAAAAAAAGAGAAACTTTAGAATGGAGAAAATTGGATAATTCTGCTAAAATATTTCCAATATCTACAGGGAAAAAATATAGTAATGTTTTTAGGTTATCTGTGGTATTGAAGGAAAAAATAAATCCAGAAATATTGGATAAGGCAGTAAAAATAGCTTTGGAAAAATATAAATCATTTAAGGTTAGATTAAAGGATGGTTTTTTCTGGAATTATTTGGAACATAATATAAAGGAACCAATAATTGAAATTGAGAAGGAATATCCATGTAAATATATAAATCCTAAAACTAATAATGGATATTTGTTTAAAGTTACATATTTTGATAAAAAAATTAATATAGATATTTTTCATACTTTGACTGATGGGAATAATGGAAGTGTGTTTTTTAGAGAAATTGTATATAATTATTTGGAGCTGGCACATCCTGATGATTTTAAGGAAGAACAAAGAAGATATAGAAAAGCTGAATATACAATGGAAGATGGATATATTGCAAATTATGATAAAAAAGCTAAGGACAAGCGTTCTACCCAAAAAGCATATTGCTTGAAAGGTAGAAAAATAAGTTTGGGTGCAGTTTCTGTTGTTCATGAAATAATTGATTTGAAGATGTTAAAAACAGAAACGAAAAAATATGATTGTACAGTTACTCAATATTTAACAGCTGTTTTGATTTATTGTGTTTATACGGCTAATTTTATGAATAGTAAAAAGAGTGATAGTGAAAAAAATGTTGAAAATTTAGGTGCTGAGAAGGTGATGAATTTAAAAAATCCTATAAAGATTTGTGTGCCTGTTAATTTGAAAAGATATTTTCTTTCAAAAACAATTAGCAATTTCTTTTCTTATATTACGGTATCTGCAAATCAGGAGATTATGCTTGAAAATGGAATTTTGAGTTTTGATAAGATTTTGTCTTTTGTGAAAAATGATTTTAAGATTAAACTTACACAGGAGGAAATTCAAAAAACAGTTTCTACAAATGTTAGACTTGGAACAAATCCTTTTATTAAGTCAATTCCATTGGTTCTTAAAAAACCTATAGTTAGATTAAGTTATTCTCAGATTAGAAAGTATACTACAATGACATTTTCTAATATTGGTAGAATTGGTATTATTGGTAAGTATCAGAAATATATTGAACACTTTTTGATGTTGATGTCTCCAGATCCTGTTGAGAAAATAAAGTGTTCGGCTTGTTCTTTTGAAAATGAAATTGTTTTTACTTTTACTTCAATTTTGAATAATTGTGATATTGAAAAAGGATTTTACAGATTCCTTAAAGATAGGGGAATTAATATATGTATAGAAAGTAATGGTGTTTTAGATGTTGTATCCTCAAAAATTAAGTAGTAAAAAGTCAGATTTTATGATTATTATTGCAATAGTATTTTCAGTTGTAGTTGGTGGTATTCTTGTGTTGATTAATCATTTTACTATTCCTGATGTGCATTGGGCTGGTTTGGTTAATGCGGGTATTTTGTATATTTTGGTTAATGTGCTTTATGCTATTAATCATAATACTAATATTGCTGGTTATGTGCTTTTGGAAACTTTTGCGATTTCTTTTTTGACTTCTTATATTGATTATAAGACTGGTAATAGGGGGTGGGCTATGAGCTTTGCTATTCCTATTGTTTTGATTGTTGCTAATGTTACTATGTTTGTTTTGACTTTGGTTAGTCATAAGAAGTTTATTAGATATGCTGTTTTTCAACTTGTGGTTTGTGGCTTGAGTTTGTTGCCTCTTTATTTTGTTTTGAATGGTTTGGTTGATTTTGGCGTGTTGTGTTTTGTGGCTACTGGGGTTTCGGCGGTGAATTTTTTGGTTACTATTTGTTTGTGTGCGAGGGATACTAAGGATGTTTTGGTTAGAAAGTTCCACCTTGGTTGAAAAATAATTACAATTTTGGCTGCGTCAAACGGCATTTAAAATTTAATCAACGTACCTTTGTACGCCTCATAAATTTTAAATTTGTTTTCCTTGCCAAAATTTAATTCTTTTCCAACCAAAAAGAGAGAAGAAATAATTACAATTTTGGCTGCGTCAAATGGCATTTAAAATTTTTTAGATAAAGGGGTTTAGATATGAAAAATATTAAGGATTATAATTTGGAAGAGTTGAAAAAAGAGTTACAGAGTATGGATGAAAAGACTTTTAGAGCAGAGCAAATTTTTAAGTGGCTATATCAAGAGAAGGTTAGAAGTTTTGATGAAATGACAAATTTGTCTTTGGATCTTAGAAATAAATTAAAACAAAATTATACTATTTGCAATTATAATATATTAAAAAAACAGGAGTCTAAAGATGGTACGATAAAGTATTTATTTGATGTACTGGATGGAAATGCTATAGAAACTGTGCTAATGAGTTATCACCACGGTTATAGTATTTGTGTTTCTTCACAAATAGGTTGTAAAATGGGTTGTAAATTTTGTGCGTCTACTGGTATAAATTTTATTAGAAGTTTGACTAGTGGGGAGATTGTTGAACAAATAATTGCTGTTGAACAGGATCAAAATATTCGTATTTCAAATGTTGTTTTTATGGGAATTGGTGAGCCTTTGGATAACTATGATAATGTTGTTAATGCTATACATATTATTAATAACCCTAAAGGTCTTAATATTGGGGCTCGTCATATTAGTGTTTCAACAAGTGGGTTGGTTCCTAAAATTTATCAATTGGCAGATGAGAATATTCAGTGTACTTTGTCTATTTCTTTACATGCTACAAATAATGAAAAGAGAAGTGGAATGATGCCTGTAAATAATGCTTATCCGATAGAAGAATTGATTCAGGCTTGTAAAGATTATATTGCAAAGACTAATCGTCGTATTTCTTTTGAGTATGCTTTGGCTAAAGATAGTAATGATAATTTGGATGATGCTAAGGAGTTAGTTAAATTGCTAAAGGGTATGTTATGCCATGTTAATTTGATTCCTATTAATAAGATTGAAAATGGTCAATATAGCAAGTCTACAAATGAGAATATTATGAGGTTTAGAGATTATTTAAATGATCATGGTATTGTTGCTACAATTAGGAGAGAACTTGGTTCTGATATTGATGCTGCTTGTGGTCAACTTAGAAGGAAAAATTTAAAAGAGTAAAATGATTAATAAACCACGTGTTTTACACGTGGTTAAGATTGCTTTTTTTAAAGAATTATGCAAATTAATCCTCCAGAACCTTCATTTACAATACGTTCTAAAGTTTCTTGAAGCTTAAGTTGAGCGTCTTCAGGCATTTTTGAAAGTTTTGCTTGTAAACCTTCATTTACAAGTTCATGAAGACTTTTGCCAAAAATATTTGATTCCCAGATTTTTTTAGGATCACTTTCAAACTCGGAAAGTAAGTAATTTACTAATTCTTCAGATTGTTTTTCAGAACCAACAATTGGTGAAACTTCAGTTGTTACATTAGTTTTTATCATATGGATAGAAGGTGCATTAGCACGTAATTTAACGCCAAATCTAGATCCTTGTTTAACCATTTCTGGTTCTTCTAGTTCAAGTTCGTCAATAGAAGGTGTGACTATACCATAACCTTTTCTATCAACTTCATCTAATGCGTAAGCAATTTTATCATAGCGTTTTTTTGTAGAAGAAAGTTCACGTATAATTCCAAATAAATCTCCTTCATTTTGAACTTCAACTCCAGTAATTTCAGAAAGTACAGAGTAAAATAAATTTTCCTTTAATTCTATTTTTATATTTACAAATCCTGAACCAAGCTGGATATTTTGTACTGTTGTGTTTTCGATAATATTTGTTTTTGAGATTTTTTGAGTGCAAGATGAAACATCACGTAAAACTTTAATATTAGAAAATGCATCTTTTATTTCATTTATTAATTCAGATTTTAATGAATGATTGAAATCTAAACCATCTATCCATTTTGGAAATTTAATGGCAATTCTTTCAACAGGAAATTCGTATAATACTTTAGAAAAAATAGTGTTTATATCTTCTATTTGTAAGTTTGAGCAATTCATAGGTATTACACTGCATTTATATTTATTTGCTAAAACTGTGGCTAATTCTTTTGTTTTTGAATCGTTTGGATCATAAGAGTTTAGTACAATAACAAATGGTTTGTTAAGAGCTTTTAATTCACTGACAACTCGTTCTTCTGCTTTTATATAATCTTCACGTGGAATGTCTGTAATAGTTCCATCTGTTGTGACTAAAATTCCGATTGTTGAGTGTTCTTCAATGACTTTTTTGGTTCCTATTTCTGCGGCTTTTTCAAATGGTATTTCTTCTTCTGACCAAGGTGTTTTTACCATTCTTGGCATGTCGTCTTCTAAGTATCCAATAGCATTATCTACTAAATAGCCAACACAATCGACTAGTCTTGTTTTAAATTTTAGATTATTATCTAATGTGATTTCTATTGCTTCATTTGGTACGAATTTTGGTTCTGTGGTCATAATGGTTTTTCCGCCGGCACTTTGTGGCAATTCATCTTTTGCTCTTTCTTTTTTATACTCGTTATCAATGTTAGGAATTACTAATAAGTCCATAAAGTTTTTTATAAATGTGGATTTACCAGTTCTTACAGGACCAACCACCCCAACATATATATCCCCATCGGTCCTTTTTGCGATGTCTTGATACAATCTTGTATTTTCCATCTATATACCTCCTTCAATTTCATAAGAAAATGTTTGTACAAAATTACTTTACTTCATTTATATTGATTTTATTTGTTGGATATGACAAGTTTGAAAAAAAATTTGCAAATATGATAGAAGTATGATAAAATTAATGCAAATTTTTGAAATGTAAAAGTAAACAAATAGAAAAGTATAGAATAAGATAGAGTAAAGAAAATAGTTTTAATACTATAAGGCCTTAGGAAGGATTGTGATATAATATGGATAAATTGCAAGAAGTTGTATTAATATTGAAAGAATATAACCAAGAACATATTATAAAATATATGGAAAATTTGAATGAAAAAGAAAAAGAAGAATTAGAAGAACAGATTTTAAAAATAGATTTTCATCAATTAACAGAATTGTATGAAAATGCAAAAAAGATTATAGAAATAAAAGAAAACAAAATAGAAAAAATAGATTATATAGATAAACAAAAAATGAGTAATAGTCAAAAACAACAGTTATCAGATATAGGTGGTGCAGTTGTTGCAACAGGAAAATATGCAGTTGTTACAATGGCTGGAGGGCAAGGTAGTAGGCTAGAACACCCAGGACCAAAAGGAACTTTTAAATTAGATGTTTATGGAAAAGGGAAATATCTTTTTGAGATATTAGTTGATAATTTAAAAGAAGCAAATAAAAAATATCAAACAACTATACCATGGTATATAATGACTAGTAAAGAAAATCATGATGAAACTTATCAATTTTTAGAAAAAAATAATTATTTTGGATATGATAAAAACTATGTAACTTTATTTATGCAAGGTGAATTACCTTTAGTTAGTTTAGATGGAAAATTATTAATAGGGAAAAATAAATTAGTAAAATTGGCATCTGATGGAAATGGTGGAACATTTGCATCTTTAAGATTGTCAGGAGCTTTGGCAGATATGAAAGAGAGAGGCATAGAATGGGTATTTATAGGTAGTGTTGACAATGTATTATTAAAAATGGTTGATACTATTTTGTTAGGATTTGCTATAGATAAGGGAGTGCAAATCGCATCAAAATCAATTGTAAAGGCTAACCCAGAGGAAAAAGTAGGGGTTTTTTGTAAGATGAATGGGCATCCTAAGGTTATTGAATATTCAGAATTGCCTGAAAAAATGGCAGAAGAGATTGATGATGATGGTGAGTTGAGATATGGTGAGTCACACGTTATGTGCAATTTGTTTACAATAGATGCTATTGAAGATATTAGTAAACAACCATTAATATATCATAGTGCAATTAAAAAGAATTCTTATTTAGATGAAAATGGAAAAGAAATAATTCCTAGTGAAAAGAATTGTTATAAATTTGAGGCTTTTATTTTTGATGCTTTTACTTTTTTTGATGATATAGCAATTTTAAGGGGAAAAAGAGAAGAGGACTTTGCTCCAGTTAAGAATAAAGAAGGAGTTGATAGTCCTAAAACGGCAAAAGAGTTGTATGAAAAATATTGGAATTTTAGACAAAAGGCTGAAAAATAAAATATTATTGAATGTAAAAATTATAGTGAATATAAAAATGCAATAATAAATTTAAAGAAAATCTAGGATTATAATTTTGAATGATAATTATTTAAAAGGAATGTGATTAAAGATGAATATGGAAGAATGTAAAATTCAGAATTTATATGCATTGGAAAATACAATAGCTGAGCCACTTTTGACAAGATATACATATCCATGGGAAGCATTAAAAAATATTGGTGATTTTATAGTAGAATTTGGAAATAAATTGCCAAAAGAAGATTATATTGTAAAAGGGGAAAATGTGTGGATTTCTAAAACAGCAAATATAGCTGAAACAGCGTATATTAAAGGTCCTGCAATTATTTGTGATAATGTTGAAATTAGGCATTGTGCTTTTATTAGAGGAAATGCAATAGTTGGAAAAAATGCTGTAGTGGGTAATTCTACCGAATTGAAAAATGTGATTTTGTTTGATAATGTGCAAGTGCCACATTACAATTATGTTGGTGATTCTATTTTGGGTTATAAGGCACACATGGGTGCAGGTTCAATAACTTCAAATGTAAAATCAGATAAAAAATTGGTTATTATAAAAAATAATGTTACTGGGGAAATGATTGAAACAAATAGGAAAAAAGTTGGAGCAATGCTTGGTGATTTTGTTGAAATAGGTTGTGGAAGTGTTTTGAATCCAGGAACTGTTATAGGAAAAAATACCAATATATATCCGCTTTCTTCTGTTAGAGGTGTTGTTCCTGAAGATAGTATTTATAAGGATGAAAATAATATAGTACATAAAGTATAAAATATAAAAAGATTCAAGCTAATTTATTATAGTTTGAATCTTTTTTGTACTACATTTCTTGGTTGCCAGGTAAGAAATAATCAACTACACCATAAATTAAAGCACCTATAATAGCGGCAATCCATGAAATAGTATATCCAGCAACAAAGAATTGTGTTACATACAAAGTAATAGCGGCTAATGCAAATCCTACAAAGCCTTTGCCAAATGGACTGGCATGTAAACCAGTAAATTTGATTATTAAATAGTCTAAAACTGTTAGAACAACAGCGGCTAAGATTAATGTCCAAATGTTATTTATAGAAAATCCAGGAGTAAAGAAAGCTGTGATTGCTAAAACGACAGCTGCTCCAATTAATCTTCCAACGATTTGCCATAAGGTAGAACTATTACTTTTTGTATTTGATTCTGTGTTTGACATGGTGAACCTCCTTACCTAAAAAGTAGAATTATTATTTATGCTCATGTAAAGGCATAATTTTTTGTACATTTTTTTTAGGTTACAATTTTATTATGGGCAAAAAATTTTTTTTTATACAAAAAATTAAAAATAATAATATTTTTTTGTGAATAAAAAGAAAAAATTTGAAAAAAATAAAATTGATAAGTATTATTAAATGAAATAGAAAATAGTAAATTGTAAAATGAAAATTTTAGTTTGAAATAGAAAATGAAAATTAAAAAATGATAAAAAATAAATTTGATAAATGATATAGAAAGGAAGATTAAAGTTGTTAGTTACTTTTTTTAGAGCGATTCTTTTATATATAATTGTTTTAATAGTTATGAGATTAATGGGAAAAAGGGAAATAGGGCAATTACAGCCATTTGAATTGGCTATATCAATAATGATTGCAGATTTAGCTTCTATACCAATGACAGATACTGGTGTACCAATATCAAATGGTATAATACCAATATTGGGATTATTAGTAATGCATTTAGTAATATCTGTTGTGAATTTAAAGAGTATAAAAGCAAGAGAGATAATTTGTGGAAAACCAAGAATATTAATATATAGAGGTAAAATTGATGAGAAGGCGTTAAAAAAGGAGAGGTTTACAATTAATGAGTTGGAAGAAAGACTAAGGGGAAATAATGTTGTTAATTTGGGTGATGTTGAATATGCAATATTAGAGACAAGTGGAAATATTACAGTTATTCAAAAACCAGAAAAAAGAAATACAATTCCAGAAGATTTTAATATTGTTCCAGATTATGAGGGGATTTCTTATGATTTGGTTGTGGATGGTAAAATTATGGATGAAAATTTGAGAAAATTGGGAAAAAATTATCAATGGTTGAAAAAACAAGTTGAAAAATTTAATATAATGCCAGAAGATGCTTTAGTTGTTACAATTGATGGTAAGGGACAAATTTTTTGCCAAGAAAAAGAGAAAGGGTAGTGATTTTTTTGTATAAGGAAATAGTTTTTTCCATAATTATAATTGTAGTTGTCGTTTTTGGAAATATATTGACTCAAAATTATATCATTGATTCCGTAAAAAAAACTACTTCTAAATTGGAAGAATTGAAGCAAGAATTGTTAGTTGATTCAAAAGATGATATAGATTGGAATAAGGCTAAAGAGGATTTTATGACTTTACAGACAGAATGGAGAAATAGTTTTGAAAAATTGGCTTATTATATAGAGCATGATGAGTTGGAAAAAGTTGATACAAATTTAATTGGGCTTAAAAGCTATATTGAAACAGAAGAAGAATCAGATGCTGTTAGTGAATTGGAAAAAAGTGTTTTTGTTTTGAAACATATTGAAGATAAAACAAGGATGAATTTGAAAAATATATTTTAATTTTCTAATAGAACAAAAGCGGACATTAATAGTATTTGCACTTATTTAGACATTAATAACATTTGTATTATTTAGAAAATTTTAATGTCCGCGTCTTTGTTCGAGTGTGAAATTTATTGTTTTTTACACTCTTAAAAATATTTAAGGTTAAAATTTATTAGAGCCACTAACGACTTCTGCATAATTTTTTAATTTTTTGTAAACAAGGTCATTTACTGTACCAGAAGGGAAGTGACCATTTTTGTCTTTTTTACCAGCTGGTACTCCAGTTAAAACTTCTATTCCTTCTTCAATTGTAGAAATAGAGTAAATATGGAATTCACCATTTTTTACAGCTTCTATAATATCATCAGATAATTGCAAATTATCTACATTCTGAATAGGAATCATAACTCCATGTGAGCCATCTAACCCACGCATTTTACAAATTTGGAAATATCCTTCGATTTTTTCATTGACTCCACCAATAGGTTGTATTTGACCTTTTTGATTTACAGAACCTGTTACAGCAATTGCTTGATTAATTGGTATACCAGATAGACTAGATAATAAACCATATAATTCTGTACTTGAAGCACTATCTCCATCTACTCCATTATATAATTGTTCAAAGCAGATACTGGCGGTTAAACATAATGGAATATCTTGTGCAAACATTTCTCCTAAATATCCAGTTAAAATTAAGACACCTTTTGAGTGTGATGAACCAGATAGATCAACTTCTCGTTCTATATTTACAATACCACTTTTACCAGTATAAGTGTTTACAGTGATTTTAGCAGGTTTACCAAAAGTATAATCTCCAACTGTTAAAACTGTTAATCCGTTTAGAGTTCCTACTTTATAGCCTTCTGTATCAATTAATAATGAATGATTTTTTATCATTTCCATATATTTTGTATCATATTTTTTTACACGATTGATTTGTTCTTTTAAAGCTTTATCCATAAATTGACTTGTAACTACTTTGGATCTTGATAGTTTTGCCCAAGTGGCAGCTTCACCAGCAATTTGAATTAAGTCATCAAATCTAGTAGATATTTTTGAGTGGCTACCAGCTAATTTTGAGGCATATTCAATTAATTTGCACATTGCACCTTTGTCTAAATGAGGTAAGTTATCATGATCACAGAAACCATGTATAATTCGTGCTAATTTATTAGCGTTTTCAGTATTTAATGGTGCATCATCTTCAAATTCAACTTTAATTTTAAATAGTTTTTTGAAGTCAGCATCCATTGCTAAAAGTGTTTGATAAATTTGACTATTACCTATTAAAATGACTTTTAAATCTAATGGTATAGGTTCAGGTCTTAATGAAATCATTACCATAGAAGAGCGTTGTTCTGATGCAGCTTCTATACCAAGCTCTTTAACACGTAGAGCTTTTTTTAGGGCTTCATAACAAGCAGGGTTTGATAATAAATCTTTTGCTTGGAAAATTATATATCCCCCATTTGCTTGATGTAATAATCCTGGTTTTAACATGGTAAAATCAGTTTTTAATACTCCATAATAGTTTTCATATTCTAATGCACCAAATATATTACTATATGAATAGTTAGAATCCATTATAACAGGTGTACCTTCTTTATTTGAATTATCAATAAATAAATTTACACGATAATTTAGTGAAGGATCAGTTACTCTATTTGCAGGATTTCCAGGCTGATTTGGATTTTGAGCTTCTAATATTTTGTCTTCTTCTAAAAAGTATGATACATTTTTTAGAACATCTTGTTTAACATCATTTAAAAATGTGTTTATTTTTTTGTTACGTTTATATTTTGATTTTAAGAAATTTATGTGTGCACTGATTGTTAAAAGTGCGATATTTGATTGCCATTCTGAGATTTTTTTGTCTGATTGTCTTTCAATTTCTTTAATTTGTCCAATAACTGTCATAATTTGTTCTTGAACAACAGCAGATTTACTTTCATATTCTTGTTTTATAGAGTCTTCTAATTTGTTAAATTCTTCTTCCTCAACTACTTTTCCATCAACTATAGGCATCATGTAAATGCCGTTCTGAGAGGCTTTTACTTGAAAATCAAATTTTAGAGCATCTTTGTTTAGCTTTTCTAAAAGAGCAGAGCGTTTTTCTTCAAATCTTTGTTTTATAGATGCCTTTTCTTTTTCAAAGTCGTCAGCATTAAATGTTTTTTTAATATCTTTTTTAATTTCTTTTATAAATCCATCCATATTGTCTCTAAATTCTTTTCCTTGTCCGGCAGGCAAAGATACTGAGATAGGATTGTTTGGATTGTTAAAATTATAAATGTAACACCAGTCATTTGGAACTTTTTCTTTCTTTGAAATTTTGTCAAGGTAATTTTTGGTATACATTGTTTTTCCAACTCCACTTGGTCCTTCAATGTATAAGTTATAGCCTTTTACATTTACTTGTAATCCGAATTCTAGTGCTTTAATTCCTCTATCTTGTCCAATTCCAGTTTGTATGTTTTCTAGTTCTTCTGTAGTATTAAAATTAAATAAATTTTCATTACATGTCATTTTTAAATCTTTATAAGATAATTCATTTTTGCTTTTCATTCGTTTTTTCCTCCATTTTTTCTTTATTATTCCCATTATTTTTTTTGATAAACTTATTTTATAGTATCTTTTTTAAAAAGTAAAGGAAAAAATAAAAAAAAGTAATGATTTGAAATGGAATAATAGGTGCTTTTTTGCTCTGTCCCCAAAAATATCTGAACGCTTAGTACAAAACTTACTTAAAGTATTGCAATATTTAATAAATAAAGATATAATAAGAAAAAATTGTGTGAATTAATAAAAATACTATTTTAAAAGTGAATTTTTGTGTTTTACGAAAGGAATGTGATAAAAATGAATAAGACCAAAAGAAAAATTTTTGAGACTTCTATGAAATTATTTGCTGAAAAAGGTTATGATGCAACAAGCATAGAAGAAATTACTGCGACAGTAGGAGTAGCAAAGGGAACATTATATTATCATTTTTCTAGTAAAGAAGAAATTTTTAATTTTTTGATTGAAGAAGGGATAAAACTTTTACAAAATAGTATTTATATAAAAACATCAAAATACACTAATTATATAGATAAAATTAAGGCAATAGTTTTAATAGAAATAAAAATTGTTCAAAAATATGAGAATTTAATAACTATATTATTAAGCCAATTTTATGGTAAAGAATCAAGAAATCAAAAATGCCAAATGCATGTTTATGAGTATATAGAACAAATAGAGCAAATAGTAAGGGAAGGTATAAATAAAGGAGAAATAAAGCAGGGAGAACCTAAAGCGATGGCCTCTGAAATTTACGGATTAATATGTTCTACATTAGTATATAAATTGCGTAATCAAGATACTTTTGATGTTACAAATATTTATAAAGAGTTTGAGAGAACTGTAATTGAGGGATTAAAGGGAAAATAGAAAGGGAATGTGATAAAAAATGAGAAAGCCAATACATGAATTTGACAAATTTACAGATTTGAAAGATATGCTAAAGGTATCTGGTGAGAAGTATGGTGATAGACCAGCATATATGTTAAAAACTGATAAAAAAGGTGAGTTTAAAACAATTACTCATAAAGAATTTAGAGATCAAATAAATGAATTAGGTACAAAATTGATAGAGATGGGGCTAAAGGGTAAACGTATAGCAGTAATTGGAGAAAATCGATATGAATGGGGTGTAGCATATTTAGCAATAGTTACTGGAACTGGTGTAGTTGTGCCTTTGGATAAAGCATTACCAGAAAATGAAATTGAAAGTTTAATAATTCGTTCAGAGGTAGAGGCAATTTTTTATTCAAAAAAATATGATGATGTTATGGCTAAAATTCAAGAAAAAGGAAATACAAATTTGCGTTATTATATTTCTATGGATATAAAGGAAAATGAAGAAAATGTTTATTCTATGGAAAAACTTATAAAAGAAGGAAAGGAATTATTAGAAAAAGGTAATAGAGAATTTTTAGATGCTAAAATAAATCCAGAAGAAATGCAAATTATGTTATTTACATCTGGAACAACATCAATGTCAAAAGCTGTAAAGTTATCACATAAAAATATAGTAAGTAATTTAATGGATATAACATCTGTGATTAAGTTACATGAAAAAGATGTAATGTTATCGTTTTTACCTTTACATCATACGTTTGAATCAACAGTGGGATTTTTGTATCCAATATCAAAAGGGTGCAAGATTGCATTTTGCGATGGAATTAGACATATTGCAGAAAATATAAAAGAATATAAAATAACAGCCATGATTTCCGTGCCTGCTCTTTATGAAGGAATATATAAACAAGTTGTAAAGGCTATAAAGAAACAAGGAAAATGGGAAAAAGTACAAAAGGGTATAAAAATTAGTAATACTTTAAGAAAAATAGGAATTGATATTAGAGCAAAATTGTTTAAAGAAATACATCAATCTTTGGGTGAAGATTTAAGATTAATGGTAGCAGGTGGAGCAGCATTAGATCCAGAAATAGAAAAAGGTTATACAGATTTAGGATTTTGTGTATATCAGGGTTATGGGTTGACAGAAACATCACCAGTTATAGCAGCAGAAGATGATAAATATAGAAGATTAGGATCAATAGGAAAGGCATTTCCAAGTGTTGATGTGAAAATATTTGAACCAAATGAAGATGGTATAGGGGAATTAATAGCAAAGGCACCATCTGTAATGTTAGGTTATTACAATAATGAAGAAGCTACAAAGGAAGCTATTGATGAACAAGGTTGGTTCCATACAGGTGATTTGGCAAAAATAGATAAAGATGGATATATTTTTATAACAGGAAGAAAAAAATATGTAATAGTATTGCAAAATGGAAAAAATATTTTTCCAGAAGAATTAGAGGCACTTATAAATAAAATTGAAGGAGTTAAGGAAAGTTTTGTTTATGGTAGACCTGATGGAAGTGGGGATTATAAAATTTGTGCTAAAATTGTTTATGATAAAGATATAGTAAAAGAAATTTATAATGTTGAAAATGTAGAAGATATAAAAGAAACAATTTGGCAAGAAGTTAAAAAGATGAATAAGGAAATGCCTGCATATAAATATGTAAGAGATATTATTGTAACAGACAAAGAGCTTATTAAAACAACAACTCAAAAAATAAAGAGACATGAAGAAATGAAAACGGTAATATAATTTGTATAATAATAAACGGAGTTTAAAGTGTTGAGATAAAGGTAAATACTATTAAAGTCCGTTTTTATAGTTTACATGATGTAACATTTTTGTAATATTACTGTAATAAAAATGTAAACAAAAAAGTCTTTTAGGTACTTGTAGTTTTTTGTAAATTCATGTATAATAAATGTTGTAAGAATAATAAGCGTTTAAGCGTAGGATGAAGGAGGTTGTTTACATTGTCTAGATCTGGCATAGTAAACGTGAGTATGGTAATCACGGAAGAAAAAATTTTATCAAATATAGATAAAGTTCAAAAATTAATAAATCCAAACAGTAAAAAACAAATAGTACAATTAGAAGAAGATACATATTTTAAAGACTTAGTAGAATCAATAAAAACATATTTAAACGAATATCCTAAAAAGAAAAATTTTCCAAGCAGTGTATACAATGCTGCTTACGGACTAGTTGAATATGCAACAAATCAATTTGAAGAAAATACAAAGAAAATAGAAGAATTAATTAGACAAAGAGAACAAAATATAGCTTTAGCTGGACAATTAAAAGAACTGATAGAAACTGTTCAAAATAAAGAAGAAGATTGGAAAGAGCAAGTAAAAGAGGCAGAAGATACTTTTTCAGAAGATATTACAGAAACTTTAATGGTTTTAGGAAAAACAAAAACAGAAACTTCTCAAAATTATCAAGATGCAATGAAATTATTACATGCACGTGTTAATAATTTAGAATCAAATTTGCATATTGAAATAGATATGGAAAGAATAGAAGATAGATCAAAAGCTCTAAGTTATATAGGAATAGAAGTGGCAGATGCTTTAAAATCAATTCCTACACCAGTTGATATAACAGAGCAAGAAACAGTAGTAGAGCAAACAGAAAATGTTGAACAGGTTGAACCAATAGAAGAAATTGAAGAACAACAAGTTGAAAAAATAAAAACTGCTAAGACTAAAAAATCTAAAAAGGCAGAAAATGTACAAAAGGTTGAAGAAAATACACAAGAGCAAACAGAAAATGTTGAACAACAAACTGAACAAGTTCAAGTTATTGAAGAACAACAAGTTGAAAAAACTAAAAAACCTTCTTTATGGCAAAGATTTAAAAATAGTAAATTTGTTAGAACTATTAAATATGTAATGAAAATTAGAGTAGTTTTAGATTATCCAGCTTTACCAGAGGGTAGAGGAGAAAATAATTAATATATATAAATGTGAATAGCCACTAGTATTAGTAAAGAACTAATATTAGTGGTATTTGTTTAGAAAAGTCTTTTGAGTTTTTATAATATTAATAAAATGATGAGATGTTTTCTAATATGGAAATCTTTCGTATAAATATTTGATAATATCATCTGCATTATGTTCGGTTACATGTAAATAGATGTCTTTGTCTAAGGAAATCCACATGTTTAAAGAATAGTTGTCAATATTGTCTATATATGTTCCGATTATTTCTGCCATTTCTACTGGATTGGCATATTGTTTATTCCATTTTAATGCAGTGTTTAATTCTAAGTTTGTGTTGTAGAAATGGCTTAAAAATTTATTGACTTCTCCTGGTTTTTCACTAAATAAGTTGACAGTAATCATATTATATACTCCCATTATTTTTCTTTTTTATAGTATGTCCAATATGAAGAAAAATATAACAAAAAATAACCATACACAGAAAATTTATGAAATAAAGTTTTTGTGTATGGACAAAGACGTGGACTTTAAAATGTTTTAAATGAGAGCAAATGTTATTAATGTTTGCATCTTTGTTCGTGATGTTTTATATGTTATTGCTGGATATTGTTATTATTTTTGTATTGAAATAATACAGAAGGTCGATGACCTTTACCGGTTAACATTTTATCGGTTTTTTCAACTTTGTTTGCAATAATTCTTCTAAATGCGGGAGCTAATAATTTTTCTCCTAGAATTACTTCATAAACGTCTTGAAGTTCACCTAGTGTAAAATATTTAGGCATCATATTAAATACAATATCAGTATAATTTATTTTATTTCGTAGTCTTTCAATTCCTGTTAATATTACTTTTGGGTGATCAAAGGCAATATTTTCATTTTTCAAGATTGAAAAAGAGTACTGATTAGTGGTTTTTTGTATTATATTTTTTTGGATTGAAAAATTTATTGTTTCGTTACCATTATTTAAAGTGATGTTTACAATATTATTTACTTCTGTAAATTCAGTAATATCAAACCATGATGCATTTTGACTAATGTTATTTTCTAATTTGTTTTTGTCAACTAGTGCCATATATGCGGTTGAAACAACACGTGTTCTTGGATCTCTTTTTATATCATCAAAAGTATATAGCTGTTCTAAATATATGTTGGATAAATTAGTTTCCTTTTTTAGAATTCTTTTTGCACATTCATCAAGAGTTTCATTTTTTGGATTTACAAATCCACCTGGTAAACACCATTTGCCTTTAAATGGAAAATCATCTCTTTTGACAAGTAAAATACTAATCATTTTTGTACTTGTTTTTCTATAATTTATTGAATCTTTGCTTGATACACTAATTAATAATATGTCAGATGTCATGCTAAGTCTGTCAAATTTTGTTATGTCATAGTTTTCTAAAAATTCTTTTTCATTATTATATTCTTTCATAGTAATTTTCATTCCTTTCTTGTTTTGTTCAAAGGCGTATATAGTATTTTTTTGAATTTGTTTTTTTTTATAAATACTTATTAGCATTATATAAAAAACAAAAGAATTGGTCAAGTTTTAAAGAAAAAAGAATGTGTTAATTATAATTTTTATTTTTAATTTTTAGAAAAATACTTGACAAATATAAATGTTTTTATTAAAATGTTAATATCAAAATATGAATAACAATAAAATCAAAAGGAAGTGTTGTATATGGAAAAGAAAGAAAAGATAAGATTAAAGCCTTCTCAAAATAGCATTTGTGGAAGTAGTTATAATTTGCTAAATGTTAAATTATTAAATGGTTGTAATGGAAAATGTGAATTTTGTATTGCTGCTGGTACACCAGTAAAAAAATCAGCAGATGCACAAAGATTTATTGATACTGCTAATTCAATGACGAAATTTTCAAAGGTTGATATTTTAGGTGGAGAGCCAACTTTATATCCTAACTTACTTGAGATATTAAAAGGAATTAGACCATATAAAGATGATATAGGTATAATTAGTAATGGTTCTAATTTGAAAAGGATTAAAGAGTGTCTACCATATTTGGATACAGTGACTTTAAGTATTCATTCTTTTGATTATAGTAAAAATTCAACAGGTATATGTATTAATGAAGAAGAATTGAGAGATTTGAATAAGAACAAAGGAAATGTTGAAACTATATCAACTGTTGTTATTACAAAAGAAACGGTTTCTAATTTAGAAGAAATAAAGGATTATGCTAAAAAAGCTAAAGAATTAGGTTTTTCAGCAATTAAATTGATGGAATTAGTTACATCAAATGAGAATATTGATTTTATTGATTTACAGGATTTATTGATAAAATTTGGTATTCATCAAAAAAATGCTACATTAAAAGGTTGTTTTTTTGAATTAGCAGAGTTATCAGAGTATTTAGGAATAAAAACTTATATAAAATTATGTTGTCCATTTAATAATGTATTTAAAGCAAAAAGTTTTGGAATACCAGATATTGAATATCAACATGATTATATGAATGTTATTCAACCAGATTGTTCAGTAACTGATAGTTGGATATATGATTCATTTGATAATAAAATTTTGAATGGAGATGATGTAAATGTCAATTACCTTAAGAAGTAAGGAAAATTATTGTATGGGAAGAATGGGGCCAAGATTATGTATTCAAACTACTACAGCTTGTAATGGAAAATGTTATTTTTGTGTGGGGAGATTTAATAAACCATCTAAGACTAATGTGGATGAAATTATAAAAAGTGCTATAAAATTAGATAAATATTTGGATGTTCTTTTGTTAGGTGGAGAATCAACCTTGTTTCCAGATGATTTAGTTAAAATTATTGATTCTATTGCACCATATAAAAGGAAGATTACAGTTAATACTAATGGTTATAATTTGAAGTGTTTATTACCAGTTATAACAAAATTGGATAAAGTAATTGTTTCTGTTATGGGAGATGAAAAAGTAAATAATGAAATAGTTGGAGTTATACCAGAATTAGATCAAATAAAAGAATTTCATAGATTAAATCCGAGCCTTAAGTTAAGAGTTAATTGTGTTGTTAATAAAAAGGGGATTGATTCATTTGATAAAATGGAAAAATTTGCTTTGGAGATGAAGAAAATAGGGTTTACATCAATAAAATTTTCAGAAATGTCAACAGATGATTGTAATGATCCTAATTTTGTTGATTTGCAAAATCTATTGAAACCATATTGTAGTGATCTTCATCAAGGTGATACTTTACAACATGGTTGTTATTTAGAACCAGAATCACTTAGAAAAAGATTTGGAATAAAAACTATTTTGAATTTAACTTGTAATTTGAAAACACCAATTAAGCAGCCACAATTTCAGTCATTAAGTTATGAGCCAGTGTGTTTTGATAGTGTATATATATCACCTGATGGGAGTATTCATAAAAGGATAGAGGCTTCACAGGATTTGGCAAATGATAGAGGAGCTTGTTAATAACATTTAATTTATATAATATAAAAAAATCGTCTGTTTAGACGATTTTTTTGGTGCTCCCTCAAGGATTCGAACCTTGGACCCACCGGTTATGAGCCGGTTGCTCTGACCAACTGAGCTAAGGGAGCGTTAAGACATATTATCCTTAACACAAGTCATAGTATACAGTATTTTTATAAACTTGTCAATAGAAATTTTGAAAAAAATTAAATTTCTTACTCAGGAGAGTTTTATGTTGTTATTTTTATGATATTTTAAGAGGAGAAAATTTTTTATAAAAATTTTAAAAGATAATGCAGAAAAACAAAAAATGTGATAAAATTAAAAAAGTAGCAACTATAGAATCCTTTAAATGTAAAATTATTTAGAAAGGGAAAACAGATTTTAATAGTAATATTTTGCTATTTAGTAAACAAATATAATAGGAGGGCTTATTATGAGTAAAGTGGATTTTTGTGTTCACAGATACTGTCGGCAAAGTGAAGTAGCAGGATCAAGTTTCTTTTATTCTGTTCATTGGCCAGATGGTGAAAATGTGAGATTTTTTTTGGATGCTGGAGCATTCCAAGGTGTAAATAATTCTTACCTAAATGGATATTTTCCTTTTAAAGCAGAAAAATTATCTTTTGGAATAGTTACACATGTACATTTTGACCATGTGGGTTTGTTACCAGTAATTGTGCGGCAAGGTTTTAAAGGTAAAATTTATTCTAGCTATGGAACAGCAAATCTTTTAGATGTGGCTTTAGCTGATACAGTAAAAATTGAAGATAAACAATTAGGAAGAACAATAGCTACAGCTGAAGAAGTTGAGGAGACACTTGAAAAGACAGTTGGCTGTGCATATAGAAAGATAATAAAACCGCATAAAAATATTAAGATTATCTTTTTTGAAAATGGTCATCTAATAGGAGCAGCAGTTATATTAATAATCATTTCTTGCCCAGGTAGAGAAGATATTACAATTTTACATACAGGAGATTATAAAGATAAAAATTTATTTTTTGATGTTGATGCTATACCTGAAAATATCAAAAATATGAAAATATCTTCTTTTGTAACTGAATCAACTTATGGAAATGTAGATTCTACAAATTCAAAGTTTGATGAATGTTTAGTAGAAAACACAGTATGGGCCATAAAAAGAGGAATGACTGTGTTATATCCTACTTTTGCATTGGGTAGACACCAGGAAGTATTGTATAAAATTAAACAAATTAAAGAAAAGGAGTTAATACCAAAGGAAACTCTTGTGGTTGTAGATGGTAAAGCTTCACAAATATATAATACTAGGTTCCAATATTCAGATTTGGGAATAAAGCTAGAGATGAAAAAATTTATGCCTAAATATTGTAAATGTATACCACGTGATCTTACAAAAAAATTTGTTAGAAATGAGATTATTAAAAACAATGATCCGAAAATTATTGTTGCTCCAGGTGGAATGTGTGATTATGGAGCAGCAAGTGTGTATACTAAAAAATTTATTTCTGATCCGAATGTAATGATACATGGGGTAGGATATGCGGCACCAAATTCAGTAATGTACAAATTATTAAATACATTGCAGGGAGAAACTGTTAGTTGTTATGGAGATACATATATCAAAAAATGTATGACCAAAATAACGGCTGAAGTAACATCTCATGGACCAAGGGATATTTTATTAAGATTTATTAATGATTTTCCAAATACTATGTCAGTGTCTATTAATCATGGAGGATTGATTACTCAAAAATGGTTTAGAAAAAGTGTTTTGGAAAATACAAAGTTATTAGAAAATCAAGTTGATATATGTTCACCAGAAAAAGGAGTGGTAATAGAAGCTGAAGGAATAACAGGGACATTTAACACAAAATTTGCTACAAGTTGTTAAAAATATTTGTTTAAAATAACTAAAGAAAATATTAAAAATATTTAATACGAAAACCAGAGCTTATAATTTATAAGCTCTGGTTTATGTTATGTTTTAGAATTTAAAATAATTTTAAAATTTCCTTTACGAATGGGCTACGAACAGATTCTTCTTCTTCAAATCCGATTTGATAGCAGAAAGATTTACCTTTTAACAGTTCAGATGCGTAAGTAAGGCCATTGTATCTTTCATTTAACCCTTTGGCGTCTGTCTGTGAAGGGTCTCCTGATAATATAACTTTTGATCCCTTTCCTATTCTTGTCAGAAGAGTTTTCATTTCTTCTGGTCGAATGTTTTGAGCTTCATCTACAATGTAATAGGCGTTTGTAAAAGTTCTGCCTCTTAATAAGTCAAGAGAGATAATTCTGAAAATTCCATCATCCATAATATCTCTTAATACATCAGGTTTTAAAGAAGACTGTGTTGGTGATGCAGAAGGATTAGTATTAATAAGTTCAGGGTTATTATTTCTTCTTTTCTGCTTTTTGGAGTCTTCGTTTTGATTTCTTATACTGCCTTTATATTTGAAATATTTGTTAAAGTTTAATATTTCATTGGCATTGTCAAGTATACCTGCTGTGTATGGGTTCAGTTTTTCTTCAAGAGAGCCTTTTACAGCTCCAATTTTTCGAACTTTTTCATCAAGCATTGGTGCAGAGACTAATACTCTGTTGTATAATGCAGAATTATTGTTCCAACTTAACTTTTTGGTTTGTGCAAAACCAGCTACTAATGAGCAAAAGGTTTTCCCTGTTCCTGCGGCACCTTTTACTATAACAATAGGAATTGTTGAAGGTGAGGCAGTTAGAGAATGAAGTAAAAATGATTGGGATTTATTAAGAGGTTTAAAGCCATGTGTTAAGTTAATTGCAGAATCACATAATATTGAAACTTGTGTTCCATTGTAAATACCTAGAGCTGAGTGACCATAATAGTCACGTAAAGTGATAAAAGTATTTAATGGAATTTCGGCAGCTGATAATTTTAAGTCAGATAAGTTACATTTTTTCTTATCATAGAACTTATTAATAATATCAGGGGTGACTTCAAGAGTGATTTGCCCTGTATATTGTTCTTCAAGAACAGGGAAAAGCCGGAATTTAGGTTCTTCAGCTTTGATTTTAAGGTAATCAGCTCTTAAACGTGTGGAATCACTCATTGAGATAAGAATAACATTATCAATATTGTCAGGTTTATTTTCCTGCAGATATTTGCATAATGCAAATCTTCTTTTATCATAGTTGGAAAGATTTGAGAATGGCAGAGTTACTGCTTTTTTATTTTTGTAATTGTGTTCTTTAGGTGCATCAAGTGCAACCTTAAGAAGACTGCCATTTCTTTGAGTAAATCCTTCGTTGATTAACTTATTAATTCCGATTTCTCTGAGCATTTTTAATACTGCTTTTGCGTTTTTGGTTTCTTCTGGATAACCTTCGTAAGTTTCTAATTCTTCGATTGTTGCCATTGGAATTATTACAGTGTTGTCACTGTCAAACTGTTCGGTTGCATTTGCAATAAGTAGTGCTTCCATTCCTAAAACAAATTCTTTTGCCATATTGTAATCTCCTTTCATAATGTGTGAATTTGTTTACTTGTAACATAACAAATTTTGCCTATTTATAAAATGATACAAATAGTAGAAAATTTATTAAAGATATTTTATCATAATTATGTAAATAATTCAATAATTAAAGTAAAATAAAGAAATTTATAATAATACATTAATAAAATACTGAAAAAAACTTGAAAAAAAGGCAAAAACAATGTAAAATAGTAAGAAGTAAAAAAGAAGGAGACGAAAAAATGTATTTAATAGTAGGATTAGGAAATCCTGAAGAAGAATATGCAAAAACAAGGCATAATATGGGATTTGATGCTATAAATAAATTATCACAAAAATATAATATAGATGTAAATAAAAAGAAATTTAAAGGCTTATATGGTACTGGATTGATAGAAGGAAAAAAGGTTATATTGTTAAAGCCTCAAACATATATGAATTCAAGTGGTGATAGCATAATAGAAGTGATGGATTATTATGGAATAGAAACTCATGAATTAATAGTTATTTATGATGATATGGATATAGAAAAAGGAATTATGAAAATAAGAAAAAAAGGAGGACCTGGTTCTCACAATGGTATGAAATCTGTAGTTGAAAATTTGCAGACAACTGATTTTGCTAGAATAAGAATAGGGATAGGTCGTCCAGAGCATTCAAATGATAAAATAAATTTTGTGATAGGGAAAATTCCAGAAGAAGAACAAAAAATATTGGAAACTGGAGTTCAAAAGGCTGCTGAGGCAATACCAGTGATTATTACAGATGGTATAGATAATGCAATGAATAAATGTAATTAATTTACTAATAGAAAGGACAAGTAGGATGTTAGAGATATTTATAGATAAGCAAGAAAAACAAGAAAAGGTTGCTCTAGTGGAAAATGGTAATCTTGTAGAATATTATGAAGAAGATGAAAATACTGATAGAAAAGAAGGAAATATATATGTAGGAACAGTAAAAGATATTATTCCTGGGATGCAATCAGCATTTGTAGATATAGGAACAGAGAAAAATGGTTTTATTCATTTAAAAGATATTTTACCAAAAATAGATGAAAGAAAAGAAAGTTTAGAACCTAATATAGAAATAGGAAAGGTAATAAAGCCAAATCAAAAATTATTAGTGCAAATCAAAAAAGATAGTAATGATAAAAAAGGAGCTAGAGTTTCAACACATATAAATTTACCAGGGAAATATATAGTACTTATGCCAAATACTAGTTTTATTACAGTATCACAAAAAATTGAAGATAAAGCTGAACAAGAAAGATTGATAAATTTAGTTAAAAAATATATAGGCAAAGAAAATGGGGCAATTATAAGAACATCTGCTGTAAAAAAAGAGAAAGAATTAATACATGATATTGAGGATTTGGAAAGAAAGTGGAAAAAAATAAGAGAAAAGTATGAGCAAGTGGTAAAACAAAATAACAAAGAAAGTTTGATTTATGAAGCGGAAAATATATTAGAAAAAATGATAATTGATTTGTCAAATGAGAAAATAGAAAATATAGTAACAAATGATGAAAAAAAATATGCACAATTATTAGATGAGAAAAGTAAATCAGATGAGCTTGTTAATACTAAAATTATTTTGGAAAATAAAGATGTTTTAGATATATATGACATAAAAAAACAACTTGAGAAATTACCTAATCGTAAAATATGGTTAAAATGTGGTGGATTTATAACAATTGATAAAACTGAGGCATTGACAGCAATTGATGTAAATACAGGAAAATATACAGGAAATAGAAATTTAGAACAAACATTATATAAGGTAAATGAAGAAGCAACAGTAGAGATTGCAAAACAACTAAGATTAAGAGATATTGGTGGAATTATAATTATTGATTACATAGACATGAAAAAACAAGAAAATAAAGACAAGATACAAAAGTTATTAGAGCAAAGATTAAAGTTTGATAGAGCAAAAACACAAGTGGAAGGTTTTACAAAATTAGATTTAATGGAAATGACTAGAAAACATATTTGTAGTCATAAAGATAGAAAGGAAAATATTTAATGAATGTAGGGTTTGTATCGTTAGGTTGTAGTAAAAATTTAATAGACACAGAAGTTACGGTTGGGCTTTTTAAAGATCATCATTATGTAATAGTAAATGATCCGGCAAAAGCAGATATAATAGTTGTAAATACATGTGGTTTTATAGATTCAGCCAAAGAAGAAGCAATAAATACAATATTAGAGATGGCAGAATATAAAAAACAAAGATGTAGATATTTAATAGCAATGGGATGTTTAGTGCAAAGGTATTATGAAGATTTGAAAAAGAGTTTACCAGAGGTTGATTTGTTTATTAAATTGGAAAATTATGATAATTTGTGGCAGGCTATTGAAGATATGTTAAAAATGGATGTTCAAATACAACCTAAAAATAAAACAAATTTGAAAATATCAGAAATTACGCAATTACCAATGCTTGAACAAGAAGAATATATGGAAAGAGTTGTAACAACAGGTCAAAATTATGCGTATTTAAAAATAGGTGAGGGCTGTAGCAATTTTTGTACATATTGTGCTATACCATATATAAGAGGGAAATTTATAAGTAGAAAAATAGAAGATATTTTAGAAGAAGCTAAAATGTTGGCAAGTAAAGGAATTAAGGAATTAATTGTAATAGCACAAGATACTACTAAATACGGTATAGATATTTATGGAGAACCTAAATTGGTAGACTTGTTGCAAGAATTATCTAAAATAAATGGTATAGAATGGATTCGCTTTTTGTATTCATATCCAGAAGGGATTTCAGATGAATTAATAGATTTAGTTGCTGAAAATAATAAAATAGCAAAATATTTTGATATTCCGATTCAACATATTTCTGATAACATTTTGAAGAAAATGAATAGAAAAACAAGTAAGAATGATATACAAAATTTATTGAAAAAGATACGTGCTAAGATTCCAGATGTTGTTTTAAGGACAAGTTTAATTGTTGGTTTTCCTGGTGAGACTGAGAATGATTTTTCTGAATTATTGGATTTTATTAAAGAAACTAAATTTGATAAGTTGGGTGCTTTTATGTATTCTAAGGAAGAGGGAACTCCTGCTGCTAAACTAGATAATCAGATTCATGGTAATACAAAAAAGGCTAGATATAATAGACTTATGAAGATACAACAGGATATTTCTGAAGAAAACTTAGAGAAAAGAGTAGGCAGAGTTTGTAGAGTTTTGATTGAGAATGTGTCTTTTGATAGAAAATTTTTTGTTGGTAGAACTATGCAAGATGCTCCTGATATTGACGGGGTTGTGTTTATTAAGAATTCTGGTGATTTGGATTTGGTGGATAAGTTTGTTTTATGCAGAATTACAGATATTAGTAATAGCTATGATTTTATTGCTTCGCTTGAAAAATAATTACAATTTTGGAGGATAAAATGGATGAGAATAAGTTTTTAGAGAAAATGAGATTATTGAAGTTACAAGAAACCATAAGAATTGTTGAGAGTAAAGTAGGATTGCAGGCTGATAAAAGAGAATGGGAACAGGCTTTGTCAGAAAATAAGGTTTCTAATGTGAAATATATGGGAAAAACTGAAATAGACGGTAAATGGCAAGATATATATATGGTGGTTGAGCAATTTCAAAAAGAAATTAATGGAAAAGTTAATATTGTTGATGTTGAAAAATATGTAACAGAAAATTTAGAATATATTGCAGGAGATAATAAACAAGATGGATATTCTCAAATATTTTTGTCAGAAAAATATTCAAATCAAAAAGAATTATTAGAACAACTTCAAAATATGGATGAAAATGGAATATTAGATTTAAGTGATTTAGAAAATCAAAGAATTGAAAATATTGCTAAAGAATTGAATATTGAACCTGAAGATATATATAGTATAGATGAAATTGATTTAGAACAATTAATTGATGAAAAGTATAGTGAATTGAATAGTGAAAGAGAGAATCAAGAAGAGTTGCTAGAAAAAGGTTCGAGTGCTAAAAAAGGTATAGGTGTTGCAGATGGGGAAAAAGATGATAGAGTAAAACTTTCAGAAAAACAATTAGATGGATTGCAAATAAAAGAAGAAACATCTTTAAGTCAAGATATAAAAGGTGTTACATTAAGTGAAAAGCTTGGATTGCAAAAAAATGGTATTTATGATGCAAAAAAATTAGCAAGAATATCAATATCTGGGCCAAGAGGAGATGCGTATGTAGCTATTCATTCTGATGGAACAGCTACAGTTTTAGGTGAAGATATTTTGGAACCTGATAGTAGAATGGGAACATCACAAACAGGTACAGGTATGGCAATAAATAATGATGGAACTGTTAATCAAGAGGCTGTAACATCAAGCTATAGAATTGTTAATGGTAATGGAAATGAGTATTTGCGTGCAAGTTATGATGAATCATTAGGTAAAGAGATTAAATATAGTATGTTTTCTCCAGAAAAAATGGAATATTTAGATGTGGAGTTAGAAACTCAAAGAACCAGACCACAAGATAGTGCAGTTAGGCAGTTTATGAAAGATAGAGGTGCTGGTATAAGAGAGGCAGAACATGTTTTAGATAGAGGTGAAGAGCATCAGATTTATGGAGAGATGGAAGAAGATTCTGAACATAAATTAAATATAAAAGATGTTGATAATAATAAAAATAATGATACTCATGAACATGATGATGTAATAGATGAAAATGGGAAAATAAAAGTTGAATTAGAAGATTATATACCAAATACTGATATTACGTGGGAACAGTTTGCTTCTATGTGTGGCTATAGAGGTGAAGATAGATTAGAAATGGCTGTTCAAAAATTTAATGAGGAAAAAGAAAAAAATCTTGATGCAAGTAACCAGGAACTTATAGATGATATTGAAGAACAGGAAAATGAACAATATAGAGGTAATGAACGAATAAGATAAATGGATATTAGAAAGGAAGTTTTTTTATGAAAAGAATACTAACAGGAGATAGACCTACAGGTAGATTACATATAGGACATTATTTTGGATCATTGAAAAAAAGGGTAGAAATGCAAAATAGTGGAGAATATGATATGTTTATATTAATTGCAGATGTACAGGCTTTAACAGATAATTTTAATAATCCAGAAAAAGTAAGAAAAAATGTAAGAGAATTGGCAATGGATTATTTATCATGTGGTATAGATCCAGAAAAAACAACTATTTATGTGCAATCAATGATACCTGAAACAGCAGAATTGACGGTATATTATTCAAATTTAGTAACAATTGCAAGATTACAAAGAAATCCTACAGTAAAAACTGAGATTGCACAAAAAAAAGATTTATTTGGTGAAAGTGTTACTTATGGATTTTTAGGGTATCCTGTAAGTCAGGCTGCTGATATTACAACTTTTAAAGGTGAATTAGTGCCAGCAGGTGAGGACCAGGAACCATTAATTGAACAATGTAGGGAAATAGTTAGAAAGTTTAATAGTATTTATGGTGATGTATTGGTGGAACCAAAGATTGTTTTATCTGAAGGAAAAAGAATTAAAGGTTTAGATGGAAATGAAAAAATGGGAAAATCTTTAGGTAATGCTATTTATTTATCAGATAAAGAAGAAGAAATTACAAGAAAAGTTATGAGTGCAGTAACAGATCCAAATCGTATAAAAAAAGATGATTTAGGTAATCCTGATATATGTATGGTTTCATATTATCATAAATTATTTACAAGTTCAGAAGATGTAAAAGTGGTTTGTGAGGAATGTAGAGCTGGAAAAAGAGGTTGTGTTGCTTGTAAAAAACAACTTGCTAAAAATATTATTGATTACTTAGCTCCAATTAGAGAAAAGAGAAAATATTATGAAGAACACCCTGAATTAGTTGATAAAATTTTAAAAGAAGGTACAGAAAAAGCTAGAAAAGTTGCCAAAGAAACTATGAGAGATGTTAAAAAGGCTATGAAATTAGATTATTTTGAATAGTAAAAATATTAGTTTGAAAGGAAGGTGGTAAAATGTTTACTGATTATACAAAAATAATAATAAAATCAGGTGATGGTGGAAATGGAGCAGCAACTTTTCGCCGTGAAAAATATGTGGCAGCAGGAGGCCCAGACGGTGGAGATGGCGGAAGAGGTGGAGATATTTATTTCCAAGTTGATAAAGATAAAAATACACTTATTGATTTTAGATATAATAAAAAATTTAAAGCTGGTAATGGTGAAAATGGAAGTGGAAGTAGATGCAATGGCAAATATGGAGAAGATTTGTATATAAATGTACCAATAGGAACTATTGTTAAAGATGCTGAAACTGGAAAAATAATAGCTGATTTATCTCATCCAGAGCAAAGAGAATTAGTACTAAAAGGAGGTAGAGGAGGCAGAGGAAATTCACATTTTGCTACATCAACTAGACAAGCTCCTAGATTTTCAGAAGATGGAGACAAGGGAGAAGAAAAAGAAATAATATTAGAGTTAAAATTATTGGCAGATGTTGGTTTATTAGGATTTCCAAATGTAGGTAAATCTACATTTTTGTCAAAAGTTACAGATGCAAGACCTAAAATTGCCAATTATCATTTTACAACATTGGAGCCTAATTTAGGTGTTGTAAAGACTAAAGGTGGAGATGGTTTTGTAATAGCTGATATACCTGGAATTATTGAAGGTGCTAGTGAAGGTGTTGGTCTTGGTATTCAATTTTTAAGACATGTTGAAAGAACAAGGTTATTATTACATTTTATTGATGTGTCTGGTCAAGAAGGAAGAAATCCAGTACAAGATTTTAAAACTATAAATTCTGAATTAAAGAAATATAGCGAAAAATTAGCTACAAGAAAACAAATTATTGTTGCTACTAAAATTGATGTTAAAAATGAAGAATGTTATCAAGAATTAAAAGATTTAGCAGAAAAAGAAAATTTAGAATTTTATCAAATTTCTTCAGCAACAGGTGATGGAGTTCAAGAATTAATAGATCATGTTGCAAATGTTTTGAAAACATTACCTAAAGAAGAATTAGTACAAGTTGAAGAAAAAATGGTTTATACTCTTCCTGATAAAGAACAACAATGGGAAGCTAGAAGAGAGGGCAATGTTTTTTATGTTACTGGTAGAGCTGTTGATAGATTGATGGGTAGAATAAATATTGAAGATAATGAATCTATGTATTATTTCCATAAATGCTTGAGGAATATGGGAATTGATGCTAAGTTGAGGAGCCTAGGAATTTGCGATGGTGATACTGTTTTTATTTCTGATTGGGAATTAGAATGGGAAGATTAAGGAATAGGTATATTATAATGGTATAATTTATTGAATTAAAGATTTATGTATGGTTAATAAAAGACACATATAAATAAACTTAGAATAGCAAGTTTATTTATATGTGTCTTTATGTATCTTCTTTTAAAATATTTCTAATAATTTTGTATAGGTATGGTTTGTATTCTTCAATAGAAACAGGAATGTTGTATATTATTGAATTAAAACAAGTTGTGCCTGCGAGTTCTATAATAGTAAATAAAGTCATTTCTGGGTTAGAGTAATTGCGATTATTTTCATGAGCTTTTTTGGTAAAGAAATCTATTAAACTTTCATTTTTACTGTCTGGTGAAGGTATATTATTTAAGGCAGTATTGAAAATCCCACCAGATAAATCTTTGGACATAAATTTTAATAAAATTTTATCATTTGTTAAAGAATCTATAACATGATTAATAATAAAAATAACTTGGTCGTCAAAATTATCAATATATACTTTGTTTAATGCAGAAATTGCATCAGAAAAAAGTCTTTTAGAAGTTTTTTCAATTAATTTGTTTCTAATGTCATATTTGTCTTTAAAATATAAATAAAAAGTGCCTTTTCCAACTCCAGCGTCATCAACAATATTTTGGATAGATGTGTCTTTTAATCCATTTTTTGTGAATAAGTTATATGCTGAATCAAATAGTTTGTTTATTTTTTCACGTTTATTTTCTTGTGCTTTATACATAAATATCACCTCATATTCATAATATATTATTGCATAAAAATGACTTAAAGTCAATATCAAGTTAAAAAATATAAAAAAAGCAAATAATTTTAATAAAAATGTTGACTATTGGTCAGAAAAATAATATAATAGTAAAAGATAGAAAAAATGTTGTATAGTTATTTGATAATTACTTATCACTTTTTGCAATTATTGTAGCTATATTAAACATTGTTAATAAATAGAAAGGATTGTGATAAAAGTGCAAAAATTTGGAGAATTTATAGTAAATCACAGAAGATTAATTATCATAATTTGTTTATTATTATTAATTCCTTCAATAATAGGAATCAAAGCTACAAAAATAAATTATGATATTTTATCATATTTGCCAGATACGGTAGATACGGTAAAAGGTCAAAATATACTAACAGATGAATTTGGAGTGGGCTCTTATTCTATTGTTATAATTGATAACAAAATGAAGGATAAAGATATTCTAAAAATGGAGGATAAAATAAAGGAAATAGATGCAGTTGATAAAGTAATTAGTAAATCAGATATTTTAGGTACATCTATTCCAGAAGAAATGTTACCAGATGATGTTAAAGAGGCTATAAATAAAGATGGTACAACACCAATTTTAGTAACTTTTAAAACAGGTATGGCAGCAGGTGAAACTTTAGATGCAATTGATGATTTGAGAGATATTGTTGGTGATAGTTGTAAAGTTAGTGGTATTTCTGCTACTTCAGATGATATAAGAATTTTACTAGATCAAGAAATGTCAGTTTATGTTGTAGTAGCTTCAATATTTTGTATTATAGTTTTGATGATTGCCTTGGATTCTTATGGTGTTCCTTTAATTATTTTGGGAGGTATAGGAATTGCAATTTTGTATAATATGGGTACAAATATTGTTTTAGGTCAAATATCATATATAACTAAGGCTATTGCAACTGTTTTACAATTGGGTGTAACAATGGATTTCTCAATATTCTTGTATCATAGTTATCAAAGACAAAAAGAAATTTTAGGTGATAAAAATAAAGCAATGGCAACAGCTATTAAGGAGACTTTAGTTTCTATTGTTGGTAGTTCTACAACTACAATTGCTGGATTTTTAGCTTTATGTACAATGAGCTTAACTTTAGGTACAGATATTGGATTGGTTATGGCTAAAGGTGTTTTAATAGGTGTTATTACAACAGTTACATTATTACCATCTTTGTTATTGGCTTTTGATAAGGTTATAGAGAAAACTAAACATAAGGAACTTTTACCAGAATTTAAGAAGTTTACTAATTTTATAGTAAATCATTATAAAGCAATGATAGTAGTATTTTTATTGTTATTAGCTCCTGCTATATATGGAAATAATAATGTAAAAGTTTATTATAATTTGAATAAGTCTTTACCAGATACTTTGCAGAGTGTATCAGCAAATAAAGAATTACAGGAAAAATTTAATATGGTTTCAACTCAAATGGTATTGGTAAATAAAGATATGAAGGCAGATACAGCTAAACAAATGATAAATGAGATTAAAGATTTGGATGGTGTTGATGGAGTTATAGGCTTACAAGAATTATTGGGTGATAATATTTCTAAAGAAATGATTCCAGATGATATATTGTCTATTTTTGAAAATGATAAATATCAATTATTAATTATTAATTCAACTTATGAAAATGCAACAGATGAATCAAATGCTTTGATTCAAAAGGTTAATGAAATTGTTAGCAAATATGATAAAAATGCTATTATGGCAGGTGAGGGACCTTTAATGAATGACTTGGTAAAAATTGCTGATCATGATTTTAATAGTGTTAATGTGACTTCTGCTGTAGTTATTTTTGTTATTATGATATTCGTGTTTAAGTCAATTTCGTTGCCAGTGATTTTGATTGCTGTTATTGAGTTTGCTATTTTTGCGAATATGTCTTTTACAAGTTATTTTGGTACTGTTATTCCGTTTATTGCTTCTATTGTTATTGGTACTATTCAACTTGGTGCTACTGTTGATTATGCTATTTTAATGACTAATAAGTATGTGCAAAATAGGAAGGATGGCTTGGTGCCTAAAGAGGCTATGAGGTTGTCTTTACAGGATTCTATTAAGTCTGTTATTGTTAGTGCTTTTTGTTTCTTTGCTGCGACTTGTGGAGTTAGCTTGTTCTCTAATATTGAGATGATTGGCTCTATTTGTACTCTTATTTCTAGGGGTGCTATTATTAGTATGGTGGTTGTGCTTACTATATTGCCTGCTTGTTTGATTCTTTGTGATAGGGTTATTTGCAAAACTACTAAGGGTCTTGTAAGAAAATAATTACAATTTTGACGTCGTTAAACTTCGTTTAGAATTTAATCAACGTACCTTTGTACGCCTCATAAATTCTAAACTTGTTTGCCTAGTCAAAATTTAATTCTTTCCTTACAAGAGAAAAGTGAAATAATTACAATTTTGACGTCGTTAAACTTCGTTTAGAATTTAATCAACGTGCCTTTATACGACTCATAAATTCTAAAAAAATAATTGAAAGGTTGTGAATGTAAATGAAAAATAAAATAATTGCTAGTGGTGTAATTTTAACAATATTAGGTATGCAAACTTTACCAGTATTGGGTTATACAAAAGATGAAACAGTTTATACAAAAATGAGAAGTAATGGTGAAAGTTACCAAACAATAGTTAATAGTCATTTAAAAAATACTGATAATAGTGATGAAATAATAGATTCAAGTATTTTAACAGATATTGAAAATGTGAATGATGATAAAACTTTTTCAAAAGATGGTAATAAAATGGTTTGGAAAGCTAATAAGGATGACGTATATTATAAAGGTAATACTAATAAAGAATTGCCAGTTGATTGTAAGATAACTTATAAATTAGATGGAAATGAAATTTCAGCAGATGATGTTGCAGGAAAATCTGGAAAAGTTGAAATTGTAATTCAATATACAAACAAAGATGAGCATCAAGTTAACATTAATGGTAAAACAGAAAAAATGTATACACCTTTTGTTGTAATGTTAGGAACTATTATTGATAATACTAAGGCTAGTAATATAACAATATCTTCTGGAAAAGTTGTTGATAATGGTAAAAATACGATGGTTGTTGGTATGGCTTTACCAGGTATGAAACAAAATTTAGGATTAAATGATTCAGATACAGATATAGACATTCCAGAAAGTGTTACAATAACTTTAGAAACTACAGATTTTGAAATGGGTAATATTTATTCTTATGTAACTCCAAAAATTTTGGAAGATGCTGATGTTTCAAATTTGGATAAATTAGATGAATTATATAGTCAAATGAATTCTTTGCAAAATGCAAGTAACCAAATAGTTAGTGGTGCTACTTCTTTAAATGATGGTGCTTCTACTCTAAATAATAAAACAAGTGAATTTTCAAATGCAGTTAAAACTTATACACAAGGTGTTAATACTGTAAATGAGAATTATAAAAAGATAGATAGTGGTATTCAAACACTAGATGAGGGTGTTTCTACATTAAAGAATGGTGCAAGTTCAATTAATAAAGGTGTTAGTGCATTAAGTGCTGGAATATCTAGTTTGAATAAAGGTGTTACACAAGGAAAGACACAGGCTGTTCAAACCTTAAAGACAAGTAAAGAATCTTTGATAAAAGGAATTGATCAATTAGTTCAAGGTAAAGATAAGGAAACTGCAGGAATTAAGCAAGTGGTAGAAAAAGGTAATGAAAGTTTAGGTACTGGAATTAAAAAAAGTGTAAATGGTAGTGTTGATAATGTAAAAAAAGGTATGAAACAAGTTTTAGATAATGAAAATTTACAATTTACAGATGCTCAAAAAGCTGCTATAAATAAAGTGTTAGCAAATATGGATACAACTAAAATTGATGCTGGTATAGATTCAGCTGTAAAACAAGCTACAGCTAAAGAAACTGAAACTATAGATAGTATTAATAATAGTAAAGATGGTGTAAAAGCAAATATGCAAAATATGAAAACACAAAGTGGAAATCAGTTTGACCAAGGAATATCAGCTATATCAAATGGATTTGATCAAATAGCAGAAGGTACAACTACATTACAAACTTCAGTAGATAAAGAATTGGCAACAGGTGCTAAACAATTGTACAATGGTACAGAAAACTTAAAACAAGGTAGTTCTACTTTAAAATCTGGTTCAGCACAAATAAAAGATGGTGTTAATACTTTATCAACATCAGGTGAACAATTATCACAAGCAAGTAGTCAATTATCAGAAGGTACTTCACAATTAGTTAGTGGAAGTTCTGAATTAAAGTCAGGTGTTGAACAATTTAATAAAGATGGTGTTAACAAATTGACTGATTTAGTTAATAATAAAGTAAAAGATTTTGAAGCAAGATTGGAAAAAATGCAAGATTTAGCTAATGAATATAATCAATTTTCTGGTAAAGAAGATAAAGCTCAAGGTACTGTTAAATTTATTATGATGACTGATAAGGTTGAGAAAAAAGAAAATGCAAATACTACTGAAAGTCAATCAATGACTGGTAAAGAGGTAGAAGAACATACAGATTCTAATAATCAAACTACTACAAGTAGTAAATAATGAATATGGTAAAATTACTAAATGTAAAAAGGCTAAATTCCAAATGAGTATAAATTGGAATTTAGCCTTTTTTGTATGTTTTAGTCTTCTATATTTAAACTGCTGTCTAAAGCTAGTTTTATCATGTTGGTTAAACCATTTTGTCTTTCTTCTGGTGTAGCGATATCTTTTATGAATTTAGAATCAACGACACTCATAAGACAGGATGCATTTTTATTTAAAATTTTAGCTACATAAAATAGAGAAAATGCTTCCATTTCAGCTCCATAAGGGTTAAAATTATTAGGTAATCTTTCTAAAAATTTTGATACATCTGTCATGTAAACATCAAAACAATCTGTGCAAACAGTGTTGCCTTCATATATTTTGATATTTTTTTCATTGGCAGTATTTTTTATAATAGAGTTTAATTTTTCACTACCAGAAATTTCATGGCATATTTCATTGTTTAGTGTTAGTGCAAAATTGCTTTCAGAAAATACATTTTTAGCTAGTATGATGTCAAATAATTTTAATTTTGGTAAGTATCCTCCACATGAACCAATTCTAATAATATTTTGAACATTATAAAATTTAAAAAGTTCATAGGAATAGATTCCCATACTTGGCATTCCCATTCCAGATGCCATGATTGTTATTTTTTTTCCTTTATAAAATCCAGTGTATGCATACATACCTCTTACTTTGTTTACTAGTTGTGCATTTTCTAAAAAGTTTTCTGCAATGTATTGAGCTCTTAATGGGTCTCCAGGCATTATTACTGTTGAAGCTATATCATTTAAGTTAGCTTCATTATGTGGTGTAGGCATGATTAATTCCTCCTTTAAAATGTTCTAATAATTGCAAATATTTTAATGTCTTCTTTTGGGTTTTATTTTATATTAGTTTTTTATAAAATGCAAGTAATGTTAAGTAAAAATTAAATACAATTTTATAAATTAAATGTATGTGAATTGAAAAAATAAATATAAGTTGTACGATTTATGTAAAAATTTAAGTAGTCTATTTTTTTCAATAAAATAATTGCAAAAAACCAATATTTGTGATATAAAGAATAAAGAAAAACGAGGTGAAAAAATGATAAAAGCTTATGCAAAGTCAGATGTTGGAAAAATAAGAGAAAAAAATGAAGATTATTATTCAATATCTGAGTCATTAGATGAAGTACAATTATATATTTTAGCAGATGGAATGGGAGGTGCTAGTGGAGGAGAAATTGCTAGCAAACTTGCAGTAGAGAAGGCTAAAAAATATATTTTAAATAATTTTAAAGAAATAGAAAAAGACAAAGAAAGTATAATTCAACTTGTTGCAAGTAGTATGGAATATGCTAATATGTGTGTGTATGAGCAAGCACAAGAAAATAAAGAGCTAGAAGGAATGGGTACTACTTTAGAAATAGTTTTAATATATAATAATAGAGCTTTTATAGGACATATAGGCGATAGTAGAATCTATAGAATAAGAAAAGCAATTATTAGAAAATTAACACAAGATCATAGTTATGTGCAAAAATTAGTGAAAGATGGAACAATTACACCAGAGCAGGCAGAAAAACATCCACAAAAAAATATTTTATTAAAGGTTTTGGGATGTAATGCATTTATAGAACCAGATGTAATGGTAAAAGGGTTTTTAAAAGAAGATGTTTTAGTTATGTGCTCAGATGGTTTAAGTAATATGGTAACACAAGATGATATATATAAAATGGCTAGTGGAAATATTGAACAGGCAACTGTTGATCTTGTGGATAAAGCTAATGAGAATGGTGGATATGATAATATAACAGTTGTTATTATAAAAAATATTTAGTAAGAATAGTGTATATGATTAACCAGTTTGGTAAAAACGAAAGGAATGGAATTTAATATGATGTTAGAGGGAAAACTATTAGGAAACCGTTATGAAATATTGCAAAAAGTAGGAAATGGTCGGAATGGCCATAGTATATAAGGCAAAAGATGTAGTTTTAAACCGAAATGTAGCAGTAAAGGTATTAAGAGATGAGTTTACAACAGATAATGAGTTTATACGAAGATTTGAAACAGAGGCTCAATCAGCTGCAAGACTTACACATCCAAATATAGTTTCTATTTATGATGTAGGAGTTGATAATGGAATATACTATATAGTTATGGAGCTTATCCAAGGAAAAACTTTGAAAGAAATAATTGTTGAAGAGAATGGGCCATTGCCTTGGAAATGGTCAATAAATGTAGCTATGCAAATAGCTGCTGCATTAGATATGGCACATAGAAACAACATAATTCATAGAGATATAAAACCACATAATATAATAATTACTGAAGATGGAGTTGCAAAGGTAACAGATTTTGGTATAGCAAAAGCAGTGTCAAACTCAACAATAACAGCATTTGGAACGACAATAGGATCTGTACATTATTTTTCACCAGAACATGCTAGAGGGGGATATACTGATGCAAAGTCAGACATATATTCTTTGGGTGTTGTAATGTATGAAATGTTGACTGGTAAAGTTCCTTTTGATGCGGATACACCTGTGTCTGTTGCGTTAAAGCACATGCAAGAAGAACCTATACCGCCAATAGAATTAAATCCGAATATTCCAGAAGCAGTTAATAAAATAATTTTAAAAGCATTGAAAAAAGAGCCAATGCAAAGATATCAAACTAGTATGGAATTATTACAAGATTTGAAAGAAGCTTTGAAAAATCCAGATGGTGATTTTGTAGAGGAAAATTATGATGTTACTGCAAGAACTCAAAAAATATCTTTAGAAGATTATGAAAATGCAAAGAATAATCAAAATCGAGGGGATAAAGAGGAAAAAGGTTTTAAAGGATGGATAAAACAACATAAAAAATTGAGTACTTTTTTAGGATTGGTGTTATTATTCTTTATAGCTTTTAGTGGAACATTAGCTTTTTATAATTTGACTAAACCTAAAGAAGTTAATTTGCCTAGTGTAGTAGGTTTGACTAGTGAAGAGGCTCAAAAACAAATTGAAGAGGCAAAATTGAAATATGAAGTTGATAAGGAAGAGTATAATAAAGATGTTGAAGAAGGACATATAATAAGTCAAGATCCTGCATATTCTGAAAAATATCATTCTGTAAGACAGGGAAGTACTGTAAAAGTTGTTATAAGTAAAGGAACAGAAAAAGCTATAGTTCCAAAAGTTACAGGTATGTCTCAAGATGATGCAATTAAAGCCTTGGAAGATGCTAATTTGAAGGCGGAAGTTGTTAGTGAAACTAGTAAGAAAGTTCAAGAGGGTTATGTTATAAGTCAAGAAGTTGATGAAAGTACAGAAGTGGCAGCAGGTGATACTATAAAAATTCATGTAAGTAGTGGTACAGGAATAAAGCAAATTACTGTAATTGGTGTAGTTGGTCAAGATATGGAAAATGCTAAAAAAACTTTAGAAGATTTAGGTCTTAAGGTAAATGTAACTTACGTTTCTAGTACAACGGATAATGGAAAAGTATCAAAACAAAGTATTGAAGATGGTAAAGTTGTTGATGAAGGAACTACAATAACTTTGACAGTGAATAAAGTAGCAGAAAATAAAACTGTTACAGTTAATATCGATGTAAAAGCTATAACAGGAGGCTATGTTGAAAAATCAGAAAAAACTGAAAATACAACTGGAAATACAACTGAAAATAAACAAAACAATACAACGACATCTAGTGAAACAAAAAGTAAAACTGTTAATATTAAAGTAAATGGTGAGACAAGAACAAACGTAGATAAAAATGATTCTAAATGTACAGTTACATTAAATGGAAAAGAAGGTCAATCTGAGACTGTTACTGTAACTATTACTGAACCAAATTCTACAAGTCCTATATATAGTTCTAGTCAGCCAGCAACATTTGGAACAACAAGTACATTGACTTTTACAAAATAAGAAAGTAGAAATGTAATAGAAGGAATGGAATTATCCATTCCTTTCTGCTAAAATATGCATTTTATTTTAACAGGTTTATAGGTATCCTTTAATTAAAAACCTAAATATATGATATGAGGAATAAAATCAAAAAATGCAGGGAGTAATAATAGAAATAGGTTCTAATTTGTACAAAGCAATAAACAGAGAAAATGGGAAAATTTATGAATTAATACCAAGGGGAAAACTAAAAAAGGAAGAGATAACTCCAGTAGTAGGTGATATGGTAGAATTTAATAATCAAGGGAGTATAGAAAGTGTTTTGCCAAGAAAAGTGTATATAAAAAGACCTAAATTAGCAAATATAACACAAATGATATTAGTAGTATCAAGCAAAGATCCCAAACCTGATTTATTACTATTGGATAAGCAAATAGCCTTTGCAGAATTCTTAAATGTTAAAGTTGTAATAGTATTAAATAAGATTGATTTAGATAAAAAACAACAGATGCAAAAAATTAAAGAAATATATGAGAATATAGGATATAAAGTAATAGAAACACAAGCAAAAGAAAAGTTTGGAATTGATGAATTATGTTATGTAATAAGTAATAATATAAATGCTTTTTCTGGAAATTCTGGTGTGGGAAAATCAACTTTAATAAATGGGATATTTCAAAAAGAGTTGACTAAAGAAGGAGAAATAAGTCAAAAAAATAAAAGAGGTAAAAATACAACTACAACAATAAAACTATATGAAATAGAAAAAAATACATATATAGCAGATACTCCAGGTTTTGCAACTTTTGAAATTTCTGAGATAGAGTCAAAAGATTTGGAAAAATATTTTATAGAATTTAGACCTTTTATTAAGGATTGTGAATTTATAGGGTGTACACACATAAAAGAAGAAAATTGTGGAATAAAACAAGCTGTAAAAGAGGGAAAAATATCATTAGATAGATATGAACGTTTTTGTAAAATTTATGAACAGCTTAAGGAAGGAGAAAAAAGAAAATGGTAGAAGTATCAACATCAATATTGTCTATGCAAAATTCCAAAGAAGCGGAGACTTTTTTAGCATTGGAGAAGGCTAAAACGGATTATTTCCATATAGATGTTATGGATGGAAAATTTGTTGAAAAAGACACATATAACAAAATGTTAAGTTATGCAGAATATATAAAAAGAATATCAAATTTGCCTTTAGATGTTCATTTAATGGTAAATAATGTAGAACATGCAATTAATGATTTTGAAGTTGTTGAACCTAATATAATAACTTTTCATTATGAGGCTTGTAATAATAAAGAAGAAATTATGAAATATATTAATAAGATAAAAGAAATTCATTCTAAAGTTGGTATTAGTGTTAAACCTGATACTCCAATAGAAAAAGTATATGAGTTTTTGCCTTATATACATGTTTGCCTTGTTATGACAGTTGAGCCTGGAAAAGGCGGACAAACAATGCTTTCAGAAATGGTGCAAAAAGTTCAAAAATTAAAACAATATATAGATGAAAATAATTTAGAGGTTGATATTGAAGTAGATGGTGGGATAAATTTAAGAACTATGGAAAGTGTAAAATCCGCTGGAGCTAATATTTTGGTTTCAGGGTCTGCTATTTTGATGGCAAGAGATTATGGTGAAATTATTAAAGATTTGAAATCTTAAAATTATGTAAATTTACAAAATTGTAAATATGTGTTATAATTATGTTGTAATAGTTAGTTTTATTATATTTTTGGCTGTAGCCAAAGGAGGTTAATTATGAGTGTAAAGCTTTCTGAAAGAACAAAAAGAATGCGAAAAAATTTTATGAAAGAACGGAGGGAAGGAAAAACCATTGCACAAATTGCAAAAGAGTATGAAATGAATGTTAGTACAGTATATTCTAGTCTGCAGATTATTGCAGATGAAAATAATGTTTCAAGAGAATCATTATTAGAAAAAATGTCAGGTCCTCATTCTTGGACAGATGATAGAAAGAAAAGAAAAAAATTAGAGGAAGTGGATGTAAAGCTACTGTCTGAAAATTTTGAAGCAATTGTAGAAAATATTGATATAATTGTTCAGAACATAGATAATGAAATGTTAAAATTACAGGAGGAATGTTAATGAGTGACACAGCTACAATGTATCGGAACATTGATGTGAAGACTATAAATATCAAAATAAAATATGGAGCTACAATGGAAGAATTGCTGGAATATTTTAATTGCTCAGAAGAACAGTTTGAGGGATATGTAAAAAGAAACTTTGGTGAAAAGGGAAAGAGAGACATTTATGCTAATTTAGAAAAAAATAAAAAGAAAAGAGAGAAGAAAAAGAAAGGTCTACGTGCTGGTGTAAATAATGCAAAGCAGCAGATTCTAATTCCTAAAAAGGTTTTGTTTGATGATCAAGTAAAAAGAAAAACTTTGACTGATTTGTTGGAAGAAGATAAGGTAATTGATTTGCCAATTGTAGAACAAGACAGAAAAATGCCAGAAAATCTAACAAAAAGAAACGAAGAAAAAATTTTTACTGCAGAACAGCAGGTTCTCCAAAAAGAAAATTTAATAAAAGAAGAAAGCAATATTGAGAATATGAAAAAGTTATTGGAGTTACAAGAAATAGAAAGAAATTTAGTAGATAAAATCTGCGAAGGAGAAAAGGAATTAGTTTCAATTAGAGCTCAGAAAAGGGATATCAAAGCTCGGCTGAATGATGAAAAGCAGTATATGCTTGAACTGAAAAAAATTATAGCAGAACATCAGTCTAATATAGATGGGATAATGAAAGAAATTTCAGAGATTTTGGAAAAACATGATCAGTTAAAAGCAGAGATTGATTCAAATTCAGAAGAACTGGAAAGAGTTAGAATGGACATAGATAAACTTAAAAAGGTTGATATTCTTTTTTATAAAAATGGACTTTTTGAACTTGAAAATTTTAAGTATGAGGATATTCCGGAGATGCAATTGGATCAAAACATTTTTAATTCGTTATGTGAAGACGAGACAGCAGAAGAATTGTCAATAAAAGTAATTAAGCAAATTGTTAGATTGGAGCAGATTTTGCAATGGTTTTCTGCCAATCAATTAAATTATGAAATCACTTTTGAGGTAGAACAAATGCAGAAAGTGTTTGAAAAAATTCATAAAAATTAAATTATTAAAAAGCTAATTGTACAAAATGAAACAAAATAATTAACCAAGCGCTCTTGTATATTTTACAAGAGCGTGATTTAGATGTGAAAAAATGTATTTTAAATAGCAAAAATTATGTTGACTTTGATAATGGCGTTTGGTATAATAGTTATTGTAAATGTAAATTATGTTATCCAATGTGCAAATGTAAGTTGGATAGAGAATTCCTAAATAGGAGGAGCTTATGATTAAATTTAAAATTAAGTTAAAAAATTGGTACTTTCATGGAGGAGCAGATAAAGTAGCAGCTTTTTTATTAGGTGTTGCTTTAGGAAAAAGAAGCTCTTTAATTGCAATTATTGCTATTACAACTTTGATTCCTTATTATTATAAAGGATATAAAATTTCAAAGTTACTTGATAGATAATGTAAGTACTAAAAAAGCAAAGAGTAGTATGAATTTATTTATACTGTTCTTTGCTTTTTTGATACGAATGGAATATAATAGGCACAATCCGAGTTAGGAGATAAATTGGTCATAGCAACAATATGGTAAGAACATTTACCATCTCTTTGATAAATGCAATTGGCAGAACAATTAATATTTGTCAAAAAATCACTTCCTAATTTAAAATATACAAATATTATGTGTAAAATATTAAGTTTTATGCATAAAATAAATTAATGAGCACATAGAAAAAAGTTGAAGTTTAAATTTAGTTCAACTTTTTTCTAAAAATAGTATTATTTGTTTTTTTGATTTTTATGCCAATAATTAAGAATGTTTGGTTTTGTTATAAGATTTGCAATAATTTTTTATTGTACATGATTCACATTTAGGCTTTCTGGCAATACAAGTATTTCTTCCGTGCCAAACAAATAAGTGATTAACAGAACCAAGATAATCTTTTGGTAATAATTTTAATAAATCTTTTTCTATTTTTTCAGGGTCTTTTTCTTTAGAAAGTCCAGTTAGATTTGAAATTCTTTTTGCATGTGTGTCAACAGCAATTCCATTAGCAATTCCATAAACTTCTAATAGAATAACATTAGCAGATTTTCTGCCAACTCCAGCAAGAGTAAGTAAATCATTCATGTTATTAGGTACAATTCTATTGTATTTGTCTAGGATTTGTTGGGCACAAAGTTTTATGTTTTTTGCTTTGTTTTTATAAAACCCACAGGGATGAATAATTTTTTCTAGTTTTTTTATATCTATATTTGCATAATCTTCGATTGTTTTGCATTGCTTAAATAATTCAGGAGTTGTTTTATTTACTCTTTCGTCTGTACATTGTGCTGATAGCATAACTGCAACAACCATTTCAAATGGTGTGGTAAAATCTAGGCTACATGTTGCATCAGGATATGTTTGGCGTAAAATATCAATAATTTTTTTTGCATTTTGTTTTGTCATAAAAATTTCATTCCTTTCTCGTTTGGCAAAAATATGTATATATCAATAAATTGAAAATATTATTGTATTTGATATTTTTTAGCATGTTTATTTTTTTATTTTCTTTGATTGATGTGTGTTCTATAAAAATAGTATAATATTTTTTTATAATAGTCAATAGTTTTACATAAATAGGAACAAATAATAAAATTGGGAATAAAATATAATAAAAAAGATTTGCTACAGTATGATTGAATATCATTTTGATAAGTATAAATAATTATTATTTGTGAAGGGAGGAATAGCATGTTTTGTTTATTAAAAAAGACTATTGGTGTGTGTCTGGTTGGAATAGGATTAGGAATTTTACTAGTGTTATTGCTTCCAATAACGGGGTGGTTATTTATAATAGGAGTAGCATTGGCATGTATAGGCATTATGTGGTTAGCGTGTTAGATAGATAGGAGGGGTACATATGACTATTGTAGTTAAAAAAGTTCCAAAATTCTTAAGGGGATTTGTGAAGTTTATTTTTAAAATTAAAGATTAAATGAACAAATCCAAAATAAATATAGTAAAATACAGAGTGTTACAGAAAAAATAAGAGAATAGCAAGATGCATTGTTGTTTTCTTATTTTTTAGTTTGTTATATAAAATCTAAGTGTATTATAAAAGATTAAAACAAAGAAAAGACTTTTTTAAAAGTATAAAGTATTAAAAGAAATAGTATATTTTAGGAAAATTTTACTAAAAAAGTCATAATTAATTATTGAACTTAAATAAAAATATATGCTTAAAAATACCAATCAAAATAGATATAAAACCAAAAAAGAGCTTCTAAGCTCTTTTTACTTTACCGTTTTTTAAACATTTAGCACATACATGAATTCTTTTAACTTCACCATTTATTTCAGCTTTTACAGTTCTTAGATTTGGTTTCCATGTACGTGGGCTTCTTTTACTGATATGTGAACGTGTAATACTTAATTTATTTCCATTACTTTGTGTTTTATCACAAATTGCGCATTTTGCCATGTCTAGCACCTCCTAATCAAAAAATAAATTGACTGTAATCAAGTTTAACACAAAAAATAAAAAAAAACAAGTATTTTTTCAAAAATATTCAAAAATTCCTTGCAAAAAATCAATTTTATGATATAATGTATGCACTATGTGATGAATGTAAAAGCATTATTAAAAAGTGAAAGGATGAATAAAATGAATTGTAAAGTTGAAAAAACAAAAAACGCAAATGAAGTAAAATTAGAATTAACAGTAGAAGCCAATAGATTTGACGAGGCAATGAAAAAAGTATATTTTAAAACTGCAAAATATTTTAATATTCCAGGATTCAGAAAAGGAAAAGCACCTATGAATATAGTGGAAAAATATTATGGAAAAGAAATATTTTATGAAGATACATTTAATGAATTAGTACCAGAAGTATTAGAAGATGCTTTAAAAGAAAATAAAATTGAAGCTGTAAGCAGACCAGATATAGATGTAAAACAAATAGGAAAAGGACAAGACTTAATATTTACAGCAGTATTCCAAACAAAACCAGAAGCAGAATTAGGAAAATATAAAGGTATAGAAATCAAAAAGATTGAGTATACTGTAAAAGATAAAGATGTAAATCATGAATTAGAGCATATGCAAGAACATAATTCAAGATTAATTTCAATTGAAGATAGACCAGTAGAAAAAGGAGATATAGCAACAATTGATTTTGAAGGATTTGTAGATGGAGTAGCTTTTGAAGGTGGAAAAGCAGAAAATTATGATTTAGAAATAGGAAGTAATTCATTTATACCAGGTTTTGAAGATCAAGTAATAGGAACAAAAATTGATGAAGAGAAAGATATCAATGTGAAATTCCCAGAAGAATATTTTTCAAAAGAATTAGCGGGAAAAGATGCAACATTTAAAGTAAAAGTACATGCAATTAAGAAAAAAGAGTTACCAAAATTAGATGATGAATTTGCAAAAGAAGCAAGTGAATTTGATACATTAAAAGAATTAAAAGCAAGTATTAAAGAAAGATTAGAAAAAGAAAATGAAGAAAAACAAAAATATGAAACAGAAGAAGCTGTTGTAAAAGCTGTAACAGAAAATATTAAAGTGGAAGTTCCATCTGGTATGATTGAAACAGAAGTAGAAAATATGATTAAAGATATAGAAACACGTTTATCATATCAAGGAATAAAATTTGATCAATATCTTCAAATGTTAGGAAAAACAATGGAAGAAATGAAAAAAGAATATGAACCTCAAGCAGAAGAAGCAGTAAAAACAAGATTAATGTTAGAAGCAGTAATAAAAGCAGAAAAAATCGAGGCAAATATCGAAGAAATAGATGAAAAAATTAAAGAAATGGCAAAAAATTACGGAAAAGAAAATGACGAAGCATTTTTACAAAATGAAAATGTAAGAAATTATATTGAAGAAGGAATTAAATCAGAAAAAGCTGTAGATTTCTTAGTTAAAAATGCAAAAATGAAATAGGATAAAGAAAAAGGAGGTGCAATATTTAAGATTTATAGTTTTTTTATGACTATAAATTTAATATAGCACCTTTTATATTATGAAGAAAGGGAGAAAAAATATGTTAGAGAAAAATAGTTTAGTACCTTATGTTGTAGAACAAACAAGTAAAGGAGAAAGATCATATGATATTTTCTCAAGATTATTAAAAGATAGAATAATATTTTTAGGAGAAGATGTAAATCCAACAACATCAAGTTTAGTAATAGCACAATTGCTATTTTTGGAATCAGAAGATCCAGATAAAGATATAAACTTATATATTAATTCACCAGGTGGATCAATTACAGATGGTATGGGAATTATAGATACAATGAATTATATAAAATGTCCTGTATCAACAATATGTATAGGTATGGCAGCAAGTATGGGAGCAGCATTATTATGTGCAGGAGAAAAAGGAAAAAGATTTGCTACACCAAATGCAGAAATATTAATACATCAACCATTAATTGGTGGTGGTGGATTATCTGGCCAAGCAACAGAAATTAAAATTCATGCAGATCATTTAGTAAAAACAAGAGAAAAATTAAATAAATTTTTAAGTGATAGAACAGGTCAACCAATTGATGTAATCGAAAGAGATACAGAAAGAGATCATTATATGACAGCTGAAGAGGCTTTAAAATATGGCTTAATAGATGGTATTATGGATCATCGAGCATAAATAAAATTAAGTCAAATTTAATATAGTTAAATTTGATAATATATTATTCAAGGAGAATTATGTGTAATGGGAAAAAATGATACACCAAGAAATTTAAGATGCTCATTTTGTGGCAAAACACAAGAAAATGTTAAAAAATTAGTTGCAGGTCCAGGAGTATATATATGTAATGAATGTGTTGATTTATGCACAAGTATTATAGAAGCAGAGGGGCTTAATGAAGAAGAATTAGGTTATACTCTAGCGGAAGAAATACCAAGTCCTAAGGAAATAAAAAAAACATTGGATGATTATGTAATAGGACAAGAAGAGGCAAAAAGAACATTATCAGTAGCTGTGTATAATCATTATAAAAGAATTATACATGAGGAAGAGACGGATAAAAAAGATGATGATGTGGAAATTCAAAAAAGTAATATATTATTATTAGGACCTACAGGATGTGGAAAAACATTGCTAGCACGTACATTGGCAAAAATTTTAAATGTACCATTTGCAATAGCAGATGCAACTACATTGACAGAAGCAGGATATGTGGGAGAAGATGTAGAAAATATTTTGCTTAAATTGATACAAGCAGCAGATGGAGATGTACAAAGAGCAGAAAAAGGAATTGTGTATATTGATGAAATAGATAAAATAACAAGAAAATCAGAGAATCCATCAATAACAAGAGATGTTAGTGGAGAGGGTGTGCAACAAGCTTTGTTAAAAATAGTTGAAGGAACAATAGCTTCAGTACCACCACAAGGAGGAAGAAAACATCCTAATCAAGAACTTATACAGATAAATACGGAAAATATATTATTTATATGTGGAGGAGCTTTTGAAGGGTTAGAAAATATAATAAAAGACAGAACAGGTGAAAAATCAATAGGATTTGGAACAAAAATAGAAAGCAAAAAAGAAATTCAAAAAGATGAAGTATTTAAAGAATTATTACCACAAGATTTACTAAAATTTGGATTAATACCAGAGTTTATAGGAAGATTACCAATAATAGCAACACTTGAAGAATTGGATAGAGAGGCATTAATAAAAATAGCAACAGAACCAAAAAATGCGTTAGTGAAACAATATAAAAAGTTACTAGAGTTAGATGGTGTTGAATTAGAGTTTACAAGAGAAGCATTAGAAGCAATTGTAGATAAAGCTATAGAAAGAAAAACTGGAGCAAGAGGTTTGCGTTCTATAATAGAGGAAATAATGAGAGATATTATGTATGATATACCATCAAATCCAAAGATAGAAAAATGCACAATAACAAAAGAGACAGTAACAGATAAAAAAGGCCCAGAATTAACAATGAATGAAAATAAAGAATCAGAAAACATAAAGATAAAAAGAGAAAGAGAATATCCAAAAAATACAAAAGTAAGAGCATAGAATAAAAGCTGTTTTTTTGGGGGATGAAATGGAGAAACGGTATAGTGGTTTATAAGAAGCAATTAAATGATATGCAAAAGTTGGTATTATATTTTGTTATATATTCATTTTTGGGATGGATTTTAGAAACAATATTTGCGTTATTTGTATTAGGAAAATTTGTAAAAAGAGGATTTTTATATGGACCTGTATGTCCAATATATGGATTTGGTGCAGTATTAATCATATTGACATTAAAAAAATTTAAAGGTAAAAAAACAAAAGAATTTTTTATAAGTATGATTGTATTTTCAGTATTTGAATATGTTGTATCATGGTTATTTGAGATGATATTTCACTTAAGATGGTGGGATTATTCAAATGACATAGGAAATATAAATGGAAGAATAAGTATAGCATATTCAGTGGCTTGGGGAGTTATTGGCTTAGTATTTAATGAAAAAATACATCCGTTTATAGAATCTAAGTTAGATAAAGCTAAAAATAAAATGAGCTATGAAGTTCAAAAAATAATAGTTCTAATATTACCTATAGCAATATTGACAGATTTCATATTGTCAAGTGTAAAATATTTAACTAGGTTGTAAAATATTTAGGTATAAAGTCCGAAGTTAAAAAATAATAAGCATAGGATTTTTATGATAAATTTTATATAAAAAATTAAAAATCAAAAGAAAGAGGGAGTAAATATGAATGAAAAAATGTATGAAATTATAAAAAATAAGGAAGGGTTTATAGCAGCTTTAGATCAAAGTGGAGGAAGTAGTAGTAAAACTTTAAAAGCTTATGGTATTCCAGAATCAGCATATAGTACTGAAGAAGAAATGTTTGATTTAATTCATGAAATGAGAAAAAGAGTTTTTACAAGTAAGTCTTTTACAAATGAACATATAATAGGAGCAATATTGTTTGAAAAAACGATGCTTTCAAAGGTAAATGGTGAATATACAGCAGACTATTTATGGAATGAAAAGAATATAGTATCATTTTTAAAAGTAGATAAAGGTTTGGCAGAGCAAAAAGATGGAGTTAAATTGATGAAAGAAATACCAGAGCTAGTTACAGAATTAGAAGAAGCAAGAGAAAAAAATGTTTTTGGTACAAAAATGAGATCAGTAATATATGAACCAAATGTGGATGGAATAAAGGCAATAGTGAATCAACAATTTGATTTTGCTAAAATAATTTGTGATGCTGGTTTAGTTCCTATCATTGAACCAGAAGTTGATATAAATGCACCAGAAAAGGAAAAATGTGAAGAGATTTTAAAAGAAGAAATTAAGAAAAGATTGGATACATGGAATAGTGCAGATAAAATAATGTTTAAATTTACAATTCCAACAGTTGCAAATCATTATTTGGATTTGTATGATTATGATTGTGTTGTTAGAATTGTGGCTTTATCTGGTGGATATGATATAGATACAGCAGTAGAATTACTTTCTAAAAATAATAGAATGATAGCAAGTTTTTCAAGAGCATTATTACAAGATTTGAATGCAAATCAATCACAAGAAGAATTTGATCAAAAATTAAATGATGTTATTGTAAAAATTTATAATGCTTCTGTAAAATAAGTTAAAAATGTTGTAATAAAAAGACATAGTGTGATTTTAAATTATACTATGCCTTTTACTTTGTTGTGTGTTTTTATGCTAGGATAGCACCTAAAATTAAAATTCCTAAAATGTCATTGTAAATTTGATTAAATTGAGAGATTGGAAGAGGATTAGAACCAAGTCCAACTTCAATTGTATAGCCAGGTTTATTATAAGTATCAATAAACCAATCTTTAAAACCTGCAAAACTAGAATTGAAAGGTACATCTGTTAGTAAATAGTTACTTATTTCAGAAAATTTTTTACCAATTTCGTATCCTTTAGGTGGGTTAATATTTTGATAATTCCAGTATATTTCTTTGCCTTGAGAGTGTAAAGCAATAACTAATTTAAAATTATTTTTTGATGTAAAGTTGTAAATGGCTAAACTTTCTGGTTCTGAAAGAGGTTTAGGACCTACAAAATTACAAGGAGCAGGACCGAGTGTACCCTTGCTCATATTTTATTTTTTTAGCGTTTTTCCAACCGGTAGGAAATTGTAAATTTAAGTCCGTACCGAACTATATTTGATTTCCAACCGATTTGGAAATGGTATGTTATTAAATTTTCTTGATATTTTTAATACGTTTTTATAGAAAACAGTATTTTTGTTTAAATTACCATTTATTAAATCAATTCCATCAGGATTAACCATTGGAACAATATAGATTGAAGTAGAGTTAAATAATTTGGAGATAGAATACCCTAAAATAGAAGAATTAGAAGCGTAAGCGTTACAGTATTCTTCAACAAAATGCATTAATAAAACAGATGTGATCCATTCGTTAGCATGAAAACTACCAGAATAAAAAATGTTATTTGGACCATTTCCTAATCTTATTGCATAAATCTCGTTATTTAAGACACTTTTACCTATTGTATCAATTGATAAAAATTTATAAGAATTTTGTAATGAGGTAATGTTTTTCTTTAGTATAAGTGAGTTGTATGGTGTGTTGGTAGGGACAATATTCATAATATCACAAACCTTTCAAAATAATTAATATAGTATATGTTGTATGGTTAAATAGTTTTACAATATTAAATAAAAGTATTGACATAACATATTTTTTTTGATAAAACACAATTGTATAATTCATAGAATAGGATGAGATAAAAAATGAACAATAGAAAAAGAAATAGAGAAAAAAATATATATAAATATTTAATAACATTAGTAATAACAATAGTTATAGGAATTGTTGGATATTATTGTCCAGAGTTAATTAATACACAAAAAACAAATGAAATAGTAAATAATGATGTGAAAAATGTTAACACGAGCGAACTGAAAGATATACCTCAATATACTGATTTTCCTTATGTGTATATAAATAATAATGTTCCAAATTTTTTGGAATCAGAATATATAACAAAACCATTTGAAAAATATTCAGAACTAGATAGTCTGGGAAGATGTGGAGTTGTTTATGTAAATATTTGTAAGGAAATAATGCCAGCTGAAGGAGAAAAAAGAGGAGATATAAGCTCAATAAAACCAAGTGGTTGGAGACAGAAAAAATATAATGGTGAATTTTTATATAATAGATGTCATTTAATTGGTTATCAGTTATCTGCTGAAAATGCGAATGAAAAAAATTTAATTACAGGTACAAGGTATTTTAATGTAACGGGAATGTTAGATTTTGAAAATAAAGTTGCAGACTATATAAAAAATCAGGCAGAAGATGAAGATAGACATGTATTGTATAGGGTGACTCCATATTTTGAAGGTAATAACTTAGTGGCTACTGGTGTGGAGATGGAAGCATATTCTGTTGAAGATAATGGAAAAGGAGTTTCATTTAATGTTTTTGTGTATAATGTGCAACCAGGTATAACAATAAATTATAAAACAGGGGATAGTTCAAGAAATTAAAAAAATAGTTTTTATTGGATGTTATTAAGTATGAAGAGAAAGGAGAGCTACTTATTGAGATTAGAGATATTTAATAATATAGCAGAAAACATAAAAAATAGTGGAATAGTAGAAAAATTTATAAAAGAGTTAAGTGCTACTTTAGAAAGGAATAGTAATAAATATATAATGAATAGTGAAAAAATGACGACTGAATATAGAGATAAAATGTTATTAGAAAGAAATGAAATATTACAAAAATATGCCGAAAATACTTTAGATAAAGGTTATATGTATTATATCTATGATAAAAAAGATTCGTATCTTGCTACTTTATGCAAAGGTGAAAATAGCCATGAGGTCATAAAGATTAGCAAAGAGGAATTGCCAGAAAATGCTACAATAGGCAGTGTTTTACGTTTGAAAAATCAAAATTATGTGCTTGATAGGGAAACAACAGATTTTGTAAAAGACGAATTGGAAAATTGTATTAATACATTGTTAGAAGAGCAGAAAAGAAAAATGGAAGAAAATAGAATAGAAGGTCATTTATATGAGTTTGTTGAAAATGATAGAGATATAGTTTCTTTAATAGATGTGACAAAAGATGATGGAGAGGTTTTTGAGGAATTTGATTTTCCACTAGAATTTTTAAATGGTATTAATGAAGGTGATACTTTTGAGTTTAGAGATGGTAGATACCAAAGAGATTAAATATAGATTATTTACATATTGCTTTTTTCTTGGGTTGACCTAAATGGAATAAAATGTTATAATAGTTATGTAACCTAAATAGGCAAATATTAGAAAGAAAGAGGTATTATGATATGGCATTAGAAAAATTTAATAAAGTAGGAATGCGGGATAAGAAAACCAAAAAGGTTGTAATTTTTCCTAAATATTCTGAAATTGGTGATTTCTGTAATGGATTTGCAATTGTAACAGTAGAAAAATACAGAAATGGAATAAAAAAAACTTTATATGGATACTTAACAGAAGATGGAAAGGAAATTCCTGCTATTTACACTAAGGCATCTGAATTTTATGAAAATGGCTTTGCTGCTGTTGAAAGAGATGGAGCTATTGGTATTCTTCTAAAAGATGGTACAGAACATCTTTTCAAAGGTGCAACTACTATCTGGCCGTGCTCAGGTGTAGATGGTATTTATAAAATGCTTACCCGGGAAGGCTGGGGATATATAAAAATAAGAAATGGAGAATATACAAAACTGACAGAGGCAAAGTATTCTGAAGCAGATGATTTTAAATTTGGTATGGCACATGTTTCAAAGGACGTCTATTCAGGTATTATAGATGAGAATGGTAAAGAGGTTTTACCACTTAAATATGGAAGTGCTGAGCAATTATCTGAAAATTTATTTCATGTGACTTTTGACGGTAAATCTGTTATAATAGACAGAAATGAAGATGTTTTACTTGAGGAAGTGGAGTATGTAGAAATAAGAAAATATACCAAGAAGGCGTATGCATTGGTACATTTTAAGGATGGAACATCGCAGTTTATGTCAGATAATGGAAAATTATCAGGTGAAAGAAAATATAATGAGATGGAGAGATTCATTTCAGGGATGATGAAAGTAGTGAATTTCACTGAATGTGGAATGGCTGTAGGGGTTGTAAATGAGGAGTTTAAAGAATTAGTGGCTCCATTTGTCCCTAATGAGAATGAATCATTAAAAATTGATGAAAAATTGGGAGTTATTGTGCTTCAAAAGGATAATGAGAAATTTATTATAAATAAGAAAGGAGAAACTATTAAAATATCATAATATACAAGAAAAAGAGTGAAGATTTTCACTCTTTTTCTTGACTTGGTGTACAATGAAAATAACAAGACATTCCACTATGTCAATATTGCGAATGTGTTGTTATACTTTTATGTAGTGGTAACCGCATTCATTGTGGTTATTCATTTACTAATTGGTGGAGATGAGGAGAGTCGAACTCCTGTCCATAAAACCTTCCATATAAAATTCTACAAGTTTAGTTTGTTATTTATATTCAATTTTATTTCTCTAACAAACAAGATAAATAAAATTATAGCTCTTTAGAATACCTACTACTTTAGGAGCAAAAGTAGTTTTGTTTCCTACAAGAATGACACTTTATCCAATAGTGTAGGTCTAAAGGTAAAGCGTAGCTGAACTAAGCAGCTAAAGCAAATTCTCTATTATTATCTGCATTTATATTTAATTTCTCGTTTTTTAAGTGGCCAACGAGAATCCACTACTTGCTATTTATATTTCTAGTAGTATGTCGAAACCATTACATCCCCGTGTAAAATTATTATACAATGGTGAAAAATAAAAGTCAAGATGTTTTCATAAAAGCTATTGACACTAGTATAGTTTAATGATATATTGAGTACTATAAAAATTTTACTAAGGAGGATTACTGGATGAAAGAAATTGTTGGATATATGTTTGATGCAATGGAGTTTCCAACTGTAGAGTTTTTAAACAAGCTGGAAGAGTTACGGTCCAAATACATTTCATTTGGAATAGGAGTATATACTGATGAAATGTTTGAAAAATTATATGGACGTAAACCATTAAAGCCTTATGCTGAAAGAGAGCAGATGGCAAAGGCATTCAAAGGTGTTGATTTTACATTTAAGGTAAAATCAATTAATTGTGAAAATGAAAATGGAAATAACAGCAATGAGAAAAATCAAAGCAAAAAAAAATATCATGTAGGATATGCACCAGGAACTTACGATCTTCTTCATGAAGGACATATGGAACATCTTGGAATTTGCAGAGACCTTTGTGATATACTTGTGGTAGGTGTAAAAACAGATAAAAATGTAAAGGAAACAAAAGGAAAAGAAACTTATCAAAATCAAAATGTGAGGAAAAGAGTAATTGAAAATTTATCTTTAGTTGATTATGTGATTTTAGTGGATACTAGAAATAAAATAGTTGCAAACAAAAAGGTAAAAGAACTTACAGGAGAACAGATTGATGTAGTTTTTTTAGGATCTGATTGTAGAGGACAAGAGAATGATCAAAATCCTGAGGGATTAAAATTTATTTTTACTGATAGGCCTGCAGAAGTAATGAAAACAAGAAGTTCATCATATTATAGAAAATTATTAACTTCAAAACAGTAATTCTTGCCAGGGAGTATTATATATTCCCTGGCATATTTAATAAAAAATTAAAATAAAAAGAGGGTTGAGAGTATGCCAGGATATGTTATACATTTAGCTGTTGCTAAAGAATATTTAAAAAAATCAAAAAATAGAAATGAAAATGAAGAAGAGTTTATAAATGGAGTAATATTTCCAGACAGTGTTAAGGATAAAGCTATAACACATTATGGAGAAAAAAGTTCAAAGTCAAATCTATATGAGTTTTTAAAAGATAAAAATGTCAATAATAGTTTTAATAGGGGATATTTTTTACATTTACTAACAGATTACTTGTTTTATAACAAATATGTAGATAGAATGACAAAAGATATGTATAATGATTATGATATTACAAATAAGAAATTGATTGATAAATATAATGTAGAGTTGCCAAATGAAATAAAAGGTTCAGTGTTCTTTAAGGAAGGAGATTTGCAAATATTATCATATGACTTACTTTATAAAATGATTGATGAAATATCAAATATGGATATAGATAAAATAGCTAAGGATGTAATTAAAAATCCAGAAAAATGGACTAAATTTAGAGAGCTAAAACGTATATAAAAAATTGATAAATACTTGTAAAAAAAGAGTATATGGTGTAAAATACAAATATATTGGAAATAATAAAAAAGCCAAGAAAAAATATAAATAATGTTTTTTGTGTGAGGAAGGAATGAAATAAAAAAATGAGATTTGTAACAGACGATGAATCGAAAAAGCAATATAAAAAATTTTTAGAAAAAAGTGAAAAATGTAATTTTCAACAATCATTAGAATGGGCAGAAGTAAAAAAGCCAAATTGGATACCAGAAGTAATATTGGCAGAAGATGAAGAAAAAAATATAATAGGTTCTTTATGTGTATGGATAAGAAAAATACCGATTTTTGGTAATATAATGTATGCTCCAAGAGGGCCTGTATGTGATGTACATGATTTATCTATATTAAAGCAGTTAACAGATGGTGCAAAAGAGTTGGCTAAAAAATATAATGCAATAGTACTAAGAATAGAACCAGATGTAGAAAGTGATGATCAAGTTTTTAGAGATATAGTGACAAATTTAGGGTATCATATAAAAGATGATGCAAAAGATTTTATGGACGAAATTCAACCAAGATATGTTTTTAGATTAGATATAAAAGGAAAAACAGAAGAAGAGGTAATGGCTGGATTTCATCAAAAATGGAGGTATAATATACGTTTAGCAGGAAGAAAAGGAGTAACAGTAAAAGAGGGTACAAGAGACGATTTGAAAGATTTTCATAAAATAATGATGGAAACAGGTACGAGAGATGGTTTTATAATAAGACCATTAGAATATTTTGAAAAAATGTATGATAATTTAGCACCAAACCATATGAAATTGTTAATGGCTTATTATGAAGGAAAACCAATATCAGGAGTAATACCTATTTTTTATGGAAATAAAACATGGTATCTATATGGAGCAAGTAGTAATGAACATAGAAATTTAATGCCAAACTATTTATTGCAATGGGAAATGATAAAAATGGCAATAGCAAGACATGATGATATATATGATTTTAGAGGAGTATCTGGAGTAGTAGATGAAACGCATCCACAATATGGACTATATAGATTTAAAAAAGGATTTGGAGGAAAATTCACAGAATTTTTAGGAGAAATTTACATTCCATACAAACCATTGACATATAAATTATATAAATTTTCAGAAAAGCTATTTAGAAATTTAAGACAAATAAAAATGAATTTAAAAAATGGTAAAAAGGAAAATAAAAATAGTAAGCAGACTAAATAGATATATAAATATTATGTATGAAGATAAAAATTTAAAAATAGAATTTTAGTAAAAAACAAGAAAAGGAGTTCAGATGAACAAATTAGTTATTAATAAAGAAAATTTATTACAAAATGTACAAAAAATAAAAGAACATGCTCAAATTAATTTACCAGATGATAATGGAAATCAAGTGAAAATAATAGTTGTTGTAAAATCTAATGCTTATGGTTTAGACTTAAAGCAATATGTACAATTTATGATAAATCAAGGTTTTGACTTTTTTGCTGTTTCTACTGTTCAAGAGGCTATTGAATTTAGAAAACAAGGTTTTACACAACAATTATTAATGCTTTCATCAACAGGAATAAAAGAAGAAATAAAAAATCTAATAGAAAATGATGTTATAATAACAATTGGTTCAAAAGAAACTGTAAATAAAGTTTGTGAAATATCAAATGAAATGCCAGAAAAGAAGATAAAAGCACACGTAAAAATTGATACAGGTTTTGGAAGATATGGTTTCGTATATGAGAATAGAGGAGAAATGATAGAGGCATTAAAAAAATTACAAGACAATAAAAATATAGAAATTCAAGGAACATTTACACATTTTTCGAATGCTTATTATGATGAAAATTATACACGTTTACAGTTTAAAAGGTTTATTGATTGTATAGAAGTTTTAAAAATGAATAATATAGAAACAGGAATGTTGCATGTTTGTAATTCATCAGCATTTATAAAATTTCCAGAAATGCATTTGAATGCTGTTAGAGTTGGTTCTGCTTTTGTTGGAAAATTAGCTTTTAAAAATAATATTGGCTTAAAAAAAGTGGCAAGATTGGAATCACAAGTTACAGAAATAAAAGATGTTCCAAAAGGATTTAATATAGGTTATTCTAATGCTTATAAAACTAAGAAAAAAACTAAAGTGGCAATTATACCAGCTGGTTATATAAATGGTGTGGATGTTCAGGTAGGAAGAGATATGTTTAGAATTGTTGATAAATTTAGATATATTGTAAGAGATATAAAAGATGTATTTAAAAATCAAGGGCATAATGTTAATATAAATGGTCAAATATGTGAAATATTGGGTAGAATAGGGACATTCCATGTTACGGTTGATATTACAGGTAAAGATATAAAAGTAGGTGATAAGGCAACTTTTGAAGTGAATACAACTTTGGTTAATAGTAATGTAGAGAGAGTATATGAGTAATGTACGTTGAGTTTTAGAAAGGATTGATACAAAAATGAATCAAAATTCAGATGAAGAAAATTTAAAGAGAGTAGATTTTAAAAAAGGATTTTTTAAAAAAGTGAAATTATCTATTTTTAATGTGGAAAAATATCCTGAAATGGCAGTTGAAGGAGTACCCAGAGCTATAGCGTATTTAGCTAAATTAGTGGCAATTTTAGCTGTTATAGTGTGTGTATGTTTAGTAGTAAAAACAAACCAAGTTGTAAATCAAACTGTAGATTATATAGAGAATAATTTTCCTGATTTTTCATATCAAGATGGAGTTTTGGATGTGAAGTCTGATGATGTTTTAACTTATGAAAATGATTATTTTGGAAAAATTGTGGTTGATACGAAATCAGAGGAAAAAGAGATTGATGAAAATTTTAATGGTTTTGTTATTTTGAAGGATAAAATAATTGTGAAAAATACTGCTGTGGTTGGAACAGCAACATATAAGTATAGTGAAGTTTTAAGTCAGATTGGTTTTACAAAATTTGATAAACAGAGTTTAGTGCAGTATGCTAAAGGAACTCAAATGACTAGTTTATATATAAGTGTATTTGTTACTGTGTTTATTTATGTTTTTATTATGTATTTCTTGAATACTTTTGTGTATGTGCTTATGTGTAGTGTTTTTGGATATTTTGCAAGTTTGTTTACTAAAATTAAAATGCGCTATGCTGGAATATTTAATATGTCAGTATATGCTATAACTTTGTCAACTTTATTGAATGCAGTGTATATTGCGGTTAGATTGTTTGTTGATTTTGATATTAAGTATTTTGAAATTATGTATGTTTCTGTGGCTACTATTTATTTGTTTGCTGCGATATTTATTATAAAAGATGATTTGATTAAGAACCAGGCTGAGTTGACTAAAATTATTGAAGTTCAAAAACAGGTGAGAAAAGAATTGGATGAGAATCAGGATGATCGAGATTCAGGAAAACAGGATAAAGAAAAAAATAGTGGTGTGCCTGAAAGTTCTGATGTTAAGGATAAAGGAAAAGTAGATGGAAAAAATAATGAAAAGGATAATGGAGTGGAAGATAGGGAGGCTCCTGAGGGTACAAATGCCTAGTTGAAAAATAATTACAATTTTGGCTGTGTCAAACATCATTTAAAATTTAATCAACGTACCTTTGTACGCCTCATAAATTTTAAACTTGTTTTCCTTGCCAAAATTTAATTTTTTTCCAACTAGTAGAAATATGAAAATAATTACAATTTTTGCTGCGTTAAATAGCATTTAAAATTATAAGAAAGGATGATGAAATTTGAAGAATAATAAAGATGATAATAAAAAAGATAAAAAGATTTTAATTGGTTTAACTTCTTTACTAGTTATACTTGTTATAGCAATAGTTGCAACAACTTTTATTTTAAAAAATAATAAAGATAAAAAAGATACAGAGTTAGCTTATACAGATTTAATAAAAGAAATAAGTGAAGGTAAAATTGAAAAAGTAGAAATGACAGTTGGAAGTACATCAATTAAAGTTAAAGTAAAAGATGATGAAAAAGAAAAAAATTCAATAGTTCCAAATACAGAGGCATTTATAACTTTAGTTCAACAAAAAGTTGCAGAAGGTAATCAAATAGAATTAATACAAAAACAAAAAAATGGGTTTACACAATTTTTAACAATATTGATAAACTTTTTCCCAACATTTATTATGATTGCATTATTTGTAATGATATATAAAATGCAAGGTTTGGGCGGAGAAAAAGGAAAGGTGTATGAAGATACAGAAAGAAAAACAAAAGTAAGATTTAATGATGTTGCAGGTCTTGATGAAGAAAAGGAAGAATTAATAGAGATTGTAGATTTTTTAAAAACTCCAGAAAAGTTTACAAAAATGGGAGCTAAAATTCCTAGAGGTGTTTTATTATATGGTAAACCAGGAACAGGAAAAACTTTGATAGCAAAAGCAATAGCAGGAGAGGCAAATGTACCTTTTATATCAATGAGTGGATCAGAGTTTGTTGAAATGTTTGTAGGTTTAGGAGCTTCAAGAGTAAGAAAATTATTTGAAAAGGCTAGAAAGTTAGCACCATGTATAGTTTTTATTGATGAAATAGATGCAATAGGAGCGAGAAGAACAGGAAATAGTGGTGGAGAATCAGAAAATAATCAAACATTAAATCAACTTTTGGTAGAAATGGATGGTTTTAGTTCAGAAGAAACAATTATAGTATTAGCTGCTACAAATAGACCAGAAATGTTGGACAAAGCATTATTGAGACCAGGAAGATTTGATAGACAAATAACAATACCTGCTCCTGATATTAGAGGAAGATTGGAAATCTTAAAGATTCATGCTAAAGATAAAAAGGTTTCTGATGATGTTAATTTAGAAAGTATAGCAGAAGATACAGCAGGTTTTACAGGTGCAGAACTTGCAAATATTTTGAATGAAGCTGCAATTATAGCAACTATAAATAAACATGAAGAAATAGAAAATGATGATATAGAAGAGGCTGTCAAGAAAGTTACAGTTGGATTGGAAAAGAAAGAAAGAGTAATATCTGATAAAGATAAGAAATTAACAGCTTATCATGAAGCAGGACATGCTGTTGTAGGTAGATATTTGCCAACACAGTCTAATGTAAAAGAAGTTTCAATAATACCAAGAGGTGTTGCTGGTGGATATACAATGTATAAGAGTGATGAAGATAAATATTATATATCTAAAACAGAAATGCAAGAAAGATTGACGGCTTTGTTAGGTGGTAGAGCAGCGGAAAAATTGGTTTTAAATGATATTTCTACAGGTGCTTCAAATGATATAGAAGTTGCTACTAATATTGCTAGAGATATGGTTACAAAATATGGAATGAGTGATGTTTTAGGTCCTATTGATTTTAAAGGTAAAGAGCCTTATGAGATGCAACTTTTTGGTGAAAATATAGGTGATAAAATAGGACAAGAGGTTAAACTTCTTATCGATACAGCTTATGAGAGAGCTCAACAATTGTTGATTGAACATAGAGATAAGTTAGAAATAATTGCTCAAACTTTGTTGGAAAGAGAAAAAATTAATGAAACAGAATTTAACAAAATTTTTGAGGAAGAAAATTAAAAGAGATAGTAGTTTGGAATTAATTATTAAAAGGCTATAATTTTTATGGCTTTTTAATAATTTTTCCTATTTGTGATAAAAATATTGATTAATTCTGTGAAATAACATATAATATAAAGTAAGGAATACAATGAAAACATGGAAAGGGAGTGATTTTATGGAACTAGCAAAAGTAACGACAAAAGGACAAATAACATTGCCTATATCAATAAGGAGAGCTTTAAATATTAAGGATGGAGATAAAGTTGCTTTTATAGAGAAAGATGGTAATTTTATAGTTGTAAATCCTGTATCATTGGCAATTGACGAAGTAAGAAAGGAATTTGAGGGGGAAGCAGATAGAGTAGGATTAAAAAATGAAGAAGATGTGGCAAAGATGATAAAAGAAATCAGGAAGGAAAGGAAATAAGTGCCTATGAGAATAATGCTAGATACTAATATATTAATTTCTGTAATAATTTTTAATAGTAATAAGTTAAAAGAACTTTTAGTAAATATTTGTGATAATCATACATTAATTTTGAGTTCATATATAATAGAAGAATTAGAAGATGTTGTAAATAGAAAATTCCCTAGTAAAAAAGCAAGTTTGAGTAAATTTTATATCAATTGCCTTATGAATTAAACTATACACCATTAGATGTTATAAAAGATTCAGAAATAGAAATAAGAGATCCAAAGGACTTACCAATATTAAATTCGGCAATTGTATCTGATGTTGATATCTTTATTACAGGTGATAAAGATTTTGAAAATGTACAAATAGAAAAACCTGTAATAATGACAGCTATTGAATTTTTAGAAAAATATAATTAGCAAATAATAAAAGTTAAAGTTTATAACATTTATGTTGTTAAGATTTTAACTTTTAATTTTAGAAAAGAAGGAGAAAAAATGATAGCAGAAGTCATAATAAATAGAACAGCCAAAAAATTAAATAGAACATTTGACTATCAAATACCAAAAAAAATGGAAGAATACATATATGTTGGAACAAAAGTATTAGTACCATTTGGAAGAGCAAAAAAATTAGAAGAAGGATTTGTAGTAGGATTTAAAGAAAATACAGAATATGAAGTGAAAGAAATAGCAAAGATAGAAGAAAATTTAACTGAAAAGCAAATAGAATTAGCAAAATGGATGTCAAAGAAATATTACTGTAATGTAACTGATTGTATAAAATTAATGCAAACACCAGGAACTAGAACAAAAGAAAATAAAATAAAAGATAAGACAATAAATAGTGTATATTTAAAAAAAGAAGTAGAAGAGATAGAATACGAAATACAAAGTGGAATGATAAAATCGGAGAAACATCAAAGAGTATTGAATTTTGTGAAAAACAATGAAGGTGCCACAATACCAGAAATAGAAAGTTTTACAGATTGTTCAAGGGCAATAGTAAATACATTAATAAAAAATGGATATTTGGAAATAGTAGAACAGACAGTTAAAAGAGATCCATTGGCAAATAAGCAAATTGAACATATTGAAAAACTTATATTAAATGATGAGCAACTACAAGCATATAATAGTGTAAGACAAGCTATTAAAGAAAATAGATTTGAGGAATTTTTATTGTTTGGAGTAACAGGTTCTGGAAAAACAGAAATCTATTTGCAATTGATAGAGGATATAGTAAAAGAAAGTAAATCTGCGATAATGTTAGTGCCGGAAATTTCACTTACTCCACAAATGATAGAAAGATTTATAGCAAGATTTGGAAAAGAGCAAATAGCTGTATTACATAGCAAACTTTCGATAGGAGAAAGACATGATGAATGGGAGAGAATACGAGAAAATAAAGCTAAAATAATTATAGGTGCGAGGTCAGCAATATTTGCTCCGATACCGAATTTAGGACTAATAATAATAGATGAAGAACATGATAGTTCATATAAATCAGAGTCAAATCCTAGATATGATGCAAAAGAAGTGGCTTTGCAAATTGCACAAGATAATAAAATTCCGTTATTGTTAGGAAGTGCAACACCAGATATATCAACATATTATAATGCGACAGATGGAAACAATATAACTCTTTTAGAATTGACAAAAAGAGCAAATAATGCACAGTTACCTAAAGTAGAAATAGTAGATTTAAAGCAAGAATTGGCAACTGGAAATCGTTCAATGTTAAGTAGAGAATTGTATAAGGATATAGAAGAAAATTTGAAAAATAAACAGCAGACTATATTATTTTTAAATCGTAGAGGTTTTTCAACTTTTATAATGTGCAGGGAATGTGGGTATACTGTGAAGTGTGATAATTGTAATGTAAGTATGACATATCATGGTTATGAAAACAAATTAAAATGCCATTATTGTGGAGCAGAAAAGCCAGTGGTGACTAAATGTCCGGAATGTGGAAGTGAAAAGATAAGATATTTTGGAACAGGAACTCAAAAACTTGAACAGGAGATTATAAAACAGTTTCCCGGAAGTACTACAATAAGAATGGATGTAGATACAGTAAGTAAAAAGAATTCGCATGAACAAATTTTAAATAAATTTAAAAATGAAAATATAGATATTTTGATAGGAACACAGATGGTTGTTAAAGGACATCATTTTCCAAATGTTACATTAGTTGGAGTTATTGCTGCTGATAGTTCTTTGAATATAGATGATTATAGGGCAACAGAAAGGACATTTCAAATTTTGACTCAAGTGGCAGGTAGAGCAGGAAGAGGTGAGTTACCTGGAAAGGTTATAATACAAACATATAACCCGGAAAACTTTAGTATACAAGCTGCTCAAAAGCAAGATTATTTGGAATTCTATGAAACAGAATTAGCTTTGAGAAAACAGTTGAAATATCCGCCATTTTGCGATATAATAGTAATGAGGTTTGAAGGAAAAAATGAAAATCTGATAAAACAATTAAGTTTGGAGAGCTATAATTTTTTGTGTGCTAAGAAATTTGATTGTGTTCAAGTTTTTAGACCTGCTCCTGCTCCTATTGATAAGATTCAAAATAGATTTAGATGGAGAATTATTATGAAAGGAATTGTAGATTCTAACTTTAATGGAGTTTGCAATGATTTGTTGAGTCAGATTTATATGAGAGATGTTAAAGATGTTAGGGTTAGTTTTGATGTTAATCCTAATAATATGGTTTAGTTAGAAAATAACTAGAAGTTTGACTATGTCAAACAATCATTTTAAATTTAGAAAGGGTGAGTGAGAAAAATGGCTATAAGAACTATAAGACTTGAAGGTGATGAGATATTACATAAGAAATCAAAAGAAGTTGATAAAATAGATGAAAGAGTAGTAGAATTAGTAAATGATATGATTGAAACAATGCATAAATATAATGGTGTGGGTCTTGCTGCTGTTCAAGTAGGTGTTTTGAAAAGAATCGTTGTTATAGATTTATATGATGATAATGGACCAATTGTTTTAATAAACCCTAAAATAATTAAAACAAAGGGAGAACAAGAAGTTGAAGAAGGATGTTTGAGTTTTCCTAATAAATTTGCTAAAATTGTTAGACCTGCAGAAGTTGTTGCAGATTATACAGATTTAGATGGTAATTTGATAAGAGTTAAGGCTAAAGAACTTTTAGCTCAGGCTATTTGCCACGAACTTGACCATTTGGATGGACAACTTTTTGTTGATAAAATTATTCCAGGTACTTTGGAGTATGTGGAACCAGAGGAAAATAAATAGTAAGGTGTTTTTGCAGCTGGACTCAAAAAACACATATCATATTATATTTTATAGTAAAATATGAATATGTAAAGTAAAGAAGATTTGAAAAATGTAAAAAATGAAAGGAAATAGAATATGAAAGTTGTATTTATGGGAACACCAGATTTTGCAATGGAAAGTTTAAAAGCATTAAATGAAGAAGGATATGAGATATTAAGTGTAGTAACAAATCCAGATAGACCAAAGGGAAGAGGAATGAAATTAATAGCTTCACCTGTAAAACAATATGCAGAAGAAAATGGAATGAAAATATATCAACCACAAAAAGTGAAAGGAAATATAGAATTTATAGAAGAATTGAAAAGTCAAAATCCAGATGTTATATGTGTTGTAGCTTATGGAAAATTGTTACCTAAAGAAATTTTAGAAATACCTAAATATGGTTGTATAAATGTTCATGGATCATTATTACCAAAATATAGAGGAGCAGCACCTATACAATGGTCAGTGTTGAATGGAGATAAAACAACAGGAGTTACAACAATATATATGGATGAAGGTATGGATTCAGGTGACATGATTTTAAAGAAAGAAGTTAAAATAGGAGAATATGAGACGACAGGAGAATTGTGGGATAGATTATCAAAAGTGGGAGCACATTTATTAGTGAAAACTTTGAAGGAAATAGAGGCTGGAACTGCCAAAAGAGAAAAACAAGATGATGATTTTACAATGGCACCAATGCTAAAAAAATCAATGGCACAAATTGATTGGGAGAATCAATCAGCAGAGCAGATTAAGAATCTTATAAGAGGGTTAAATCCTATAATGGGAGCATACACTTATGTAAACAACAAAAAGCTAAAAATATGGAAAGCTGAGTTAAAGCCATATACAGAAAATGTTAAAGATTTAAAAAATGGGGATGTGGTTCTAGCAGATAGCAAGAAAGGTTTAGAGTTTAAAGCAAAAGATGGTATAATTAGAGCTATTGAAGTTCAAGGTGATAATGGGAAAAGAATGAAGGCAGAAGAATATTTAAGGGGAAATACTATAATTTGAAAGTATGATAAATTATAGAGAAACAAGAGTTTTATTAAAAATATTAGTTATAATCAAAAAGATATATTTGTGAAGACAATATATAAATAGTGGAAAAGTCTAATGGGAGATATTATAAAGTGTCTACTACTAGACTTTTTTTGTAAGTAAGTTTTATATATGAAGATAGTTAATAATAAGTTAGAAAATGTATAAAAAATAAAAGGTGCATTTTTAGTTTGTTCTATAAAATTTAATTGTATGATGAGATATTAAAACAAAGAAAATAAAAAATTTTTTTAGAGTTTTTTCTAAAAGCATAAAGTATTAAAAGAAAAAATTATGCTTTAGGAAAACTTTACTGAAAAAGTCATAATTAAGTAATAAACTTAAATAAAAATATATACTTAATTTTATAGCATATACCAACAAAAAAAGCAATATTAAGTTTAAAAAAAATGTA
>QWCY01000263.1_pt1 | contig 110165 bp, 106 predicted proteins | sample 1972631 | NCBI WGS metagenome assembly QWCY01 (sample SAMN09866696, study PRJNA288562) | Human gut metagenome isolate pre1_stool, whole genome shotgun sequencing... | isolation source: gut | host: Homo sapiens | place: USA: California
CCAAACCCACTTCTATTATATCATAGGAGGGCTTTTTACTAAAGTCTTTTATTCCACCGCTTCAAGCGGTGGTTTATTTTTGCTAAAGCTACAACAAAAGCGGAGCAGATGGAAATCTGCTCCGCTTATACTTTATCTTTTTATCCTGCTTACTGCACAAGATCCCCGTATACAATGCCGAGTCCTACTGTGCTCATATAAACTCTGCCGTATTTGTTCATATCGCCTACGACAAAATATCCGTTGCCGGGACCGCCGAACTGATGCTGATCATCGCTTACCTTGCTCCATGTCTTACCCTCATCCTCAGACCAGTAAAGACCTATGGAATCATCGTTTGTGGGCTTGCCCCATACGAATATGGTATAAGGATCGCTGTCCGTCTTGCCCTTACCAAGACCTACCGCCATACAAGCGGCTAAAGAATCCAATCTTGTGAATGTTTTGCCGTTGTCTGTTGAAACCTGAAGTCCCATTGAAGGATAGTATACAACGCCCTCCTTGCCGGGTGCAACCACAGGTCTTGCCGCAGCGAATACAGAAAGCGTCAAATTCTGAGTAAATGTCTTTCCGCCGTCCTCGCTGTAGAAGAACGCACTGCCGCTTGCGGCATATACATAATCGGGGTTTACGGGGTCGCAGATGATTTTCTTTGTGCCTACTCCGCCCTCGCTCTTTGTCCATGTCTTGCCCTGATCGTCAGAATAGTAGATGCTGCTGTCGTTTCCGGGTGCCCAGAAGAATCTCTTTCCGTCAGCAGAAATTGCCACATAGCCGCCGTATGCCACATTTCCGCTCTCAAGCGGCGAAACGGTAACATTCACCCATTTCTTGCCTGCGTCAAGAGTATACCAGAAGCCCGGCTTTTCTTCACTGCCGCCGCACTTTACCCATATATCAGTTGCCTTTGCCGCTATCGCAAGACCGGTCATTGAGCCTGCAACGCTGTTGTGTACCATACCGTATTCTTCGGCACTATCCTGTACAAAGCCGTCATAGTCGGCTATAACGCTTACCAGCTTACCACCGGGTATGCTGATTATATCATACGGAACAGTTTCTTCTATGCCCTTTGAGAAGAAGTAGAATTCGGGGCTTTCATCCCATATATTATCGCAGGTGAACACGCCGTTACCCGATACCACCATTATCTTATTTGTGTTATTGGGATCAATGGCCATTGAGCTGCACCAGTGCATAGACGCTGTTGTTATCCACTCAACTCCGCCGCTGCTCATCTTCATCTTATCGTTGAGAAGCGTCCAGTTCTTACCGCCGTCCGTAGTTACATAGAATTCATCGCCGTACTGACCGTTAGGCTGAGGGACATATATATTCTCCGTGCAGGCAACCATTCTGTCGGGGTTTGAAGGATCTATCACCACATCACCGAAAGACTTCTTTGCAGGATTGATCTCTGTAAAGGTATCATCGGCAATGTTGAGAGTTCTTACGCCGCCGTCAATTCTGTTATTGTTCCACGGACCTTCGGCGCTTGCATAGGTAATTACTATTTTCCCGTCACCGTTATACTTCATTCTCTGCGTATAAAGTTCCTTGGGTGCGTCTGCAACGGGTTTCCATGTAGCACCGCCGTCGGTCGATTTATAAAGGTTCTCCTCCTTTGTTCTCGAAACAGCCGCATATATAGTTGTGCAGGCACTGTCATCGCCCGATTTCGGGTCGATTATGATACTGCATATACCGTTGCCGTTTGACGTTGTCGTCTTTGTTCCCATATCAAGTGCAGTGAATGTCTTTCCGCCGTCGGTCGACTTTATTATACCGCCTGTTCTTCCGCCGACATATACTATATCACTGTTCTTGGGGTCAACCGCAATACGCTCGCCGTTTCCTCTGCCCATACCGTTTCCGTGCGCCGTTATCATATCGGTAAGTTCGGTACGGTTCCACGTTTTGCCGTAATCATCGGAGTATAAGAGGCAGGTTTTGCCGTTGCTGAAATACTCCGTGCCTGCAAGCATATATACCTTGTTAGGATCTTTTTCTCCGAATGCAAGGCCTTCTATACCAAGCAGACCTCTGTCTTCCTCACTTATATCGTACGACATGGATTCCCACTTCTGAGTATCCTTATTATAACGGTATGCGCCGCCGACGTCTGTACGGGCATAGTATAAGCCCTGCTCGCTTGTTGCAAATACGCCGCTTACGAATCCGCCGCCGCCCATAGCTACCTGGCTGAACGTAAACTGCGCCTGCGCTGTTCCCGAATTGCCGCCCGATGTTGTAGTCATACTGCTGTCACCACTGCCCGATGAGGTCGCATCACCGCTTGACGATATTCCCGAATTATCGTTTCCGTTACAGCCTGCGGCGCATATTGCTGTTGCTACCGCAAGTATGACCGCTGTTATTTTTCTGTACTTCATTTCTTATTCCTTTCTTATTAAAGCAGACTTGCTTAATTTTTATGTAAACCTTTACATAAGTATTATGCACCATTTAAGTTAAATTTGCAAGACTTGTTTTGATGTTTTGTGAATATGTGATAAATCTTCGTAGCCACTATTGGTGATAATCACGGATTTTGCATCAAGAAAAATATGGGCGTGACTTTTGCGTGCTTATATAGTATAATCATATTGCAATCGAATACAAGCCCTGTCTTATCACGTTTACGGCAGGCAAACGGAAATGGAAATGGAAAAGAAAAATGAAAAAACGCATCATCTCCCTTATCTTATGTGCGGCAGTAATAATATCCGCCTGCGGCTGCAGTGCCGATAACGGCACTTTGTCAGCCGGTAGCTCATCATCAGCAGCTTCGGCAGCGTCTTCCGCCGAAACCGCATCGCAGGATACCTCGTCAGACGCTTCTGATAAAACAAGCTCCGATAAGCAGAACAGTTCGTCATCTGACAGTTCAGACAAGCAGAACAGTTCATCGGCTGACAGTTCAGACAAACAAAACAGTTCATCGGCTGACAGTTCAGACAAGCAAAACAACTCGTCCGATGCTTCTTCCGAAACGTCAAAGCCTTCAACAAACAAGCAGGAAAGCAGTTCTTCTGCCGCTACGGCAAGCAAGCCCGCAAACAGCACAGGTTCAGCAACAAGCAAGCCGACAAACAGCGCCGGCACTGCAACAAGCAAGCCTGCATCCGCAACCGCCGCCGATACCACCAAAAAGCCCACCGCAACGACGACAACAAAAAAGCCTTCCGCAACGACGACTACAACAACCGTAAAGCAGACAGACGACAAGCCGCTGAGCTTTTCGGAAACCTATGAAGCGGAAAACGGAAAGCTGTCAAACGATATGTCCGTCATATCCGACAGCAACGCATCCGGCGGAAAGTCGGCAGGAAAATTCGAAAGCGACAGCTCATACTGTCAGATCAGTATAACCGTTCCTGCCGATGCGGTTTATGATATAGTGATACGCTCAAAGGCTATCGGCCCATACAAAGAGAATGACCTTTACGCAGACGGTAAAAAAGTAGGCACTTTCGTAAGCAAACCGGATAATTTCTCCGACTATACCGTATGCGCCGTAACTTTCAAAAAAGGCAGTCACACTCTTACCGTCAAGAAGTCATGGGGCTGGATAGAGCTTGATAAAATAACAGTAAAGACGGGTGCAAAAATAAGTGACAGCACCTATAATGTCACATCTTCACTTGTAAACCGAAATGCCACCGCAAACGCAAAGAAGCTGTACAGTTTCCTTAAGGACAGCTACGGAAAATATGTAATCACAGGTCAGCAGTGTGACGGCGGAATAAACGGCAACGAATTCAAAGCAATAAAAAATCTTACCGGCGACTACCCCGCCCTGCTCGGACTCGATCTGATGGACTACACTCCTTCAAGAACAGCATTCGGCGCATCATCCTCCGCTGTTGAAAAGGCAATAGAATTTGCCAACAAGGGCGGTATCGTAACATTGTGCTGGCACTGGAACGCTCCGACCGAATACCTTTACAGCACCGCCAACAATTCTGACGGCTGGTGGGGCGGATTCTACACCAAGAGCAGCAAATTTGACATTGCAAAGGTTATGAACGGTCAGGACGCAAAAGGAAAGAAACTGCTTGACCGTGACATCAAGGAAATAGCTAAGCAGTTAAAGCGTCTTGAAAAAGCAGGCGTGCCTGTTATATGGCGACCTCTGCACGAAGCGTCAGGCGGTTGGTTCTGGTGGGGCGCACAAGGTCCCGACGCTTACAAAAAGCTGTGGAAATACCTTTATAACGAGCTTACGAATACATACGGCTGTAACAATCTTATCTGGGTCTATAACGGTCAGAGTGCCGACTGGTATCCGGGTGACGAATATGTTGATATTGTAGGCGAGGACATCTATCCCGGAAATCACGTCTACGATCCTCAGGTAAGCCGTTTCAGACAGGCGATAAACTACGGCAGTAAAACAAAGATAACGGCTCTCACAGAAAACGGCTGTATCTTTGATATAGATTCCGCCGTGAGCATAAACGCACTGTGGTGCTGGTTCATGACATGGGGCAACGAGTTTACCGTTAACGGCAGTAATTACAGTGAAAAATACACCGAAAAGTCGGTCATAAAGAAAATGTACGCAAGCAAATATTCCTTAACTCTCGGATCGCTTCCGAAAATCTATTGACATAAGCTGAAAACGCTCCGACAGGCGAACACCTGTCGGAGCGTTTTTGTTACCGTTTTTAGCTTACGATATTTTTGGTATAATTATCATACCATAAGCGAGCATATCTTGTTGCTGTACTCAACGGGGTCTTCTATAGGCATACCCTCAACAAGAAGCGCCTGATCGTACAGAATCTCGCTGTATGTTTTCAGCTTGTCCTTATCCGTTTCATACAGCTTTTTCAGCGTTTCATAGATAGGATGCTCCGCATTGATCTCCAGCACCTTTTCAGCCTTTGCGTCATGCTCTGCAGGCATCTGGCTGAGCACCTTCTCCATCTCTATAGAAAGCAGACCGTCACTGGTCAGGCATACTGCGTGGGACTTCAGTATCTTTGACAGTCTTACGTCCTTTACCTTACCGCCGAGTGATTCCTTCATAAAAGCAAACATATCCTTGCTTTCCTCAGCCTTAGCCTTCATTTCTTCCTTTTCTTCGGGAGTTTCAAGGTCAAGGTCGCCTGCGGATACTGACTTGAACTGCTTTTCGTTATAGTCAACCATCATCTGTAAAGCAAACTCGTCAACGCTGTCGATAAGATAAAGTATCTCGTAGCCCTTATCCTTTACAAGCTCGGTCTGGGGGAGCTTGTCTATCTTGTCTACAGTTTCGCCGCTTGCAAAGTAGATGTACTTCTGATCTTCCTTCATTCTTGAAACATATTCTTCAAGAGTTACGAGCTTCTTTTCGTATGAAGAATAGAACAGCAACAGATCCTTGAGTAATTCCTTGCCTGCGCCGAAGCCGTTATATACGCCGAACTTTATCTGAAGGCCGAATACCTTCCAGAACTTTTCGTATCTCTCACGGTCGTTGCGGAGCATCTTTGTAAGCTCGTTCTTGATAGAACGCTCAAGGCTCTTTTCTATTATCTTGAGCTGTCTGTCGTGCTGCAGCATCTCACGGGAGATATTAAGCGACAAATCTGCAGAGTCAACAAGACCCTTTACAAAGCTAAAATAATCGGGGAGCAGATCGGGACATTTATCCATTATAAGAACGCCGTTTGAATAAAGCTGCAAGCCCTTTTCATAGTCCTTTGAATAGTAGTCGAAGGGAGCTTTTGACGGAATGTACATCAGTGCGTTATATGTTGCGGTACCCTCTGTCTTTGTATGGATATGTGCGATAGGATCGTCATAGTCGAAGAACTTTTCCTTGTAGAACTGATTATAGTCCTCGTCTTTAAGCTCCGACTTGCTCTTGTTCCAGATAGGCACCATACTGTTGAGAGTTTCTATCTCGGTATGTGTTTCATACTCGTTCTCGGTACCTTCCTTGAGGTGCTGATGGCTTACCTCCATCCTGATAGGATAACGGATATAGTCGGAATACTTCTTTACTATCATACGGAGCTTGTAGTCCTGCAGATACTCGTCGTACTCCTCTTCTTCGGTATTTTCCTTTATCTTAAGGGTTATCTTTGTGCCGACATCTTCCTTGTCAGAGTCTGTGATAGTATAACCGTCTACGCCCTGCGAATACCACTTGTAAGCCTGCTCACTGCCGTAAGCCTTAGACTCAACAGTAACCTCAGACGCTACCATAAACGCAGAGTAGAAGCCTACGCCGAACTGACCGATAACGTTTATATCGTCCTTTTCTGTATCGGTATTATCGTTCTTGAATTTGAATGAACCGCTGTTTGCGATAACACCGAGATTATTTTCAAGCTCGTCCTTTGTCATACCGATACCGTTATCGGTAATTGTTATAAGACGGTTTTCCTTGTCAACCGCAAGGTCTATACCGAGGTCTTTTCTCTCTATGCCGAGATTCTCCGTCAATGACTTGAAATACAGCTTGTCAAGCGCATCGCTTGCATTTGAAATAAGCTCACGCAGAAATATCTCCTTATGAGTGTAGATCGAATTGATCATCATATCAAGCAAACGCTTTGATTCTGCCTTGAATGCCTTTTTTGCCATAAAAATCATTTCCTTTCTATGCCTGCGCCTTATATAGCGGCGATAATACTGAAATTACACCGGCCGTAACCGGTTTAGCACTCTATCATTCTGAGTGCTAAAATATATTATAACACTATTTTTATATTTGTCAAGAGGTGTTTTAAAAATGTTTGTATTTAAAACAAATCCGTGATTTCAAGCGAAAATTTTAACATTGGCTATTGACAATTGTTCATTTTTGAACTATAATAATATTGTTCGAAAATAAACAATATCGTATTTCGACAGAAAGGACAGGCATATGACCACAAGCAGCTTCTGGAATTTCATCTCTGCCGCAGAGGACGAATACAGCGTGTACAGAAAGCGCATTATGGCAAAGTTTTCTCTCTCAGCCGCAGAAACGGATATAATTATGTTCCTTGCGAACAACCCCGACTATGACACGGCGGCGGATATTTCAAAGGTCCGCCGTATACTGAAATCGCAGGTTTCGGTTTCTGTAAAATCACTGTGCGAAAAGGGCTTGCTGACAGGTACTTATAAGGACGGAAACAAAAAAAGCGTGCATCTTTCACTGACGGCAAAGGCAAAACCTGTTGTCACATACGGCAAAAAGGAACAAAGCGATTTTGCGGCTGTTCTGTTTGACGGATTTACCGATGAAGAAATCGCCGCATTTGAAAGATACCATATTAAAATACTGGACAACATAAACCGAAAAAGGAGCGACAAATAATGCAATATCTTATAACGACCGCCATTTGTCTGCTTGCAGGTCTTGGCGCAGGTCTTGGAACAGGGTTTGCCGGTATGAGTGCGGCGGCGGTAATCACACCTATGCTTGTTACATTTCTCGGCATAGAGCCGTATACCGCTGTCGGAATCGCCCTTGCCTCCGATGTTCTGGCAAGTGCCGTATCTGCTTACACATACGGAAAGAACAAAAACCTTGATATTAAAAACGGGCTTGTGATGATGATAACAGTGCTTATTTTCACGGTTGTCGGCAGTTTCGTTTCAAGCCTTGTGCCGTCGGTTGCAATGGGCAATTTCTCGGTATTCATGACGCTTTTGCTCGGCATTAAATTCATAGTAAGACCTGTAATGACCACAAAAGCCGATATGAGCGCAAGAACCGCAAAATCGGTATTGATAAAGTCAATCATCTGCGGTATTATGGTCGGCTTCATCTGCGGCTTCATCGGTGCGGGTGGCGGTATGATGATGCTCCTCCTGCTCACGAGCGTTATGGGCTATGAGCTTAAGACCGCTGTAGGCACAAGCGTATTTATTATGACATTCACTGCGCTTACAGGCTCTGTTTCGCACTTTGCGATAGGCGGACTTCCGGATATGCTCCCGTTCATCCTATGCATAATCTTCACGCTTATTTTTGCAAGAATTGCCGCAAAGATAGCGAATAAGGCAAGTCCCGAAACGCTTAACCGTGTGACCGGCATTGTCCTTGTAATACTTGGAATTGTAGTTCTCGGCTTTTCACTGATTAAATAAATCCGGCAAATGAATATAACTAAAGCCACGATGATAAAAAATCGTGGCTTTAGACTGTCGATAAACCTACATATTTTTTGAAAATGGGTGTTTAGCGTTGCTTGCTATGTTGGTTTTGCATCGTGCAAAACTTTTGGCAAGCAACCAAAGCGTCCTTGCTTTGGGCGTACCACGATTATAAAAATCTTGGCTTTAATATTACTGTACCTCTATCTCAGGCATTTCTTTCATTTCATCTTTCTGTAAAGTTTTCTTCTCTCTGAATATAAGTGAGAAAACAGCTCTTACAACAGGACCCGCAAAAAAGAGTTGCCAGCACAGAGCCATAGGGAAATTGGTTATCGTTGTCTGAATCCACACCGCAATAACTTCGCTTCCCGCATTTTTGAACAGAAGAGTTGCGGCAAGGCTCATAAGCGGACACATAAAGATGACTGAAATAACCGAGATACCGAGAACTATGAAAAACGGATTATCACGTTCAGGATTAATTATTTTAAAAGTCTTGTACTTTGCTATCCTGCCGACTAAAAAAATATCAAGCACGAAAGCAATAGGTCCCATTATCACAAGCTCCTTGAAAGCAAGTAAAAAGACCTCGTTTGTCATACCACCGATATTAAGTGCTATATTATAGCATATCATGGCGTACACCATAACAAACACCATCATAACAGTAAACACGATTTCCTGAAATAAGTTTTTGGGCATAAAAAATTCCTCCTGATAATAACAATTTGCACTTTATTGTGTTGTTCGTTATCATCCGGGGGATGTGCGTTTCCAATTAGACCAATATTCTTTTTACGTTATAGATTTTAACATATTCCGCACCCATAGTCAATTGTGAAGTGAAACGAAAAAAGCACCGCTTTGGCGGTGCCTTTTTGTATACATATCACTTTTCCTTTTTACACTTTTTCGCTTCTGAATCTTCCGACAACATTTGCATTCTTGTCAATGTTGACCTCAAATCTCAGCGTGCACGGCGAATAGTGAACATTTTCGCCCTCCGCAATAACCTCATAGAAGAATGCCAGAGCGCCTCCGTCCTCCATACGTCTTACTGCGCACTTGCAGAAGCCTTCGGCGATTGCCCTTTTTACATAAGGTATCTCACGGTCGTATGTACAGAAATTGTCCTCCGTAACGGGAATATTCACATCCCCGTCAGAACAGCTGTTTTCTCTCAGCATAGTTTCAAGCGGTGATACTTTCTTACGGCTGAATTCCGCAAACGGCGCTTTCTTGGCAATTTCGCCCTTTCTTGCAGGGTGTCCGTTTATTTTCCAGCACGGCCGTGTAACAACGACCGTTTCTCCTATATGGAAATCATTGTTGAGATGCTCGCTCTGTGCCGAATAGAAATCAAGCGTATCCTTGTCTATCACGACCTCTTTTGCCTTATCACGCACTATTCCGACAAGTTCAAGCATAGAGAGCAGCTCGCCTGCCTTTTCCATGCACTTTTCATCGCTCCATATCTCATAATTGCGGAAGTTGTTTCTCCAGTACGTCTTTATCGGCAGATCGCCTATAAGCGCCTGTATCCTCATTTCCCAGTCGAACAGTATACCGCTCTTACTGCGTATCTTGTTCTCCTTGATGGCATTGAGCGGTTCAAGCAGCTGTGCAAACGATGCGATATTATCCGCAATATCCTGCGCTATGTACTTTCTTGTATCGCTGGTCTTCTTTTTCTCGCTTTCTTCCTCGATCTTTTCATCGCTGTACTTGTCGAAATCGTCCTGTCCGCCGTCAGCCGTATCGAACAGTGAAAATACCTCTGAGGGATCGTTAAATGTTTTCTTTATCTCAGGCTCGTCATCCATAAGCAGATTTCCGAACAAATCCTCTACCTCGGCAACATTCTCATCGTGCTTTTCTTCGGTAACCTGTGCAGGCGTATATGCTTCGTCCGGCAGATCGAAGAAATCCATAGTTCTCGGCTTTCCGTCAGCGTCAATCGGCTCATCCGGAGTTTCGGACAGCTCATCGGATAATGTACTTTCCTCAAAAATACCGCTTGTCTGTTCAAGATCGTCGTCCGAAATATCTTCGGAGCTTCCGGTGCTACCGGTGCTGTCAGCGGTTTCAGATATTCCTATAAAGTCGCCGAATTCTTTCAATGCGTCCTCTACAGACTCAGCTGTACGAATAGAAGAAACAGGCTCGCTTGCGGTTTCCTCCGCCATTATAGTGTGGAACTGTTCTTCGAGCGACTCTTCTTCGCTGTCGGCGGTTTCTTCCTGCTCGGCAATTTCTTCAAAAGCCTTTACTGCGTCCTCGACAGGCTCGCTTACGGCTTCTTCGGTAGCGGTGTCATTTTGTTCGCTGTCAATTTCAGCTTCACTGTCGGCGGTTTCTTTCTGCTCGGCGATTTCCTCAAAAGCCTTTACTGCCTCCTCGACAGGCTCGCTTACGGGTTCTTCGGTAGCGATGTCATTTTGTTCGCTTTCAGTTTCAATGTCGGCGGTTTCGTCCTGCTGTGCTATTTCCTCGAAAGCCTTTACCGCATCCTCGACAGGCTCGCTTACAGCTTCTTCGGTAGCAATATCATTTTGTTTGCTTTCAATTTCAGCTTCACTGTCGGCGGTTTCGTCCTGCTGTGCTATTTCCTCGAAAGCCTTTACTGCGTCCTCGACAGGCTCGCTTATCGCTTCTTCGGCAGAGGTGTCATTCTGTTCGCTGTCATTTTCATCTTCGCTGTCGGCGGTTTCTTCCTGCTCGGCTATTTCCTCAAATGCCTTTACTGCGTCCTCGACAGGCTCGCTTACAGCTTCTTCGGTAGCAATATCATTTTGTTCGCTGTCAATTTCGTTGTCGGCAGTTTCGTCCTGCTCGGCTATTTCTTCAAAAGCCTTTACTGCATCCTCGACAGGCTCGCTTACGGCTTCTTCGGTAGCAATATCATTTTGTTCATCGTCAATTTTGCTGTCGGCAGTTTCTTCCTGCTCGGCTATTTCCTCAAATGCCTTTACTGCATCCTCGACAGGCTCGCTTACGGCTTCTTCGGTAGCAATATCATTTTGTTCATCTTCAATTTCAGTTTCGCTGTCGGCGGTTTCTCCCTGCTCGGCTATTTCTTCAAAAGCCTTTACTGCATCCTCGACAGGCTCGCTTGCATATAAATCGAAAATGCTCTCATCAACAGGCAGATTTACGTCTTCAATTTCTTCATTATCCTGTATAACAGACGGCATTTCTGCAAGCTCCTGAACCGCATTTGCTGTCGGAGCGGATGTCATTATCCCCTTTTCAAGCAGCATCTGCTTCGGCATTTCGGCTTGCTCGTCAAAATTTTCCTCAACTGCCGTTACTGCGGGTAAGGCTTCTTCGGCTGTATCCTCAGCTTTTTTGCCGCTTTCGCCTGCATCCTCGCCTTCATTACCGACAGACGATTCAAGCCTGTTGAAATGGTCGAATACACGCTCAAAGCTGACCCCGGGATCGCCGTCATCTTCACTCTGAGTAAATGTAAAATTGACAGGCACTATCTCAGGCTCGGTTTCGGTTTCGCCGTTATCCCTTTCGGATATAGGCTTATACCGGCGTACAGCCTCATCAATACGGCTGTTTATCGCATCGGTCTGTTCCTCCTCGCTTATAGGCTTTCTGATTATCTCCTTATGAGTTACCTCGCCGTTTTTCCATACGGTCAGGCTTTTCTTTCTGAGCGGAGTCTGCGTTTCCTCCAGCTTTTTCTTGGCATATACAGCCGCACCTACGGCAGCCGCCGCACCTACAGCGGCAACAATCGCCTTACTTATCTTCATATATTATCAACCTCCCGGCTAATGCCGAAATATTATTCAACACTCTTGAGTGCCTCGACCATATTGACCTTCATAAGCCGTCTGTGCATAAACAGCATTACTATCACGGCAAAGCATATCGTTATAAGACCCGAAAATACAAAGCTCATCGGATGCACCGTTCTGCCGAACATAACCATATCAATTTCAGCCGTCTTTACAACAAAGTCAACTAGGAATCTTCCGAATATCATGCCAGTCACTGTTCCTATAAGGGTAAGTATCACCGTTTCCCTGAACACATACATTGATACTTCCTTATCATAGAAGCCAAGCACCTTGAGCGATGCGATCTCCCTTATACGCTCGTTTATATTGATGTTCGTTAGATTATAAAGCACAATGAACGCAAGCGCACCTGCACTCACTATAAGAACCACTATTACAAAAAGCAATGATTTGAGCATAGAACTGAATGTTCCCGCAACGCTTGTCTTGAAGCTTACTCCCATAACTCCGTCTATCTTCATAAGCTCCTGTGCAAGCTCGTCCCTGTCACTTTCGGTCATATCGTCGCCGTCCTCAGAGTTGAAGAAGAAACAGTTATACGGCAGTCCTTCCTCGCCGCTAAGCTCCTTGTACAGCTTTTCCGTGATATACACATAGTGATGGGCGTAGTTTTCGCATATCTCCGTTACCGTTGCCGTAACTCTTTTTGTGTCGGCAAGTGCAAGCGTTATTGTATCGCCCTTCTTTATACCGCCGAGCAAAGATGCCAGCTTCTCGTTTATTATAACGCCGTCATCGGTTACCGTGTACTGTTCGCCTGTCCGTCTGTCCTTTACCGTCACAAACTGTGCGATGGTTTCGTTGTCTGCTCCGCCGAATATATACGCTTCTGTGCTTTTCTTACCGTTATATACCGTTATCTGCTTTTGATATATCCTGTTGCCCTCGCAGTCATAACGCTCAAGCATCTTTTCTATCTTAGCTGTCTGTTCATCGGTCACTGTATTGTCATAAGCGGTAATACCGGTATAATTGCTTATCTCGCCGAACTGCTTTTGCAGAATATCGTTTACGCTGTCATACACGCCGAATCCCGTCAGCACAAGCGCCGTACAGCCTGCAATGCCCACTATCGTCATAAGCATTCTTCTCTTGTAACGGAATATATTACGCATCGTTACCTTATAGCTGAACGAAAGCCTGTTCCATATAAAGCCTATGCGTTCAAGCAGTATCTTCTTACCGCTCTTTGGCGTTTTCGGCCGCATAAGCGCCGCAGGACAGTCGTGAAGTATGCCGCCGCACGAGAAATAAACTGTAACAGCAGTAAGCAGTACAGATACCCCTGCGGTACATATCATAAGTATATAATCATACGGCAAAAGAATATCGGGGATAACGTACATCATTCCGTATGCGGTAATAATGATTGCCGGGAATATCTTCATTCCCACAAGCATACCCGATAAAGCGCCCGCCGTTGCCGCTGTCAGTGCATAAAGCAGATATTTGAATATAATAGCGCCGTTTTTATAGCCAAGCGCCTTGAGCGTTCCTATCTGGGTACGCTGTTCCTCTACCATTCGTGTCATCGTGGTAAGACATACAAGCGCCGCCACCATTACAAAGAACAGGGGGAACACCATAGCTATATTGCCTATTCTTTCGGCATTCTGACCATATTCACTGTATCCCGGATTATCATCACGGGTAAACAGATACCACTCAGGTCTGCTCGTCTTTTCGAGCTTTTCCCTGCCGTCGTCTATCTTCTTCTGAGCATCGGCAAACTGCTTGTCCGCATCGGTTTTTGCCGTTTCAAGTGCTGTCTTGCCCTCGTTATACTCCTTCAGGCCCTTTTCATAATCGGCATAATTCTTGTCATACTCCGCTTTACCGCTGTCATACTTTGCCTTGCCTGAAGCGTACTGAGCATAACCTGCGTCATACTGTGCCTTTCCTGCGTCATACTGTGCCTTTGCGCTTTCGTACTGTGCAAGTCCGCTTGTGTACTGAGAATATCCGTCCTCGTACTGCTTTTTTCCGTCCTCATATTTGGCATAACCGATTTCGTACTGCAGCTTTCCGTCATTATATTGCTTAAGCCCGTCATTATACTGCTCAAGTCCGCTTTCATACTGTTTCTTCTGCTTGTCAAGTTCCGCCTGCGAGCTGTCGAGCAGCTTTATGCCGGCATTATACGCCTCTTTGGTGATATTACCCTTCTTGTATGAATCCTCCAGCGTTTCACGGCTCGTATTTATAATCGCCTGCTGACTTGTTATCTTTGTGTTTGCATCGTCAAGCTGAGCCTTGCTCGACTTCAACTGTGAGTCTGCGTTTTCAAGCTGTATTTTAGCTGTAACAAGCTGTATATAGCTTTCGTCAAGCGTTTTCTTTCCGGCTTCAAGCTGCAGCTTCGTTTCGTCCAGCTTCTTCTTTGTGCTGTCAAGCACATCTTTTGTCGCCGTCAGAGTAGCCCCGTTAGTGTCAAGCTCCTTTTTTGCCTCATCAAGCTGTTTTTTCGATTCATCAAGCGTTTTCTTGCCGCTTTCAAGCTGAGGCTTTGCTTCGTCAAGCTGTTTTTTTGCATCGTTCAGCTTGGTTTCGTTTTTCTCTATTTCTGCGTATGCTTCGCTCTTCTTTTTATCAAGCTCCTTCTGCCCGTCGTCAAGTTCCTTCTTTGCATCGCCTGCTATTTCGTCAAAACGCTCTTCTTCTCTTACATCCGCTATTTTCTGTATCTTCTTTTCAAGAGCGTCACGGGCATCCTCATATTCATCGCTGTAACAGCTGTACTGCTTTAGCTCGTCCGAGTTTATCATAACCTGAGTATATACCTCTGTCTTGAAACAGCTTTCCGGTATGTAACAGATCATATAGACAGAACCGCTTCCTATGGTCGTGTTTCCACGCTCCGCATCAGATATATACATAGGTGATGCGAATTTTCCGACTATAGTAAATTCCTTGACCGACAAAGTTCCGTCTATATCCGTGTCTTCATCGCCACACAGCGTCAGCTTGTCCCCGACTTTATAATGAGCAAGCAGTTTACCGCTGTCGATAACGCACTCGTTTTCTTTTTCGGGAAGTCTGCCGTCAACTATCTGCAAAGAGCTGTACGGATTGTTTTCGCCCGTTTTGTCAAGAGAATATACCCTTGCGACCTTCTTTTCGCCCGAATCCGTGTTGACGTATGCGTCCGTGAAATATCCGGGATAAACATCAACATCCGGAAGCCCTTTTTTCAAAGCGTCTATATCGTTATCGTCAAATCCGTATGTAGATACCAGCCTGATATCAGACAGGGAAGTCCTGTCGTAATAATGATCCGACGATACCTTCATCGCAGGAGCGCTCTGCAGAAGTCCCGCAAAAAATCCTGTGCCGATAGCGATTATGCCGAATATCGAAAGAAAACGGCTTTTCGTTTTCTTCATCTCGGCAAACGCATTTTTCAGCATTGCATTTTTCATATCCGTTCCCTTTCCCAGCTTACCACTCTATTTCTTCAACGGGTGTCGGATGCTCGTTTACGACTATTTCGCTCACCTTACTGCTTTTCATATGTATGACTCTGTCAGCCATAGGGCAAATCGCCGTATTATGCGTTACGAGTATTACAGTCATATTTTCACTGCGGCAGGTGTCCTGAAGCAATTTCAGTATCATCTTGCCGGTGTTGTAATCAAGCGCACCCGTAGGCTCGTCACACAGCAACAGCTTGGGCTTTTTCGCAAGCGCTCTCGCTATAGCCACTCTCTGCTGTTCACCGCCCGAAAGCTGAGCCGGGAAGTTGTTTATTCTGTCGGTAAGTCCGACCTTTTCAAGTATCTCTACAGCAGGAATATAGTCCTCCACCGTCTGAGTAGACAGCTCTATATTCTCCTTTGCCGTAAGGTTCGGGATGAGATTATAGAACTGGAATATAAATCCTATATCGTATCTCCTGTAGTCGATAAGCTCTTTTCTGCTGTAACCGCTTATCTTACTTCCGTCTACATAAAAACTTCCCGATGTAGCGGTATCCATACCGCCCAGTATATTAAGCACCGTAGTCTTGCCCGAACCGCTCGGTCCTACGATTATTGCAAATTCGCCCTTTTCAATGTCAAAGCTGACCTTATCGTTTGCGTTGATAATTATATCGCCCATACGGTACTGCTTTGTAATATCGCTCAGCGTAACAAAACTCATTGTAATTCCTTGCAACCTTTCGTCCGTTGTTTCCTGAAATCGTCACTCTATTAAATTATACCATTTTTCACGGTACAATTCAACAGCCGTTCTATATTTATTTATAGTGTATCCCGACATTTTTAACTCCCTATAAATTTCAATGCCGTTAAAATAAAAATTATTCTTATTTTACTTGACAAACGCATTTGCTTATGCTACAATATCAATCGGAAAAATCCCTTATCAAGAGCGGTTTACATTTTCTGCATTAAAATGCAGATTGGGAGTCAGGCTCCGTAAACCCAGCAACCGTTTCGCTTGAGCTTTCTTTGCGAAAAATGGTGCTAATTCCTACGGCACGGCAAGGGCTGTGACCGAAAGATGAGGAGCAGGCAGTCAGCAAGCTCCGAATGGGGCTTTTTTTAATGCAGTTTTACGCAGGTATATGCGTATGGGATACGGTTTAAAACCGCTATATGAAAGGAAAAATCAATGGCAAAATACTTATTCACTTCCGAAAGCGTAACAGAGGGTCACCCCGACAAGATCTGCGACAGGATCTCAGACGGTGTGCTTGATGCGATATTAGCACAGGACAAGAACGCCCGTGTAGCCTGCGAAACCTGCGCCACAACAGGTATGGTTCTGATTATGGGCGAGATCACGACAACGGCAAACGTTGACATTCCTGCAATAGCAAGAGATGTCATAAAGGAAACAGGCTATGATAACAGCGACTACGGCTTTGACTACAAGACCTGCGCTATACTCACAACGCTTGACAAGCAGAGCCCCGATATAGCTATGGGCGTTGACAATGCTCTTGAGGGCAGAGATAACAATGAATTTGACACAGGTGCAGGCGATCAGGGTATGATGTTCGGCTATGCGTGTGATGAAACCGAGGAGCTTATGCCCCTTACGATTTCCCTTGCTCACGCACTTTCAAAGAAGCTCACAGCGGTAAGAAAGTCGGGCGAGATACCCTATCTTCTCCCCGACGGAAAGACGCAGGTAACGGTAGAATATAACGAGGACGGCACTCCCTCAAGAATTGACACTGTCGTTGTTTCCTCACAGCACAAGGCTGATGTTACGCAGGAACAGCTCAGAGCCGATATTATCAAAAAGGTTATAAAGACTACCGTTCCCGCTTCACTGCTTGACGAGAACACTAAGATGCTGATAAATCCCACAGGACGCTTTGTAGTAGGCGGTCCTCAGGGCGACAGCGGTCTTACGGGCAGAAAGATAATAGTAGATACATACGGCGGTGTCGGCAAACACGGCGGCGGTGCATTCTCGGGAAAAGATCCCACAAAGGTTGACCGTTCAGCCGCTTACGCCGCAAGACACGTTGCAAAGAACATTGTAGCCGCAGGAATAGCAAAGCGTTGCGAGGTTGAGCTTGCGTATGCTATCGGCGTTGCACAGCCCGTATCTGTCTTTGTTGATACATTCGGCACAGGCGTAAAACCCGACAGCGAAATTTCAGCTGCTGTAAGCAAGGTGTTCGACCTTCGCCCCAGTGCAATAATCAGCTCACTGAATTTAAGAAATACAAAGTACAGACCTCTTGCCGCTTACGGTCACATGGGACGTACAGACCTTGACGTTGCATGGGAAAAGACAGACAAGGTTGACGAGCTTAAATCAGCACTTGATATAAAGTAATCAGCATATAGCACTAAAGCCGTTACGGAACACCGCAACGGCTTTAGTTATACCTATTGACAATTTCACAACAGGAGTATATAATATATAATATATAATTGCATTATATTTTAGCTATTATAAGCGCACATATACTTATTATATTTTCACAGGAGGATAAAAATATGGAACAATCAAGAAAAAGAAAAGCAAAAGAAAACAAGCCTGTTTTAGCAATTTGTTACGATTTTGATAAAACACTTTCACCTGATGATATGCAAGCACAAGGCTATATTCAATCAGTTTACAAAGAAGATGTTGCATCGTTTTGGCAAGAATCTAATAAACTTGCCGAAGATAATGAAATGGACACGAATTTAGCATATATGTTCATGATGGTTCGTGAAGCCAGAGGAAAAATTGTGCTAACAAAGGAAAGCCTGCAAAAATACGGCTCAGAAGTAAAATTATTTCCCGGTGTTGATACATGGTTTAAACGTATAAAAGATTACGGCGAAAAAAACGGAGTGATAGTTGAACATTACATCATTTCGTCCGGCTTAAAAGAAATGATTGAAGGAACAGAAGTAGCAAAAGAAGGCTCTTTTGAAAAAATATACGCCAGCTCGTTTATGTTTGATGACAGAAATGTTCCGATATGGCCTGCCCAAGTTATTAATTATACTAACAAAACGCAGTTTCTTTTTCGAATTGAAAAAGGTATATTAGATGTCAACGATTCAGGTGTAAATGACTTCTTTGCGCCTGAAGATATCAGAGTTCCTTTTAGAAATATTGTATATATAGGCGACAGCGATACCGATATACCTTGCATGAAATTAGTGAATTCTTATGGCGGTCATTCAATCGGCGTATTCAATAATGATACTTTTGACAAAACTAAAGTGCATAAAATGCTGCATGATAAACGTATCAAATATTATGCTCCTGCTGATTACACAGAAAATTCGCAACTGGATCATTTGATAAAAGCAATCATCAATAAAACTGTTGCCAATGAATTGCTGGAAGAAATCCACTATAAATGTAAAGAAGAACAAAACTCATGCGATAATGATAAGATTGATCAAGAAAACAAACGTAAAAAGCTTGATTTAATCGTTTCGTTAAATGGAAGCTGTTCTTTTTCCACTACACATACAATTATCAAAGAACTATCGGAAATCAAAGTTGATCTTTGGGAACAGGATGAAATAAACACACTGTTGCAAATTGCTTTAGAAAACAATCAAGTACGATACATTTTAAACGATCTGGATGTTAAGTTCTTTTATAAACAAGTAATAAAACAATTAAACAAGCCAAACGAAAATTCAAAATCAATAAAACAATTATTTGAATCCAACGGAGAACAGAAATGACACATATACGCCACGCAACCGAGTCCGATGCTTCACGCATCGCAGAAATAATCGTCACAAATTACAGGGTAAATTTCTACCCGTTTTTCAGAAATGACACCTTTTACTTCGGTGAACTGAACGTCCTTGACACTGCCAAAGAATATTCCGCAGGCTCAGCCGCACTTAAAAACACATTTGTCTATGACGACGGTGTAATAAAAGGCATTATACGCATTTCGGGCAATGAGGTCGAAAAGCTGTATGTAGAGCCGCTTTTTCAGAATCAGGGCATAGGCGCAGTGCTTCTCGGTTACGCTATCAACAATTTTGCCGTCAATGAGCTGTGGGTGCTTGAATACAACAAGCGTGGAATAGATTTTTATCGCCGCAACGGATTCAGCCTTACCGGCGAAAAAATCACAGAATACGAATTTGTGCCGCTTTTAAAGATGAAAAGAGAGTGAGCCAAAAGCCGTTACGGAACACCGCAACGGCTTTATTTTTTGCAAAAGTCCAACATATTTTACCGCCGTCATCGGAGGTTACGCAATTCTCCGCCATTCAGATAAGCAAATTTGAAGCGCAACATTGCCGCCCGCCGTTTTGCTATCCTGCGGATAGCTCAGACAATTCCAAAGGCGGAGTTTGAGGCGGCACATTGCCGCAGGCGGAATTTGAGGCGGCACATTGCCGCCACGCTATTCGCTGAAATCCGTAACTATGTACTTCGGCGCACCGGGAGTTGAATACACCCACCGGTCAATATGCCCCTCTGTAATGAAATACGGCGCTTCAAGCGGAACACAGCCGTCATCACAGCAGTTTACTATTATCAGCTTGATTTTCATCTTTTCGGGTATAATCGCCTTGATATACACGCAGGCGCAATCTCCCACCTTTATTCCGCTTTTAAGCTCCGCCAGCCCTGCGAGATTCGGTGCAAGCTCTATAAAAATCCCGTAGTCCTCTATCGACCTTACAATGCCGGGGACGGTTTCACCTACCGCAAAACGTTCTGCGTTCTGTTGCCACGTTCCGATCAGTTCCTTGTGTGTAAGGCAGATATGTCCCTGATCCCGACCTTTCACCACCGCAAAAATATCGTCGCCTACCGAAAATCTGTTTGCAGGATGAACTATTCTTGATACCGAGATAGCGTCAATCGGTATCATTGACGCAATGCCGCAGCCTATGTCCACAAAACAGCCGAACTGTTCAAGATGCGTTACCCTCGCCCCTATAATATCACCGGGAGTCAGCTTTGATACATATTCCCTGTCCGCCTCCTCCTGTGCCGCCTTCCTTGACAGGATCGCCAACGGCTCGCTTCCGGTTTCGTCTATCTTCGTTATCTTGAAGCAGACAGGCTTTCCCACTCTTGATATAAGTGCTATATCCCGTGTCGCACCGCTTTCTATGCCTATTGCGCCCTCACTGCGAGGTATTATCCCCTTCATACAGCCAAGATCGACGTGCATATTATGCTCCGCATCGCACACCGTACATGAAGCCTCAAGTATTGCCCCCGACACCGCCGCTTGCATAAGCGTTTTGGCTGATTGCAATGCCGCCGTGTTCTCTTTGTATGCAAGTCTTCTTCCCTCCGGTAAAAATTCCGTCATTTGAAATACCGTTCCTTCCTCGTTGTGTTTTCTTTTTTACAAGTGTATGTCAGATTTTCCTTAAATATGTTACCGTATATTTACATTTGATTTTTCACGGAATATTTAGCGGAATTCTTGTAATTATCGTTGATTTTGACAACGTTTTCTGTTACAATAGAATCTATACAGGCTTAGCGCCATTAACCCTTGGATTCTAAACGGAGGAATCATGTTTATTCACAGCGGAACATTAAAACGTGCAGGCATTCTTGCCGCAGTGGTTGCTGTAGGTACAGCCGCCGCAATAACCTATAACGCTTTTTTATCGACGGAGGGCGGACTTCCCGAAGTATTAAGCCCGCTTCAGCCGATAATAAAGGACGAGGACGGCGGGGTAAAGCAGAAAACAGATATTGCCTTCTCTCCCGACGGCAGCTTTTTTGATAAAGACATATCGGTCGAGCTTAAAGCAAAGGACAAAACGGCAACAATCTACTATACCACAAACGGCGAGACCCCCACAAAAAAATCAAACAGATATACAAATCCCATAAAGGTGCACAGCTCGGGAGAGGTCAACGCAAAGACGATAAAAGCCATTGCGGTAAGCGAGAACGGCACTTCCGAAGTATTCACAAAAAGCTATGTCACAGGCGAGAACGTGTCGGAACGTTTTGAAAAAGGCACTTATGTATTCGTGCTTTCGACCGACAGTGAAAACCTTTACGATTATGAAAAAGGCATCGCCGTAGCAGGAAAGATCCGTGACGAGTGGATAGCAAACGAGTATGACGGAAAAAGCGAAATCACGCCCAACGAACCTGCAAACTGGAATCAGGAAGGTATGGCAGGCGAAAGGCCTATGTATGTCGAGGCTTTTTCAAGCAGCGGAGAGCTTCTTGTTTCACAGCAGGCAGGCGCAAGAGTTGCAGGTGCATATTCTGCCGCAGTTGACCAGAAATCGTGGAAGCTCATCGCAAGAACGATGTACGCCGGCGATAAAGGCAAATTCAGCTACCCGTTCTTCAGTGACGCTACAGATGAAAACGGTGCGATACTCACAAAGATTGACCGCATAGTTTTGCGTAACGGTGCAAACGACCGTGAATTTGCAGGTGTGCGTGACGAGCTTTCGATGTCGCTTGCGAAGCAGTCGGGCTACCTTGATGCACAGTCGACCGCCCCTGCGGCAGTATTCCTTAACGGAAAGTATTACGGCTTTGCGTGGCTCCATCAGAATTTCAGCCGTGCATATCTCGAAGAACGCTACGGCGGCACTAAGGACAACTATCAGGTGGTCGGAAAAGCCGAGGGCGAGATAGTCGATGAAAACACAGAAGGTGCGGCAGACGATTATAACAAAGTCCTTGAGCTTGCAAAGAGCGGACTTACCGACGACAAGAAATTCGAGCAGTTATGCTCTATGGTGGACATAGACAACTATATGCACTACCTCGCAATGCAGTTATTTATCGACAACCGTGACTGGCCCGGAAACAACTATAAAGTGTGGCGGTATGTTGCGTCAGACGGCGAAAAGGTCACAAGCAAGTACCAGGACGGCAAGTGGAGATATTTCTTCTACGATGCAGAATTTGCCTGGGGACTTTATTCGGACGGATACGCAAACAAGACGTTGACCAAGATTTTAAACGGCACACACCCCGCAGGCGGCTCAGTGCTTATATCGGCACTTATGGAACGTGCGGATATGCGTGAAAAGCTGGCGAACAACCTCTGCGACCTTATAGGCGGCGCATTCAGCTCTGAAAATATTCTGGCGACGCTTGAGCAGAAGCTCGCAGACAGCGACAAGGAACAGCTTTATGCTCTGAACAAGGGTATCACATCAACGTGGGCAAACGAGGGTACGTTTGAAAACAGCAGAAACGAAATAAGAGAGTTCGCCGACAAGCGTGCAAATATCATTCTCAGCGACATCTGCAAGAATTTCGGAATCGACAAGGACGATACATACAAGGTAAAGCTGAACGGTGCAAAGGGTCTTAAGCTCACTATGAACATTCAGACCGTCAAGGACTCAAATACGGTAACAGCCGAATATTTCACGCCCTACAAGGTAAAACTGACAGCCGAGGATATGTCGGGCTACACCTTCACAAGCTGGGAGATAAACAGCAAGACCTATACCGACCGTGAGATAACGATAGACAGCTCAATGGCTAAAAAGGGCAAGATAACAATAAACGCACGCAGTGAAAAAACATCGTCTACAGGCGAACTGCTGTATATAAGCGAAGTGTACACGGGCGGAGACGCCGACTGGATAGAGCTTTACAACCCCAATGACAACGACGTATCAACAAAAGGTCTTTATCTTACAGATAAGGATGATATGCTTAACCGCTACAAGATACCCACTGTCAACATAAAGCCTCATTCAACGCTCACGATAGTTTGCAAGAACAACAAGTCTGAAAATACGCTGATGAAAATGCAGACGAATTTCAGCCTAAAAACAGGCGAAACGCTGATACTCAGCAACGAAAGCGGAGAAATTCTCGGCAAGGTCGCAATAATCGACTGCAGTAAGGATGAATCGCTTGTAAGACAGCGTGACGGAAGCTACGCAAAGGGTACGCCGACCTTTGAAAAGAACAGCCAATAACATAAAAGCCGTGCATCAAGGCGATGCACGGCTGTTTTTCTTTCCCTTTCGCAACAGCCTTACTAAATACTCCCTTCGCCTTTGAAAGAATCAAATGCAGGCATAGCAAAAAACAAGCACGGCTGTACACCGTGCTTAAAACAAAAAGGACCGTGAAAACCACGATCCTCTTTTTTCATTACTTGTCAAGATTGTACTTCTTCTTGAACTTGTCAACACGTCCGCCTGTGTCAACCAACTTCTGCTTTCCTGTAAAGAAAGGGTGGCACTTCGAGCAGATTTCAACCTTTATATCCTGCTTGGTTGATCTTGTTTCGATAACCTCGCCGCAAGCACACTTGATAGTGGTGGGCTGGTAGTTAGGGTGGATACCTTCTTTCATGCTGTCACCTCCTGACCTTTAGAATTAATCTAAATTACAGCTTTCGCTATGATTTCAGAATACTGCGCTTTCACGCTTAGGTTACTATTATAGCATATACAAAACTGTTTTGCAATAGTTTTTTCAAATTTCCCGAAAAATTTATATCACAGACAGTTTCAGCCTACAATCTTTGTGAAATCTGCCGAGAGTTTAACCTGCTTTTCAGCAGCATCTTCAACGCTTGTGCCTACTGTTGTGTAGTAGAGCTTGATTTTAGGCTCAGTACCGGAGGGTCTTATTACTACGCTTGCGTTATCCTCAAGGTAGAATGTGATAACGTTTGACTTAGGAAGTGTGAGTTCTTCTGTCTTGCCGCTTTCGTAGTCTGTCTTTACGCTGAGCTTGTAGTCAGCCTTGCCGATAACCTTAAGACCTGCAACAGCGTCGAGCTTTTCGTTTCTGAGGGTATCCATGATAGCGTTCATCTTCTTCATACCTGTTTCACCCTCGAATGTGAATGTATCGAGCTTGTTGCAGTAGAAGCCGTAGTCGCTGTACATCTTTGCTCTTGCCTGTACAAGAGAAATACCCTGTGAACGATAGAATGCCGCCATCTCACAGATAAGCATAGATGCTACAACAGCGTCCTTATCTCTTACATAAGAGCCTGCAAGGTAGCCGTAGCTTTCCTCAAAGCCGAAGATATATCTGTTTTCCTCGCCCTTTGCCTCTAAGAAGCCGATCTGCTCACCGATGAACTTGAAGCCTGTGAGAACTTCTCTAAGCTCTACGCCGTACTTAGCGGCGATAGCCTTTACAAGATCGGTAGTAACTATTGTCTTTACTGCAACGGGGTTTGCGGGCATTGTACCTGCGGCGATACGCTCCTTGCAGATATATTCGAGCAGCATTGCGCCTACCTCGTTACCTGTGAACAGAACGTAGTTGTCACCATCGGGAACTGCGATACCTACACGGTCGCTGTCGGGGTCGGTAGCAAGCAGTAAGTCGGGCTTTTCTGTCTTGCAAAGCTCAAGACCTAAGTGCAGAGCTTCCTTTATCTCGGGGTTGGGATAGGGGCAGGTAGTGAAGTTGCCGTCGGGCATTTCCTGTTCCTTTACAACTACAACGTTGTTTATACCGATTTCCTTTAAGATACGGCGGACGGGCTTGTTGCCTGCACCGTTAAGAGGAGTATAAACAACCTTCAGTCCGCTCTTTGCACAAAGCTCGGGGTGGATGGACTGCTTTTTAACGTTTGCGATATATTCGTCAATAACATCCTGACCGATGTACTTTATTTTTCCTTCGTTTACAAACTGCTCAAAGTCGCCGCTCTTTACGTCTGCGAAGATATTGAGCTTCTCAATCTCACCGAGAATCTTTTCAGCGGCTTCAAGAGTAACCTGACAGCCGTCGCTTCCGTAAACCTTATAACCGTTGTACTTTGCAGGATTGTGGCTTGCGGTAACAATGATACCTGCGTCACAGCCGAGCGCTCTTACAGCCCAAGAAAGCATAGGTGTGGGCATAAGCTCTGTGTAGATGTTTGCTGTAATGCCGTTTGCGGCAAATATCGAAGCGGCGTGCTTTGCGAATACGTCAGACTTTATTCTGCTGTCGTATGCAACAGCAACCTTAAGATTGCTCTTGCCTGTGTTCTTAAGGTAGTTTGCAAGACCCTGAGTAGCCTTGCCTACGGTATAAACGTTCATTCTGTTTGTACCTGCGCCGATAACGCCTCTCAGACCGCCTGTGCCGAATTCAAGATCACGGTAGAAACGGTCGTTTATTTCTTCGTCCTTGCCCTTTACATTCTCAAGCTCTGTCTTTAAATCGGGATCCTTGACCGCTTTTTCAAGCCATTCGTTATAAAGCTCTGTAGTGTTTGCCATAATAGTCTGTCCTTTCTGTATAAAACGGTAGCACAGTTTGCTGTATTTAAAAATTAGGTAAATATAGCTGTGGCTAACCTAAAATTCCATTCAACAAACAGTATAACATTTTTCCGCCGTAAATGCAAATAAAATCGTAAAAATATTATTAAATTTTTTGAAATCAAAAATTCCCGTTTTTGTTGAAAATATACCTAAAACGTTGTATAATCATTACATAGCAATCACTTAAAATGATATGAAACGGGTGTAAATATGTATTCTCAGGTAAACGGTATGGGACTTTTCGGTATGAATGCCTTTAAAGTCACCGCAGAAATAATGTCCTCAAGAGGTCAGCCGTCCTTCGATATAGTAGGACTGGGCGACCTTGCGGTACAGGAAAGCAGGATGCGTATAAAGGGTGCGTTATCGGGTATCGGAATCTCCGTCAGCGGTCAGCGCCTCACGGTAAATCTTGCTCCTGCGGATGTACGCAAATGCGGCTCGCTGTACGACTTCACAATAATCGCCGCCATTCTTGCGGTAAACAATATAATAACCGATGATTTGTCAGACTGTGCCTTTATCGGAGAGGTTTCGCTCGGCGGCTCGCTTGTTTTCACGGGCGGAATTATCAGCATGGCGATAGAAGCCAAGAAATGCGGTATAAAACGGCTGTTCCTCCCTGCTGAAAACGCCAAGGAAGCGTCCGTTGTTGAGGGTCTGTCCGTATACGGCATAAGCCATATTTCCGACCTTATAAACCATTTCACAGGAAAGAAGCGTATATCGCCCGAGCCTCCCTACGTTCCGTCCGCAGAGATGTTTGAAACGGAGGACTTATCCGATGTAAAGGGTCAGGCGCTCGCCCGTCACGCTCTGGAGGTAGCCGCCGCAGGCTTCCACAACGTACTTCTCATAGGCCCTCCCGGTACTGGAAAAAGCATGATAGCAAAGCGTATACCGTCTATCCTTCCTCCGATGACCTTTGACGAAAGCATTGAAACAACAGGAATACATTCAATAGCAGGTATGCTCGACCGTGAAAAGCCGATAGTCACGGTTCGCCCGTTCAGAAGCGTATCACATACCGCCTCGGCAGTAGGTCTTATCGGCGGCGGAAGTATACCACGTCCGGGTGAAATATCCCTTGCACATAACGGTGTCTTATTTGTTTGTGAAACGCTTTGCACAGCCAATTGAACACACATATTCTGCTGAAAAACGCCGTAATTCTGGGCTTTTTCGGCTTTTATTTTCGGATTTTGAGGTTGGGAACACATACCCAATGGTGTGTTTTGGCTGGATTGTAGACCCACTATATGTAGTATGGGGTGAATATGAAGTTTCGATATGTAGGAATCGGTTCACACAGATGTAGCACCATTTGGCAAAACTCCTAACCTTTTGACGAAACGCCATATTATTTGGCGTAACTACCATTTAGCAAAAGGAGAATGCCATGAAAAACAAGAATAATAGACGGCTGAAAGTTTACGGCCAGAGCAACGGATACAACTACCAGGATGTTCCCACCATCATCCTTAAGGGCAAATGGTTGGAAGTAGCCGGATTTGATATTGGCGATAACTTCACACTGGAAGTTTTGGACAAAGAGTTGATTATCAAAAAGATAACTGTTGAACCAAGCTAACCATTATTAGCGGTATATGTATTTCCGCAGAAAAACTCCAGAAACGCAATGGTATTATTGTGTTTTTGGAGTTTCTTTGATATACTATGTACATTGAAGGAGGAAACGTCCATGAAAGTGACCTATAAACCGCTATTTAAACTCATGATTGATAGAGAAATGAAAAAGAAGGATTTGCAGAATGCTACAGGGATTAGCGCGTCCTCCATTTCTAAATTATCCCGTGACGAATATGTCAGCATGGATGTTCTTGTAAAAATCTGTGCTGTTTTCCAAGCTCAACTCTCAGATGTAGTTGAAATTATCTATGAATATAAAGGAGAAGCGTAAATGAAACTGTTATATTCTAATATTCTGCCTTTACGGGCAACGCCCGGTCAGGAACTATTTATTGATAGATTCTCTGAAGCAATCGGTGTTGCGGATGAGGTGCACATCGCTGTGGGCTATATCTCAAAAGGTGCTTTGCAAGAGTTGGATGCTCTTGTTGAAGCGTCAAGCATAAAAAGAATCGTTTTGACAATAGGAATGCTTTACATAGAGGGTATGCCGGAAGGATCATACCATGTAGCGCTGGAACTGCATAACAAATGGGTAGATGCAGGTATTGGTGAGATTCGTTTTGTTAGACCTTTCAAATATCACGGCAAAGCCTATGTGTTCTACAAAGACGGTAATCCTGTAGAGGCTATTGTTGGTTCCAACAATTTAGGTGCCATTAAACTTGAAGCGTCTAACCTACGTCAATATGAATTGGCAGTACACACCACAGAGCCAGATGAAGTAAGAGAGATTTTTGAACATATTCAGCGTTTGGAGGCGAGGATCTGTTCTCTGGTTATTACCGACATCAAAGACATGAAGCTGATCCGTGAAACAAACAATGCGCTCGTGGGGCAGGAGTTCGTTTCAAAAGTAACAGCAGAAGAAGTGAAGGCATACCAGGATCAGATGACAGAGTTGTCCTTTGAAATTCCGCTTAAAGTTCCGAAAGATAAGAACGACCCTGGGATGAGAGGATCGAACATTAATGTTTGCTATGCAAGCGGTCGTAAGCGTGTTTGGTGGGAAAGCGAAATCATCGTTGGTAAGGAAATTCGCACCTTGCCTGGATACCCTGAGTGGCAAAAGCCTTTTATGGCAGTAACGGATGATGGGTGGAAATTCCAAGTTTGGACTTGCGGGCAGTTTAACAAAAATCTATATTCCAAAGATGATCTCAAAATCATGGGTCGGTGGATTAAGGGCCGCTTGGTAGCCGCCGGCTTGGTTGACCCTATAAATACTGTGGAAAAAGACATCGAGGGCAAGGGTGTCATCACAGAAGAAATGCTGAAACGGTATGGACGCACAAGTATAACTCTGACCAAAACTGCGTTGACCACCACTACAGAAGATGGAGAAGTTTTAGATGTGTGGATGCTGTCGTTCTTGCCTGAAAGCGCGAAGCCTGCTGTAGAGGAGGATGAATAATGACTTACACCGAAAGATATTTGCAAAAAATTAGAGATAGAGGTAATCCGCAGCTGGCCGAGTCAATTGCTACTACCATAAACGGAATTGCACCTGCATATTTGGAGAATTTTTCGTTTTGTGATAATGAAGTGGGTTTGCTATTTGGAAATGTTCAGTCAGGCAAAACTGGCCAGATGTTTGGCGTGATCTGTGCTGCGGCAGATTTAGGATTCCCTGTATTTTTGATTCTCACAACCGACAATGTTGTGCTTCAGCAACAAACGATAGAGCGTGTTCGTGATGATTTGGATGGTTTTTGCATCTGTGATGAGTACGATTCTGAGGTTTTTGCTGAAAATAATCTCGTTTTGCCAACAATCATTGTCCTCAAAAAGAATGTTAGAACCCTTAAGCAGTGGGCGAACATTCTGGCCTCGACTGGGTTTATGCGAGGAAACCCGCTCTTTATTATCGATGACGAGGCAGATGCAGCATCGCTCAACACCCTCGTGAACCGAAATCGCAAGTCCTCCATAAACCGATATTTGGATGAAATTAAGGCTGACTCATCGTGTAGTATTTATCTGCAAGTGACAGGAACACCGCAAGCATTGCTGTTGCAGACAATGGCTTCTGGATGGCATCCGTATTTCACATATTACTTCAGACCGGGAAAAGCATACCTCGGCGGCGACTTCTTCTTCCCAAAAGAGACTCCAAAATGCATCCAATATATTGATACATTAAAAGACCCGCTTTTGGTATCAACGGTGCATCATTTATTTGCTTCTGCTCAAGCACTAAATTCAGGAAAGAAAGTTTGTAATTTTCTCATCCATCCAAGTGTGAGAAAAGCAGTTCACAGTAAATTTGCCGGGGAAGCACAAAAGGCTTTGAACCAGATTAGGGATGGCTGGGATAGCGAACCAATGGCAAAGTTGTGCCAAGACACCTATGCTACTCTGGCACCTCAAAAAAGCAGTTTGCTCCCGTATGATGATTTGAGAAATCTTGTCCACACCATGTTGGTGAAAGATGAGGTAAAAATTGTTCTCATGAATGGAGATGCTTCTGTTACCAGCGATGATTACTCTACTGGTAGTAATATCATAATCGGAGGTAACACTCTCGGTCGAGGAGTCACCTTTTCTGGTTTGCAGACCATATACTATACACGTACTGCGAAGAAGCCGCAGGCAGATACCATGTGGCAGCATTCTCGTATGTTTGGTTACGACCGCGATCCTGGAATGATGAAGGTATTTATTGACGAAAATCTTTATAAGCTATTCGCTGACATAAATGCTACTAATAACGCTATTATAGCCCAGGTTGAGCGCGGAAATAAGGATATTAAACTATACTATCCAGAGGGTTTGAACCCTACAAGAAAAAATGTATTGGACAACAAAAGAGTCTCGGTATTGTCTGGTGGAACCAATTACTATCCGTTTGATCCCAAAAACACAACTATCGAGGACATTGACAAACTGTTGGCGCCGTTTTCTGATGACGAACCGTACTACCAGGTTAGTCTCCGGCTTGTAAAAGAGGTGTTCAAGCACATTGTGCCAAGCGATGACTTTAAGCAGGATTCTTTCGTTTCCATTTTGGATATGATTATAGCTGAACATCCAACCTCACAGGGTGTTTTGATTGTGCGTAGAGGCAGAAATGTGTCTAAAGGTACTGGCGCATTGCTGTCCCCGAACGATTGGAAATTAGGAGGTACTTTCACGGACAAGGTCGTTCTTACAATGTACCAGATGACTGGTGAAAAAGGATGGAATGGACAAAAAATCTGGGTGCCTAATATTAAGCTTCCCGATAACACTATGTATTACGACGTGTCAGAAGAAGATGCAGAGTAAAAAAATAGAGGCTACACATCGCCGTGTAGCCTCTATTTTTTTACTCTGTGGTTTTAGGTTCTACGCTTTCATAAGGGATTCCCGCAAAGGATTTAAGAATAGCTTCAAAGATAATCTTTGCGCCTTGGCAAGGAACTGCCATACCAATTTGCTTTCTAACACTTTCCTTGCTACCCATAAAATGGTAGGTGTCTGGGAATGTCTGCAACCTGGCACGTTCTCGGTTGGTTAATGCTCTCGGTTCTTCCCAGTGGTAGATATGAGTACCGCCGCCGCCACTTCCTGTAACAGTATAAGCAGGCTTGGCAGGATCGAGCCGCTTGTAAATCTGGCTAATTTTTGCACCAGTGACATTCAACTGCAATTCTTCTGGCAAATCAGCTGTAAATGCATTCTGACCAGGAAGAATATGCTGAAGGCGTTTGACTACAATATCAGATTGACGAGTGCGCTCATTGTTCAGCGCATCAGCTGGGATGGGAGGCACTTCGATAGCTGTTTTGCAAGTGTTGTCTGCATCTTTGTATGGGTCAGTAGATGGAATGTGATATTCCACATCTATATCATTACGGATGCCAACAATTATCAAACGGTGTCTGGCCTGGGGAATACCATATTCCTCAAACTTATAAAGATGTGGTGTGATTTTGTAACCAGCCCCAGCCAATTCTTCAAGTATTTTCGTGAATGCCTTTCCTTCATTGGCAGTTCTAAGTCCGCCAACATTTTCTGCTAAAAACCATTTGGGCTGAAACAGCTTGAGGGCTTTGACACCGTATGAGTATAGAGGACCAAAAGTACCGTCCATACCTTTTTGTTCGCCAACAATGCTGTAATCGTTACAAGGAAAACCGAATGCTAAGGCATCAATAGGCGCGAGCTGCGTCAAATCAAACTTCCTTATATCTGCATGATATACCGTTTCCGGTGCATCTGGGCAAATGTTTTTTCTGTATGTTTCGCAAGTGTCTCCATCATAATCATTTGCCCATTGATGAACTATGCGAAAATCGGGGTTGCTTATTTTGGCATTTGTTGCACCCCAGGCGATACCGCCCGGACCACAGAACAATTCTCCTAATCTAAACTCCATTTGTGGATACCGTCCTTCCCTTTATAAACAAATCGATTTGCTCTTGAATGTGTTGTTTTTCTTCTAAGGTAAGGAGGGACGCATCCCGAAAAACAAGCTGATAAGTAGCTAAATCGCTTTCGTCTAAATAACCTGCAATAAGAAATAACTGTACTAAGTCGATTTTGTACAGTTTGGCAAGTTTCCTAAGTTCAATTGGGGTAAGTTGCGAGCCTTCATCACGTTCCATTCTGCTCAGTTTAGAATCCGTGATCCCGCAATGAGCATGAACTTCTTTGAGGCTTAGGCCGCTTTTCTTACGCATTTCTTTTAAATAAGCTCCTAATGTGTTCATGCTTTCACCTCATGCTATACTATAACACAAGTGCTGCAAAAATGCAAGAAGTTTTTCAAAACGCTGCATTGTCGCAGCAACGCTAAAGTATTATAGCTTGCGGCACTCCACCTTATTTCTTTCGGCATATTCGATTGTATTCCGAGTTCCTCCTGCTTCGCCGTTGTATACAGCAATAACTCTGGCAGACCGATCCACCATCCATTCATTGCGGATCTGGAAGCAAGACTGGCTGTAGCCATTACAGACGAAACGGACAAGGTCTGCCCGGTTGAGTATGTCTTTATAGCGCCTCTGCCAATCCGCAGACCAGCGGCTCTCAAAGCCCTCATAAGGAGAGGCGGCTATTAGATGGAGGTTGGGATTATGCTTCCGAAGTTGGAGGATGATTTCCCCAGCCCATATATCCACACCACGAGCCATACCAGTTATGAAGGTCACAAACCCATCATCTATCGCCTGGAGGATTGCCCCCTCCAGGTCTTTTTTTATCTCTGCCTCCGACCGATTTAGCTTTTCTGGACGATGCCCAGTAAAACAGCAACGGTGCAATCGGAGTTCAGCTTCGTTTGCCATTTCATCACCCCAGTCGGGCTTGGGTCATATCCCTTGCCTCGCTAATAGTGTCGCAAGATAGGAGCGTATCAAGCATTGCCCATACACGACCATTTCTGAAAATCTTACCAGTCTTTACCGTCTTACCGGGAACGATTGCCGGTCCCAACTTATATACATAGCAGTCACCATCCCAGACCTCGTCCGGCATCTCTGGAATTTCATCGTGCATATTACGGGTCACTGTGTATCCTTCGATATGGTGGATAGACTGAAGCTGCCCGTAGTAGCGGAAAGCTATGTAGTTAGGTGGCTCTTTCGGCCAGCCGTTCCCTCCGACTGGGCAGAAGTATTTATTGTGGTTCTTTACGATGTCGATCCAGCTGATACTACAGCGGTCAGGACACTGCGTACCAAGAGCAACGACATAGACCATATTGGAATCAAGTTTTTGCATAGTCATTAGTCCTCTCAGATATTCACAGAACTCCCGGAGGAGATGTTTCTGCTCGTGATTTGATGCTACGTGCGATGCCTGTGCCATTTGGTACACCTCTTGGTAGGAGAGGTGAGAAACCGGGATGCCGTTCACATCCTGGAACGGGAGATGGCTCTTGGCGTATGCCTGGGTACACTCGGACAGAGACACAATGTGCTTGTGGGTATAAGCGGTCTTTGTGAAATCATCACGAATGGAGTATCTCGTAAGCTGGTCTGCACCAGGCAATAACCACCCACGCTTCGCTTCAAAAATGATATGGAAGTTTTTGTGGTCAGTCACTTCGATATCGGTTATACCAGTGGTAGTATCATACCGCTGGTTCATAATTGTTGTTTCCTCTACTGCAGGAGTAAAGCCAGACACAGCGACTACGACTGCTTTCAGAAACTCTGGGCATTTAGCTAAAGCCCAGGACATACTCAAAGTGATGTCGTTTTCTTTATCTCCCAGTAGCTGGAAGATGCTATGTATTTCCCGACCATAGGATTCTAAAGTTGCCACAGTTACCTCCTTCCTGCGGAAAGTAGGTCAATCATCCGCTGTAGGATGGGTTGCACTTGTCCGGCTTGATAGCGTACATCAAAGGAGCCGTTGCTGAAGTGATCCTCACGGAGAAGCATGGTTAGCAAAGCACAGCAAAGGTCATAGTCTGCTTCTGGCAGTCGCTCCAGTTCCTTGTCGCAGTGGATTGGCTCCGTGGTCATGTAGTCGTAATAATGATATTTTATGTCGCCAGTTCGCTCCAGCGCCTCGTAGTAGTTGTCAACATGAATATATTCTCGTTGCTGCAGTTCACGAAGAACCCGCAGTTTTTCTTTATTTTCCAACTCAATCCCTCCTATGCGATCCGGCGTTCTACGAACCACCGGCCGAGATTGTTGCCAGTGAGAGAGCAACTCCGTTCAAAGAACAGATAGCTTTGCTTTCCTCTGACCCATATTGTGTAGCGGTCACCTTGTCCCCCAGCTTTCATGGCGGCAGCCTGCCGGATGTCGGTGACACGGTCGATTTCAAAAACTTGACCATCTTCCCAAGTGAGGTTGATGGGAATCAGAAACCCATCGCTGTTGAACTTGGCGGTCACATCCACATAAACTTTAATATTCATCGGTGACCTCCGTTTCCACATTCTTTAGGAAGTTGGCATTCGCCATCAAAGGCGGGTCTATCAGTTTGTATCCATTCCGCTTCATCAGACGGAACTTGAAGTCCAGCAGTTCCGGCGGGACACGGAGTAAGGAGGCAGCCCCAAAGAAGGAGATGTCCTCATTCAGCTTTTCCAGGACGTCATCATCGTCCATGAGAAATTCGGCTGCGAATATATTAGCTTCATATTCCATGAAGGAGGTGCTGTCAAATAACTCAAAGTCGTGGAAGGCATTTACACCCACGGCCTTGGCGTGGAGAACAGCGTGACCCAGTTCGTGCGTGACGATAATTCGTTGTATCGCCTCCGGGAGATCACTGTTAACGGTGATTGAGCGTTTACGGCTCTGTGCCAGGAAGAACCCTTTGCAGGCTCCTGGGTATGTACCCATCGGCGCATACAGAAGTATGATACCCATCGCATCACACAGCTTGAATGGGTCTGTCTCATGGAATTTACGTTTGAGCCGCTCCACTTCACGGCATATATAATCCACGGTCATTCAGATCCCTCTTTTCTGTATCACTTCTATGATAAAAAATAATGTGTACTAAAAAACGGACTTATTTCTTTTTGCGCCCGAAGGTCTTTCTTGCTTCCTCTTTGCATTCCAGGTATGCCTTGGTGACAGCAGTGAAGAACGCATCCTTGGCTTCCTCGCTCAGTTCGCCACCCGCGAAGAGGGCAGCGTTGCGCTCCAACAGTTCATCCACCTCAAGGGCGGCTCTATCCCCGAACTGGCCTCTGACGGCCTCGATGTGTTCAATTTTCTCGATGCCCTGCTTGGGGTCGGTCACTTCATCATTTGCCAGATAGTCATAGGAAACATTCAGTGCTACAGCCAGCTTTCTCATAGTAGAAGAACGGGCGATTGCCCCGGAAGATTCATAGGATGCGATGGTGCGCTTGGAAACGCCCACCTTGTCAGCAAGCTGCTGTTGGGTCAAATTGCAAAGTTCTCGTGAGACTTTGATTTTATCGGAAAACGTCATGGTAGCCCTTCCTTTCAGAAAATTTTCGTTTGTAACTTCATCAACTTCATCAAACCTATTGACGAAACTTCACTGCAGTGCTATTATACGGGTGAAGTTCGGTGAAGTTATGAGAAAATTATATTCGCAAAACTTCACTTTGTCAATAGGTTTAGATGAAGTTTTCAAAGGAAGGTGATGAAGTTGGGTGAAAGAACGATACTGCACAGCGATATGAACTGCTTTTATGCCTCGGTTGAGATGATGCTTGATCCCAGCCTTAGAGGGAAACCCGTGGCAGTCTGTGGCAGCACAGAGAACCGACACGGCATTGTGCTGGCAAAATCAGAACTGGCGAAAAAGGCCGGTGTCAAGACTGGTATGGTGAACTGGGAAGCACGCCAGCTTTGTCCGAGACTGATTATGGTAAAACCCCAGTATGACCAGTACCTTAAGTATTCCGAACTGGCCCGTAACATCTACCAGAGATACACAGACCAGGTGGAACCCTATGGCATGGATGAGTGTTGGCTCGATGTCACAGGGAGCCGTGGTGTGTGCGGTGACGGCATGAAGATTGCTGAGAACATCCGGCAGGAGATTAAAGCGGAACTGGGGCTGACGGTGTCCATCGGTGTTTCCTATAATAAGATTTTCGCCAAGCTGGGCAGTGATATGAAAAAGCCGGATGCTGTGACCGAAATCTCCAAGGAAACCTTTCAAGAGAAAGTGTGGCCTCTGCCCGCCTCTGACCTTCTGTTTGTAGGCAGGGCAACGTCAGCAAAATTCAGTAACTATGGCATCAAGACCATCGGCGACATTGCCGCCACAGACCCAGCTTTTCTGAAAAGGCTTCTGGGTGTGAATGGACTCCAGCTGTGGAAGTATGCTGTTGGCAAGGATGATACGCCTGTCATGCATAAGGACTTCGTATCGCCAATTAAGTCTGTGGGGCATGGAATTACCTGCGTGGCAGATCTTCTGGATGATGAAGAGGTCTGGAAGGTGATGCTGGAACTCTCTCAGGATATCGGACACAGGCTGCGCCTACATAAGCTGAAAGCGACTGGTGTGCAGATCAGCATCCGTAGCAACGATCTGGGTTATCGGCAGTTCCAGGCACCTTTGAGTCTGTCAACCCAAAGCCCCATGATGATTGCGAAAAAAGCACACGCCATCTTTCAGTCAAATTACCGCTGGTCAACCCCAGTTCGTGCAGTGACGGTAAGAGCCATCAACCTTGTTCCCCAGGGAGTGCCGGAGCAGATTGACCTTTTCACAGATATGCGACGTGTGGAAAAAGCTGAAAAGCTGGATGACTGCATAGAGGAAATACGGCGGCGGTTCGGCAAAAGGGCTGTGTTCCAGGCTTGCCTGCTGGGCGATTTGAAGATGCCAATCGACAACCGCCACCTGGTGCAGATGCCTGGTGTGATGGGGCGATAAAACAAATTAGCAAAATGGGGTTGACACCTTTACGAAACTTGGCTATAATAGTGTAAGCAAGTTAGCGAACAAGCAAACTTGATAACACCGCCAATTAGATTGTCCTTTATAATGTGGAGGTACCCGCCAGACACGATTGAGTTCGGTCGGTTAGGGAGATGTATGGTAGATGTGGACAAATTTAAAGTAAAGGTGACGAAAATGAACGCATACGCTAATTTTGGAGAATTCATCAAGATCAAAAGAGAAGAAAAACAAATCACGTTAAGGAAAATGGCAGAACTACTGAAATGCTCTGCCCCGTTCCTCAGTGACGTGGAAAAGGATCGCCGGAATCCATTTGACATGGACAAGCTGGAGTTGCTGGGTCAAATCCTGGAACTGGACAGCGATGACTATGCTTTGATGCTGGATCTGGCTGGTAAGAAGAGAAACTCTGTTGCTCCCGACTTGCCTGACTATATTATGCAGAGAGACTATGTCAGTGCGGCTCTGAGAACCGCCCGTGACCTCGATGCTGGTGAACAGGAGTGGCTGCGTTTCGTGGAAGAGTTAAAGAAGCGGAAGGGGTAAAAGGCAATATATGGTGAGACTCAACATTAACAGAAAACGGTCTGGGGTTCCTGTTCTCAGCCGGAAGCAGATTGATGATATCGGCGAGAGACTGGTGCAGGACTTCTGCCCGGATGCCATGATTCATCCCCAGGCTCTGGATGTGGATTTATTCGCCCAGGACTACTTGGGGATGGAGCAAGATTATCAGTATCTTTCCCACTGCGGGGTCTATCTCGGCATGACTGTTTTTAATGACACCAACAGAGTCGTGGTGTTCAATCCCGAAAAGCAGGAAGCCGAGTACATCAGTGCAAGGGCTAAGACCATCATTATCGACAACACCCTGCTGGAAGAGAAGCAGGAACATAGATACCGATTCACTATGGGTCACGAGGCTGCCGGACATGGTGTGCTTCATGAGGCATATTTTGGCTATGACAGAAACCAGCTGACCCTGTTTGATACCGTCAACGAAGCGGCTATGATTCAGTGCCGGACGGACAGTTCCAAAATCGCCACGAAGGATAGTCGGTTCTGGAACGACCATGACTGGATGGAATGGCAGGCCAACGCCATGTCCTCTGCTTTCCTCATGCCCAAAAAGATGGTTCTGCTTGTGGCAAACGAGGCCAAGAAGAAGGCACAGCACAACAATCCTGGTATGGCGGCATATTTTATGGCCGAAGCTGTATCTGATATTTTCAATGTATCGAATGAAGCGGCATTATACCGCTTGAAGTCCTTGGGACTTGTAGACTCTGGGGTTCAGAACCAGAGCGCCGTTTACGATTTTCTGGATTTACTCGCATGAGAGGAGGCGCCCATATGTCGATGGACTATGTGACAGAAATGTTGGATGGCGGATTATCGGCTATGAGCAGCCAGATGTTCCGTATGAGGCTGGATGCACAGCCGTTTGATATAGAGGAGTTACGTCATTGCATCATGATGGAACTCATTAGAGATGCATACTATGAGTCCGAGCCGAGAGCATCCCTCCGCTCCTATGTAGAGGATGGGCTGAAGGATTCTGATGATATACGAATGAGAAACCAGCGGGTGCTGAAATATGCCCAGCACTACCGCAACCTTCAATATGAGAATATGGTGCAGACTATGGGTGGCGGTCACCCCGATCTGCTTCCAGACGATATGACTGGCATCGAAAACAAGCTGGCCGGTCATAAGCTGTCCCCCATGCAGTTCTTTGAACTTTCCACGATGGCAGACAACCCTGTGCTTAAGAATATAATCAGCAAACGGATCTGCAGCGTGAAAAAGGTTTCAAATGCTGAGTTCATTGAACTGATGAACGAGTACGACCGTCTCACTCAGTCCCTGGTGGACAGGCTTGAGGACGATAGGGTATTTGCCACCATCGCTCTGTATATTCTCGAATGGAAGTACAATGTTGAGTTGTTTTATGCCTGTGCCGTGGAAGCGGAGAAGCATAAGCAGAAAGAGGTCATTGTTCAGGATGTCGCTCTGCTCTGTTCTGACTGCCATATGCCGAGAGCCTATGATATGACCCAGACGCTCCATACTCACAGCCGTTTCATAAAGAAGCGGATGGATCTGGTTCCGTTGCTCTACGATGGGACCGACCTTGAGGAATTGAACCTCAAATTCATGTGCTACCATAATCTGCGTTATGAAGTCAAATATACACTCACCGTCAATGAGGTGCCGTTCATCACGCTGTTCAAGAAGCTGACTACCCCTGCGGACTGGGCGGAGTATCTGCGGCAGAATTATGATATCACGACCATTTACACCAAAAAGGAATGGACCCCTGCACGGATTCGGTATGTGCGCAAGCTGTACGATGTGATGTTGCAGAGCCAGCCTACCCCAAAACTATAAAATTCCCGATTTCCGTTCTTAAACGGAATGGCAAAATGCTGATACCATATAATCAGCGAAAGGCAACCGGGATACCCCAAGACAAAGCAATGCGGGTTGCACCACGCACCCGCATATTTTTATCAATACGGTGTAAGCCGTTTAGCTAACACATTAACAATAAAGGAGGCGGTTCAGATGCCGTATAGCTTCAACAGACACCTCATCTGCCCTTGGTGTAAAAAGGGCGAAGTCCTCGCCGATGGAAAGGCGAAGGTCACCGTATCCGTCATGTGTCCGAAGTGCAAGCGCTTTTTCCAGGGCGACTTGGACACGCTGAAAACAGAAAAGGCCGTAGCCCAGCGTAGGAGCGGGCGGGCATCATAAGCATTACTGACTGACCACCGGGGCAAGAGCCACCACTAAGGCCGGAGTAAGGCTGTATTCGTACAGCTATACTCCGGCCTTATTTTTTTCTCCAAAACTTTTTCGCAAAACTTTTTTTAAAGCGGTAATTAGGCTTCCGCTTTAACTTTTACCATTAAGCCACAGCAAACGAAAGGAGGTGAGCAAGCGATGATGACAGCGATTGAACGGCGTGATGCCATTCTGGACAGGCTTTGTGTCCGTAGACACGACCAGGTCAAAAACCTGGCAGAAGAGTTCGGTGTGTCTGAAAAGACCATCCGCACCGACATCGAAGTCCTCGCTTGCTCATATCCGATTGAGACTGTCCGTGGCCGACACGGCGGAGGCATCTATGTTGCGGACTGGTACCACCGTGGCAGAAAGACCCTTTCGCCGGAGCAGGCGGCGTTGCTTAAGAAGCTGGCACCCAGCTTGGAGGGGCATGACCTGGAAGTCATGAACAGCATCATCAATCAGTTTGCTTCCTATTAACCACGGGACACACCCCCGAATGACATGAAAGGCAAAGGTGAATTTTTATGAAACGAGTATTTATCTGTTCTCCGTATCGTGGCGATGTGGAGAGAAACCTCAAGGCAGCAAGGAAACACGCCCGTATGGCGGCAATCATCGGTTATTGCCCGATGGCACCTCATCTGATGTTTCCGCAGTTTCTGAACGACAACGACCCTGAACAGCGCATCCTGGGTATCACCCTCGGTGTGGAGCAGATGAAGGTCTGCGATGAAATCTGGATCTTCGGCGGTCGCATCAGCAACGGCATGGCCTTTGAGTTGGAGCAGGCAAAGGAACTGGGCATTCCGGCTCGTCTGTATGACGATGACGGCAACCGCATCAGTCCCGCAACCATGATGATCGATGACCGTGTCAGCGAGGAATACCGCAAGGCAATCCACGGTCTGAAGTTTGTCTAAGGAAAGGATGAAGCACATGAATGAAGTTTATTTAACCATCGCAGATGGATTTGAAAAGCTGGCTGCTGGCTACCGTGCCTTGGCTGGCAACACCTCTGCTCCGGCGGTGAGCGAAGCTGCCCCTGTGGCAGAGGTTCCTGCAGAAACGGCAGAGGTCACTATCGAAGAGGTTCGTGCGGTTCTCGCAGCAAAGTCCGAGGCCGGCAAGCGTAAGGAAGTCAAAGAACTCCTCTTCAAATATGATTCCGGCAAGCTGTCTGGGGTCAAGAAATCTGACTACGCAGCCCTCCTGGCTGATGCGGAGGCGCTCTAATGGGCGCCCACGCAAGGAACTCTCCTTCGGCTTTGCACCGTACTTTGAACTGCCCGCCCTCTTTGGTGCTGGGGGAGCAGTTCCAGGATGAGGAGAGTCAGTACGCCGCAGAAGGGTCTGCCGGACACGCTCTGGCAGAACACCTTATCAAAAAGCACCTGAAACAGCGTACCAAACGCCCGGTATCCGACTACTACTCGGATGACCTTATGGAAGCCGTGGAAGATTATGTGGCTTTCGTCATCGAGAAGATCGAGGAAGCCAAGCGCGAGTGTAACTCGCCCCTGTTCTCCGTGGAGCAGCGTGTGGATATTTCCGAATACTCCCCAGACTGCTTTGGCACGGCAGATATGGTCATCGTCACCGACAAGGTGGCTCATGTGATCGATCTGAAGCTGGGGCGCGGCGTGGAAGTTTCTGCCGAAGAGAATCCGCAACTCATGGCCTACGGTCTGGGCGTACTGGAAATGGCAGAGATGCTCTACGACATTGAAACGGTGCGACTGACCATTTTCCAGCCTCGTATCAATAACTTCTCCACCTGGGATATTACCCCGGAAGCCCTCAAGACCTGGGGCGAGGAGATTCTGAAGCCCCGCTCCGCTATGGCACTTGCCGGGGCAGGAGAGTTCCAGGCTGGAAGCTGGTGCCGTTTCTGTAAGGCCCGTAACCAATGCCGAGCCAGAGCCGAGGAGTTCCTTCGTCTGGCAAAGATGGAGTTCCGTCAGCCCGCTCTGCTCTCGGATGACGAGGTGGCAGATATCATCAAGATTTCGGATGAACTCGCCAAGTGGGCATCCGATGTCTATGCCTACGCCCAGGACCAGGCTATCATCCACGGCAAACAGTGGAAGGGTTACAAGCTGGTGGAAGGCAGAAGCAACCGTAAGTATTCCAGCGATGATGAGGTGGCCGAGGCTGCCAAGGCTGCTGGATACACAGACATCTACAAGCAGACCCTCATTGGCGTGACCGAAATGGAACGCCTCATGGGCAAGAAGGAGTTTGCCCGTATCCTCGGCAAGCTGGTGTATAAGCCTGCAGGCAAGATCACCCTCGTGCCGGACACAGACAAGCGTGAAGCTATCAACACATCAACCGCTGCGGCGGATTTTCAGGAGGAATAATCATGAACAACAATACTACCAAAGTTATCGTACCTTGCCGTTTTTCTTATCTGCACTGCTGGGAGCCTGACTCCGTGAATGGCGGCGATCCTAAGTACAGCGTGTCTGCCATCATTCCCAAGAGCGACACCAAAACCATCAATGCCATCAAGGCTGCCATCGAGCAGGCCAAGAAGGACTCCGTTTCCAAGTGGGGCGGTAAGGTTCCCGCCAATTTGAAGCTGCCCCTCAGAGACGGCGACATCGACCGTCCCGACGATGAAGCCTATGCTGGCTGCTACTTCTTCAACGCCAACAGCCGTCAGGCTCCCCAGGTCGTGGATGCCAAGGTTCAGCCTATCCTTGACCAGAACGAGGTCTACTCCGGCTGCTACGGTAAGATCAGCGTTACCTTCTACGGCTATAACAGCAATGGCAACCGTGGTATCGCCGCTGGTCTGGGCAACATCCAGAAGCTGAAAGATGGCGAGAGCCTGGGCGGTCGCTCCAACGCTGCGGACGACTTCCAGACCGAGGAAGATGAGGACTTCCTCAACTAAGAACCACTGTGGTGGGTGGCGGGAAACCGCCATCCGCCCTTACATATAACGCTATGCGAAAGGAGTGATTGCATGGCCCTGTTGGCTATTGATATTGAAACATACTCTGATGTGGATCTGACCAAGTCCGGCGTGTATGCCTATTGCGACAGTCCGCAGTTTGAAATATTGCTGTTTGCCTACGCCTTTGATGATGAGCCGACTGAAATCATCGACCTTGCCTGTGGGGAGCAGCTTCCCCAGAAGGTACTGGATGCGCTGGAAGATACCTCTGTGATAAAGACAGCGTTCAATGCCGCATTTGAACGCACGTGTATTTCCAAGCACCTGGGTAAGAAGCTGTCTCCGGCAGCTTGGCAGTGTACGGCGGTGCAGTCGGCAATGCTGGCTCTGCCCCTCTCCCTGGACGGTGTTGGTGAGGTGCTGGATATCCAGAGAAAGAAGCTGAAGGAAGGTGCAGACCTTGTCCGCTTCTTCTCCATGCCGTGTAAGGCAACTAAGGCCAACGGCGGCAGAACCAGAAACCTCCCGTCCCACGAGCCGGAAAAGTGGGAGAGGTTCAAAGCCTACTGTATCCGAGATGTGGATGCGGAGCGTGAGATCCGCCACAAGCTACGGAACTACCCAATTTCCGAAAGTGAGATGCGGCTCTACCAGATGGACCAGGAGATCAACGACCGTGGCATTCTGGTTGACCGTGAACTGGTGGCAAACGCAGTCCTCTGCGATACCGAGTACAAGGAAGCCGTCACCGCCAGAGCCTACGAACTGACTGGGCTGGATAACCCCAACTCCCCGGCTCAAATCAAAGGGTGGCTCAGTGACCGTGGTGTGGAGGTGGACAGCCTCGATAAAAAGGCGGTCAAATCTATGATTTCCGATGCGGACGGCGAGGTGCTGGAAGTCCTCCAGCTTCGTCTGCTCATGGCAAAAACCTCTGTAAAGAAGTATGAAGCCATAGAGCGTTCCGTGTGCAGTGATGGCAGATGCCACGGTCTGCTCCAGTTTTATGGTGCGAACAGGACGGGGCGTTGGGCTGGGAGATTGGTGCAGGTGCAGAACCTCCCACAAAACCACATCGTGGATTTGGAACTGGCTCGTAATCTGGTAAAAAATCGGCAATTCGACCTCATTGATTTGCTATATGATTCCACCCCAGGGGTGCTGTCTGAACTCATCCGTACCGCCTTTGTCCCAAGATCAGGCACACGCTTCATCGTGGCGGACTTTGCTGCCATCGAAGCCAGAGTGCTGGCATGGTTCTCTGGGGAGCAATGGCGACTGAACACCTTTGAAGAAGGCGGCGACATCTACTGTGCATCGGCATCGCAGATGTTTGGCGTACCTGTAGTGAAGCACGGTGAGAACGGCCACCTCCGGCAGAAAGGCAAGATTGCCGAACTGGCTCTGGGCTATGGCGGCTCAGTTGGTGCGTTGACGTCAATGGGTGCGTTGGACATGGGAATGCAGGAAGATGAACTTCAGCCACTGGTCAATCAGTGGAGAGCCTCCAATCCACATATCACAAAGTTCTGGTGGGATGTGGATGCGGCAGCAGTAAAGGCAGTGAAGGAACGCACCAGCGTGACCTATAAGAACCTCTGCTTCACTTACCGTTCCGGCATCCTGTTCGTGACCCTCCCGTCCGGCAGAAGCCTTTCCTACATTAAGCCTCGTATGACCCAGAATCGCTTCGGCCGTGAGAGCCTTTCCTACGAAGGCGTTGGTGAGAGCAAGAAATGGATGCGTATCGAAACCTACGGCCCGAAGCTGGTGGAAAACATCGTCCAGGCAACGGCGAGGGATCTGCTGGCTCTGGCGATGCTTCGGCTCCGAGACGCCGGATTCGATATTGTGATGCACATCCACGATGAAGCTGTTCTGGAAGTGCCGGAGGGTGTTTCCAGTGTAGAAGAAATCTGCCGAATCATGGCGGTGGCTCCAGACTGGGCAGCTGGACTTCCGCTTCGGGCTGATGGATATGAATGCCCATTTTACAAAAAGGACTAAGGAGGTTAACTGCATGGGAATCAGTTATTACAACGGGTCTGGCTACCCGGACCCTACGGCGCACTACGCAGTTCGCCATTTGGAGGAGGAAGAAAAGATGCTCCATATCGTGTACCCCACAGGTCACATGGATATCCGTATGGATAAGTTCTTCCCCGCTACTCTGGACAGGGCAAGGAAACTGTTCCGTCTGATGGCACAGTATTCTTCCAGCGAGGATAAACATCGGCTGCTGGAGTTCCTCCGCCAGAAGGAGCAGAAACTTGGAAACCAGGAAGAATCATATAGCAGGCTGGCGATGGACAGTGAGAAGAAAATGGATGTCAACAAATACACTTCTTTTGCCCGTAATGCGGCGAATGAGAAGCACCGCACCAGAAGGAACATCGAACTGCTCTGCCAGATCTGCCGATTGGAGGTATCGAAATGAAGCTGAAACTCAGTATTGGTAATTCCCGTATGGACAAGAAATGGAATGCGGTGGAGATGGAACTTTCCGAGTTCCGTGACCGTATCTCCCAGACCAAGCGTACCGCCGAAACCGTGGAGCAGTACCGCAAGCTGGGTAAGGCGAAGCAGGATGACATCAAGGATGTGGGCGGCTTCGTTCTGGGTACCCTCAAAGGCGGTCGCCGTAAGAAGGACTGTGTGCTGACCCGCTCTGGTCTTTCTCTGGATATGGACTACGCCACCCCAGACATCATCGAACAGATCGAGATGTTCTTTTCCTTCCATTGCCTGTTCTACAGCACTCATAAACACACGCCGGAGAAGCCCCGACTCCGCCTGATCATCCCTCTGTCCCGTGAGGTGACCCCAGATGAATACTGTGCGGTAGCCAGAAAAGTGGCGGACGAGATCGGCATTGAACTGTTTGACGATACGACCTATGAGCCGAGCCGTCTGATGTACTGGCCCTCTACTTCTTCTGACGGTGAGTTCGTATTCCGTGAAGTAGAAGGAGAGCCTCTGGACCCAGACGAGGTGCTGGCAAAATACACCGACTGGCATAATACCGCTGAATGGCCCGTGTCCAAGCGGCAGCAGAGCGTTGTCCAGCGAGACATCAAGAAACAGGCCGACCCTCTGGAGAAGCCCGGAACTGTGGGAGCGTTCTGCCGTACTTATTCGGTAGCCGATGCCATCGACACCTTTATCCCCGATGTGTATAAGCACAGTGCAATGCCGGGGCGTTACGACTATATTCCGGCTGACTCCCAGGCTGGTGTTGTTCTCTATGAGGACAAGTTCGCCTACAGCCACCATGCCACGGACCCTGCCTGTGGTAAGCTGATGAATGCTTTTGATGTAGTCCGTATCCATAAGTTTGGCTCTTTGGATGCCCGTGCGGATGTGGACACCGACCCGGCAAAGCTGCCGTCCTTCAAAGCGATGCAGGAATTTACCGTGCAGGATGAGCGTGTAAAAATCCAGCTTGCCAAAGAGCGTGTGGGTCTTGCCCAGGCAGAGTTCGATGAGGAATTTGATGAGGAAAACTGGCAGACCCTTCTGGAACTGGACAAGACAGGCAAGGTCAAGGATACCCTCAACAACATCGCCAATATCATCCGCTATGACCCGAACCTTAAGGCCATCGTCTATAACGAGTTCAAAAGCACCATCGATGTGGTGGGAGAGCTGCCGTGGAAGCAGGTCAAGCCCGGCTGGTCGGATGCCGACCTTGCCAACGCCAAGCTGTATTTTGAGAGGGTCTATGGGATCTGGTCGCCGACTAAATTCAAAGATGCTCTGCTGGCGGTGGTGTCCGGCGAAAGGCTGTATCACCCCATCAAGGAATACTTCGCCACCCTCCAGTGGGATGGCGTGGAGCGTGTGGACACTCTGCTCATCGACTATATGGGCGCAGATGATTCGCCCTATGTCCGAGCCGTTACCCGAAAGGCTCTGACCGCAGCGGTAGCCAGAATTTACGAGCCTGGCATCAAGTTCGATTCCATGCTGGTCATCAGCGGTCCCCAGGGCATGGGTAAGTCTACCTTCTTCGCCCTTCTGGGCAAGGAGTGGTTCTCCGACTCGCTTTCCATCGCAGATATGCGTGATAAGACCGCATCGGAAAAACTGCAGGGATACTGGATTCTGGAGATTGCCGAGATGAACGGCATCAAGAAGGTGGATGTGGAAACGGTCAAATCCTTCATCAGCCGCACGGATGATAAGTTCCGGCAGGCTTATGGAACGGTGGTCGAGAGCCATCCACGCACCAATATCATCGTAGGTTCCAGCAACTCAGACTCCGGCTTTTTGCGAGACATCACGGGCAACCGCCGCTTCTGGCCTGTCAATGTATCCGGCGAGGGCAAGCATCACCCGTGGGAACTGGAGTCCGTTGACCAGATCTGGGCTGAAGCCATCGTCCGCTATCGTGAGGGCGAGGAACTCTACCTCAAAGGAAGTGTGGCTGCGGAAGCCTATATCCGCCAGCAGGAAGCTATGGAATCCGATGACCGTGAGGGCATTGTGGAAGAATATCTGGAACGTCTGCTCCCTGCCGATTGGGCTGGGATGGATCTGTACCAGCGTAGAAGCTACCTTGGCGGTAGCGAGTTTGGCGGTTCTGCCGCCGTTGGCACTGTACGCCGTGAGAAGGTGTGCATCATGGAAATCTGGTGCGAATGCTTCGGCAAGGAACGCCAGAACCTCAAGCGTACCGACTCTTATGAAATCGAAGGTATCTTGAAGAAGCTGGGCGGCTGGCAGAGAACCACCGAGACCAAAACGGGAAAGACACATTTTCCTATCTACGGTCCCCAGAAGACATTCGTCCGGCACGGCGATTAACCCCTTCGGCATATGCCTATCCCTGCCGTGGAATGGAAACGGCACAGAGATAGGCATAGCCGAAAACGGTAGTCCGGCACGGAGTTACCCAGCCTTTTGTGCCTATGTGCCTATCTTTTCTCTATTAAGTATGGGTAATGAAAAAATAAGGAAAAAGGCATACGCAACAAGCGTGTGCGCGCATAAGGTTTTTGGATGCTTCGGCACGGAATAAGGAACAGAAAGGAGATGGCCTAATGCGTGAAAGTGTAGTCGAGAGGAAGTTAACCACGGAAGTAAAAAAGCGTGGTGGGCTGGCAGTCAAATTCGTGTCCCCCGGATTAGATGGGGTGCCTGACCGTTTGGTTTTGTTCCCTGGTGGCAGGCTGGCATTTGTAGAACTGAAAGCCCCTGGAAAAAAGATGCGACCGCTACAGGTCAAAAGAGCAAAGCAGCTCACCGCATTGGGCTTTCGTGTCTACTGCGTGGATAACACAGAAATGATTGGAGGTGTTCTGGATGAAATACAAACCGCATAACTACCAGGCTTTTGCATCGGAGTTCATACTGGAACACCCAGTCTGCTGCCTCATGTTGGATATGGGTCTTGGCAAGACGGTCATTACCTTGACGGCACTGTGGGAACTGGTGCTGGACAGATTCGATGTCAGCCGTATCCTGGTCATCGCTCCCAAGCGTGTGGCTGAAGATACCTGGCCGAAGGAGATCGCCAAGTGGGAGCATTTGTCCGGGCTGTCCTTCTCCCTGGTGCTTGGCTCCAGGGCAGACCGTGAAGCGGCTCTTGGTAAGAGGGCGTTTATCTACATCATCAACAGGGAGAATGTGGCATGGCTGGTGGAGAATTACCGCTGGGACTTCGATATGGTGGTGATCGATGAACTATCGTCCTTCAAATCCAATAAGGCAGAACGGTTCAAAGCCATGAAGCGCGTCCGCCCCAAGGTTTCAAGAATCATCGGTCTGACTGGCACCCCTGCTCCCAACTCTCTGCTGGATCTGTGGCCCCAGATGTATCTGCTGGATATGGGCCAGCGGCTTGGCAGGTTCATCGGTGGTTTCCGTGACAGGTTCTTTGTGCCGGACAAACGTAACCGGGAAATCATCTACAGCTACAAACCCAGAGATGGTGCGGAGGATGCGATTTACAGTCTGGTGTCCGATATCTGCATTTCCATGAAGGCTGTGGATTACCTCGATATGCCGGAGCGGATCGATAACCGCATCGAAGTGGTGATGAGCGCCAAAGAGCAGAAACTGTACGATGACTTCCAGCGTGATATGGTTCTTGCCATTGAGGGCGAGGAACTGGATGCGGTCAATGCCGCGGCACTCTCCAATAAGCTGCTCCAGATGGCAAACGGTGCTGTGTATGGCGATGACAGAAAGGTTCTCCCGATCCACGACCGTAAGCTGGATGCGCTGGAGGATCTGGTGGAAGCCGCCAACGGCAAACCGCTTCTGGTGGCCTACTGGTATAAGCATGACCTTCAGAGAATACAGGCTCGGTTCAAAAATGCCCGGTGCATCGACACCTCAAAGGACATTGACGATTGGAATGCCGGGAAGATTCCGCTGGCTCTGATACACCCAGCCTCTGCCGGCCACGGTCTGAACCTGCAGGAAGGTGGCTGTACCATCGTCTGGTTTGGGCTGACCTGGTCGCTGGAGTTGTACCAGCAGCTGAATGCAAGACTCTGGAGGCAGGGACAGAAACACACGGTGGTCATTCACCACATTGTAACAAAAGGCACCCATGACGAGGACGTCATGAGAGCCTTGGGAAAGAAAGATATGCGGCAGTCCGCTTTGATTGAGGCGGTACGGGCAAGGATTGGAGGTTAAGGTATGCGAGAAAGGATAGAAACGCTGATTCGTGACTACCCGAAAAATAAAATGGAATTGAAGTGCCTGGAGCATCAGATCCGCAATTTCCGTGGTATCACCGAGGAAGAGATGATCGATACCATGTACTTCACACAGCCGGAGGGCGAACGGGTGCAGACCAGCGGTGTTTCTGATAAGACTGCCAGAATTGCCATGAGTTACCGTGAGCGGATGGATGCCATCAACCAGGAATGGTATCAGCACCTGGAAAAGCAGTATGCCTCTTTGGCAGAGGAAGTCGGGTTCTTTGAAAGTGCGGTCAAAGCCCTCCAGGGCAAGATGGGAGAGGTCATGCAGGATATGATTTTCTCCCAGGTTTCCTGGGACGACCTGGCAGAGAAACACTATGTGAGCCGCAGAACCATCGGCCGTTATCGCCAGAAAGCCATTGATGACCTGGTGGTTCTGTATGAAAAGCACGAGGCCGAAATGCTGGCCTATATGTTGAGTTGAGGTGAATGGGTATGTGTAAACGAGGCGATATTTATTTTGTGGATTTCGGTCAGAACATAGATAGCAATAAACAGTGTGGCATCCGTCCGGCGGTCATCGTGAGCAACAACCGCGCAAACGAGCATTCCCCAGTGATTACGGTAGTGCCGCTGACTGGCAGGACATATAAGAAACGCCATCTTCCCACCCACGTGTTCATTCCGAAAAGCTGTGGGCTGGACAGGAACAGTCTGGCTCTGGCTGAACAGGTGGAGGCAATCGATAAGAAGAATCTGCGTGAGAAGCGAGGGCACATTTCGGACGGTGCTGTCATGGAGCAGATCACAAAGGCACTCCAGATACAGCTTGGCGTGGATGACCGATATAACTAAAAGGAGTAGCTGACTTGTGGTGGGGTCAGCTACTCCTTTTCTGTGAATTTGCATTACTCTACTGGCTCTGCGCTTTCTGCCATTTTTATAATTTCCGAATCATCTATGGCGTTAGGGTTGTATTCCAGTACATAGCTGACCTCTGGGTCATAAGTCCAGCATAGGTACGCCTTGTCGTCCTTTTTATATAAGGCACCGTGCCAATTCTGAATCATCATCTCCTCACAGCTGTCCATATACTCTGTTGGAAAAAGAACATTTAATGCTTCGGTGTTAAGTCCAGTTACGGAAGACGGATCTCCGCCTTCGTAATAAGTAGTTTTCAGGATGCGATAGTAGATGTTGTCTTCGTCATCGCCGTTGCCGTAAGTTATTGTTGCGGCAAGTTCGGTCATGGATACCTTCTTCAAATCTTCACCTAACACCTCTTTGGCGGCTGACTCGAATTTTTCTACCATGTTATCAAAGTTGTCATCCTCTTTGTGGTTATTTGTGAAGATCACTGCAATGACGGCTGCAATAAGTACGATAATAGCTAATGTGATTATTAGTACCTTTTTCTTCATAGTCCTCTCCCCGAAAAGTGTTAATGTTTCATAGTATCACCAGGTGAAAGCATCATACCAATGCCGAAGATGACATCTTCTGGTGTCGGACGGTCACCAGTATAGTGTATCTTTTCCCAGTTCTTACGCACCTGCGGGTCTGGGCTATCGAAAGCAGCATCGATAGCGATCTGCATTTCACGGTACACATCTTCCGGCGTGGTGTTATTGTCCTTGGCGATTTTTTCGAGTATCATTTGAAAGTCAGTGTTCATTGGTATGTATCTCCTTTGGAATTGATTGTAATTCTTATGGGATTACTATACCACATTTCTTTTGTCGATGGGTGGGAAGTTTTGTCGAATGCGAAAAAATTTTATAAAAAAAAGAGGGAAAGAGCGATCTGCTCCTTCCCATCATTTCTCCAGCAATGCCCGGATTGCGTTTACGATGCGGTTTTGGTCTGCTTTTGGCAGCTTGGCAATAGAATCCGATAGTTCAGAAGAGACACTGTCACTGGCATGGTCAATTACATCAAACAGGAGCGCGTCAGCAGAAACGCCCAGCACATTTGCGATAGCGACAAAGGTCTCCAGCTTGGGTGCCTTTACCCCACGCTCGATCACGCTGATGTGGTTCCGGCTCATATCCAGTGCGGCAGCGAAGTCCTCTTGGGTCATGCCCTTGGCTTCTCTGGCAGCTTTTATTCTTGCTCCAATCGCTTGTAAATCCATCGTAACACCCCCTTCTGGAATGAATTGTAGTTCTGAAATAATTATATCCGCACCCCAATTTTCCATACAGCAACCATCGGGTGTCAGAGTAATTCCAACGGAATGCAAAAACTGAAAAAGATGGCACTGATGTGGCACTGGTCTGACACTGACTTGTCCAGCGTTTTGTGATATTATTAGAATCGCCAAGAGGTTTAGAGAGTCTGAGGGATTTCCCCCCAGGCTCTTTCTTTTTGGCCGGGTGTGACTTTCATCCTTTCACACACCCGTACATACGAAAGGAGGATATGTCCGTATGATATTTACAAGTGAGCAGGTGTCCTGTGGGCACCCGGATAAAATCTGCGACCAGATTTCGGATGCCATCGTCACCGATTGTCTGGCCCATGATAAAAGAAGCCGTGTCGCTGCTGAGTGTATGATAAAGGATTTTGACATCATCATCGCTGGCGAAATCACTTCCAGCCATACCCCCGACTATGAGGCGTTGGCGAGGGAGGTGCTTCGCCGTATCGGTGTTTTTGGTGCGGAGGATTTCCGTATCCAGACATTCATCAGTAAACAGAGTGCAGATATTGCCCTTGGCGTGGATGGGAATGCCGGAGCGGGAGATCAGGGCATGATGTTCGGCTATGCCACAAACGAGACCCCTGAAATGCTGCCGATTCCGTATGCAGTGGCGACACACGCCCTTCAACTTCTCCGTGAAGTGGGATGTCCGATCCTGCTTCCTGATGCCAAGAGTCAGGTTTCCTATGATTATGAAAGCGGAAGGATCACCACCTTCCTTATCAGCACCCAGCATCTGGAGGGGACAACTGTTGAGGATATTCGCCCCATTGTGGAGGCGGTCATGGAAACAGCCGCCCAGGATTATGGTCTGAATACCGACTTTGAAAAACTGGTCAATCCGACTGGGCGTTTTGTGGTGGGTTCTTCCTTTGCCGACTCTGGTCTGACTGGAAGAAAGATTATCGCTGATACCTACGGCGGTATGTGCCGTCACGGTGGCGGTGCCTTTTCCGGCAAAGACCCTACAAAGGTGGATAGGAGTGGAGCCTATGCTGCCCGCTACATTGCAAGGGACATCGTCCGTCAGCAGTACGCTGACCGTTGTGAAGTCCAGCTGGCCTATGCCATTGGTGTTGCTGAGCCTGTTTCTGTGTATGTGGATTGCTTTGGTACGAACCGCATCCCCGAAGCAGACATCGTGGATTACATCCTTAAGGAATACGATCTGACACCGAGGGGTATTATTACGGCGTTAGGTCTACTGGATGTGGACTACAACAAGGTTAGTTCCTACGGCCACTTCGGCAAGGCTGGGCTTCCCTGGGAGGAATAAGCTGTGCCTCGCAGACCCAACACACCATGCAAACACCCCGGCTGTGGTCGGCTCGTTCCCTACGGTACGATGTACTGTGAGGAACACGCCCCGCTCCACTACCATGACACCAAGACTACAAAGGAGAAAGGCTACAACAGACGGTGGCAGAGAGCCAGAAAGACATTTCTTGCTTCCCACCCACTGTGTGTCCGTTGCCAGCAGAAGGGAAAGGTTGTGCCAGCCACAGTTGTTGACCACATCGTTCCCCATCGAGGTGACCAGAAGCTGTTCTGGGACCAGAAAAACTGGCAGCCTTTGTGTAAGTCCTGCCACGATACCAAGACCATGACCGAGGACAGATACCAGGACTACCACTATTGACGTCCCCAGGGGCGGGTCAAATCTCTACAGCTTTTCATAGCGGAGACCGGCCTGGGGTCACGTGTGAATTTTCGCAGAATTAGCCTGGGGGGATACCCTGAACCTGGTCTGCGAATAGAAAATTGGATATGAAACTCAAAAAGAGCCGTTGTTTCCAAGGTTTTTCTGCCTTGGAAGCGATGGCTCTTTTGCGAAATTGTTTTATTTTCGACCGTTAAAACATCCGCAAAATGGGGTGTTTTCGGTCTGTTTTACTTTTTAAGCGAAAGGATGTGAAGCAATGACAGAATTTCAAGCGAAGCAGATCAGGGACTTGCGCCTGCAGGGTACGGGTTACCGAGCCATTGCTTCAGTCGTTGGCTTGTCCCGTGACATAGTTCGTAACTACTGCAAGAGCCACGGGCTGGATGGGTACGCATCGGTTCTGACCATCAACATGAAAGAACAGATGTTAAAAGGCCAAGCCTGCCTTGCCTGTGGTAAGGAGATCGTGCAGCCGATGACTGGGCGAAAGCGAAAGTTCTGCTCAGACGAATGCAGACGGAGTTGGTGGTCGGCGCACCAGGATGACCTCAAGAAAAAGCCGACTGCCTTTTACGAAAAGGAATGTGCCTACTGCCATAAGCCCTTTACCGCTTACGGCAATAAGAACCGAAAATACTGCTCCCATGAATGCTATGTCCGAGACAGGTTCTTCTGGGAGGAAGAAGGACGGGAGCCGTACATTGGCCCCGCCGCCAGTGAGGAGGAAAATTCATGAGTGCAATGCAATGGAAAACCCTGTCGGTGGATGCGCTCCGTCCGGCAGCATACAATCCCCGTAAGAAGCTGAAGGCTGGGGATAAAGAATATGAGAAAATCAAGAACTCCATTTTAGAGTTTGGATATGTAGAGCCTATCATCGTCAACTACGACATGACCGTCATCGGCGGTCACCAGAGACTGACGGTTCTGAAAGACCTGGGCTACACGGAAGTGCAGTGTGTGGAAGTCCATATTGAGGACGAGAACAAGGTCAAGGCTCTGAACATCGCCCTTAACAAAATCACGGGTGCCTGGAACGAACAGCTTCTGGCTGACCTCATCGTTGACCTGCAGGCTGCCAACTTCAATACGGACTTCACTGGTTTTGAAGCCCCAGAGATCGAGCAGCTTTTCTCCAAAGTCCATAACAAGGACATCAAGGAGGATGACTTCGATGTGGAAGCCCAGCTGCAAAAGCCCACCATGTCCCAGGCTGGGGATGTGTGGCTTTTGGGCAGACACCGCCTGGTCTGCGGTGACTCTACTCTGCCGGAAACCTACACCAAGCTGATGGACGGCAAGAGAGCCAACCTCGTTCTGACCGACCCTCCCTATAACGTGGATGTAGAAGAAACCGCTGGCAAAATCAAAAACGACAATATGCCGGATGAAGATTTCTATAAATTCCTCTTTGCCATGTTCGTGAATGTGGAACAGAACATGGAACGGGATGCCAGCATCTATGTATTCCACGCTGACTCCAAGGGCTTGATTTTCAGACAGGCATTCCACGATGCTGGGTTCTATCTTTCTGGGTGCTGTATCTGGAAGAAGAATGCGCTGGTGCTGGGTCGCTCCCCATACCAGTGGCAGCACGAGCCTTGCCTGTTTGGTTGGAAGCTGGGCGGTAAGCACCAGTGGTATTCTGACCGAAAACAGACCACCATCTGGGAATATGACCGTCCGAAGTCCTCCAAGGAGCATCCGACCATGAAGCCTGTGGCTCTGATGGCATATCCCATCCAGAACTCCTGCATGAGTAACTGCATCGTGCTGGACCCGTTCCTGGGTTCCGGCTCCACGCTCATTGCCTGCGAGGAAACGAACCGCATCTGTTACGGCATCGAACTGGACGAGAAGTTCGCCGATGTCATTGTCCGCCGCTATATCGAGAAGGTGGGCGGCAGCGATGGTGTGTTTCTTTTGAGGGATAACGTAAAGATCCCGTACTCGGAGGTGGAGCAACATGAATAAGAATCTGACCCTCGGCAGCCTGTTCGACGGGTCTGGTGGCTTTCCTTTGGGCGGCTTGCTTTCCGGCATCACACCTGTGTGGGCATCGGAAGTCGAGCCGTTTCCTATTATGGTCACTTCCAGGCGGCTGCCGTTCATGAAGCATTACGGCGACATCTCGCAGATGAACGGTGGCGAGATCGAGCCAGTGGACATTATCACCTTCGGTTCGCCCTGCACCGATATGTCCATCGCCGGCCGCCGTGCCGGATTGGAGGGCAAACAGTCCGTCCTCTTTTATGAGGCGATACGAATCATCAAAGAAATGAGGTGTAAGACCAATGGAAAATATCCGAGATGGATCTGCTGGGAGAATGTCCCCGGCGCCTTCTCCTCAAACAAAGGCGAGGACTTCCGGGCAGTCCTCGAAGCGATCATCGGCGTTGTCTGCGAGGGCACCGAGGTGCCTATGCCTGAAAAGAACCGATGGCCCTACGCCGACCTATACATGGGTGACGGATGGAGCCTTGCGTACAGAACTCTTGACGCGCAATATTGGGGAGTCCCCCAGCGAAGACGTCGCATCTACCTTGTCGCAGATTTTGCAGGTGGGAGTGCCGGAGAAATACTATTTGAGTCCGAAGGCGTGTCTCGGTATTCTGCGGAGAGCTTCCGCACGTGGCAAAGAGCTGCCAGAGGTGCTTCGCCTTGCGTTGGAGCGACAGGCTTCGACGGGTACAACGGAGATCTGACCGGGGATGTGAGTGCGACCCTGGGTGTAAACTGCGGCATGAGTACCGGGCGAAACGGTATTGTGCTGAACGACCAGGGCGGCAATCGTATGGATATCACTGATGAGGTGACTTGCACCCTCCGTGCAGAATCACACCATCCTCCCTGTGTCATGGATGCCCCGGCGGTCATTCCGCTGGAGCATCATCCTACTGACAGCAGAATCAAGATTGAGGAAAGCGATGCCATCCAGACCTTGACCAGCCGGATGGGGACCGGCGGTAATAATGTGCCGCTGGTGATGTCCGATGAGGATGCCCCTGTCACGCTGAAAATCCGAAGCGGCTGTGAGGGTGGCGGTAAGGGCGCTCTCCTCCAGGAGAACAAGTCAGCGACTCTTTCCTGCAATAATGATCAGACGGTCTTTGTGCCGAAAGCCTATGGCATCTGCTCCAAGGACAGCAATGCCATGAAATCCGACAATCCCCACAGTGGTGTATATGAAGCGGATACCTCACGTACCATTGACCGGGGCGGCGGCAACCCCACCTGCAACCAGGGAGGCATCGCCATCGTGGAAAGCTATGCTCTGCAAGGCTCCATGATCGGTCGTGAGGATAAGAACGGTCCCCAGGGCGATGGCGTGAATAAGGATGTTTCTTTTACGCTCAATACCGTAGACCGCCATGCCGTCTATGCCATGACCACTGGGTATTACGCCCAGGTGTCCAAGGAACAGGCACCGACCCTGCTTTCCAGGGACTATAAGGATGCCGCCATCATCAACGAGCCTTGCTACGGCATTGACCGCTCCGCTTTCAACCAGGGTATGAACGCACAGTTCAGCCCATCCTTTGAAGAGGAACTGTCGCCTACGCTGGTGGCAAAAGGCCCCGGCGCAGCCTTCACGGGATACACCGTCCGCAGGCTGACACCAACTGAGTGTGCAAGGCTCCAGGGCTTTGCCGACTGGTGGTGCAGTGACCTTGGGGTGGAGAACCCGTCCGAGGAGGAGATTGACCGCTGGGAAGGTGTGTTTGAAACCTTCCGTCAGCTGACCGATCCTGGCAAGAAGCCCAAGACCAGAAAGCAGATCGCCAAGTGGCTAAAAGCCCCCTATGCCGATGCCGCCGAATATAAGATGTGGGGCAACGGCGTGGCTCTGCCCTGTGTTTATTTTGTCTTGTCCGGCATTGTCTGGGCAGCCGAAAAGGGCTGAAAAATAAAGATGGATTTCGCTCAGAATTGACTTGCTATTTCATCGTTTTAGAGCAATATATGGTAGTACCAAAAAACAGGGAGGTACATACCATGACCATTCAAACAAACGCAACTGACCGCAAGAAGCTGGCGAAATCCATCGCCGAATTTACGGGGAACGAGATCCACTACATGGGTCCCCCGACCTTTGCCTACGCTGTAGGCAACTACATCATTGACCGAGCCGGAGTCATCACTTCGGAATCGGAGGAAGGAGAAGCAGAATTGAGAACCCATTTGGAAACCCAGGGCTTCCTTGACAGGGAAATCACGGAACTGGCGGTTTCGGTCCCTCTGATGGATATGGATGCGGAAGCCATGAAACGGCTGGTGTTCATGCTCCACAGCAAGCAGTACCTTTTGAACAAGGCGGTTGGCTTGCCCTGCTTCGCCGTCAGCGAGGCTTTGGTGGAGGCCCTGGAAAACAACCCGCCTGCGGACAAGGCGGCGTTTATCGCCCTCTGCGCCGAACACGAGAGCAAGGGCATCGCTTTTGATGATGAGAAGGTGACCATCACCTTTGCCAGCACGGGCGATACCGATAAGGACCAGGCTTTTACCTACCTTGTCCCTATCATGGTGACCAAGGCGAAGGAAGCCAAGCGAATCAGCCCCAAGGAACTGAAGCCGGAGAATGAAAAGTATTATTTCCGCACCTGGCTCATCCAGCTGGGTCTTGGCGGTGCGGAACCCAAAGCCTACCGCAACACACTGATGGCTGGGCTGAAAGGCCACTCGGCATTCAGAACCGATGAGGCGGCAGACAAATTCAAGGCTGACCAGAAAGCCAAACGGGCTGCGAAAAAGGCTGCTGAACTGGAGTCTGAGGATGAGTAAAATGCCCGTAATCTACACAATTATCTGGCGTGATATTTGTGTAGATTATGGCTCAGAATTAACTTGATAATATGTGCTTTTAGAGCGAATATGTCACTACCGAAAGGGAAAACACACATCGCAAAGAACCGAAAGGAAGGTACATATTATGAACGAAAGAACCAGAATCCAGATTGAAGAAATGAAGAAGCAGACCATCGGCGTTGAGGTCGAGATGTACAACATCACCAGAGAGAAAGCCTGCCGCACCATCGCAGCCTACTACGGCACGGAGAACACAGTTCGCTACCTCGGCGGTACCTACAAGGCTTGGGCTTGCAAAGACAACCAGGGCAGGGAATGGAAAATCACCAGAGACTCCAGCATCTACGCCGACTGCGATGAAGAAAAGACCGAGATGGGAACGCCTATCCTGCGCTACAGCGACATTGAGGATTTGCAGAAAATCATCCGCAACCTCCGCCACGCAGGAGCCAAGAGCGACCCCGCCCATATGTGCGGAGTCCACATCCACATCGGACTGGGCGAACACAGCCCCCAGACACTTCGCAACCTCGCCAACATTATGGCAAGCCACGAAAGCCTTCTGATTTCTGCCCTTCGCCTCGACCGCAACCGCATCAACCGCTACTGCAACACGGTCAACAAGGATTTCCTTGCCAAGCTGAACCGCAGAAAGCCCCAGACGATGGATGCCCTGGCTGACATTTGGTACGATGGCTACCGATACGAAAGCAGAAACCAGCATTACAACAGCAGCCGCTACCATATGCTCAACTACCACGCCTGCTTCACCCACGGTACGGTCGAGTTCAGATGCTTCCAGTTTGCCAACCCCAACGAGGAACGCAGAGGCGGACTTCACGCCGGAGAACTGAAAAGCTACATTCAGCTTTGCCTTGCACTGAGCCAGATGGCACAGATGGTCAAGACCGCCAGCCCCAAAGAACCCCAGGTTGAGAATCCCAAATACGCCATGAGAACCTGGCTCCTTCGCCTCGGCTTCATCGGTGACGAGTTCGCAACCGCCAGAGAACTTCTGACCAAGAACCTGGACGGCGACACCGCCTTCAGACACGGCAGAAACGCTGCTTGAAGGATTTAGCCTCAGGCCCCCTTCCGACCGCTTCGGCGGTCTTAAGGTGGTAGGAGGGTGAACCCTTCAGAAAGGATGAATCGCATATGAAAGAAAAATACTACCTTGCATACGGCAGTAACCTGTCGATTGCCCAGATGGTGCAAAGATGCCCCTACGCAGTGTATGTGGGCAAGGCAACCATCCCGGACTACCAGCTTCTGTTCAAGGGAAGCCAGTCCGGCAGCTACCTTACGGTAGAAAAGAAGGAAGGTTCCAGCGTTCCCGTGCTGGTCTGGAAAATCACCGAGTACGATGAAGCAAGGCTCGACCGCTACGAGGGGTATCCGACCTTCTACTACAAGGACACCATGAATGTGGAAGTGTTCTCCCTGCTTGGCGATGTGAGCCTCGGCCGTGTGGATGCCACCATTTACATCATGCACGAGGAAAGGAAACTGGGAATGCCATCCCTGCATTACTATGAAGTCTGCCTGGACGGATACGCCCATTTCGGCTTTGACCCCAGCTTCCTGGAAAACTCCCTCACGGACAGCGTGGGTAAGCGTTACGCTTCCAAGCTGCTCAAGGAGGTGGGTCTGAATGAATAAGGGATTTGCCGACCGAAAAACAGTGGAATGGCTCCGTAAGGAGTATCCGGCTGGGACCAGAGTAAAGCTTCTTTCGATGGAGGATGTCCAGGCACCGCCAGTCGGAACGATAGGAACGGTGCAAGGCATTGACGATGCCGGACACATCTTAATGTCCTGGGACAGCGGTGGTAGCTTAAGCCTCATCCTCGGTGTAGACAGCTTTGAAAAGGTGTGCATCATGAGCGATAAGGTGCGTGACCAGATTCTGGCGGTCAGAGCCACTGGGCGAACCAATATGTTCGACACCAATGCAGTGCAGGTCATTGCCGATGAGATGCATTTCTACGATTTGGTGGTGTTCATCGAAGAACACAAAGACAAATATGCCCACTTCATTTTGACGGGCGAACAGGAATAACAATACGAGGGCAGCTCCGATTCCGGGGCTGTTTTCTCTTTACTAAGGCTCCGAAAGGGGTCTTTTTTGATGCCATTTTTGCGAAAGGAGGTGGGCTGGATGGCACAGCGAGGAAGAAAACCAAAACCTACGGCACTGAAGGAACTGGAAGGAAATCCGGGTGGCAGACCCCTAAACCATAACGAGCCGAAGCCTGCCAAGAAGGCTCCACGCTGTCCGGCTTGGCTGGAGGATGAAGCCAAGAAGGAATGGAAGCGTATGGGCAAAGTTCTGGAACAGCTGGGTCTGCTGACCGAAATGGATATGGCTGCCTTTGCCGGATACTGCCAAGCATATGCCCGTTGGAAAGAAGCTGAAGAATTTATTACCCAGCACGGTACGATGGTGCGTACCCCGAATGGATATTTACAGCAAGTCCCGCAGGTTTCCATTGCCCAGACGAACCTGAAAATCATGCTGAAGTTCTGTGAGCAGTTCGGTCTGACTCCTTCGGCACGAAGCAGGATCGTGGGCGGTGAGGGTTCCGTTGACCCTACCGATGAGATGGAGGCTCTGCTGGGAGGTGAGGAATAATGTCCTACGAATACACACCCAGCAGGTTCATGCTCCCTACTTCCCATTACGACAAGGCGAAAGCCGACCGTGCCGTGAAGTTCATCCAGAACCTAAAGCACACCAAGGGCAAGTGGGATGGTAAGAAGTTCATGCTGCTCCCTTGGCAGGAGCAGATCGTGAGGGACATCTTCGGCATCGTCCGTGCGGACGGCAAGCGGCAGTTCCTCACAGCCTATGTTGAAATCCCCAAGAAACAGGGCAAATCAGAACTGGCGGCAGCCATCGCCCTGTATCTTTTATATGCTGACGGCGAGGCCAGTGCCGAAGTGTACGGCGCAGCCTGTGACCGAAACCAGGCATCCATCGTATTCGATGTTGCCAAGCAGATGGTCATGAAAAGCCCAGCGCTTATGAAGCGGTCGAAGATTACGGCGGCGACCAAGCGTATCGTCAACTACAGCAACGCTGGATTCTACCAGGTGCTTTCTGCCGAGACTGGCACCAAGCACGGTCTGAATGTGTCTGGGCTGGTCTTTGACGAGATCCACGCCCAGCCGAACCGCAAACTGTACGATGTCCTTACCAAAGGATCTGGTGATGCCCGTGAACAGCCTCTGTTCTTTATCATCACTACAGCCGGAACGGATAAGCAGTCCATCTGCTATGAACTGCATACCAAGGCTCTGGATATTATGAACGGCAGAAAAAATGACAGCACCTTTTACCCTGTGGTGTATGGTCTGGCAGAAGGAGATGACTGGAACGATGAAGCCAACTGGTATAAGGCGAACCCGTCCCTGGGCCACACCATCGCCATAGAGCGTGTGCGTGAAGCATATAAGAATGCGCTGGAGAATCCGGCAGAAGAAAATGTGTTCAAGCAGCTTCGTTTGAATATGTGGACGAACTCCACGGTGGTCTGGATTCCAGAGCATATCTACGATAAGGGCAACAGCCCCATTGATATTGATTCCCTTGCAGGTCGTGACTGTTACGCAGGGCTGGACTTAGCCAGCACCTCGGACATCACGGCTTTTGTTTTGGTATTTCCCCCACGCTCGGAGGATGAGAAGTACATCGTGCTTCCGTTCTTCTGGCTGCCGGAGGATACGCTGGAACTGCGGTGTCGGCGTGACCATGTGCTGTATGACGTCTGGGAACGGCAAGGGTACATCCACACCACAGAGGGAAATGTCATCCACTACGGTTTCATTGAACGCTTCATTGAGGAGTTGGGAAAGAAATACCACATCAAGGAAATCGCCTATGACCGTTGGAATGCAACCCAGATGGTTCAGAACCTTGAGGATGAGGGCTTCACAATGGTCCCGTTTGGGCAGGGCTTTAAGGATATGTCCCCGCCGTCCAAGGAACTGTACAAGCTGCTGATGGAAGGAAGCATCATCCACGGCGGCAACCCAGTGCTTAAGTGGATGGCGCAGAACGTGGTCATGCGACAGGACCCTGCCGGAAACATCAAGCCGGATAAGGAGCGTTCCGTTGAGAAGATTGACGGCATCGTGGCTCTCATCATGGGGCTTGACCGTTGCATCCGTAATGGTGGTGAGACCACCAGCATCTACGATGAGCGCGGCATGATCGTGTTCTAAAAATGAAAGTTAGGAGGTACAGCCTATGAATATCCCCATTTTATCCAAGTTTATCAAAGCGAGAGATAAGCCCAAAGACCTTTACACGGGTAACGATTTCACCTTCCTGTTCGGTCAGACTACCAGCGGCAAGCGTGTGAATGAGTTCACGGCGATGCAGACCACGGCAGTGTATGCCTGTGTCCGTATCCTGTCGGAAGCCATCGCATCGCTGCCACTGCACATCTACCAGTATAAGGACGGCGGTGGCAAGGAGCGTGTGTTTACGCACCCTCTGTATCACATCCTGCACGATGAGCCGAACACGGAGATGACCTCGTTTGTGTTCCGGGAAACGCTGATGAGCCACCTGCTTATCTGGGGCAACGCTTATGCCCAGATCATCCGTGACGGTGCTGGCAGGGTCGTTGCACTCTACCCACTGCTCCCAAACAAGATGGAGGTCTGGCGTGACCAGTCCGGCGAACTCTACTACACCTACACACGCTACACGGAAGAAAATCCGAACTTCAAGAACTTAGGCACTGTGACCCTCCGCAAAGAGGATGTCCTGCATATCCCAGGTCTGGGCTTTGACGGTCTGGTGGGCTATTCGCCCATTGGTATGGCAAAGAACGCTGTGGGCATGACTCTGGCTTGCGAGGAATACGGTGCCTCTTTCTTTGCCCACGGTGCTGCACCGGGCGGTGTTCTGGAGCATCCGGGTGTCTTAAAAGACCCAGCGAAAATCCGTGAAAGCTGGCAGTCGGTGTATGGCGGTTCCAGGAATGCCGGAAAGGTGGCTGTGCTGGAAGAGGGCATGAAATACCAGCAGATTGGTATTCCCCCAGAGGAAGCACAGTTCCTGGAAACGAGAAAATTCCAGATTAACGAAATCGCTCGCCTTTACCGCATCCCGCCTCATATGGTCGGCGATCTGGAAAAATCCAGCTTCTCCAACATTGAGCAGCAGTCCCTGGAATTTGTGAAGTACACCCTTGACCCCTGGGTCATCCGCTGGGAGCAGGCACTCATGCGCTCTTTGCTGTTGCCGGAGGAAAAGAAGAAATACTTCATCAAGCTGAATGTTGACGGTCTGCTCCGTGGTGACTACCAGAGCCGTATGAACGGTTACGCCACTGCAAGGCAGAACGGCTGGATGAGTGCAAACGACATTCGTGAGATGGAAGATCTGAACCCCATCCCCGAAGAGGAAGGCGGCAATCTGTATCTGGTCAACGGCAACATGGTACGCCTGACCGATACCGCAGTCGCAGCACCTACAGGTGACACAGGTTCAGACAATAACCCCAACAAAAACACACAAGGAGGTTCCCATGAAAAGAAAATTCTGGAACTGGGTGAGGAACGAAGGTGAGCCTGCCGTGCTGGTCTTGAACGGAGAAATCTCCGATGAGACCTGGTTCGGCGATGAGGTGACCCCGAAGCTGTTCAGGGCTGACCTGGACAAGTGCCAGGGTGACATTTCCGTCTGGATCAACAGCCCCGGCGGGGACGTCTTCGCTGCCGCCCAAATCTACAATATGCTGATGGACTATCCCCACAATGTGACGGTCAAGATTGACGGTCTGGCGGCTTCCGCTGCCTCTGTCATTGCGATGGCTGGCACGGAGGTGCAGATGTCCCCGGTAGCCATGATGATGATCCACAACCCCATGACCGTTGCCATCGGCGACTCCGCAGAGATGCAGAAAGCCTCTGCCATGCTGGACGAGGTGAAGGAATCCATCATGAACGCATATGAAATCAAGACGGGTCTGTCCCGTGCCAAGATTTCTCACCTAATGGATGCCGAGTCCTGGTTCAATGCCAAAAAGGCAGTGGAACTGGGCTTTGCAGATAAGATCCTCTTTTCTGACGATGCCGAGGAAGCCGGAGAGGAAAAGCCCCTGGAAGCAGTGATGTTCTCCAGAAAGGCCGTCACCAATTCTCTACTTCAGAAGCTGATGCCGGAAAAGAAGGACGGTACCCCTATCGAACAACTGGAAAAAAGACTGAGCCTGCTGGCTCACTGATTAAGGAGGAATATCACTATGAATAAGATTCTGGAACTGCGCGAGAAGCGTGCAAAGGCTTGGGAAGCCGCTAAGAATTTCCTGGACAGCAAGCGTGGCACTGACGGTCTGCTTTCTGCCGAGGATACCGCAACCTATGACAAGATGGAAGCTGATGTGGTGGCTCTGGGTAAGGAGATCGAGCGTCTGGAGCGTCAGGCGAACATCGATGCTGAACTGGCCCGTCCTACCAGCAACCCCATCACCAACCAGCCTGGTGCTGGCCGTGGCGAAGAGCCTAAGACCGGCCGTGCCTCCGATGCATATCGTGTGGATATGCTCAAGGCGCTGCGTACCAACTTCCGTCAGATCAGCAACGTGCTGTCCGAGGGCATTGATACCGATGGCGGCTATCTGGTACCCGAAGAGTACGACCGCCGTCTGATCGAAGGTCTGGAGGAAGAGAACATCTTCCGTAAGCTGGGCACCACCATCACTACCAGCGGTGAGCGTAAGATCAACATCGCTGGCAGCAAGCCCGCGGCTGCGTGGATTGACGAGGGCGAAGAACTCACCTTTGGTGATGCAAAGTTCTCCCAGATCAATCTGGATGCCCACAAGCTCCATGTCGCTGTTAAGGTGACCGAGGAACTGCTCTACGACAATGCATTCGGTCTGGAGAATTATCTGCTCCGTCAGTTCTCCAAGGCTCTGGGCAATGCCGAAGAGGATGCCTTCCTCAATGGTGACGGTGTCGGCAAGCCTCTGGGTATCTTCGCTGAGACTGGTGGTGCTGATGTGGGCGTGACTGCTGCTTCCGCAACCGCGATCACTGCTGATGAGATCATCAACCTGGTGTACAGCCTCAAGCGTCCTTACCGTAAGAACGCCAAGTTCATCATGAACGACCAGACCATCTCTCTGCTCCGCAAGCTGAAGGATGGCAACCAGGCATACCTCTGGCAGCCTTCCGTACAGGCTGGTGAGCCTGACCGCCTGTTCGGCTACGAGGTTCTGACCTCTCCTTATGTGCCTACTGTCGAGGCTGGTAAGCCTGTCATCGCTTTCGGTGATTTCAGCTACTACAACATCGGCGACCGTGGCACCCGCTCCTTTGCGGAACTGAAGGAACTGTTCGCTGGCAACGGCATGATTGGCTTTGTTGCCAAGGAGCGTGTGGATGGCAAGCTGGTTCTTCCTGAAGCCATTAAGGTTCTGAAGATGAAGTCTGCGTAATGAAAGGAGGCGGCGGTGATGGACGAACTGCTCGTTAAGGTGAAGCAAAATCTGATTCTCGACCATGCGGTGGATGATGCTCTGCTGAAAGGCTACATCACCGCCGCTATTTCTTATGCCGAGAGTTACCAGCACATTCCGGCTGGAACCTATACGGAAAACGCCATGCCTCCGACCACAGAACAAGCTGTCATCATGCTGTCGTCCCATTTCTACGAGTCCAGGGACGGCAGTACGGGCGGTTTCTTTGCGGATAGTGTCCAGGCTGGAAAGCAGGTATGGGAGACCGTGAACCTGCTTCTTCGCCTCGACCGCGAATGGAAGGTGTGAGTATGAGTTATGGAATGATGAACGGTTTTGCAGATATCATCGAAACCAGGCATATCAAGGACAGCGAGGGCTTCTCTACTACGGTGGATGAAGTCCTCGCTTCAGTCCGTGTTTACAGGGAAGGTCGCCACGGCTCCCAGCGGTGGGCAAACCTCGCTGCGTTCTCCGAGGCGACCGACCTTTTCCGCTTCCGCTGTATCCCTGGGCTGACGATCACTACAGACCACGTCCTGGTCTGCGATGGTGGTCGCTACGACATTACCTCTGTGGAGGATGTCAAAGGCCGTGGGATGTATGTGGAAGTGCTGGCAAAAAGGAGTGAAGCGACCAATGGCAAAAGTTGATGTGAAGATGCCGGAGGACTTCCTCTTGAAGTTTTCCAGGCTTCAGTCCAATACGGATGCCGTTGCGGAAAAGGTGCTGGAAGCTGGCGGTGAGGTGGTTCTGGCAAAGGTCAGCAGCAACCTGTCCGCAGTCGTTGGCAGTGGTACAAAGCATCCGTCCGAATCGACTGGTGAGTTGGAAGCCTCCCTGGGCGTGACCCCAGTAAAGGTGGACAAACAGGGCAACCACAACATCAAGATCGGTTTTGCTGAACCTCGTTCTGATGGCAAGAGCAACGCCATGATCGCTAACATTCTGGAGTATGGGAAGCACGGCCAGCCTGCAAAGCCCTTTTTGAAACCAGCCAAGTCTGCATCCAAGTCGGCGTGTATCGCAGCGATGCAGCAGAAATTTGATGAGGAGGTCAAAAAACTGTGAGTGTATTATCTGACATTCAATCGGCACTGGCCCCTCTGGGTATCCCGCTGGAAACTGGTGTGTTCAAAGACAAAGCCCCGGAGCGGTATATCGTGGTAGTGCCGATTGTGGACACTTTCGGGCTCCATGCGGATAACGCACCAGCGTTTGATGTGCAGGAGGCGCGGATTTCGTTATACGCCCAGGGCAATTACATGAAGGACAAAGGTCGCCTCGTGAAAACGCTCCTGGCTCATGATTTTACGATAACCGACCGCAGATATGTCGGTTATGAAACGGAAAACGGCTATCACCACTATGCGGTGGATGTAGCCAAACACTATGAAATGGAGGAATAACCTATGGCTACTATCGGTCTTGATAAACTGTTCTATGCCAAGATCACCGAGGATGCAGAAGGTAATGAAACCTATGCAACCCCGGCACAGCTGGCAAAGGCCATGAGCGCTGAACTCTCCGTGGAACTGGCTGAAGCTACGCTCTACGCAGATGATGGTGCTGCCGAAATCGTCAAGGAGTTCAAAAGCGGTACGCTGTCCCTTGGCGTGGATGACATCGGTGCGGCTGTCGCTTCCGATCTTACGGGTGCGACCATCGATGAGAACGGCGTTGTGGTGTCTACCAGCGAGGATGGCGGCGATCCTGTGGCGGTTGGCTTCCGTGCAAAGAAGTCCAACGGCAAGTACAAGTATTACTGGCTCTATCGTGTCAAGTTCGGCATTCCTGCTACGAACCTTGCCACCAAGGGCGACAGCATCACTTTCTCTACCCCTACCATTGAGGGTACGATTCTTCGCCGTAACAAGGTGGACGGCAAGGGCAAGCATCCCTGGAAGGCAGAGGTCACCGAAGGTGATACTGCTGTGTCTGCTGAAACGATCGCCAACTGGTATAAGGATGTGTACGAACCTTCCTATGCCAGTGCGGCAGCTGAATAAGGAGGACTGACCTATGAATACGGAACGCTCTGCGAATATCAATATCGGCGGCGATGAGTACACGCTGCTTTTGACTACTAAGGCCACCAAGGACATCGCCGGCCGTTACGGCGGTCTGGAGAACCTTGGCGATAAGCTGATGAAGTCCGAGAACTTTGAGATGGCTATCGGTGAGATTGTCTGGCTCATCACCCTTCTGGCGAACCAGTCCATTCTGGTTCATAATCTCAAGCATAAGGATGAACCCAAGGAACTGCTCACGGAGGAGATGGTGGAGCTGCTCACCACGCCCGTGGATCTGGCAGACTATAAGCTGGCTATCACGCAGGCTCTCTACAAGGGTACCAAGCGCAATGTGGAAAGCGAGTCTGACTCAAAAAACACACAGGTCGGGTAAGTGACGAAGAGTTATTTACCCGGCTTTTATATTACGGCATCGCCCATCTCCATCTGACCCAGGATGAGGTGTGGCTGATGCCGTTTGGCTTATTACTCGACCTATGGGAATGCCACAAGCAGTACAACGGACTGGCAAAACCCAAACGGGAGATGTTCATCGATGACATTATCCCAGACGGCATCTGATGAAGGAGGTGGTTTAGATGGCAGATGATTTTGGTCTGAAAATTGGCCTTGAGGGCGAGAAAGAGTTCAAAAAAGCCCTCTCTGAAATCAACCAGTCCTTCAAGGTTCTCGGTTCTGAGATGAAGGTGGTACAGTCCCAGTTTGATAAAAACGACAATTCTGTGGAAGCCCTCACCGCCAGAAACCAGGTGCTGAATAAGGAAATTGAAGCCCAGAAGCAGAAGATTGAAACGCTCCGCTCGGCTCTTGCCAACGCTGCGGAGTCCTTCGGCGAAAATGACCGCCGGACTCAGCAGTGGCAGATCCAGCTGAACAATGCCACGGCCACCCTTAACGACATGGAGAGGGAACTCGACCGTAACAATGCGGCTCTGGACGATGCCGAGCGTGAGATGGACGATGTGGCTGACAGTGCAGATGACATGGGCGAAGAAATTGACGATGCCGCCGATTCTGCGGATAAGTCCAAAGGCAAGTTTGAATCCCTGGGCAGTGTCTTAAAGGGCATCGGTGCGGCGATGGGTGCAGTCGCTGTGGCTGCTGGTGCGGCAGCTGTGTCTCTGGGCAAGGAAGTCATCGCCGCCTATGCTGACTATGAGCAGCTTGTGGGTGGCGTGGACACGCTCTTCAAAGAGTCCTCCCAGGAACTTCAGACCTATGCCGCCAACGCCTATAAGACCGCTGGTATGTCTGCAAACGACTACATGGAAACGGTCACTTCTTTTTCTGCATCTCTGATCCAGTCTCTGGGCGGTGATACGGAAAAAGCAGTTAAGTATGCGGATATGGCGATTACGGATATGTCCGATAACGCCAATAAGATGGGTACGGACATGAGCCTTATCCAGAATGCATACCAGGGCTTTGCCAAGCAGAACTACACCATGCTGGATAACTTGAAACTGGGCTATGGCGGCACGAAAACCGAAATGGAACGACTGCTGGCTGATGCCCAGGCGATTTCCGGCATTGAGTATAACATTGACTCCTATGCCGATGTGGTGGAAGCCATCCACGTCATCCAGGAGAGCATGGGCATTGCCGGAGCAACAGCCGCAGAAGCGGAAGGTACGATTTCCGGCTCTATCAATGCCATGCAGGCAGCACTCCAGAATATGCTGGTGGGCTTTGGTGATGCGGATGCGGATATGGAACTGCTCTGTCAGAACATGGTGGATGCGCTCCAGAACGTCATTAAGAACATCACCCCTGTTATCGAAAACATGGTGAAAGTCCTGCCTACGGTAACGGGTGCGCTTCTGGATGCCTTTTCCGACCTGCTCCCGACTCTGCTCCAGACGGTGACCGACCTGTTTGCCCAGCTTTTGAATACCATCCTCACGCTGCTCCCACAGCTGATTCCGGCTGTGGTGGAAGCCGTGATGACCATCGTCCAGGCACTTATCGACAATCTGCCCCTTCTGGTAGATGCCGCCGTACAGCTGGTGGTCGCATTGGTTGAGGGAATTGGTATGGCTCTGCCCCAGCTTATCCCTGCGGCTGTCCAGGCGATTATCACCATCGTGGAAGGTCTGATTGCCAATCTGCCTCTTATCCTCGATGCAGCACTTCAGCTGATTATGGGCTTGGCAGAAGGACTGCTGACTGCAATCCCTGTGCTGATTGATGCTCTGCCGTCTATCATTCTGGCTATTGTGGATTTCATCATCGGTGCCATTCCGCAGATCATTGAAGCTGGCATACAGCTTCTGACCTCTCTGGTAGCGGCACTGCCGGAAATCATCACGGCAATCGTGGCGGCGATACCGCAGATTATTGAGGGTATCATCACAGCGGTGCTGGACAGCATCCCCCAGCTGGTACAGGCAGGCATTGACCTTCTGGTAGCACTCATCCAGGCGTTGCCGGAGATCATAACCACCATTGTGGCGGCAATCCCGGAAATCATCGGCTCTATCGTCAACGCCCTTATAAACAGCATCCCTCAGATCGTCCAGGCTGGTGTTCAGCTTCTCATTTCGCTGATCAAGAACCTGCCGACCATCATCGTGGAAATCGTAAAGGCTGTACCGCAGATTATCTCTGGTCTGGTCTCTGCATTCGGTAAGGGTGTATCGCAGCTTGCGGAGGTCGGCGGCAACCTTGTCCGTGGTCTGTGGCAGGGTATTCAGTCCCTGGCTTCCTGGCTCTGGAACAAGGTGTCCGGCTGGATTTCCTCTATCTGGGATGGCATCTGCGACTTCTTCGGCATCGCTTCTCCGTCCAAGGAAATGGGCTGGGTTGGCGAAATGCTGGTAGAAGGTCTGGCTGGTGCTATCAATGACAACGGCAAGGATGCTGTAAAGGCTGCCGAAGGCATGAGCAAGGACATCAACGATGTGATGCATGGTCTGGCTGATGAGATGACCACGGCTTTGCCTACAGAGTTCAATGTCAACGGCACGGTCAACCGCAACGATACGGTGTCCGGCATGGGCTGGGGCGGTGGTGCGCTTATCACCATCCAGCAGATGATTGTACGAAGCGAAGAGGACATCCGCAAGATTTCCCAGGAACTCTACAATCTGATTCAAAGCGGGTCCCGCGCACAGGGACATTTCACTACAGCGTAAAGGAGGGCTTTGACTTATGGGTTTCACCTATAACGATATTACTTCGGCCAGCATGGGCATCAAAGCCCGACTGACCTCCTGGCAGGTGTGTGGTAAACTGAGAAACTTTACCACCACCGTGCCGGGAAAATATGGTGTTGCAGATTTCGGTGCGGATTTCGATTACCGTGAGATTACCGCACACTGCAGCATCTATCCAAAACACAGCTTCACCGCACTGGTATCGGCTCTGGATGATATCGCCGTCTGGCTTGACCCCGTCCAGGGCCTTCGCCAGCTGGTATTTGATGATGTGCCGGACAGATACTTCATGGCGCGTCTGAACGATGCGGTGGACTGTGAACGGCTCGTCCGCTCCTCTGGCAGTTTTGACCTTAAGTTCTTCTGCCCAGACCCTTTCGCCTATGCGATCACGGACGAGACCTTTTCCATCACGGAAGCCGGAACACACACTATTGCCCGTGTAATCGGCAATGTGGAATCGCTCCCGCTATATCGTATCGAGGGCGAAATGACAGCTGGGGCAAGTAATTATATCAGCATTACCACCAACGGTTCGGAACTCAAAATCGTAAACGCCACCTTGTCTGCCGGAGAGGCTCTCATTGTGGACACCGATAAGATGACCGCCTATGTGGTGGATGCAAACGGAGATACGCTCCGAAACGGTCTGCCTTACTTGCAGGAGTTGAATTTCCCGACCCTGCACGTGGGCGATAACACGGTAACGGTCGAAGTGAGCAACGCTGCACTGACCGAGGTGCAGATACAGGCAAAAAGCAGATGGAGGTGATTGCATGGCTCTGAAAGCTATTCTGAATAAGCAGACGGATTTCACAGGTGAGTTCCCGGCAGAGTATGCCGCCTCTGGTCTGTGGCGAATGAATGAGTCAGCACCAGACGAGGATAACGCCCTTGCGGATAGTTCCGGCAATGGCAGAAAGATGGTCATTGTCAACTGGTCTGGCACGACTGCCAACCTAAATAAAAGCCCCAAAGGGCGGCAGCTCCGTTTCAATATCAACAACCCGACATCGGAAAAGACTCACCTGCAGGTCACCAATGATGGCAGTATTTTCGCCAATCTCGGTGAACGCATCGTGGTGGGTGGCTGGATGTGTCCGACTACCTATTCGGTAGGCAACACATTCTGCCCGATTTTCAATACGAGATACGGCCCCGGTCAGCCGATTTTTTACCTGTCGCTGTATTCTGGCAAGCCCAGAATCATGCTGTATAACTCCGCTGGTTCTCTGATCCTCGACCAGTCTTTGACACCTTCATTCAAATTGGTGAACGGCGGCTGGTATTTCATCGCCGGAGTCATTGAGCCAAATAACAAAAAGTTCACCTATGTGGTGGGCGACCGTTCTTCTGGCGTGGTGTGGAAGTCTGAGGTCTTGACCTTCACTGGGGAACTGAACCGTTCCTGCGTTGCAGACCTTGTAATGGGTATGCACGCTGACACTTATTACTATGCAGGCGGCGTGGATGACTGGTTCCTGGACTGCGATTCTCCGCTGACCGCAGATGACCTGGTGGATTACTTCAACGCTACGCTGCTTTGTGATGCTGGAGACAGCAATTCTGCTGTGGATGCACTGACGGATGCCAGTGGTGTCACTCTGAGAGCCACTGATGGCGTGTATCCAGAAAGCGGTGTTCTCTACACGAAAGCGGTGGACTGCAATCTTTCCGGCACTGGTAAGGTGTCCGTGACCAGCGAGTATGTGGCCGGTACGACTTCCGTATCCGGCATTGAAACCTCTACCAGCGATGACCTTGTGGATTGGAGCGACTGGATCGGCATTGCCGCTGATGGCAAGCTGCAGTCCCCGAACCGAAACTATATCCGATTCCGAGTCACACTGACTACTTCTGACACAAGCCTGACCCCCAAGCTGGTGGATGTCCGCCTTTATGATATTCCGAAAGCCCCCTATGAGAAGATTGGCTATGCCCGACCCGTTGTGCTGGATGAAAACGGAGCGTGGGAAGCCGTTCTGGAGAATGCCTACGACATTATCGTTACGGGCGAGATCAACGGCGAGGACACGCTTTCTTTCTGCATCCCTTACAGGGACAGCAAGCGAAAATACATCGACAACGAGAAGAAAATCCAGATCGTTGATGATGTCTATAAAATCCGCACCATTACCGATGTGAAGGACAGCACTGGCAGCACCATCACACAGGTGTATGCGGAGGCGGAGTTTTACGATCTGACCTTTTCAGTCCGTAAAGAAGAAAAGAAGTTCGAGGCTGAAACCGCCGATGTTGCTATGGCCTATGCTCTGTCCGGCACGGAATGGAGTGTCGGCACGGTCAGTGTTACTACGAAGCGTACCTGGACTTCCACGGAAAAGAACGCTCTGGCGATCCTCCGCAGCATTGACGATCTGCATGGCGGCGATTTGGTATTTGACTGTCCGAACCGACTGGTGCATCTTTTGACTGTCAATGGTAAGGACAGCGGTGCGCTGTTTGCTTATAAAAAGAACATGAAGAGCATTGAGCGTGTGGTGGATACACGCTCCCTGGTAACAAGGCTGTATGCCGTTGGTGCGGATGGCCTGACTTTTTCGGACATTAACGGAGGCAAGCCATACCTTGAGGATTACACCTACTCCAAAGAAATCCGAATCTCCACGCTGGACTGCTCCTCGTTCACCAATCCGTATCAGATGAAGGAATTTACAGCCATGCGTCTTGCGGAATACTGCAAGCCTACGGTGTCCTATGTGCTGAATGCGATGGACTTATCCGTTCTGACTGGTTACGAGCATGAAGCCTGGAACCTTGGCGACTATGTCCGGGTGGAAGATAAGGAACTGGGGCTTTCGGTCACCACCCGTATCGTCCGCCGTGAGTATAACCTGCAGGAGCCTTGGAATACGGTGCTGGAACTTTCCACCACACTGAAGAATCTGGGTAGCTCCGTTAGTTCCATTGATACCATTGCCGATGCCCTGGAAGGCACGAGCATGGTTTCCAACAACGACATCCGTGAACTGGTTCCGTTCAACCATCTCCGCAATTCCCGTGCTGATGATGGGCTGGCATATTGGGTTAGTTCCGGCTTTGAAGCGGACAGCGAGAATGGTGCTTCCGGCACAGCTTCCTTTAAGGCCGAGGGAGTGGCAGGCATGACCAAGAGCCTGTCCCAGACTGTGTATCCGTCCAACCGCAGCAGTTATACGCTATCGGCTCAGATTGCATCGGATGATCTGGAGAAGCTGTCCGATGATGCCCAGGTCGGCATTGAGGTGGTTATTGAGTACGAGGACGGCAGCACAGAAACACGATTCATTGACTTGTACTGATGGGAGGGCATTATGGCATATTTCTCAAAGACCTCGCAGAAGATTACCCCGGAAAGCTACTTCTCTAAGGTCAAATCCATCACGGTGCGAGTCTGCATTACCAACTGCACTGGCACTTTGTATGTGACAGACATTTTGCTACAGCCGGGGTCTGTGGCGACTGGATGGGTAGGCCATCCTTGCGAAATGAAGTGGGTGCTGGATGGCTAAACCAGCATTCATCCGATTGGCAGAGGTCATCAATAAGAAACAGGATATGCGTGTCATGAGCATTACGGTGAAGCCTACCATCACCAACTGCACAGGCACGATCTGGTTCACGGATCTTCAACTACAAGAGGGACCGGCTCTGACGGGATACACACCGCACACAGAAAAAAGGCTGATAGAGGATTCTAAAGTCTGGTTCAATGGCGTGGTTCGTTCAGCAGAGACCGTGGTGCTGTTTAATCTTGGTGAGACTTCCGGCGGTCTGGATGTCCACATTTATCCCAAATCCGATATGGCGGCTGGGTCTGTACAGCTTGCCCAGGGCGTGGGTGGTCAGCGTGTCCGTTTCCCCAATGCCCTGAAAGCAGAAGATGACCTCGCTCTACTCGCTTCAATACGTGAATGCACACGGAACGGAGCGACAGAGCCGAAAGAGGGTTTTTACCAATATAGTGCCGCTTGGGATTCCAAGCACAAGGTCACTCTGGAGGATGGGAAGTCCGCCAGGGTGCTTTTTGAATTACAGCAGATGAGCAGTGATATGGAAATATGAGCATAATTATCCCACCATTTGATTAAGGATTGACTTAAATAAATATCCGTACTATGATTAAGTATCCGCTAAATCAAATAGGAGGTAATTATGGAACTTGACCGTATGTTGAAGGCGTTGGGTGAACCGATGCGCTTGAAAATATACCAAGCCCTTATGGAAAGAAAACATTGTGTGCGTTCTCTATCCAAGAAGTTTGGTATTTCTGAGTCTGCAATTTCTCAGCACATGAAAGTGATGAAGGAGGCTGGTTTAGTCTACGGAGAAAAATATGGCTATCACACACATTATTTGCCGTTGCAGGATGCTGTCAATTTTCTTACAGCGCAATTCGAGCAGATGCGTTCTGCATCTTTGACTGTTGACCGTGATATGACGGTCTGCCAGTGCGAATATCGGAAGGAGGGCGAACAGGAATGAATATATTGCTTGACTTGTTCCTTACTTTTGCAAAAATCGGTTTATTCACCTTTGGTGGTGGCTATGCCATGATTGCCATGATTGAGAATAACTGCGTTGAGCGCAAGAAATGGATTTCCCACGATGAAATGATGAATGTGACTGTTATTGCCGAGTCAACGCCTGGACCGATTGCCATTAACTGTGCGACCTTTACCGGATATAAAAAAGCTGGGTTTATTGGCGCTCTTGTAGCAACGCTGGGTATTGTCGTACCATCTTTCGTTATTATCTACCTGATCTCCATGTTTTTGGATAACTTTCTTGAACTGACCATCGTTGCAAATGCGTTCAAAGGGATCAAAATTGCAGTGGGTATCTTGATTCTGGATGCGGCTGTTACCATGATAAAGAAGATGCACAAAAAGAAACTGCCAAGAGCAATCATGATCTGCTCTTGCGTGGTCATGCTGTGTATCAATATTTTCGCATGGAACTTTTCTTCTATCAGCTTAATGCTGATTCGGCTGCCGTCAGTCTGACTATTTTTGTTCTGAATGGCGCACCTGAGCAGAAAGGCGGTGCAGGAAAATGATTTATCTGGATTTGTTTCTTGGCTTTTTGAAAGTCGGCTGCTTTGCTTTTGGCGGAGCTTACGGCGCAATTCCTCTGATTCGTGATGTGGTGCTTTCATACGGTTGGTTCAGTGATGAAACATTGACCTATATGATTGCTGTCAGTGAAAGTACACCGGGACCGATCATGGTGAACCTGGCAACCTATGTGGGAAGCAGTCAGGCAGGAATGCTTGGTGCAATCGTGGCAACTATGGCGGTTGTACTTCCGTCATTCATCATTATCCTGTTGGTAACTGCCTTGCTGAAAACAGCACTGAAAAACAAATATGTGCAAGCCATTCTTAGAGGATTAAAGCCTTGTGTTATTGGTATTGTGCTTGCGACAGGCATTTACATGGTTGTAAGCAACTGCTTCGGAAGTGTACCTGAATTTAGTGGAAACTTTCAGGCGATTATTATTACAGCCATATTGGTTGCTACAATGTTAGGTTATAGGCATTTCAAGAAAAAGAAATTGTCGCCGATAATGTTGATTGTTTTATCTGCTGTGGCGGGAATTGCCGTGTATGGGATATAGAACAATATAATAATTTTTTAAAGCGTTCATCTTCGGATGGGCGCTTTTTCTATGCCTTGAAGGAGGTGGTAACGGCATGGACAAACTTAAAGGAAAACGCATCATGGTTTGGACGTTCATGGGCAATTCCAGAATGTATGAAGCCCTGCGTGACTATGGTGACCGCATCGATACCATCGGTCTGTTCTCATTCAAAGTGGATAAGACAGGAACGATCACGGAAAGCGGTGTGACGATTTCCAGCATGATGACCTACATCAACAAATGGCCTCACATCCGCTGGCTGCTCACCGTTGCCAATGATGGCTCTAACTCTGTATTCAAAGCCCTGCGTGATAATACGGACGGCGCACAGGATAAGTTTTGCTCCGAACTTGTCCGCATCATGGAGAAATACCCCTGGTGCGATGGCGTGGATATCGACCTGGAAAAAGGAGATGACTATTCCACCCATGCAGTCTCCACAGCCATGTTCGCCCATATCTACAATACGGTAAAAGCCTACGACCCGACAAAGCAGATGAATATCTGTCTGCCCGGTATGACTTCGGTCAATGGCTCGGTCGGCGGTGAGAACTGGTGTGTTTATGGCGACCTGAATCAATACTGTGATACTGCCTCTATCATGACCTATGGCATGGCTTGGGCTGGCTCTGCCCCCGGCCCCGTTTCTCCCAGAAGCTGGCTGGAGGGCGTGTACGACTATGCCGTGCGGGTAATGGACAGAGAGAAAGTATTCCTTGGTATGCCTGCCTACGGTTGGAACTGGCAGATATATGACACCCCAGAGAATCTGGGCGAGTATTACCGTGGCACTTCTAATACCTACTACGCTGCGAAATACTGGATGACTGGGGCGTACAACTTCACTGATGATGGCCCGCCCCAGCCGATGATCCCGATAGTGGCGTACTGGGATGATTACGATATGGGTCCGTGGGCGCTTCCTCATGTGTATGACTACATGGAAGGTAGGGATGCCGTTGCCAAAAGTGCGCCCCAGATGTCTGAAACTTATAACCGCAGACGGTATCTGACCGCTTACGGCAAGGAGCAGAAGACGGAGTTTGGCGATATTATCATCGACCATGATGCCGAGCCGGACAGCTATTCCGGCGTGGTGTCTGTATCCAAAACGCTGGTCACTCTTGGCGATGAAGGGTCTGCCACCTACAAGTTCACCATAGACGCGGCTGGCACCTATGATGTGGCGGTTCGCCTCTGTTTTCCGTTCTGGGATAAGAACGGCATCTATGTATCGCTGGATGGAAGCACAGTGCATTTTTCAGAGAATCGGCTCTGGTGGCCTTACTGGAGAACCACCTTCTGGGCAACGCTTGCCAAGGGCGTGAACCTTACTGCCGGACAGCACACACTGAAGATTTCCGTTGGTGTGAATGGGGTTCAGTTCTATGGCTTTCGTGTCTGCACTGATTTTTCCGAGGGTCCAACGGCAGGAGATGCTACCTACACCCTTGCTCCCAGAAAGTTCAAAGATGTGAATGGGGATATGGTGGGACCGGCGACAGGCTTTAAGCTGACCCTTGAGATGCTTCGCCGAAAGCCGGACTCCGCGCTTGTTTGGTATGAGGACTTCCGTGATGAACAGAAGATACCCGAAAGCTACTGGAGTGTGCTGTCTGGTGAATGGGATGTCTGGCAAGACCCCAATAGTTCAGCAAACCGACCCTACTCGCAGCTGGAGGGCTACGGTCAGCTGGCGTGGAAATACTCTGGCTTTTCCGATATCCATCTCCGGGCGCAGATCATCATCCCACCAGACGGTGGTGGTAAATCCGGCATCTTCATCGGTTCGCTGTTTCTGTGCATCAACTATGACACCCAGCGGCTGGAACTCTATGAGGGCTCCACGCTGAAGGGAAGCTACTCGGCATCCTATGAAAAGACATCAAAGGCTGACCTGCGGAGCAACCCAAGTGTTTATACCATTGAGATGCGCAAGCGTGGTAACAAGGTGAGGGTCTACTCCTCGACCTCCTACACCCTCCGCTTTACCGCAACCGTCAGCAGCAGTGGCGGCTATGCAGGCATCCGTTCTGACAAACAGGTCAACTGCCAGCTTCTCCGTCTGGGCGATGCCTGGACTTACGAGCCGTATGAACGCTTTGATGTGGTGATGCCGGATGGAACACAGACTTCCTTCGGCAGAATTGAGCGGTCGAACTGCACCTGGGATGAAGAGTTCCAGGTGTTTACCCTCACTTCCGATGTGGAGGAATACTCCACCAGAAGCGAGGACATTTCGCTGGACTATGAGTTCTACCATTCCCACATGATGCCGCTGGAGTGTGGCAGCGACTATACAGCGAAAATCATCCCCAGGGACATCAACATCTGGATTTCCAGACTGTTCCTTGGGGATGCGGACGGCTTTTCCATTCTGTACTACCAGGATGTGGACAGTCTTATCTACTGGGCAAACCAGGCGGCGTACCGCTGGAAGCTGCGAGGGATGTGTATGTGGTCCCTGGGGCAGGAGGATATGCGTGTCTGGGAGTGGCTGCCCAAACAAACTGAATAGATGCGATGAGGGTATCTGCTGATGCGGATGCCCTTTTTGTATAAACAAAAACGAAAAGGAGGAAACGACAATGAAGGAATTTTGGAATGTGATCCAGCTGGTATTTGCCGCCATTGGTGGTTGGCTTGGCTGGTTCCTGGGAGGATGTGATGGCTTGCTGTTCGCATTGATTGCCTTTGTGGCGGTGGACTACGTCACTGGTGTGATGTGCGCCATCGTGGACAAGAATCTGTCCAGTGCCGTGGGCTTTAAGGGTATCTGCCGAAAGGTATTGATTTTCCTGCTCGTTGGCATCGCACACATTTTGGATGCCCAGGTGATCGGTGCGGGAAGTGTTCTGCGTACTGCAATCATTTTCTTTTACCTTTCCAATGAGGGCGTGAGCCTTTTGGAAAATGCCGCACATCTGGGATTGCCTGTGCCGGAGAAGTTGAAGGACGTCCTTCAGCAGATCCACGACCGCGCAGAGAGTAAGGAGGAATAAGCCATGAAGTTGGTAGAATCTATCCTTACGAAGAACCCCTGCTACACCGCAGGGCGAAAGATTACGGTAAAGGGTCTGATGCTCCACTCCGTGGGGTGTCCGCAGCCCAAGGCTTCCGTATTCATCAACAGCTGGAACTCCGCCAGCTATGACAGGGCGTGTGTTCACGCCTTCATCGATGGCAACGATGCTACGGTCTATCAGACTCTGCCTTGGAACCATCGTGGCTGGCACGGCGGTGGCTCCAGCAACAACACGCATATCGGCGTGGAAATGTGTGAGCCTGCCTGCATCAAGTATGTGGGCGGTTCTTCTTTTACCTGCTCTGACACCGCAACGGCAAAGGCGGTGGCGAAGAGAACCTATGAGGCAGCAGTCGAACTGTTTGCTTATCTTTGCAAGATGTATTCCCTTGACCCTCTCGGTGACGGCGTGATCGTCAGTCATCGTGAGGGTCATTCTCGTGGTATCGCTTCCAACCACGGCGACCCAGAGCATCTCTGGAATCAGCTGGGTATGGGTTACACCATGACCACTTTCCGAAATGCAGTCAAGGCACAGCTTTCTGCCGATACCAAAGAGGAAACTCCGGCGGCTACCTCCAATGAGGAGACCATCTGGAACTACCTCTATGGCAAGCTGGGTAACGCATACGGCACCGCTGGCCTGATGGGAAATCTGTATGCAGAGTCTGCGTTGAAGCCGACCAACCTGCAGAACACCTATGAAAAGAAGCTGGGCTATTCTGATGCTGACTATACGGCGGCAGTGGATAACGGCAGCTACGATAATTTCATCAAGGATTCTGCCGGATATGGTCTGGCACAGTGGACGTACTGGTCCCGCAAGCAGGCACTCCTGGAATTTGCAAAGGCAAATGGTAAATCCATCGGTGACCTCTCCCTGCAGCTTGATTTCATCTGGAAGGAACTGACTGAAAGCTATTCTGGTCTGCTCACCACGCTCAAGACTGCGACTTCCGTAAGGGATGCATCCACAGCGGTGCTGACCATCTACGAAAGACCCGCCGACCAGGGCGAGAGCGTACAGACCAAGAGGGCATCCTACGGTCAGACCTACTACGACAAGTATGCAACCGTTGTGTATCCTGAAAAGCTGACTACGGGATATTACCGTGTCCGCAAGTCCTGGGATGATAAGAAGTCCCAGCTGGGTGCATACCGTGTCCTTGCCAACGCCAAGGCGAAGGCTGATGCCAATGCTGGCTATTTTGTTTTCTCCGATGATGGCAAGGTGGTCTATCCCACTTCTGCCAAAGAGGAAAAGCCGGAGTCTGCCTTTGAGCCGTATCTGGTGCAGGTCACCAATTCGGACTTGAACATCCGCAAAGGCCCAGGTACGAACTACGGCAGATCTGGTTACACAGGCAAGGGGTGCTTTACCATCGTTGAGGAAGCCGATGGTGTGGGTGCATCCAAGTGGGGTCTGCTTAAGTCCTATAGGAGCAAGCGTGACGGCTGGATTTCCCTCGATTATGCCAAGAGAATCTAAGGCACTGCCCGGTGGCAAAACGCTGCCGGGCACCCTTTTTTACCTATGAAAATTCTTTGAGAAATAGCCCTTTTATTGCTTGACTAATCGGCGATAGTACGGGAATATACGATAACCCCCAAAGAAAGGAGGAATCGACCTATGCGAATCAAAGTCATCAAGCCCACAGTGGCAGCGGAAAATAAACGGTTGAAGGTATGCGCCTATGTGCGAGTTTCAACCGACAGTCTGGAGCAGGAGGACTCTCTGGATAACCAGACTGCATATTTCAGAGACTACATCCAAAGCAATCCTGCGTGGGAGTTTGTCGGCATCTATGCAGACCAGGGCATCTCCGGCTTTAAGGAAAACCGCCCTCAGTTCCAACAAATGATTGCAGATGCCAGGGCTGGAAAGATTGATCTAATCGTAGTAAAAAGCGTATCCCGCTTTGCAAGAAATACCGAGACCGTGCTGAAGTTCTCCAGAGAACTCAAAAGCATCGGTGTCGGTATTTTTTTTGAACTTCAGAACATCAACACTTTATCGGGTCCTGGCGAATTGATGCTGACCATCATCGCCGCTTTCGCCCAGGCAGAGAGCCAGGGCGCTTCTGATAATGCGAACCTTACCTACAAGAGAAAGTTTGAGGCTGGTATGCCAGTCCACGACCTCAAGTACACCTTCGGCTTCGATACCGATGAGGGTGGCAACACCTACATTGTGGAAGAACAGGCCAAGACGGTTCGGCTCATTTTTGACCTTGCCCAGCAAGGCGTATGGCCCAGCAAGATAAAGCAGTATCTCAACAAGAACGGCATCACAGGCTGTTCCGGCGGCAAATGGGACGATACTGGGGTGCATCGTGTTCTCCACAACCCAGCTTATAAAGGTGCGCTGGTATTGCAGAAAACCTACTTGGACAGCAATCGAGTCCGCCACAAGAACAAAGGTCAGAAAGACCAGTGGTACATTGCGGATAACCACCCAGCCATCGTACCGCCGGAGCAGTGGGATGAGGTGCAGGAAATCCTTCTGGCACGGAGTGAGCAACTTGCTCCAAGACCGCCCCAGAAGCCCTCACAGCCTCGTTCCAGCCGAAACCAGTATCCTTTGACCAATAAGCTGTTCTGCCCCCTATGCGGTCAGAAACTCCACCACAAATGGTCGAACCAGGGCAAAAGCGAATACTGGGCTTGCAGTACCAATGTGAAGGTTGGAGCCAAAGCCTGCAAGGGCATCTGGCTTCCGGCAGAGATCGCCAACGGCTGGTGTGAAATCACCGAGCCGACCACGGTCATCGGTTACAAGGATGAATACGGGATGCAGCACTTTACCGCATACCCAAAAGCAGAATATGAATTATCGGACGATTGTCCGTACACCAGAAAGGAAGATTGACATGGCAAGACAAGTCGTACACATTCCCGCACAGAGGAATAGCGCAAACAGGGCTGTTGCCCGTAACACCAAACTCAGAGTGGCAGCCTACTGCCGAGTTTCCACGGAGCAGGACGAACAGCTGAACAGTTTTGAAAACCAGGTAACCTACTACACGGAGTTCATCACCAGAAACCCAAATTATGAACTGGCTGGCATATACGCAGATGAGGGTATCTCCGGCACCAGTACCAAGCGGCGTGAGCAGTTCAACCGCATGATTGCCGATTGCGAGGCTGGGAAAATCGACCTCATCATCACAAAGTCCATCAGCCGATTTGCCCGTAACACCCAGGACTGCCTGAACTACTCCAGAAAGCTGAAAGACCTGGGTATCGGCATCACCTTTGAGAAGGAGAACATCAGCACGATGGACAGCACGGGCGAGTTGCTTTTCACCATTTTGTCCTCGCTGGCCCAGGACGAAAGTCGATCCATTTCCGAGAACTGTCAGTGGGGCATCCGCTCCCTTTTCAAGCAGGGTGTGGTGCATATCAACACCAACCGTTTCTACGGCTACGATAAGGACGAGGACGGCAGACTGGTCATCAACCCAGAGCAGGCCAAGGTGGTGCGCTGGATTTACGAAAGCTACATGGATGGCATTAACCCGGACATCCTTGCCCGTCGCTTGATGGAACAAGGTGTGCCGGGCTGCATGGGCGAACCGAAATGGACGGTCGATACCATTATGGGCATCCTTCAGAATGAGAAGCACATGGGCGATGCCATTCTGCAAAAGACCTTCACTGCCGATTACCTCACCAAAAAGCAGGTCAAGAACGAGGGTCAGCTTGCCCAGTACCATGTAAAGGATGACCATGAAGCCATCGTCAGCAAGGAACTCTGGGAAGTAGTCCAGCTGGAGATCCAGCGGAGAAAGGATTATATGAAACGCTATGGGCTCCGCACGATGGGACGCAACACAGACGAGCAGCCCTTTACCAACCGAGTGTTCTGCGGTGTCTGCGGTCAGCTTTTCTGGCGGCGAACCCTTTACCGACTGAACGGCAGCATCAAGGCTTGGATGTGCGCCAGCAAATGCAAGGGCAAGGAAGTCAAGGGGTGCATCAACGATACGCTCCTGGAAGCAGACCTGCACAAAGCCTTTGTGATGGCATGGAACGCCATGCTGGAGAACCGAGAGGACTTCCTGGAACACTGGAAAGCCCAGCTGAACGACCAGAACCCCTTGGTGGCATTCCGAGCGAAGCAATTCATGAAGCTGACCGAAAAGGCAAAGCCAATGAAGGAACTGGATGTGACAATCGTCAGCAAGACCCTTGACCACTGTGATATCAAGCCCCTGGGTGTTATCGATTTCTACTTCCTGGACGGCAGCCACATTGGTCTGGTGACAGGGGATTAAACTTTGTTGGTCGCCTGTGGGGTGTTCTCGCAGGCGACTTTTGTTATTAACCACAGGTTAATTATTTTGCTTGCAGTTTAACAACTGCTCGATTGCGAACAGAATACCAGATTGCTATAATAAAGGTACAAAAAGCTTTTTGGAATACCCTCAAAGGAGATGATGATATGACCATGAATTTAGTTATTCAGGAACAGCGCAGAAAACTTGGGTTAACCCAAGAACAGGTTGCTGATTATCTGGGCGTGTCAACCCCTGCGGTTAGTAAGTGGGAGAAAGGAATCACAAGCCCTGATATTGGTTTGCTTCCACCTTTAGCCAGACTTTTGAAAATAGATTTGAATACTCTGTTTTGTTTTAGTGAGGATTTGTCTGCACAGGAAATTGGTCAATTCTGCAACAGTCTTGCAAAACAAGCGGGAGCGGATATTGTCTCAGCGTTTGAAACGGCTGAAGCAAAAATGCATGATTATCCTCATAACGAACAGCTTCTTCTCAATGTGACGATCATCTTGGACTCCATGCTGTTACAGACGCATGACGACACCTTGCCCATAGATACATTCGATGCAAAGGTCTCAGATTGGTATCTACGACTGGCACAAAGCACTGATGAAAAAATCAAAAACAGTGCAAACTATATGCGAGTCAGTCGTTATATCCGACAAGGTAAGGTGGAGGCTGCGCAGGAGGTGCTTGACACTATTGAGGATAAAAGCAATCTTGGCAGTTCGCTACCCGATAAACTTATGCTACAGGTGTCGATTTATCTGCAACAGCATAAAGCCGATCTTGCGGCATTGGAGCTGGAAAAGGAATTGTTCAAAGAAATCACCAGAGTACATTTGTTACTGACAAAACTGGTAGATGCGGAGATATCCGCTGAAAATATCGATTATGCTCGCAAGATTGCCGAAAAAACAAATGCGATGGTAGATGTATTCGATATGTGGGAGTTCAACAAATATACCGCTTCCTATCAAATTATAGAGCGCGATAATAATGCTGAAACTATGCTCCCATTACTGGAACAAATGCTTGAAGCACTCGCCACGCCTTGGACTCTAACCAACTCGGTTTTGTACCACAGAATGGCTCAAGATACTAAAGAATATCAGCCTCAAGAGATGTTGGCGGTTATTCTTAGATCAATGGAGTCCGACCCAGAGTGTGCGTATCTTAGAGAACACCCTAAATTCAATGCTCTCCTTGAAAGATATAACAAGTTGTTGAAGTCTGATGACAAATCTGCTTCTTAATATCTATTGGCTCCGCGCCACTCATGAACGGGTGGTGCGGAGCCTTTTTTGCGTTCTGAATATAATTCCACCAGAATTACTTTGCAATATGAAATTTCGCATCTTGATGTATAATTTAATAGCCCCAGAGGAGGCAGATATCCTTTACACGATAGCCTATTCGTGGGAATGGAGGTGAGATGATGAAACAGACAAAGCAAGGTGTGTTGGCAGCACCCGTTACGAAATGGAAGTCCGGGGCCAAGGCAGAAAAGCGTAAGGCGGCGAAGGACAAAATCAAGAATGCCTATACAGAGGAAGCCAAAGTTGAGGTCATTCCGGCTATACGGGATTTGACTGCTGACACGCCCAAAATCCTAAGAGTGGCAGCATATTGCCGTGTCAGCACAGGCCAAGAAGCCCAGGCTGGAAGCTATGAATTGCAGGTGCAATACTACACACAGTACATTCAAAAAAGAGAAGATTGGGAGTTGGTCGGGGTCTACGCTGATGAGGGTATTAGCGGAACGAATATCCATCGCCGGGAGCAGTTTAAGCAGATGATTGCAGACTGCGAGGCTGGAAAAATCGATCTGATAATCACCAAGTCTATCAGCCGTTTCGCCAGAAACACATTGGACTGCTTGACCATAGCCAGAAAGCTGAAGCAGCAGGACCCTCCTGTTGCTATCTTTTTTGAGAACGAAGGCATAACCACCACAGACCGAAACACCGATGCCATGCTGGCATTGCTGAGTTCTGTGGCACAGGGCGAATCCGAAAACAAGTCGGAGTCTATCAAATGGGCTTGTAGAAACCGTTTCTCCCGCGGCATTCCTTTATTCCCAACTTGGTGCATCTTGGGTTATGACAAGGACGAGTTTGGCTCCATTTTGATTGTGGAAGAAGAAGCCGAAGTCGTGCGGTATATCTACAAATCGTACTTGAACGGAATTTCTGGTCCCGAAATCGCTAAGAGTCTTACCGACCTTGGCATTCCAACCGTAAAGGGATTGACCGTATGGACAGCTGGGGCAGTCTACGGAATACTGAAAAACGAGAAGTATTGCGGAGATGTCCTTATGCAGAAAACCTTCACGCCGGATTGCTTAACGCATCGCTCTGTAAAGAATACAGGCCAAGAGCGACAGTACATGATGCGTGACTATCACCCAGCCATAGTATCCAGAGAGGACTGGCTTGAGGTGCAGCATCGCCTTACCAGCAAGGTATATATTCGGCGTGGAAAACAGAAACCGCCGCCTCCGCCACTTTCTCTACAGTGGCATAAACGCGGCAAATTGAAAGGATTCCTGGTTCTTGACCCGAATTGGAAAGCAAAAGACATTCCACAGGTACAGCAGGGAATCGAAAATCGTTATAAGAAGAAAGGATAAAAAACCATGAGTATGTTAGACAATTTCAAAGTAATCGAGATCACAAAAACAACTGAGCCAGCTTGCGTTATCATTGAGGATAACAAGATGCGCTTCACCAAGCCTGTCGCTATCGAACTGGGGTACCCTGCATTCGTCAGAGTTCTGATGGATGATGCCGGACAGCGTATCGCCATCCAGGTCGCAAAAGGTAATGAGAGCAACGTGATTAAGTTCTCTGGGGACAAGGATAACCAGAAGACCTCCATCGTCTACCAGAATGCGGTTATGCTGGATCTGATTCGTGCGATGATGCCGTCCTGGGAAAAAGGTGTGAAGTATTCTGCCAAGGGTATATTGAGCAAAGAGGACAAGGCGATTGTTTTTGACCTTAAGTCTGCGGAGGTGTATCAGCGTTTCAGCCGTAAGGCTTCCGAATAATTAGGAGGGTGTCGGTGGTGGATTCGTCTGCCATCGGCACTTTTCTATTTTACATTCGCCTTATAATAGGAAGAAACACGGTAAAATGTATGAATTATCGTAGAATATTTTGTTCGGACTGTTCGCACCAGTTGAAAAATCAGAATGAAGTGATTATAATAGAAAGGATGAATAGGAACCCCAGGAGAATTGAATAGTTTTCTGGAGTTCCTTTTTTAGTGGGGTGAATTAACCCCATAACGGCTACCCCTGGGGTTGGGGTAATTAACACCGGGGTAAGACCCCACCATAGAGCGGTATGGACTTGTCTAACCGTTTGGCATAAACAGCTTGAACCCGTGCGAGGGGAGTATTATTTCTTGACGAACTGCCGGAGTTTGACCGCAGGACGCTTGAAACGCTCAGGCAACCGCTTGAGGACGGAGTTATAACCATATCAAGAGCGCAAGGGTCGGTGTCCTACCCGTGCGATATTATGCTTGTTGCCGCAATGAACCCCTGCCCTTGCGGAAACTTCGGCAACCCGAAGGGAAAATGCACCTGCTCTCAGAATATGATACAGAACTATCTCGGCAAGATAAGCCGCCCTGTTCTTGACAGGATAGATATACAGGTGGAAATGCCGCAGTTATCTTACGAGGAAATAAGCAGTGCGAAAAAGGGCGAACCGAGCAGTGCCGTGCTTGAACGTATAATGAAAGCAAGAGAAATACAGCAAAAGCGTTTTGCAGGTACGGAAATACGCTCAAACTCCAAAATTCCGCCCTCATATCTTCACGAAATGTGTCCTATGGACGAAAACGCAAAGCAGATGCTCTCCGACTGCTTTGATAAAATGGGGCTGTCGGCAAGGGCATACGACAGGATACTTAAGGTCGCACGCACCTGCGCTGACCTTGCAGGAAGCGAGATAATAAGGCGGCAGGATATATCCTCGGCGGTAAATTTCAGAAGTCTTGACAGGAAATACTGGGGCGCAGGGAAATAACCGTCATTTTGCCGCTTATCATATTTATTATTTATAGTGCGGTAAAATATCCGACAAATCGACCTTATTTTTACCGCCGCAGAGTTATAAAAACGCCGAAATTTTTCTGTCGGCTTGACAAAAACGAAATCAAAATGCTAAAATAAATACAGTCGAGTAGCGAAAGCGTAAATCCGGACACGGATTTACGCTTTATTTTTTTGCCAAAAGAAAGGAATATAAATATGGAACAGGAAAAAGTAAACAGGCTCGGGACAGAGCCTGTAAAAAAGCTGTTGCTCAGGACGGGACTTCCCGTGATACTCTCAATGGTATTGCAGGCGGTCTACAACATAGTTGACAGCGCATTTGTAACGAATATGCAGACGGGCGGCGAGGCGGCGTTCAACGCACTGACACTTGCCTTTCCTATGCAGATGCTTATGGTGGCGGTAGGTATAGGAACAGGTGTTGGAGCAAACGCTCTGCTTTCAAAATCTCTCGGACAAAGCGATAAGGAAAAAGCGAGCCTAACCTCCGGCAATGCGGAATTTCTTGCGCTTATAATATATGTTGTTTTTCTGCTTGTCGGACTGTTCGGTGTAGAGCCTTATATCCGCACGCAGACGCAGGACGGGGAGATAGCGGGAATGGCGGGCGATTACCTTACGATATGCTGTACAATGTCATTCGGTATCACGTTCTTTTCGATATATGAAAAGCTGCTGCAGGCAACGGGCAGGTCGCTTTTTTCGACGATAGCCCAGATAGCGGGCGCTGTCACCAACATAATCCTCGACCCGATAATGATATACGGACTTCTCGGCTTTCCGGAAATGAAAGTAAAAGGTGCGGCTCTCGCAACGGTTATAGGTCAGATAGTTTCTCTTGTCACCGCTCTTATCTTTCATATCAAATTCAACACGGAAATAGCCAAAAAACTGCGTTACAAAAAGCCCGATATGAAAATTATCAAGGGCATATACTCTATAGGACTTCCGGCTATAATCGCACAGGCGCTTATGTCGATAATGACCTACGGTATGAACGTAATCTTAGGCTCGGTAAGCGTGGACGCTGTCACCGCCTACGGACTTTACTACAAGGTACAGCAGTTCTTCCTGTTTGCCGCTTTCGGTATGCGTGACGCAATAACTCCCGTCATATCCTACGCTCACGGAATGGCAGACAAGGCCCGTATCAAAAACGGCATAAAGTACGGTATGCTCTACACGCTTATAATAATGGCGCTCGGCACAATTCTTATCGAAATTTTCGCCGTGCCTCTCGGCGAGATGTTCTCGCTTTCGGGCAACTCACTCAGGCTATGTACAGACGCAATGCGCATTATCACAATAAGCTTTGTATTTGCAGGTGCGAACATAGCTTTTCAGGGCATATTTCAAGCGATCGACGGCGGTTTGCAATCGCTCATAGTATCGCTCTTAAGACAGCTTGTGCTTGTACTGCCGGTAGCGTGGGGATTTTCGCTCCTTGTTCTCGGCGGTGCGCCCGATATGCTTATGTGGTGGGTGTTCCCGATAGCAGAAGCTATATCTGCTCTTGTTTCCGTTATCTTTATGATCAGGCTTAACAAAACAAAAATCGCCGTATTATAGCGATTCAAACAATTTAATATTCCTTCGACAGAAAATTCAATTTTGATATTGAAATTTTTCCTGCAAAAGTGTAAAATATCATTCGGAGAATAAAAAACAGCCTCCGCAAAAAGCGAAGGCTGTTTAAGCATATGTTTACTTTTCAAATATCATCTTGATTCTGCCGATAAGGGGAAGATCCTTGGCCTTGCCGCCGATAGCGTTGATAAGGCCGGTTACCAGTATGATTATCGGTACAGCCATGAATATTATGTGTATCAGCCAAGCTAAAAGAACACCTACAAAGCCTGCGGCAAATTCGTTGAATGTAGCGTAGAAAATACCGTAGTAAACAGCGTTGTACAGAATTCTTGCAAAGAAGTATTCAATAGCTCCCACTGTCATTACACCGAGAATAACAGGGAATATCATTGAAAGATGATACTGTAAGAACTTTGACTTGCCCGCTGTGATGCAGGGAGCTACAAGCATACCTGCAAGCACGATGATTGCAATAAAGCCGCCGAATATCCAGCCTGTAAGTATGTATGCGAGTACCGCACAATAAGCGAGTATTGACATTGCCTTACCTGTGTTTATATCGTTGGCGTCCATTGTAGAAGTTACATTCTTTGTGTCAAATATTTTCTGAAAGAAGCCCGGATTTTGATTTATCGGAACAGGTGCAACAGAACCGTCAAGGTTTGCACCGCATTTTGCACAGAACTTTGAGCCGTCCTGATACTCTGTTCCGCATTTAGGACAAAATGGCATAATTATTTCCTCCTGTTTGTTATGTCTATACCTCTGTATTATATCCGCTGTATGCAGATACCAGTTAATTATACACCCCTACGGCATCAAAGTCAATACCGCAATTGTAAAGTTTAATTAAGAAATATGAAATCATTGATTAATTTTGCTATTGCATTTACATATGTATATTTATTATTCGTGTATTATTAAATTTTCAAGCAACATAAGGAGAACTATGAACAATACAAACCCTTTTATATATTCCGATGACAACAAGCGTTATCACACGTTGAATTACTATAATAAATCATCGTTCAACAGCAAAGTGTTCAAGGCGGTCATTGACGCAGGCTTCACCTGCCCGAATAAAGACGGCACAAAAGGCACGGGCGGATGTATCTACTGTATGGGCGGAAGCGGCTACTTCACCGAAAAATCGGACGGTGAAATCTACGACAGCGTAAAGCGTCAGCTTGCCGCTGAAAAGGAACGTATATACAAGAAACACCCGGACAGCCTCATTACAGCCTACTTTCAGGCAAATACCAACACATACGCACCTGTCGCAACGCTTAAAGAGGCATACACTGCGGCACTTGATTTCGGAGTACACGGAATTTCAATCGGCACAAGGACCGACTGCCTTCCCGATGATGTTATTGCCCTGCTCTGTGACATTAACAGCAAGACCCGCCTTACCGTTGAGCTTGGCTTGCAGACAATACACGATAAATCAGCACAAATCATCAACAGATGCTACACCTATGACGAGTTTCTGGAGGGCTACCGTAAACTGCAAGAATCCGGCATACGCACCTGCCTTCATCTGATTGACGGCTTGCCAGAAGAAAGTCTATCCGATATGCTCGAAACCGCAAAGGAGGTCGCCCGTCTGCACCCTGCCGCCGTGAAGATACACCTTCTTCATATAAATCACGGCACCGCTCTTGAACGGCTCTTCCTGTCGGGCGGTTACGTTCCGCTCACCCGTGACGAGTACATAGATATAGTAATATCACAGCTTGAATATCTCCCCGCCGACATTGTCATAGAGCGGATCACCGGCGATGCGGACAAGCGTTGTCTGGTAGCTCCCCTGTGGAGTGCCGACAAAATTGCGGTACTTGGCGGCATAGACCGTCAGATGAAGCTGAGGGATACTTATCAGGGGATAAAAGCTGATGTTATGTGATTTCATATCTGAATGTAAGTGAAACCGCAGTATCGGGTCAGTTTCGATACTGCGGTTTGCTGTTGCCTATCCTTAAGCTATATGCTGAAACATTTGCTGAGGAAAACCCTGCTTGTTCGGATCTGTAATCTTGATTTTTCTGCACTTATATATTAGATTTAGGTTAGATTTAGGAGCAAAACGGACGGATATTAACGCTCGTGCGCATATTGTCTTAATTCTTCTGCGATTTTTTTAAATTCAACATCATCTCTGATAAAGTCATATATTTTATCGTCCATTTCGTTTATCTGGTGCATTGAATCATTCGCATTAATATTATGCCAAACTTCGCCGTACTCTTTTCCGCGCGCAATCAGGCAGGTATATGTTTCTGTCGGCTTGTATACTGCTTTATCATTATCGATAGATTGATTTTTGGCAAGGGTCAGATATTTTATGGTTTCATTGCGATTGTTGATTTTGGCATAAAACCAAGCAATATCGAGATATGTCCATGCGATTTTTTGCTTAAAAAAGCCATAATTCTTATCTTCAAAGATTATGTTCAATATGTCGATGACTTTTTTATTCAATAAAATCAGTTCCTCGGGTGTATAGGGCTTTGTGTTATCATCTAAAGGTGCACAGTTGAAGGTTATACCGGAAAGCATTAACTGCAAGTGGGTTAAAATTGCCTCCTGCTGGTATCTGTATCGTTTGGTTTTGTCGGATACAGATACAAGCAGATCTTCTCTGCACTGATGAGCATAAGGCATTGTATTTGCAAGACTTTCCGCTTTTTCCGGCATTTTTAATTTGGGATAAGCATAACAAAGCAACTGAATCGCACTGTGCCTTAATTCTGTGTCCTTAGAGTTTTCAAGCACATTTTCTTCGAGTGAAACAACTTCCTGTAACAATTTTTCGTAATGCTCATCAGATATTGTGTCTGTTTCTTGCGGTGAACAATACAAAGCACTTGCGAGCTCGTGCGACAACTTATATGCTGACGGATATTTTCTGATAGCTTTTCGCAAAATTTCAACGCCTTTTGACCACTGACCATTGGTAGTATATTCTCTTGCGGCTTCTGACAGCGACTCAATTTCTTTTTCTCTTGACGAAGCATCTACTTCCAGCAAGAAGTCGGTCGTTACATCGAAAAAGTTTGCCAATATAGGCAGCAGCGAAATATCAGGTAAAGCAATATTTGTTTCCCAACGACTTACCGCCTGCGCAGAGATCGAAAGCACTTCGGCAAGTTGTTCTTGCGTCATATTCCTATCTGAGCGCAGTTTTTTAATAATATTTCCGAAACTCATATTTACAACTCCAATTCAAGTATTCAGCCGATCGAACTGTAATTATATTATAACCTATAGATAGTCAACAGTCCACCGCTTAATAATTGAGAAAAAATCAATTTCAAATTGGATTATCGATAAAAACTTTAGCGCATTGTCAAGTTCAGACAAGTTGCATTTTCCACTATGATATGCTAAAATATTCACGAGGGAAACCTTGGACGTAAGGCGGTCAAATTCATCTCCCGAAAGTGCGTTGCACTTTGAAAGGAGGTGAAGCTGTGTACATAACGCTAAGCGATTTAACACAGATAGGAATATTTCTTACTGCTTTCACAGTTATGATATTCACCATCATTTCTTTTAATAAAAAGAAATAACCGCCCCAGCCGCTAAACTCGAGGCGATTATTCTTAATCAAACCTTAGGGAGCGACCGTCTGTCGTTTCCCTCTTTATTTGTATTTTAACATAAAATCAAGTCGATGTCAACAGCTTCACAGTATCAGGTTGATACAGTTGCATTACCGCCGCTTTTGTGCTAAAATACGCTTGTGGAACTTAAATCCAGATTATCATAAAGGAGAAACAATATGGATATGAAACAGCGTATGCACGCAAATCTTCCCTATAAGGCCTGGCTTGACGGGCTGAGCGAAGAGCGTGCGGAATGCAAGCGTAAGATATACGAATTCAACAACTGCCACCCGGATGACCGAGATAAAATGGACAAAATCCTCCGCTCGCTTCTCGGTAAGACGGGTGACACTATTCATATAGAACAGCCGTTCCACTGCGATTACGGCAGTAATATCGAGGTCGGCGATAACTTCTTTGCAAACTATAATCTGGTAATACTTGATGTCGGTAAGGTTAAAATCGGCAATAATGTTATGCTTGCCCCAAATGTAGCCATATACACAGCAGGTCATCCCGTACATTATATTCCCCGTAACACAGGCTATGAATACGGCATAGATATAACGATAGGCGATAACGTATGGATAGGCGGAAACGTCGTAATCACACCGGGAGTAAAGGTCGGAAACGGCGTTGTTATCGGTGCGGGGAGCGTTGTGACAAAGGATATTCCCGACAACTGCATAGCCGCAGGAAATCCTGCAAGGATTATCCGTGAAATAACGGACGAGGACAAGCATTATTACTTCAAAAAGCGTCGCTTTGACGTTGACGATTACCTGATACCCGACACAATAGACTGGAGCAAAATATGAACACACCGACTTTTGATATAAACAAGGTAGATACCCCGTGCTATGTCACAGAAGAATGCTATCTCAGACGCAACTGTGAGATACTGAAAAGCGTACAGGATATGACGGGCTGCAAGATACTTCTTGCACAGAAAGCGTTTTCGATGTACAGCACCTACCCTCTGATAAGCGGCTATCTCAACGGTACTACCGCAAGCGGACTTTACGAGGCACGGCTCGGATATGAATATTTCGGCAATGAAACGCACGTTTTCTCTCCTGCCTATACAGACAGCGAGATAAACGAGCTTGCAAAGTACGCAGGACATTTTGTGTTCAATTCAATAAGGCAGTTTGCCCTGCACCGTGACGCAGTAAAGGACAAGCACTGCCTTATCCGTGTAAATCCGAGATTTTCCACACAGGAGGGACACGAGATATACGACCCGTGCGCTCCCGGCTCAAGGCTCGGACAGACGCTTGCTTCATTTGAGGAGGATATAAAGCGTTACGGCGAGGAGATTCTTGACGAAATAGACGGACTTCATTTTCACACCCTCTGCGAGCAGAACAGCGACGACTTAATGCGTACCGCAAAGGAGGTCGAGGTGCAGTTCGGCAAGTATCTTGATAAGATGAGCGTTATAAATTTCGGCGGAGGACACCATATAACAAGGGACGACTACGATATTGACACGCTTGTCGAGGTGATAAACCATTTCAAGAATGAATACGGGCTTGAGGTGTATCTTGAGCCTGGCGAGGCTGTCGCACTGAATGCAGGATTTCTTGTAACAACTGTGCTTGACGTGATAGGCGGAAAAGTAAACGGCGAGGACGATATAGCGATACTTGACGCTTCAGCCGCCTGCCATATGCCCGATGTGCTTGAAATGCCGTACCGCCCCGTTATCATTCAGCCAAACGGTAATATTGCCGGAGAAAAGGGCGAAAGGGCTGTCACTGTGCGGCTTGGCGGCAACACCTGCCTTGCAGGCGATGTGATAGGAGATTATTCATTCGACGAGCCGCTTAAACCGGGCGACCGACTTGTGCTGTGCGATATGTCGATATACTCAATGGTAAAGAACAACACGTTTAACGGTATGGCTCTGCCGTCAATATACTATAATACCTCGCTCGGTATGCGGAAAATAAGAGAGTTCTCTTATGATGATTTCAGGTGCAGGCTGTAGTTTTACATTGAGAAAGGAGATTTTATATGCCAAATGAAGCAGAAAAAAGAGCTACCGCCAAATGAGATAAAGAAAACATGATAGTTTTTGTTGCAAAATTTGCAAAGAAAAAGCGGAAGAATTACGCATTTATGCAGAAAAGCAAGGACTTACTATAAACAAATTTGCAAAACTTACGATGGGGTATTGCAAAGAAAATAATATTGCTTTGAAAACAGACAACGATAACAATTAACGATAACACTAATCGAAAAGCAGGGGTTTGGGGCGAAGCCCCAAGTAAGGTCGCAGGGGCGACAGCCCCCGACAATCAGCCCCGGCATGGATGCCGGGCGTGTATACCCAAGGGCTTTGCAAGGACGCAAAGCCAACCAAGCATACACAGCCCTTCACTCAAGGGGAAGGGGTTTGGGGTTAGGGATAATAAATTTACACTATCTTAAAAATACGATTATATTGTTATGATTTCAGCAAACGTAAGCATTTTAAAAGGGTAAAACAGCCGAAATAAGCAAAACGGTTGAAAACTAATGTATATGTTGAATACTTTGTTGAAAGTTTTTTGTGCATATCACACAAACTATCGTGAAATGTTTAAGGACTATTGAACAAAAGTGAAAAATAATCGCAGAAAAATTGACAAATTGAAAAATCTTTGTTGACGAATAAAGAACATTTGGATATACTATAGGTACAGAGCGGAGATCCCGCATAACATCTCAATGCGGACAGCTCGACGGAAAGATAATACGATTTTACGGAGGTAACCAATCATGTTTGTTAAAGAAGTAAGCGTTAAGAATCAGGTAGGTTTACACGCAAGACCCGCAACATTCTTCATCCAGAAGGCTAACGAGTACAAGTCATCAATCTGGGTTGAGAAGGAAGAAAGAAGAGTAAACGCAAAGAGCCTTCTCGGTATCCTTTCACTCGGCATTGTAGGCGGTACAACTATCAGAATCATTGCTGACGGCTCTGATGAGCAGCTCGCTGTTGACGGCCTTGTAAAGCTCGTTGAAAGCGGTTTTGCAGAATAATTCACACTCCCGACCAAGTAGTGTATATCGGGTAATAACCCGATGTGTAGACGTGTAGAAAAGTGTAGACGGACAGAATTACATTTATAAAGAAACAGCGGGGATTTTGCGTAAAGCAGGTCACCCGCTGTATTTTTATTTAACAGTCTTTACTGTTTAGATTTCAAAGGAGCATTATATTGAAAAGAACAGGAAAAATCGCAGCCGCATTTATCACGGCTTTAACGGCTGTAGCATCAATAACGGCGTGCAGTGCCGATTATTCGCATATTGACGGCTACAGCGACATAGAAAACGCACGAAAGCTGTATTCCTCGCTGTATTCAGCCGAGATCACGGTTACGGATAAGCAAACCGGTACGGTTACGCAGGAGCTGACATTCTGCTACGATAAGAGCGATACCCTATCGTACAGCTATTTCGGCACAGACGGCAAAACAAAATATTATGAATATCACAACGGCTCGGAGTACAACTATTATTCCGACGGCGAATGGCATACTCTTGTGAGCGGCGATAAGGATTATGTATGCTACACACGCACAAACAAGATGTCTATGACCGCAGAGGGTATGATATTCATAAAGCCCGAAAGCGTGACAAGCTCGGAAGTAAAGAATACGGCAGACACAAAGGTAATCACTATGCAGTACGATGTTTCAAAGCTCAACAGCTCAATGGCTTCTCAGCTCGGTCTTGTCGGTGACCTTGACAGCTTCAGCGTTGTGTATACAATTGATAAAGACGGATACTGTACCTCAATGGAGCAGACCGGCACCGCCACAAAGGACGGCGTACAAAGCAAGGTAGATTATCTCATGACCGTAACGCATATGAATGATATTGCCTCGGTAAGCAAGCCGCAGGTACAGGAAAGTGCGGATAAGTCAGACGCAGAGTAAATTATAAGAATCGCCCGTAGGCTTAGGCTACGGGCGTCAGTCTGTCGAAAAACCTATATTTTTTTGAAAAAGGGGTCGCAGGGGCGAAGCCCCCGACAGGGTCTAGGGGCGGTAGCCCCAGTAATATAGCCCCTTTCCTGGGGAAAGGGGTTTGGGGATAGGGATAGCGAATTCGCACTATCTTATAAAAAACAGACTTTTTCAACAATCTGCGCCCGTAGGCTTAGCCTACGGGCTTTTTTGACGCTTTTTCCCGAATATAATCAAAAAAATAAAACGAAAATGTTGTGAAAATTTACAAAATAGCTTGATTTGCATTCTTTTTTATGGTAAAATTAAATAAAATCATAATGGCGGTACTGCGTATATCTGTAATGCAATCATATTTCACTGCCTTTGATTTCAGCTATTTAATTGCGTTGCCCCACTTTAACAGTTTATCACATTGAACTATTACATACATATTAGCCCAAGGAGGCGAATAAGGTGCAGTTAAACACCAACGGTCAGAAGTTTATAAATATAATAATAGGCTTTTCACGGGATTTTCCCTTTACCGTAAACCCGGGCGAACATTCCGAGAAAACCTACCCTTCTCTTTTAGAGCTGATAAATCCCGATGATATTCCTCCGATAACCGAAATGTTCACCGATGTTTCGCAGGACGAGGAAAAGCGTTTTGAAGCGCATTGTCGTTTTATGGTGAACGATGAATATCACTGGTTTTTCCTTTCGTGCAAGGCGGTATATGCAGAGTACGGCAGGCCTGTGCGTTTTGAGGGAACGATGTGCGATGTATCGACCTACCTTGAAACAGCGGGCGACGACCTTGTATATAACGAATTCCGCAAAAAACACAACATAAAGCTGTCCGAACTTAAAAAAGGCGCTCCGCGTCTTGCCGATGTGCTTGATGTCGACTACCTTACAAGCATACAACGTCCTTTTGCCGTGCCACAGCTTTATTCCGCCATATTTGACGAAAAAGGAAAGCTGATATGTGCGCCGAAAACACAGCATAAATCCCTTTCTCCCAATGATTTTGCCTATCAGAAGAAAAAGAATATCCGCATAAATCACCTTATCAGCGGAACGTGGATACTGGGAGCCAAAACGCAGGAGTTGCTCGATGACAACATTCAGCTGTGGGAAACGCTCGTACAGACCGTTTCCCGTATGGCAAACGCATTTGTTGTAGTTCTTTCGGAAATGGACAATTCGCAGAACGCCAACAAGCTGCTCGGTCAGAATGTCGAGGAGCAGATACTGCTGAATAATATCTACGCTATCATAATGCAGAGCAAAAGCGCAGATATTGCGTTAAACTCCGTTACAGAGCTTATAGGCGATTACTTTCACCTTGACAGGATAACCATAATCGACCGTGATGATTTTACTCAGGAGCTGTGCTGGTGTAAGGATTACAAGTACCGCCACCTCCCTCTTGAAATAGACGGCGATACCGCACTTGACTGTGCCTCGATCCGTGATGATCTGAGCCTTACGTCATCGGCTTTTTCGGATACGGATACCAACGACCTTACAAAGTTCGGTATCAAGTCGTATGCTATCTTCAAGCTGATAAATTCGGGTGCTTTTGACAGCCTTATAATGTTCCAGACGATTGAAAAAGAGCATAACTGGACGCAGCGTGAGCGCAAACAGCTCCGCAACATTTCACAGATAATCTCCTCGCTTATGATGCGTAAGGAAACGCAGGATAAGCTGGAGCAGTCGCAGAAGCTTATGCGTCAGCTTGCCTTTTATGACGCTATCTACAATATTCCGAACCGTGCAAGGCTGAACAAGGACCTTGACAAGATAATTAAGCGTAATACAAAAGGCTCGCTTATCGCTTTCAAGGTCACCAACACACGCACTCTGTCCGCAGTTTACGGTCACACCTATTCCGATATGCTGCTGCGCAGTATCGCTCAGTATCTTAAGGACCTGCCCGTGAAGGACATTGGTGTATATTATTTCACAAATGCGATTTTTATGCTTAATCTTCCGGATTGTACCGACAATGAAGCTAAAAATCTTGTCGAAATGCTGATACACCGTTTTTCAAAGCCGTGGAAATTCGGTGAGGATGAGCATTCAATCCATTGCAGTCTTGGCATAGCGTTCTATCCCGAAAACGGCGAGGATGCCGAGGAGCTTTGCAAGGCGGCAAGCACGGCAATGTACCGTGCAAGAGAATTCAAGCAGAACAGCTATGCCTTCTATTCAGGCTCGCTTGAGCGTACAAGAATGTTTGCGGCAAGCCTTGAACAGCATATAAGAGAATGTATAAACGACGGTATGAGAGGCTTTTCACTGCGTTTTCAGCCGTCCTTCAGTGCGGTTGACGGCAGTATAATCGGCTGTGAGAGCTTTGTACGCTGGCACGACGATCAGTACGGCAATATTCCTAACTCAACTTTGTTCCCTATGGCTGAAAATCTCGGCTTATCCCACGTCATAGACGGCTGGGTAATGGAACGTTCGTGCGAATTCTGCAAGGAGATACAGGACGCAGGCTTTGAGAATTTTACCGTCAGCGTAAATCTTACCGCAGGCGAACCGCAATCTGCCGAAATCGTAACGCAGGTACGTCACGCTCTTGAAGAAAGCGCACTCCCTCCGTCCTCTCTGATACTCGAAATTCCTGTAAAGGCCAACATTTTCTACAGCGACAGCACCCACATTCTGCATGATCTGCGTACTCTCGGTGTAAATATCGCCATAGATAAATACGGCACGGGGAATATTTCGTTAAAGATCCTCAAAAACTCATACGTCAACCTTGTGAATCTTCCTGCAAAGCTGTTTATGAATCACGAGGACGAATTTGACACTGAGCTTGTAAGCTCGGTCATCCATCTTGCAAAATGCCGTGAGCTTACCGTATGTGTAAAGGGCATTGAGGACAAGGAACAGCTCGATACCGTGCAGAAGTTCGATATTGACAGGATACAGGGCTACTACTGTTCACGTCCGCTGTCGCTGACGGAAGCAAAGACAGTATTTACCGAAAGTATAAGAATAAAGGGATGCTGAGCGTATCCTCAGACTGTCGATAAACCCACGCACCGCAAAAATGCAGAAAAGTAAACCGGCGCAAACTAAAAATCCGATAAATAAAAAGAATTTCGCACAGCCGTAAAAAACGGCTGTGCGAAAGCATTTTTGCTTACTGCGTCAACCGCCCCTCAACGTACCTTTGTACGCCTGTCGGGGCGGTTTCCTTGTCTGCGTGTGTTTCTCTTGTTGATAATTCTTCGGCTTTTTGTATTTAATTTGAAAAATTGATGTAAAGAACGCTTTTATTTGCAATTCGCTTGAAAAGAGCGCATTTTTCGAGTATAATATACTTATCTGTAATTGTAAAATCGACTGCGGCTGAAACCGCATTTATATTAAAAGGAACACAGCTTTATGAAACTTATTCTAAGCAAAATTAAGACCTATTTCGGAAAACTTGATAAGCTGCTGCTGTTCATGTGTATGGGCATTGCTTGCTTTGCCGTATTTATCCAGTATACCCTTTATGAAAACGATATAAGCTCGGCAGTTACCGCAAGCCAGTATAAGACGCAGATCATAGCCTTTATTGCAGGACTTGTAATAGCAATGGCACTGGCGGCTATCAACTATAAATATCTGGCGAAGCTCTGGTTTATATACGTTCCATTGGCAATGGGGCTGACATTACTGCTGTTCACCCCTCTCGGAATACAGCGTGAAGGCGCAGATGATATAGGCTGGCTCGATCTCGGTATAATGACGATACAGCCGTCTGAGATACTGAAGCTCGCTTTTATACTCTCGCTTGCCGTTCATCTGTCAAAGGTCGAGGACAGAATGAACGAGCCGATACACTTTATCCTGCTGTGCATTCACGGGGCGATACCTACACTGCTTATAAGGCAGACGGGTGACGACGGCTCGGCTTTGGTATTCCTGTTCATCTTCATATGCATGATGTTTGCGGCAGGTCTTTCGTGGAAATATCTTGTAATGATAGCGGTGGCTATCCCTCCGGCTGTCTACGTTTTATGGAATTACCTTATGCAGCCGCACCAGCAGAAGCGTTTTCAGGTGCTCTGGGACGCACAGATGCAGGAGGACGAGGCACTGGGAATATATATGCAGCAGCGTGTGGGAAAAATAGCCTTAGGCTCGGGCGGACTTACAGGGCTTGGGCTTTCGGGAGGAGATTATACTTATGTTCCCGAAATTCACAACGACTTCATTTTTTCATATATCGGAATGACTATGGGGCTGCTCGGTTGTCTTCTGGTAGTAGGGCTTATAGCGGCTCTGTCGCTTAAGATTCTGTCAAATGCAAGCGGTGCAAAGGACACTCTCGGCAGACTTATCTGCATAGGCGTATTTGCTCTTATAGTATTCCACACAACAGTAAATATCGGAATGGTACTCGGCATCGCTCCCGTTATCGGCATACCGCTCCCGTTTTTCAGTGCAGGCGGCACATCGGGAATGTGTCTGTTTGCGGCAATAGGGCTTGTGCTGAGCGTGAGCTATCATAATTCGACCAAGTACAGAATGTTCTATACGGAAAAGGATTAAACTCCCTACGGGGACAGACTATCGAAAAGCCTCTATTATTATCAAAAAATGGGGTTGAGGGGCGTAGCCCCCAACATGGTCTAGGGGCGGTAGCCCCACATTCAGCCCCGGCACGGATGCCGGGCGTGTATGCACAAGGGCTTTGCACGATGCAAAGCCAACCAAGCATACACAGCCTTTCACCGAGGGGAAGGGGTTTGGGGTTAGGGATGGAGAATTTGCTCTATTTTATAAAAAACAGACTTTTTCTAAAAGCTGACTCCCTACGGGAGAAAAAATAAATCAGATAAAGCAAAAATGAAAGGAAACGATCATGGCAAAAAAGACAATTCACACCCTTGAGGAGATTTATCCGGAAAGTGCTGTAACGGCGCAGAGAGAAAGATATGAAAAATCTGCGGAGGAATTCAGGAGCATCTTCGGCGACAGCGATCAGCTTCGTTATTTTTCCGCACCCGGCCGTACAGAAGTCGGAGGCAACCACACCGACCACAATCACGGCAAGGTGCTTGCGGCAAGTGTAAACCTTGACGTTATCGCCGTTGTAGAGCCTACAGACAACAACATCATCACGATAAAGAGCGAGGGCTTCCCCGAGGATTCGGTTGACATATCTGACCTTTCTGTTCACGAGGACGAAAAGAATTCATCTGCCGCTCTTATAAGAGGCGTTGCCGCCGGTTTCAAGAACAACGGTCTGAATATAGGCGGTTTCAGAGCTTACACAACGTCAAACGTTATGAAGGGATCGGGTCTTTCAAGCTCTGCGGCATTTGAAGTACTTATAGGAAATATACTTTCGGGCATATACAACGCAGGCGGTATCAGTGCGGTGAAGATCGCTCAGATAGCACAGTACGCCGAGAACGAATATTTCGGCAAGCCCAGCGGACTTATGGACCAGATGGCAAGCTCGGTCGGCGGTTTCGTTGCTATCGACTTCAAGAATACACAGGCGCCTATTATTGAGAATATCCCCGTTGATTTCTCGTCATACGGACACGCACTATGCATAATTGATACAAAGGCAGATCATGCCGACCTTACAGACGAATATGCCGCTATCCCTCGTGAGATGAAAGCTATAGCAAGCTACTTCTCCGCAGAATGTCTGCGTGAGATCTCCCGTGCGGATGTAATACTCAATATGGGTATCTTAAGGCAGAAGTACGGCGACCGTGCCGTTTTGCGTGCCCTCCATTTCTTTGAGGAAAACGAGCGTGTGGACAAGCTGGCACATTCGCTGAGGCATCAGCATTTTGATGATTTCTTAAGCTCGATAAACGAAAGCGGAAACTCAAGCTACAAGTACTTACAGAATATTTTTGCCGTTTCGGACTATACGCATCAGGCGGTAGGCATAGCACTGAACGTTGCGGAACACGCTCTTGCAAGAAAGGGTGCGTGCAGAGTCCACGGCGGAGGCTTTGCCGGTACTATCCAGGCATTTGTTCCTCAGGATATTTTAAAGAGCTTTATAGTTGATATAGAAAAGGTATTCGGTGCAGGAAGCTGTCACGTTCTTTCGATACGTCCCGTCGGAGGTACTGAGGTACAGCTCTGATTGTGACGGGTAAAACAAAACAGCCCTTTCGGGCTGTCAGCTTGTAGAAAAAGTCTGTTTTTTCAAAAAAGTGCTTGTTCTCAATCCCTATCCCCAAACCCCTTTCCCCCGGTGAAAGGCTGTGTATGCTTGGTTGGCTTTGCATCGTGCAAAGCCCTTGTGCATACACGCCCGGCATCCGTGCCGGGGCTGAATGTGGGGCTGCCGCCCTCACCAAGCAAGGATGCTTGCAGTCAGTCGCACACAGTCGCTGCACGACGCAGCGACACCAACGACTGACAACCCGCTTGGGGCTACGCCCCAAACCCCATTTTTGATAACAATAGAGGTTTTTCGACTGACCGAACAGCCCTTTCGGGCTGTAATGTATATCGTCAGATGACAAACTCCTCATACTCATACTTATGCAACTTGTCCACAAGGGCGGTTACAGCGATGCCGTTTTCGAGGTACTCCTCGCTCAGCACCTTTCCGTGTGAGTGGAGAGCCGCCGCAAGTCCCGACTTGTCATACGGTATCAGCATTTCCATACGGCTTACCTTGTCGGTAAGATTATCCGATATAGCTTTCAGCAGTTCGTCAAATCCCGTGCCGTTCTTTGCGGAGATCATTACCGTATTTTCTGCGGGCGGCAGTTCATAATCGAGCTTGTCGCATTTATTGAGAACGGTTATTACCGGTATTTCGCCGCATCCAAGCTCCGACAGCAGAGAAAGCGTTGTTTGTGCTTTTTCTCTTGCCTCAGGATCGGACGCATCGCAGACGTGCAGGATAATATCCGCACTCGCCGCCTCCTCAAGCGTTGACTTGAACGCTTCTACAAGGTGGTGAGGAAGCCGTCTTATAAGCCCTACGGTATCTACAAGCGTAAGACTTCTTCCGTCGGGCAGTTCTATTGCCCTTGATGTAAGATCCAGCGTTGCGAACAGCTTGTCCTCCGCAAGAACACCTGCGCCTGTAAGTGCATTGAGCAGGGTCGATTTTCCGGCATTCGTATATCCTACGATAGCGCCGACGCATACGCTGTCTTTCTTACGGCGGCGACGTGACAGATCACGGCGTTTTTCAAGCTCTTTAAGCTCATCGCTGAGTTTATCTATTCTGCGTCTTATGTGACGGCGATCGGTTTCAAGCTGAGTTTCACCCGGTCCTCTCGTTCCTATACCGCCGCCAAGACGTGACAATGATGTACCTATTCCCATAAGACGTGGCAGACGGTATTTAAGCTGAGCCAGCTCAACCTGAAGTTTTCCCTCGTTTGTCACTGCTCTGCCGGCGAATATGTCAAGGATAAGCATTGTGCGGTCGATAACACGCACCGAGGTTATATCCTCGATATTGCGTATCTGGCTTGAGCTTAGCTCCATATCAAATATAATAAGCTGTGCGTCAAGATCCTTTGCGGCGGCACTGAGTTCTTCGATCTTGCCCTCGCCCAGAATGGTCGCACTTTCGATAGCAGGACGTTTCTGAATAATACGGCACACTGTCACCGCACCTGCGGTTTCAGCCAGTTCTTCAAGCTCGTCCATAGATATTTCCGCATCATATTCGCCGGTATCTACTCCTGCGAGTATGGCACGGGTTAATTCGTTTTCCTTTAAGATCGGATTGTTTACGGTTGATTCGTTCATAATGTTCCTTTCCGGTTTATAAATAATCAATAATAAAGTAAATTTATGCGGTAATCCGCAAAAGGTGGTAATCTTTATGAAGTTCAAAGAATACGACGTAATAATTGTCGGCACAGGCGTTTCAGGTCTTTATGCCGCACTCAACCTTGACAGCAGTATGCAGATACTTATGCTCTCAAAGCGTGAGCTGACGCTGTGCAATTCGGCTCTCGCTCAGGGCGGTGTCGCCGCTGTAATGGACACGTCAAACGACAACTACGAGCTGCACATCAAGGATACTCTTATAGCCGGCGGCTACAAGAACAATATCGACAATGTACGCATACTTGTCGAGCAGGGTCCGAAGGACGTTAAGAATCTGCTCAATTACGGAGTTGACTTTGACAGAAAGCAGGACGGCTCTATCGACCTTACCCTTGAGGGCGGTCACTGCCGTCACAGAATCGCTCACCACAAGGACAGCACAGGCTTTGAGATAGTTACTTCACTTATCGAGGGCGTAAAGAAGCTGTCCAATGTCACAATTCTTGAAAACACTCACCTGCTCGGCCTTACCAAGCGAGGCGACGATTTCCTGTTTGATGTGCTTCACGAAGGAAAGCACAGTTATTATACCACAAAGAACACCATACTTGCAACAGGCGGTATAGGCAGAGTTTACGATTATACCACAAACTCTGCGATAGCAACGGGCGACGGCATACAGTTTGCTTATAATATGGGGGCTGATATTCAGCATTTAAGCTATGTGCAGTTCCACCCCACAGCCTTTGCCGACCACGAAAACCGTGAGTGCTTCCTTGTATCCGAGGCGGTACGAGGCGAGGGCGCATATCTGCTCAACTGCAACAAGGAACGTTTCATGCACAAGTACGAGCCTGAACGTAAGGAGCTTGCTCCCCGTGACGTAGTTTCGAAGGATATGATGAAAGAGCAGAAGGAAACGGGCAGTGACAAATTCTATCTTGATATTTCGTACAAGGATCCCGAATTTATCAAAAACCGCTTCCCTATGATATATAACAAGGTTCTTGAAAAGGGCTACGATATGACCAAAGAGCCTATCCCGATATACCCCTGCCAGCACTATCTTATGGGCGGTATCGGCGTAAACGGACACGGCGCTACGAATGTAAAGGGCTTATATGCCGCAGGAGAATGTGCGCATACCGGCGTTCACGGCATCAACCGCCTTGCAAGCAATTCTCTGCTTGAAGCGCTGGTATTCAGCCGTCTTATCGCAGAGGACATAAACAAGAACAATACCCACAGAGAGCTTGGAACGCTTGAGGCTGATTATCCCTCGCCCGACGGCAAGCCGCTCCCTAAGGGAATACGCACCGAGATAAGACACATAATGCAGCGTTCTTATTTCGTTGTACCGGACTACGTTGAGGCGGCAAAGGATATAAAGCGTGTAACGGAGCTGAAGGATCTGCTCGATAACGGCGGTTTCGAGGTAACTCCCGACTATATCGAAGCAAAATCACTGACGACAGTTGCTTACATAATCCTCAGCGAAGTAGTTGCAGAGGGAAAGGAAAAGGGCATTATATAATGAAATTATTACAGTTTTACGTTGACGATCTGATAAAAAGAGCAATAACAGAGGATATAAACTACATTGACAGCACAACCGACCTGCTTATTGATGAGGACGATATTTCGGAGGCATATTTTGTATCAAAGGCTGACGGCGTTCTTGCGGGAATCGATGTTGCGATGCGTGTGTTCACATTACTTGACGACACTATCGAGATGAATATTCATTTCAAGGACGGCGCTATCGAGATGAATATTCATTTCAAGGACGGCGACGCTATAAAGAAGGGCGATGTTATCGCAGAGTTCAAGGGTCACACCTGCGCTATGCTGAAGGCTGAGCGTACGGCGCTCAATCTTTTACAGCATATGAGCGGTATTGCAAGCTATACAAACAAGTGCGTAAAGGCAGTCGAGGGTACTGATGCTTCTATCGCAGATACGAGAAAAACGCTCCCCGGCTTACGTCCTTTGCAGAAATACTCCGTAGTGGCAGGCGGCGGAAGAAACCACCGCTACAATCTTACCGATGCGGCAATGCTCAAGGACAATCACATTGACGCATACGGCGGTATAACACAGGCTGTTACCGCTCTGCGTAAAAAAGCGGGACATATGCTTCAGATCGAGGTCGAGGTACGCAACTTTGACGAGCTGAGCGAGGCACTTGCGGTAAAGGCAGACGTTATTATGCTTGACAATATGAGCTGTGAGGATATGAAGAAAGCGGTAGAAATAACCGCAGGCAGAGCAAAGCTGGAAGCCAGCGGAAACGTCACGCTCGACAATATCCGTGACGTTGCGCTGACGGGCGTTGATATAATCAGCCTCGGTGCGCTTACTCACAGCGTGACAGCTTTTGATATTTCGATGAAGTGGAAGAAAAAAGCATGACCAACTGTGATTGCTGTGTAAACTATGTCTATGACGATGAGTACGACTGCTACACCTGTCTTGTAAATCTTGACGAGGACGAACTTCGCCGTTTTATAACGGGCGACAACTACAACTGCCCGTATTTCAGAAACGATGATGAATACGAGCTTGCAAGAAAGCAGTAACGCTGAAAGGAAAAGCTATGACAAAGATACCGAGAGGCGACAAATCATATATCGGAAAGGCTGTCACTGTGACGGTTGACCGACCGATAGGCACGCATCACCCCAAGCACAGGGAGATAGTATATCCGATAAACTACGGCTATGTCGAGGGGCTTCTCGGCGGTGACGGCGAGGAACAGGACGTATATATTCTCGGTGTTGATAAGCCGGTTGACAAGGCAGAGTGCGTTATCATCGCAACTGTTATGCGTACAGACGATAACGAGGACAAGTGGGTAGGAGTGCCGTCTGAGCTTGTCGGCTCTGAGATTTGCTGTGAGTGCAATATAGTAAACGCCGTTCATTTTCAGGAGCAGTTCCACACCTCTGAGATATTCGCCTTATATGAAAAGACCTGCGGCGCAGTAATGTACACAGGGGACGGAGATGACCGCAGATATTTTCTTATCAAGAACAACAGCGGTCATATCGGCTTTCCGAAGGGTCACATCGAGTACGGCGAGAATGAGCGTGAGACCGCTCTGCGTGAGGTTTTCGAGGAATGCGGACTTGAAGCGGAATTAGATGAAGATTTCCGTGCGGAGTACACATTCCACACACTTGACAACACCGAAAAGACAAGCGTATTCTTTGCAGGAAGGTTTGACAGGGATGCCGCCGTGAAGATTCAGCAGGAAGAGGTAATAGGCGACTGGCTGTTAAGCTACGGGGAGGCTATGAACAAGCTGAACTGGGAGCAGGACAAGGCGATTTTAAAAGCCTGCGAGGAATATCTCAATTCAAAGCAGAATTAATTATATATCTGTAAAAATACCCTTGCGAAACGTTTTGGAGTTTGCAAGGGTATTTCTTTATATTTTTGCATATAGAAAAGGACGGGCAGAACCCGTCCTTTGAAAAAGCGTATTCAGCGCAAAACTTACTTGAGTTCGATCTTAGCGCCAGCCTCTTCGAGCTTAGCCTTGATTTCCTCAGCTTCAGCCTTAGAAGCGCCTTCCTTGATAGCCTTAGGAGCAGATTCAACAAGCTCCTTAGCTTCCTTAAGACCAAGACCGCAAACGTCCTTAACTGCCTTGATAACAGCCATCTTAGCATCACCGAATGATGCGAGAACTACGTCAAATTCTGTCTTTTCTTCAGCTGCTGCTGCGCCGCCTGCTGCGGGGCCTGCTACTGCAACTGCTGCTGCAGATACACCGAATTCTTCTTCGAGAGCCTTAACGAGCTCGTTGAGCTCTAATACTGATAAGCCCTTTACTTCTTCAATCATAGCTAAAATTTTCTCTGAAGCCATTTTAATTATCCTCCGTTAATATGTTTTCATTGTTTGTGTTACGGCAGGTTTATGCCGCCGATTTCGTCCGTTCAGAAATTATTCTGCTGATTCGGACTGCTTCTTCTCGATTTCGCTTACTGCGATAGCGAGCTTCTGGATAGGGGACTGAAGCATAAATACCAGCTGTGCAAGCAGTGTTTCCTTTGTAGGAAGCTTTGCGTATGCAACAACTTCGTCCTTGCTGATGCCCTTACCGTCAACGAATCCCTTCTTGATTGAGAATGATCCGTTGCTTGCTTCTTCCTGCTTGTACAGGATCTTAGGAGCAGTTACGATGTCTTCCTCTGCGAGTGCGAGAGCTGTTGTTCCTTCGAGAACATCCTCAATACCCTCAACGCCTGCCATCTCAGCTGCACGCTTTAAAAGAGTGTTCTTAACTACGAAGTAGTCAACACCTGCCTCACGAAGTTCCTTTCTCAGAACTGTGTCATCGGCAACTGTGATACCGCTGTAATCAACGAGCACACCGCAAGCGGACTTCTTGAGCTTTTCAGCGAGTTCAGCAACGTAATTCTGCTTTACCTGTAAAACTTTCTCACTAGGCATATTGTTTTCTCCTTTCGTGATTTACTGTTCGTAAAAAGGAAAAACATTTAATAAAAATGCCCTCCTCTGTAAGACAGAAAAGGGCAGAAAATTCAGTATTCTTCCCATTCCTCGGCAGGTGAGCATATGCTCGTTAGCGGTAAACCGACCTGCTGTCTTTAGAACAGCGTGATTATTATATCATATTAAAATGCGGTTGTCAAGTAGTTTGACTTAAATTTTTTCAGTCTGTCAGCACATTTGAATATATAACTCTTTTTCGGGGCGTTATCTTACACTTTGCGAAAAGATCGCTTACCGTCACAAACGTATATCCCTGCCTTTTAAGCTCCGGGATTATCGTATCGAGCGCCTGTACCGTGCGGAAATTGCCCTCCATATCGTGCAGAAGTATTATCATACCGTTTTGCGCCTGATCGATTATACGCTTACTGCGTTCTTCTGCGGATATTTCGTCAAGCCAGTCCTCCGCACCGTTTCCGCAGATAAATGTCAGCGGTATATCGTCATACATACTGTCGCAAAGCGCAATATACGGCGGACGGAAAAATTTCGGGGCGACACCGCCTGTTATCTGCTTTATCTTATCGTTTGTGTATTCAATTTCAGCCTTTATTTCTTCGCTTGTCTGCTGAGGCATCGCACTGTGCGTCCTGCTGTGGTTGCATATCTCACAGCCGTACTCAAAGCATTCACGGGCTATCCTTGCGCTTTCCTCGTTTATGTTATCGCCTACAAGGAAAAAGCTGCCCGTAACGTTATGCTTTTTCAGCATTTCAAGCACCTGCGGCGTTGTGACGGTGTTCGGTCCGTCGTCAAATGTAAGCGCTATGTACTTATTCTCCATCTTCTGCTCCTTTTTTTCTTGCTGGATACAACACATCTACAAAGCGAAACAGCGACAGCGAAAATACGATATTCGTCACGCTGTTGCAGAAATAATATCCCATAAAATTAGTTCTTTCGACCGAGCCGTAAAAAACGAAAACGCTCGAAAAGTATATAAGCCCCGTAATAAGATATATCGCAGGACATATCATAGCGGCTTTTCTGCTCATTGTACCTCGTACAAGCTGTATCATAACTATCGAGTCCAGAAGAAGAAATATATCCATAACAAGATACAGCGTTACATTATATTCCCCACCGGAAACGAAGCCGTTTTCCGATATGAACGACAAGTCATACACAAGGCTCGGTGCTATGCCTATAATGCACATATAGGGGATAAGGGCGAACATTTTTCTGCTTTCCCTGTAATAAAAGACCGCTACAGAAACAGAAAACCACAGATACATTATAAGAGTAGACGGTATAGATGCCACATACGCTCCGCAGTTTACACAGCCTGCCGATATAATGTGCGGCATATAGTCGATTATCTCGAATACGCCCTGCACCCCGACAAGCAGTGACAGCACAAGCAATAACAATGCGTGCGCCAGCAGAAACGTTTCGCTTTTTTCGGTTTGCGTTTTATTGTTCAGCATGAATTAC